>Ga0209295_1000155_pt1 | contig 68634 bp, 77 predicted proteins | sample Porto_5metaG_FD_187428 | JGI IMG/M metagenome (GOLD analysis project Ga0209295, IMG submission 187428) | Marine algal microbial communities from Porto, Portugal - Porto_5 metaG (SPAdes) (version 2) | ecosystem: Host-associated > Algae > Red algae > Unclassified | place: Portugal: Porto...
GAGCCACTGGGGGAACAGGAGCGACTGGAGTCGCCGGAGCAACAGGTGCAACCGGAGATACTGGAGCAACCGGACCAACGGGAGCCACTGGGGATACCGGAGCCACAGGAGCGACCGGAGATACTGGCGCAACCGGAGATACGGGAGCAACCGGACCAACGGGAGCCACTGGGGATACCGGAGCCACAGGAGCGACCGGAGATACTGGAGCAACAGGAGATACGGGAGCAACCGGACCAACGGGAGCCACTGGGGATACCGGAGCCACTGGGGGAACAGGAGCGACTGGAGCCGTCGGAGCAACAGGTGCAACCGGAGCCACAGGAGCGACCGGAGATACTGGAGCAACAGGAGATACTGGAGCAACCGGACCAACGGGAGCCACTGGGGGAACAGGAGCGACTGGAGTCGCCGGAGCCACAGGAGCGACCGGAGATACTGGCGCAACAGGAGATACGGGAGCAACCGGACCAACGGGAGCCACAGGAGCCACAGGTGCAACCGGACCAACGGGAGCAACGGGAGCAACCGGAGCCACAGGAACAGGACCTTTTCTTAGTACTGGAGTTGTTGCAGCACAAGCCATCACTTCTGAAACTGTCCCAGCAGGTGGTTTAGTTAGTTTTGATATAAATGCCATTTATGGAAATGACATTACCTTTAATGGAACAAATACTTTCACTCTTCAACCAGGTCTTTATCATGTGGAATATGATGTAAATACAGCAGAAAATACTGGGACTAGTGTTTTTAATTTGTTAGAAAATGGTGTAAGGATAACTGGTGTGGGTAATTCAGCAACGAGCGGAGGGAATATGGGAAGTGGGTCTATAATTAGAGTTCTTGAAGGAAGCACTACTACTATATCGCTGCAAAATAACTCAACTGGATCAAGGACTTTATCGGTAGTTCCGGGAAGAGTAATTGGTGCTGATACTATACAAGGTGCTGCTGCTAATATACGATTTTCTAGATTTGCAGATGGTCCATCAGTTTAAAACATTATTGGAAATTAAATATAAAATAATTATTAGAGTTAATTCATTTAGTTTCCTATAAATAAAACTAGTATCTGTTTCGAAAAATCCATTAGAAAAAGCCCTTTTCGGGGGCTTCTTTTTTTATTTGAATATCTTTTTCATTAGCTTTCCGGATGCTTTACCCGCAGCACGTCGCATGATACGTTTGCCTATAGTACCCTTTTGAACGGCGTTTACGTCACCCAGGTATTTTGATGTTTTATAAAGGAATGATCTTATTTTGTTTATGTTCATTTTGCGCTCCTTTTACGTCTGTCCTTTTTAAACTTCCCCCAAATCCCCCCCAAACTTCCCTCAAAAGAATACTATCATATAGTTGACTTTAGAAAGGTGAAATTTAAGTGAATAAGAGGAAGACTGTCATATCAATGCTTAAATCGATTTGGAACGTACGTTTGGTAACCCGTTAGATTTTTATTAGTAAATTGCAAATAGACTTATTGTAAAAAGCGATAGGATTTCCATTGTTCTTATTTACAATATACAATAGCCATTCATGACGGTTCTAAAACGTGTCTGTATATAAAAATACAGAATGGTGTGCAAAGACACTAGTATCTATCCATCATGATTTTTCTTCAATCTGTTTCAGTTACAAAGAATGCGGCGCTTTTAATTTTCTATATGCTAAAGGTGTCGTATTTTTTATTCTTTTAAACATACTAATAAAATAACTTGTGCTGTTGAAGCCGACTTTGTAAGCAATTTCTGTTATATTGAAGTCTGTTTCTTGAAGCAGGATGAGGCTTTGTTGAACTCTATATTCATTCACATAATGAAGAGGTGTCTTCTTTAGAATATCTTTGAAGTATCTGCAGCATTCAGATCGGCTTAGCTGACCTGCTCGAGCGATATCTTGAAGGTGCACCTTTTCATGATAATACTGGTGAATCCAATTCAGCATAGGTTTCATCCGTTCATTTTTATCATGCTGCCGTGCATCATATTTTATTTGAAAGCCATTTTGTAATAAACATTTCCACATGGTGATGAGTTGAATATTGAGTTCAAGCTCATAATATGCTGGAGTTTCATCAATTAATCGCTGAATGGTTTGAATACATTGATAGATATGATTTGGCCAGTGGTCTTTTCGGTTCAATAAAATATAAGGTGTCTGACTCGCATGCATATAAGGATGAACGAAAGTGGTAAATAATTCATTGGCTGTGATGAAATGTGGGGAAACGTTTAGACAAAGATATGTACATGTTGTCCCATTCGCATCTTTTGCCATATGCAGGCAGCCACTATTGATGAATACGCCATCTCCTTCCTTCAAACATATCGTCTCTTCATTGATGTGAAATTCAGCTTCCCCCTCTAAAATAAAAACAAATTGAAATTCGTCATGCCAGTGAAGAGGGATGTGGCCGCTTCTATGATCACAAATTTTCGTATGATAAAGAGCGATAGACCAGGTCGTAGTAGAATGCTCCGTTAATTCTTTCAAATTGTAGTCAATAAGAAAATGATGGTTGTTCATGTTTCTCCTCAATATTCTTTTATTTTTATGTTCAATTGATATATCAATATGTAACAAAGTGAACTACTATCAACTATATTATCATGATTGTTTGAGAGTTGAGGAGAATGAAATGGATAGAAATAAGGGAATTTTGCTTGTGCTGATTGGTGCCATCTGTTGGGGAGTAGGAGGAACTGTTTCACAAAAATTGTTTCAGCAATATGGGATTTATGTCAATTGGCTTGTGACTGTCAGGCTGCTTATTTCAGGTGGACTGCTTTTATTTGTTCATTTCATGACAAAAGAACGAGCGCAACTAATTGGTGTGTGGCAAAAGAAGAGGACGGCTATGCAAGTCCTTATATTTGGAGTAATGGGCATGCTAGCTGTTCAATATACTTATATGGCATCCATTCAACTTGGGAATGCAGCTGTGGCGACGCTTTTGCAGTATACGGCTCCTGTTATGATTATCATGTATTTAGTACTTCGCCGCCAATCTACTTTTACCAAAAGAGATATGTTGACGGTGTCATTGGCGTTCATGGGCATGTTTCTCTTATTGACGAATGGTTCTGTTTCAACATTAACCGTTCCATTTGTCGCAGTGGTTTGGGGAATACTGTCTGCTGTAGCGCTTTCGTTTTATACGCTATATCCAATCAATCTGTTAAAAGAATTTGATTCTCTAGTCGTTGTCGGCTGGGCGATGCTGATTGGGGGAACTGTCCTTAGCTTAGTCCATCCGCCATGGAAGATAAATCTGTCACATTTACCTGTTGAAGCGTATGTTTATTTATTGTTTGTTATCATATTTGGTACAATGATCGCTTTTTGGTTTTACATAGAAAGTTTGCAATATTTATCACCGAAAGAGTCAAGCTTAATTGGAAGTGTCGAGCCCCTTGCGGCAGTTGTCACGACTGTTTTTTGGTTAAAAGAGCCATTTGGTTTTTTTCAATGGGCTGGGACAGCTTGTATTGTATACATGATTTTATTCATGGCATTATATCAGCCGAAAAAATGAGAAGGAAGGGTGTTCAAAGAGAGATTTTCATTGCAAGAAGAATTGACTGGGTGAAATATATATGAAGTGAACTATTACTTCGTGATAACTACCTATTTTAAATAAATGGGTAGTTTCTCAATTTGTATTCATGTTGCGTTTGAAAATCTACCATATGCCAGATAACATGCCCGAACATATGGTTTAATCACATGGTCTATTTCTTATGACTTGAATAAGCGCAGTAGAAGCAACCATTAAAATCAGTTTCATTCGTCATTTGTTTAGCTTCATCAATGGCACTTTCGCCACTCATGTGCAGACCAATCAATTTACGGCTTGAAGCATCACCTAAAAATGCACAATCCTCTGTATGTACAACATACTGACCTTGATCATCTTTTGTATGAATAAAATAATAACTTTTTAGCATATCCCTCACCTCCAACCTGACTATACTACTATAAAACTTCCAGTGATGTAAATATTTTTAATTAAAAATATTGCGATTTTATACACATTCCTTTTATTTCATAAAAAGAAAAAATATGTTATAAGATAAGAAGATCAAAGTGAATGAGAACAGAAAGGACTGTTTAGATTGAAAGAGATGTTAACTCCTTTATTGGTCGCATTTGTCGTTGGAGGCATTGTGTACGTGATAGATGATCGGCCCGTTCATCCTTTGCTTCTATTTCTCATCCTATTTATTAGCATTTATGCAGTTGAAAGAATCATTCATTTTGCTTCGAATCATTTCGATGAGCAGAAAAAATAAGCGCCGTTTCTGTTTCAGCCATGCAAAAAGGACTTTCTATAGAAGAAAGTCCTTTTCGCTTCATTTATTGTGCTCCCTGACCTTTAAGTTCACGCTGCACGTCTAAGTCGTCAGCTTCTCTGCTGAACTTTGGCAGTGTAAAGAAGTAAAAAAGGAAAACGAGTAAAATAATAACGCCCATTCCGTAATAAATATAAGAAACGTTTGTAATGAGTTTTGGAAATAGTACCGCAATCAAACCTAATGTCAAGGATTGAGCAAACATGGTAAGCGGATCAACCCATCCTGACACACGTCCCATCAGACGAGGATGGACGATTCTCGGCAGCCAGCCGCCAATGACAATGTTGACTGGGCCAATGCATGTACCAATGACAAATGATGTGACATAAAACAACCATAGTGTATGCGTGGAACCAAGTACAAAAATCAGAATGCCTGCAACCAAAATTGGAAGCGACATGAGATATTGCATCTTTACTTTTTTAGCGAGAACAGAGCCCATTAAGCTGCCAACAAGTAGACCGGCACCGATCGCGATTGTAAAGAATGATGTATGCAGTTCAAAATGGTCCGGTGAAAGGCCATATTTCATTGTAAACATCGGAAGTACAGCAAATGCGCCATTGACTAGACCAAAAACAAAGAAGCCAAAAATTAAAGAAGCCAATAATTTATTTTTTATAATGTAAAGAATGCCTTCTTTAAAATCTTTTAGAGACGTTTTAATGGTCATGCCTCTCCAGCCTGCTTGTCCATTTGGCTGACGTGCTTCAATTGGAATGTTACATGTACGAATCAGGATGCCTGACACAATAAAACTGATCAAATCAATGGTAATGGCACCGTGAAGTCCAATTGTCTTATACATAATCGCACCGATTCCAACACCAAATACCATGAATAAACTAAACAGCATTTGATTTAAGCCAGCGGCTTTTGCATATTGATCTTTATTTAAAATCGCCTGAACGAGAGAGGCTTCAGCTGGATAGAAGAACTTCGTAATGGCACTTCGTATAAACAAGATCAAGAAAATAAGTGGAAGTGAATTGAAATAAATAACAATGAATAAAACAATCGTCAGCCCAGCTCGTATCCAATCGCAATTCTCTGCGACTTTTTTACGATCAAAACGATCTGCTACGACACCGACCATAAAAAAGACAAAGATCGTTGGAAGTGAATACATGAGCTCTGCTAATGTGGCATAGGCGGGCTGATGACTAAAATGATCGAGCAAATAAAAGGCAAACGCCATATTGCCTACTGTTGTCCCCATTTGCGAAGCTAGTGCTGCAAAAAAGAGACGAACAAAATTTCTGTTTTTAAAAATATCCATAAATACGCTCCTTACCCTGAAGATCCCACTTTATATCATATAAAATTTTAAGCATTCATACAATTAATTTCTCCTACTGGCTAATGGTCACAGGTGTTCCATTTGGAACGATTGAAGCAAGTTCGATGACATTCTGATTATACATACGAATGCATCCCCTAGACACAGCTTTACCAATTGAAGACGGGTTATTCGTACCGTGGATGCCGTAATGAACTTTCGAGAGGCTCAGCCAATAGGCGCCAAAGGGACCTCCTGGGTTTGGCTGTCTGTTCACAATATAATAAGAACCTGTCGGTGTCATATTTAAAATTCTTCCTGTTGCAATCGGATACGACCGAATAAGCTCTGATCCAGATAACAAGACGAGACGTTTCCTTGAAATCGAAACAGAGATGCGGTAAGGGATCGTATTAGGATCGGGCAGACCAGGAATGATGATGACCTCATTTTGTACCGGCTCTTGACCTTGAAGTGAAGGGTTTGCAGCCTTTAAAGCTTCTGTTGTTGTTCGAAAATCAAGCGCTATAGAAGCAAGCGTTTCTCCGCGTTTTACCGTATATCGCAGCATCAAAGGACACTCCTTTTGCTCAAATAAAAGAAGCCATGATGCCCGTCACTTGATATATATATGGACGAAATCAGGCTAAGGAAGGTTTCTCCTAACATTTGTCATGAGAAAGATCTTTGATTATACATATGCAAAAAGGAGCGGTTTGGCTTCTGTCTAAATGCGAGAAGAGAGGGTGAAAAAGGTTAATTCAGGTTTTGCTAAAAATCGAAGCGGCAGTCTTGTTGTCCCAAGTCCGCGGTTGACATAGATTCGGTGCTGATAACTTCCGTATAAACCTTCCACATATGTATGGCCAAAAGGTGCTGTGAGAATGGGTCCGTAGAAAGGAAGCTGCACCTGTCCGCCATGGGTATGTCCAGAAAGCTGCAAGTTAATGGGGGTTGTATCCAGCTCCAATGCTGCATCAGGCTCATGTACGAGCAGCAAGGTAAATAAATCAGATGATACTTCTCGCTTAATCAGGTCATAATCCGGCACACTCATCATCAGGTCATCCATTGTAGCAATCTGAATATGCGCCCCTTCTTTTTCTAATGGAAACACATCATTTTTACATATTGTAAAGCCGCAATCTTTCATCGTTTTCTCATAAAGATCAATGCCAAATGGCCCGTAGTCATGATTACCGCATATCGCGAGCTTACCAAACGGGGCATGGAGCTTAGTCAAATAGGCTTTCGCTTTTTCATGCTCTTCAATCGATGCTTGAAAATCAACGAGATCACCTGTGAACACAATGAGGTCTGGAGACTCAGCGTTGATTTGCTGGACGACGGATTCTAATTCCTTCGCAGGAAATGTATCACTTAAATGAACATCACTAAATTGAGCGATTTTAAAATGGTCAAATGAAGCTGGAAGCTGAGCATCCCGAATGGTCATTGACACGGTATCGATCATGCGTGGTTCGATGTATCTGGCATATCCGTATCCACATGTTGTAGCTAAAAAACCGAGAATGCTCGCGCCAGCTGCTCCTTTTAAAAACTGTCTCCGAGAAAGTTGCTTCATATAAGACTCCTTTATAAATAAAATTAAGTATAGCATCATATTTAAAGAATCTCCCATATGGTGCATCTAGGGTCAATCATGATATGATAGAAAATAATGAATGAATAGTCATTCAAAACCAAAGAGGGGGAGAACAAATGACGAAACAAACAGTGATTGTCACAGGAGGATCAAGCGGAATGGGGAAGGCAATGGCTGTCCATTTGGCACATGAAGGCTGGAATGTCGTGATTACTGGAAGAACAGAAGAAACGTTAGAAAAGGTAGCAAATGAAATAAAACAAAATGGCGGCTCGATCGCTTACTTCCAAATGGATGTGCGAAACCCAGAAGATGCTGATCAAATGGTCAATTTTGCCGTAGATACATTTGGCGATGTGGATGCTCTGATTAACAATGCTGCAGGAAACTTTTTGGTTCCAGCAGAAAAACTATCTCCTAACGGCTGGAAGGCTGTCATTGATATTGTATTAAATGGAACATTTTTTTGCAGTCATGCAGTGGGCAATTACTGGATTCGTCAAAAGAAAAGGGGAAGTATGGTCAATATGGTGGCGACTTATGCATGGGGTGCTGGTGTAGGTGTGGCGCATTCAGCGGCAGCAAAGGCAGGTGTTTTATCTCTCACTCGAACGCTTGCAGTGGAATGGGGAAAGCAATATCGAATTCGCGTTAATGCCATCGCGCCAGGTCCAATCGAGAGAACAGGTGGTGCGGATAAACTATGGGAATCGGAAGAGGCAGCGCAAAGAACATTAGATAGTGTTCCTCTTGGCAGACTTGGCACACCAGAGGAAATTGCAAAGCTTGCAAGCTTTTTATTATCTGAACAAGCGTCTTATATAAATGGAGATTGTATCACAATGGATGGGGGGCAATGGCTCAACCAATCCCCATTTTGAATGACGATGTAAGACCTGCTTTTGATGTGTTATAATCACACAAAGAGAGAAGCAGGTGATGAAAATGGTCGATCCATTGGATATTTTAACGAATATTGAAGATGTTTTCCCGCACTATCAAGCGTTATTCAGTGCGGAAGAGCAAAAAGTGATAGGCTATGAGATTTTAGGAAGAATGAAGCTCGAGTCTGAAACAGTTAGCCTAGGCTCCTTCTTTACGGATTCATCTATTCCTGACGAATATAAAGTGGAAGTAGATCATAAAGTACTTACGCAAGCACTCGATCTTTTCACAACAGCAGATGATGATTTGCTCATTTTTATTAATCATGATGCCAATATCCTGATGCTTGATCATGGTGAAAGCTTTTTAGAACTCTTGAAGCGATATGAAGCAAGGGGCATTCAGCTTAATCGGTTTGTTATCGAATTTACAGAGCATACGTTTAGCGGCGATATTGAACAGCTTTACCATACGTTAACGTATTTTCGTACATATGGTATTAAAATCGCCATCTCGAATATCGGAAAAGAAAGCAGCAATCTTGACCGGATTGCCTTGCTCTCACCCGATCTATTAAAAATAGATTTACACGCATTAAGGGCATCGGCGCCTTCTCCTTCCTATGAATATGTCTTGTACAGCATTTCATTGCTTGCGAGAAAAATAGGGGCGGCTTTAATTTATGAAGACATTGAAGCAAATTTTCAGCTGCAATATGCTTGGAGAAATGGTGGCAGATACTTTCAAGGGTTCTATCTTCACGAGCCGGCGGCGGAATTAATTGATCGCAATAAACGAAAAGATCAGCTGAGAGAAGAATTCCAGCAATTTATTGCCCATGAGAAAAAGAAACTTCAAACTGTCTACGAACATTCTGAAACATTTTATAAGCGAATTCACCAAGCTGTCACGACCTTAAAAAAATCATGCAGTACAAATGATGAACTCATCCAAAAGCTGGCATTAGAATTAACGGATTGTAGCTTTCGAATTTATATGTGTAATGAAGAAGGCTTTCAAATCACTGGAAATGTGTTTAAAAAAGAAAAAGAATGGCTATTTCAGCCTGAATATATCGAGAAAAACTGGAGCTGGCGTCCTTATTTCCTAGCAAATATTCTCCAAATGAGAATGAGCGGGAAAGGATTTTTCAGTGATATATACAGCGATTTAGAAACTGGTGAGAGGATACGTACGTTTTCTTACCCGTTAGAGGGAGATATGTATTTATTTATAGATCTTCCGTATGCCTATTTATATGAGCAAGATGGATTAATTTAAAAGTAAAGTGTGAAGATTGTATTATCCATTTATTAACAATCTAAGTAGCCTTTTAGGCTGCTTTTTTTGATTGAAAAAAAGAAATAAAAAATGGTTGACAATGAAACTGATAATCATTATCATTTAGTTATAGAGAGAAGCTACTCTCTGTTCCCCAACCCCTCTATCAGATCAAGATCCAAAAAACTTGGCGCTACCCCCGCCAAGTTTTTTTTGTGCTTTTCATCTTTGCCTCATGCATAGGACAGCCCAATCCTTCCATACATCTTAAGTGATGACAGTTAGATGGTAGGAGGGAACGTCATGATTAAACGCGACAAGCGGCTGCTGATTGATTTGCCAAGACCAGATCACCCAGATGCAAATGGTGCTGCTGCTGTGCAAGAATTACTCGGCGGAAAATTCGGTGAAATGTCCACATTAAATAATTACATGTTTCAATCCTTTAACTTTCGAGGAAAACGAAAACTCAAGCCGTTTTATGACCTCGTATCCAGCATTACGGCTGAAGAATTCGGTCATGTAGAGCTAGTGACCACAGCTGTGAACCTCATGATTACAGGGACCACTCATGGTGGAGATCCAGATACGACACCGATGAAAGCGGCTGTCGATAAACGAAATACACAGCATTTTATTCAAACGGCTCAAACAGGCTATCCGTTTGATTCCATGGCAAAACCTTGGACTGGAGAGAACGTGTTTTCAAGCGGAAACCTGATTCTTGATCTCCTTCATAATTTCTTCCTAGAATGCGGAGCACGTACGCACAAAATGCGCGTATATGAAATGACAGATCATCCTACAGCAAGAGAGATGATCGGTTATTTACTCGTCAGGGGCGGAGTGCATGTTGTGGCATATGCAAAGGCGCTTGAGGTAGCCACAGGAGTAGATGTAGGAAAGATGCTGCCGATCCCAAACCTCGACAACAAATACTTTGATTCAGCGAGGAAATTTGAAGACCAAAATGTTCATACAAAGCTGTACACATTTAGTGATACGGATTACAAGGATATCAATAAGATTTGGAAGGGCAGCCATCCGATTGATGGAAAGCCGCTGACAGTGATTGAGGGCACCCCGCAAGGAGCACCTGTGCCAGATTATAGAGAATTACCGGAAGAGTTTGCCCCAGGCATTTCCAAAGAGGATTTTGACGAAATTGCCAAACGGCTGATGAGATCTGCAGGTTTATAAAAACATGGTGCATGAGATCAGAAAAAAGACTCAAACTAAAAAAACAGATTCTTTTTCTTTTTTTGAATTCAAGAGGAAAAATATCATCTGAGAACACTTTATGGTATGATGCTTTGTAGGACTTGTGTATAATCAATACGGGTTCATCTTGAGTTGTTTTTTTGAAAGGAGTCTTTTTTTAGAATGTCACAATTAATGGGTATCATTACAAGGCTGCAAAGTCTTCAAGAGACAGCAGAAGCTGCAAACGAACCGGCACAGCGTTATTTCGAAGTGAACGGTGAGAAAATCTGCAGTGTTAAGTATTTCGAAAAGAATCAAACGTTTGAATTGACTGTTTTTCAACAAGGGGATAAGCCAAACACTTTCCCATTTGACAACATTGATATGATTTCGATTGAGATTTTTGAGCTTCTACAATCCTAAGCTGAATCGTATGAAATGTTTTTTCTAAGGATTCCTTCGTTTATTTGCGGCAATATACATGTGTCATTTTTGGCAGTGTAATGGAAGATGATCAATCAGCGCACATTTCGGATAAGAGACCATTAAAAAGGAGTTCTTTTCTGTGAGTGATTCTTTTTACTACAATCTTTCTGAAGATCATTTAGCGTTTTCTGATGTCGTCATGAGAATGAAAGACTTTATTCGAAAAGACCCTAGATCCGCCTATGTGTTATCAATTGGTACGGACTCTCAGGTCAATCAAAATGTCACAAGATTTATGACTGCAATTCATCTCCACCGGATTGGCAAAGGGGCTTGGGGTTGCCTCACGCAACAAGTGATCAGCAGGCCTGTGCAAAGCCTTAGAGAAAAAATTTCATTAGAGACAGCGTTTAGCCAAAAGGTATGTGCAGACATCCTTGAGGGGCCTTTAACAGAACTGATGGATTTGCTTCTTCCGTTTGCTGAGGAAGGGGCAGACCTCCGTTTTGAAGCCCATCTGGATATTGGCAAAAAAGGAAGTACAAAAGATCTGATTCAGGAAATGACCGGAATGATCACAGCTATGGGAATTGAAGCTAAAATAAAACCCGACTCATACGCAGCATTTTGCTATGCCAATCGATACACAAAATAAATTCCGTCATTTTTCTCCAAACCTTGTCGAAACGTGCGGTTGACGATTCGATTCTAGTTCCTTATTCTAGCTGTATAGAGAGGAAGCAGACATTCAAAAGCCTGCTAATCAATATAAAAGCATATATGAAACAGGGGGCCTGATGTTGGATGAGCGTCATCGAAAATCGTTTTAATGAAGAAGAGAAAAAGCTATTATTAAACGTATTGCTGAATCAGGAATATGCTGTCGAATTACTAAGCAGTGAGATCAATGATATAGAATGTGGAACAAAAAATGTCGATGACAATACGTATAAGCAATTGATCACATTGTATGACAGAGTAAGGTTTGAGAATTAATATTGATTTAACATTCTATTAGATACTCGGGAGCTGAGTATCTTTTTTATGCAGAAAAAATCTTTCGACAAATTTCGTTTTAGTTTATGCTTAATGGTAAAGGGGAATGTATGATTGATGATTGAGAGAAAAGGGGTCGAAGAAACATGATAGAGATAGAACCAACTCAATTGCTTGAGTCAACAGTAGCCGAGCATATGATTGATGCAGATAAAGTGGCACATGTTCAAATTGGAAATAACCTTGAGCATGCTCTATTGGTCCTTACAAAAACAGGATATACAGCCATCCCGGTATTAGATCCTTCTTATCACCTGCATGGGTTAATTGGAACGAATATGATCATGGATAAGATCTTTGGTTTAGAACGAATTGAATTCGAAAAACTGGACCAACTGAAGGTAGAAGAGGTTATGCTTACTGATATCCCAAGGCTTAAAACGACGGATCCTGTGCTAAAAGGCGTTCACGCTGTAACGAATAATGGATTTGTTTGTGTCGTAAATGAGGAGCAAGTCTTTGAAGGAATATTTACACGACGTGTTGTATTAAAGCGCTTAAATGAAGTGATTCATGCCGCGAAAAAATGAGCTGAAACCCAGCTTATTTTTTTTGCCTTCATAAGCTATAATTTATATAATGACCATATGGAATAAGAAAAACTTATAGAGAGAAAGGGGACGCCCATGCAGCTTCAGGAGTTACATATGCTTGTTGTGCTAAGTGAAGAATTGAATATGAGAAAGGCTTCGGAGCGGCTCTTTGTCTCTCAGCCTGCTTTATCTCAAAGATTGCAGACGATCGAAAAAGAGTGGGGAATCAAAATCTTTTTTCGTTCTCAGAAAGGGCTCACCGTAACTTCAGCAGGTGAACAGATCATTCAATTTGCAAAAGAGGTGACGGTTGAGCAAGATCGAGTGAGAGAACGAATCGATGAACTTGAAGGGGAAATTCACGGTACACTAAAGCTTGCGGTTGCATCCATTATTGGACAGCACTGGCTGCCGAAAGTGTTAAAGCGATATGTCCAAAAGTACCCAAATGCGAAGGTATCACTTGTGACCGGCTGGAGTAGTGAAATGCTCAAAAGCTTATATGAGGACCATGTGCACATTGGGATCATTCGCGGAAACCCTGATTGGAAAGGAACAAAGGAATATTTGATGACAGATCATTTATATTTAGTCGATTCTGTTATCAAAGACGTGGACGAGTTAATCGAGACAGAACGCCCGTTTATTCAATTTAAAAGCGACAGCACGTATTATCAGGAAATCCAGCACTGGTGGCATCAAAAATTCAAAGTGTCTCCAAAGCAGACGATTCTAGTGGACCAGATTGAGACGTGTAAACAAATGGCCTACCACGGCATCGGCTACGCCATTTTGCCTTCGGTCACCTTATACGACCACGAAAAAAGTGTTCATAAAACACCGCTTGTTGACGTGAATGGAGAGCAAATCGGACGTGACACATGGCTGCTAGGCTATGAAGCTTCTTTTCAATTAAAACAGGTGCAAGCATTTGTTGGTGTGGTCAAAGAAATGCTTGAAAGTGATGCGGTGTAAGCACCTTCTTGGAAGAGGAGGTGCTTTTTTTAGTTGAATGATCATTTACTTATTGCACGCATATCAAAGCAACAGATAGATGGAGCGAATCATAGAGGAGACTTCGATCTTATGAAAAACAATCAATTAATCAAAATCAACAAACCTGAATGGGGAGATCATTTGCGCGCGAGGTGGCGTGAACGTTTTGCTAGTCATCTTTCAATTAAAGAACAAAATGAGATATCAAAAGATGATTTTTTATGGCATTTATGCAGTTTTGGAATGGTTACATGCCTTGAAAAGGTTGAAGCGATAGACGCATTTCTTCAACAATCAAAGGATAAGTGTACTGTTTTTTATCAATTTGTGGACGAGGCGTATCTTTTCGAAAATGCCAGCTCTCTTTTAATCAATGATTTACCATATCAATCTAATCATATGGATTATAACGATATGTATGTGATGGACTGGAATGAAAAATGGACATTTGTGATGACGCACGAAACGGATTATGGTCCATATTTTATTCGAATAGATGAAACGAACGAATGAGGAACCGATGATCTCTTCGATACGAAAAACCCGCCTTCCAATTGGAATGAGCGGGTTTTTCATTGGGTTATAGTGTTGATTTGGTCAAAGCTTTTTTATGAAATCATTTGACAATGAAAATCATTATCATTTAAAGTGTACATATAATAATTGAAAATGATTATCATTTAGATGAGGTGACCGATAGATGAAAGCACTAATTGCATTTGCGAGTATGTCTGGTAATACAGAAGATATGGCAGCAATCATAAAGCAAACACTAGAAGGAAAAGAGATCGATACAGAGATGTTGGAATTTGATGATACAAGCGCAGAGGACCTTTCTTCATACGATTATGTGTTCATCGGTTCTTATACATGGGGTGATGGTGATTTACCTTATGAAGCTGAGGACTTTTATGAAGAGGTCTCTACGCTTGAACTAAGTGACATCAAAGCAGCTGTGTTCGGATCTGGAGATTACAGCTACCCGAAGTTTTGTGAGGCTGTCCATACATTTCATGACATGCTCAAATCAACCGGTGCATCTGTATTTCCTGAAACATTGAAAATGGAGCTTGCGCCTGATACCGATGAGGATGTGGCATGCTGTCAGGAATTTGCCACGAGTTTCTTAACGTGGGCGGCGTTATCTGAGAAACGAGTTGAAAATCATGTTTCATAAAGGAGCGACAGCTGTTGCTGCATCTAAAAACGGTGGATACTTTGTCGCTGTAAAACGTGAAGGTATTTTTCACTACAGTGTGGAGCGCGGGTGGCAGCAACTGTTTAAGTTCAAGCATAAAATTCATGCCATCAGCTATATTGGACCTTATTTATTCGGTGTTGGTGAAAATGGCACAGTGATTAGATCAGGAGATGAAGGCCATACATGGGCGCTATCATCATTTCCAACAAATGCAGTCGTTTGGTCTATTACAGGACGCAAAGATGGGTTTGTGTGTGCACATGGAAAACATAGTATTTATGTGTCAAATGATTTCGGGATTTCCTGGGAAATTATGAAGCCATTTGCTCATGTGAACCACCCGCCTGTCATTCGTTCTTTATGTGCTGCGGGTGATCACCTTTATATTGGAACACAGATTCATGAGGTTCACGGAGGAATATGGGTGTATGACTTGGAGAGTGAACAGGTTTTTCTCCTAAACAGAGAGGAGCACCGAATGACAGCTTCTATGCTGCTCTGTCAGGAGCATCTGCTTGTTTGCGCATTGGGGTCAAAAAAAGGTAAAAAGGGGTCTGTTCAAATTTTAGATTTACATACCAATATGCTGCATGATATTCAATCACAAGCCTTTGCTAGAGAGGAATCATTCTTGGATGTGTCAGAGGATAATGGCATTGTGTATGTGACGACTTCACAAGACGAACATGGGTTTTCTAAAGTGTATCAGCTTGATATTGAGCAAAAAGAGCTCAAATGGTTTGATACGATCAAAGGACACGGTTTTCGTGTAGCCAATCAAAATGAAAACTTTTTCTGTGCTGGTTTATATGAAAGCAAGTTTGTGAGGCCATATGAGGAGCCGGCATTGATTCATTGATAAGGAGGAAGAAAAAGTGACAGAAAAGGTTTTACTGGTGTATGCCACGATGTCTGGGAATACAGAAGCGATGGCAGATTTAATTGAAAAAGGAATAACAGAAGCAGGAGCTAGCGTGGACCGTCATGAAGCGATGGATATTGATGCAGAGCTTCTCAATGATTACACGCACATTATGTTAGGTGCGTACACATGGGGAGATGGTGACCTTCCTGATGATTTTATTGATTTATATGAAGAAATGGAAGAGCTTGATTTAACGGGAAAAGCATTTGCTGTATTCGGTTCCGGGGATACATCTTATGAGCATTTTTGCGGAGCTGTTGACCTAATCGAAAAAAAAGTGAAGGAGCTTGGCGGTGACATTGTCCTGCCATCCGTCAAGATCGAGCTAAATCCAGAAGGAGAAGAAGAGGAGAAATTGATTTCTTTTGGCAAGCAATTTGTTCATCTTCACCAGCAGGAAGCGGGGTAATCGGTCCCGCTAGTTTTATTTTCCATTGAAGAGTCAACTCTTTCACTTGTCATTAAAACTCTCCTTTGGTACAGTAATGAAGTATAAATTAAGAGGAGGACATACATACATGAAACAAATGGACGCTAATGAAATTATTTCATTTATTCAAAATAGTACAAAATCAACACCTGTCAAAGTCTACATCAAAGGTGATTTAGAAGGTATTGAGTTTGGTGAACATGCAAAAACGTTCATCACAGGAAACACTGGAGTTGTTTTCGGTGAGTGGAGCGACATTCAAGAAGCGCTAGAAACGAACAAAGACAAAATTGAAGATGTTGTCGTGGAAAATGACCGCCGCAACTCTGCAATCCCGATGTTAGATTTAAAGAACATTAAAGCACGTATTGAGCCCGGTGCGATCATTCGTGACCAAGTTGAAATCGGTGATAATGCAGTCATCATGATGGGGGCTTCTATTAATATCGGTTCTGTGATCGGCGAAGGTACGATGATTGACATGAACGTGGTGCTTGGCGGCCGTGCGACAGTAGGTAAGAACTGTCATATCGGTGCTGGATCTGTTCTTGCAGGTGTCATTGAGCCGCCATCTGCTAAACCAGTTGTCGTAGAAGATGAAGTTGTCATCGGTGCGAACGCTGTTGTTCTAGAAGGTGTGACAATTGGTAAAGGTGCAGTCGTAGCTGCTGGTGCGATCGTTGTGAACGATGTAGAGCCTTACACAGTTGTAGCAGGTACACCTGCAAAGAAAATCAAAGACATTGATGAAAAAACAAAAGGTAAAACAGAAATTAAACAAGAACTGCGTCAGCTTTAATTCAAATAATTCGCAGCTGAAGACATAGACGTGGATGATATATCCACGTCTTATTCGTATAGAGGAAAGGAAGCGAGTTCACTTGTTAAATCGTGAGCAATTGATATCCATTCGAAGAGATTTACATCAAATCCCTGAGCTTGGTTTTAAGGAATTCAAAACACAAGCGTACCTCATCAAGCATCTTGGTGCTTATTCAAAAGATCGAGTTGAGATAGAAACTTGGCGAACTGGACTTTTTGTCAAAGTAAAGGGAACAAATCCTGAGCGCGTATTTGCGTATCGTGCAGATATGGACGGTCTGTCAATTCCTGAGGACACAGGGTATCCATTTCAATCAGTACATGAAGGGAAGATGCATGCGTGTGGACATGACCTTCATATGACCATTGCACTCGGTATCATTGATCATTTTGTTCATGAGCCAATCAAAGAAGATCTATTATTTATGTTCCAGCCGGCAGAAGAAGGTCCAGGCGGAGCTGAACCGATGCTTACAAGTGATGTGCTGAAAAAATGGACGCCAGATTTTATTACAGCGCTGCATATTGCACCTGAGTATCCTGTCGGAACGATAGCCACAAAGCCAGGGCTGCTTTTTGCCAATACGAGTGAGCTTGTAATTGATCTTGAAGGAAAAGGCGGGCACGCTGCTTACCCTCATTTAGCGAATGATATGGTTGTGGCTGCGAGTGCACTTGTAGGTCAGCTGCAATCGGTTATTTCTCGTAATGTCGATCCTCTTGATAGTGCGGTCATTACGGTTGGCACGATTACAGGAGGAACGGCTCAAAATATCATTGCGCAGCATGCGAAGCTTGATGGCACCATTCGTACACTTTCACCAGAATCTATGGAAAAAGTGAGAAAGCGAATTGAAGCACTAGCAAAAGGGATTGAAATTGGCTACGAATGCAAGGCAACCGTGCGATATCCTTCATCTTATTACGAAGTGGACAATTCAAAGGAACTGACAGAGGAATTCATGTCATATGTTGCCGGAGAAGGGCTTGCGAATGTGGTTGAATGCAGAGAAGCCATGACAGGAGAAGATTTTGGCTACATGCTGAAAAAATACCCTGGATTCATGTTTTGGTTAGGGGTCGATTCAGAATATGGCCTGCATCATGCAAAACTCATGCCTGATGAAAAAGCGATTGAAACAGCTGTAAACGTTATGACAGCTTATTTCAAAAAGCAAGCAGGGGAATGAATAATCAAGCTGCCTCCTGTACACCTTATGAACAGGAGGTGTTCTTGATTATGACAAGAATTGGTGTAGAACCATCTTTATCCGATGTAGAAGAACTACTGAAGCAAAAAGGATATGACGTCGTACGTATTCAAAATGAACAGCAAATGGATCAGTGTGACTGCTATGTTGTCACAGGACTAGATTCAAATGTTCTTGGCATCTCAGACACAACGACAAAAGCATCTGTGATTACCGCGTCAGGTATGACGGCTGATGAAATTTGTCAAGAAGTAGAACAGCGTGTTCAATAAAACTAACAAGAAAAAGAACCGGTAGATTATCATCCCGGTTCTTTTTGCTCTTTTTCTATATCGAGAACTTCTTTCATTTTTTTGCGCAAGATTCGTTCTACCCGCCATTGCTCCATTGTTTCGGTTTTTGCAATGATGCGCAGTACAAGGGAAGAGGATCCGAACGCCTCCACGCCGACAACTTGAGGGCCTTCGATAATTTGAGGAATGTCTTTTCGTACCTCATCACACGCAGCTTGAAGAGCTGTGATCATTTGATCCACATTCTCTTCTGGAGATAGCTCGATATCGACGAGTGCCTGCATAGTCCCTCTTGAATGATTGCTCACGTTCAATATGCTTCGATTTGGAATAAAATGAAGGGTGCCGTCAAAGCTTCGAAGCTGCGTGGTTCTAAGTCCAATTTGTTCTACGATCCCATCAAAGCCAGCAACTGTTATATATTCTCCCACATCGAATTGTTTCTCTAATAAGATAAAGAATCCTGTCACAATATCACTCACTAGCCCTTGAGCGCCAAAGCCGATTGCAAGCCCCACAACGCCTGCCCCAGCTAATAAAGCGGTCGGGTTATAATGAAATAAGTCGAGGATCATGACCACTAGAATAAAAATCAATAAGTAGGCGAAAATATTTAACGTAAGACTTTGCAGCGTTTGAGCTCTTGATAAAGAGACATCATGCTTTTCAGAGAATGTGGAATAGGCACGCTTAATCATCTTATTTCCGATGGCTCTAATGATAAAATAAATCGCGAAAATAGCGATTAGTTTTAGCAAAATCATACTGCTATTGAGGATAATGGTAACCCAATCTACTTGTTCAAATCCTTTCATGATCTTCAAAACCTTTCTATGTATGCTCTAATAGAGAAGCTAATCATTTGTTCCCTTCTGCAAGACATGTTAAACTTTTGTTAAGTGGAGTAAGAGATTGTGACAAATCGTTAATTAAATTTATTATTAATTAATATTGACTAAAAACCGCTTAAGTATTATAATTGTAATTGTGAAGTTATTAACTAAATGAGAATTTCAACTTTTGATTCTCATTTTATATACAGCTTAGAAGTCTGTATAAAGATATTATTTTTGGAGGGATTTACATATGGCAGAGCGTTTTGTAGGAAAACAAGCTCCACGTTTTGAAATGGAAGCAGTACTTGCTAACAAGGAATTTGGTAAAGTGAGTCTAGAAGAAAACATGAAGAATGACAAATGGACAGTTCTTTTCTTCTACCCAATGGATTTCACATTTGTTTGCCCAACTGAAATTACAGCAATGAGCGATCGTTATGATGAGTTCGAAGATTTAGATGCTGAAATCATTGGTGTATCTACTGATACAATCCATACGCATCTTGCTTGGATCAACACAGACCGTAAAGACAATGGTCTAGGTGAATTGAAATATCCGCTAGCTGCTGACACAAACCACACAGTATCTAGAGAATACGGCGTTTTAATTGAAGAAGAAGGAATTGCACTTCGTGGTCTATTCATTATCAACCCAGAAGGCGAACTTCAATATCAAACAGTATTCCACAACAATATCGGTCGTGATGTAGATGAGACATTACGTGTTCTTCAAGCATTACAAACTGGTGGACTTTGCCCAGCGAACTGGAAGCCTGGTCAAAAAACACTTTAATTGATAGCTGAAGAAACAGAAGGGTCTAACTAATGTTAGACCTTTTTGTTTCGACACATACAATGGATGGAGGCGCTTCATAATGAAATTACGTCAACCAATGCCAGAACTAACTGGTGCAAAAGAATGGTTAAATGGAGAAATAACAAAAGAAGATCTGATTGGTGAGAAACCAACATTGATTCATTTCTGGTCAGTCAGCTGTCATCTTTGTAAAGAGGCAATGCCTCAAGTCAATCAATTCCGTGATGAATACAAGGATCAACTAAACGTGATAGCCGTTCATATGCCGCGTTCAGAGGATGACCTAGATCTGGATAAGATCAAGGAAGTTGCGAAAGAGCATGAAATCACGCAGCCAATTTTTGTGGACAGTGATCATAAATTAACAGAAGCCTTTGAAAATGAATATGTACCAGCATATTATGTATTTGATAAAACAGGTGCTCTGCGCCACTTCCAAGCTGGCGGAAGCGGAATGAAAATGCTTGAGAAACGTGTCAATCGAGTGCTTTCTGAGTCTGAAAAGGCTGCAGAATAGGCTTTCCCCCATAAATGGGGGTTTTTTCATGGACAAAAATAGGCGACCTATTGCACGATATGGACTTCGCCTTCCTAAGAAAAGAGAAATTGAGGGAGTTTATAAAAAAATATCCCTGAAACAAAAAGGTATAAAGACCTATTTACATTTTTGTTTTGAAATGAAAATGTAAAGATTTTAACTTTTTACTATTCAGAACGTTTTTGCACAAAAGAAATATCAGTTTAGTAAATAACGATGTAAATCAAGTAGTATAAGTGTTTATTCAAATTTTTTACAATATTTTAAGGTTTGTCAAAAGCCTTTAGTGGCAATGAAATGGATGCCGATTGTTCCTCTTCGGCAAAATTTTAGTTGAAAATACCTATCTGATAACAAACTGTAAAATGATAAAAAAATAGTTGATAAAATTAGTTTTCTAATCTAATATTTACTATAGAATATTTTTTATATGATGAGGGGGAAATCCATTGTTTAATGAGAGGGAAGCGTTACGATTACGATTGGAACAATTAAACGAAGCAGAAGTAAAGGTCATCCGTGAATATCAAATTGAGCGAGATGCGATTTATGCAAAATTAAGAGAATTAGACCGTCAAGGAACAGGTCTAGTGTCAGATACAAAAAAAGAAGTGCGTACAGAAAGAAAAACGGATTCACTGCCTGTATTAGCTGAACTGGCTGCACAAGAAATGAGAAGCTACCAGCCGCCTGCACAATCACAATCAAATTCTGCATCAACTTTAGGAACAGGACAGCTAAACGGTGCACCTGTAGGTATTCCTGAAGGATCTACAAGACGCAGAAGAGGCACAGCTCGCCCTGGTTCAAAGGCAGCTAAGCTTCGTGAAGCTGCGATTAAAACGTTAAAGCGTCATAATGCAGCGATTAAAAGCTCTGAACTTCAAAAAGAAATTGAAAAAGAGAGCGGTCTTGAAATTCCAAATATGACAACGTTTATGCAAAGCTTAATTAAAATGTATCCTGAAGTGAAAAAGCCATATCGCGGACAGTATATTTTAGAAGGCGATATTCAAACAGAAGACGAATAAATAAAAAAGAAACTGCTGACGAAAAGCCAGCAGTTTTTTTATTGCGAGCATTACTTTTTTTGATCAACTGTATAGACAATTTTTCGTTCCTTTGACAGGTGATCACGCTGTTTTTTGAAGCCTTCAATCTTCACTGTCATGACTTCTCCATTTTGCTGCACCGCATCGACTTGTGCTTGGAGTGTTTGAACTTGTTCGTTCAGCTTTTTCAAGATGGGTTCGATTCCTTCCGTTGTTTGCAGGAGGCTGTCTCGAGAGAATGGCTGTGAATTTGCTTGGGCTGACTGGTCAATATCAGCAAAATGAGATGCGATCCATTCCTCACTTTCTGCTAACTGCTTTTGATAGCTTGTGAGCGTTTCATAAAAAATCGCTTCCTTTGCTTTTTCGATTTGCAGTAATTTCTCTTGTGTTTCAAAAAAACGCTCCTGCAGGTGTTTAACGCCTTCCTGTAATAGATTGAGCTCTGCGTTTTTATCACCTAATGTTTGCTGCAGTTTCTCAATCACAGCGGATAAAGTATTTCCTTTTTTCTCCTCTTTTGCAAGCCGTTTATCTTGATCCTGCATCCGTTCATTTAATTGTTGAGAGATTTCTTTATATTTGACTACTTTTAAATGCAGCCGGTGTTTTTCTTCCGTTTCTTTCCTTCTATGAAAGGTTTCTTTTTGGAGCATTTCATGAAGAAGGACTATTTTATGTAATAATTCAGATTTGCTGTAGGAAAGATCCTGTATTTTTGAGGCTGCATCGTCTTGATCAATGGTCATTTCATCCAATTGTTGTTTTAATTGCGTGTAATCCTTTTTCATCTCGTGATATTCTTGAGTTAACTTCTTATTTTTAGCATACGTATATGAGGACTGTAAATCAGCGATCATTTGTTGATATTTGGCTGTTTCCGCTTTTAAGTATAAATTCTCTTGAGATAGGTCATGGAATAGGGGAGAAGCATGGCGCCTTTTCATCGATAGACCCTCCTTATTCATGTTACCAATAAAGTATGCGAGATGAGTGCGATTAGAACAACCATATCAAAGGAGGGTGAGCGGATGGACGTAGTCAATGTCATTTTAGCTGGAGGAGCATCCAGACGTTTTGGAGAGCCAAAGGCAAGTTATATGTATCAAGGAAAACCACTATATGAGCATGTGAAAAAGCAGCTTTTGAAAGGACAGACAGTTATCATCAGCCATCCATCACTTCTGACTTTTTTTAAAGAAAGAGGTGAACGAGATGTGTGGTTGGATGATGATCAGGTGCGCGGATGCGGGCCGCTTGCCGGCATGTATACGGCGATGCAAAAGCAAGAAGCAGCATGGTATTTAATGACGGCATGTGACATGCCTTTCATACGGAGGGAGACCGCCGAAGCATTATCGTCCTATTGCAGCGATCACACAGATGCTATCATCCCGCTTGTTCAGGGCAGATTACAGCCTTTATTTGCGCTTTATCACCGCCGCTGTCTGCCGTCCATTGATGCGTGTTTAAAAGAGAATCAATTAGCCATGAAAGAGTTGCTTCAAAGGCTTAAGGTGCGTATCGTCCCAGAGGAGGAACTGAACGCAACACCAAATGAATTTCGAAATATCAATAAAAGAAGCAATTTACCTGAAAACGGTATGATATGATACATAAAAATGGTGAGGAGAGAACAGCATTGAATGACCGATATTCAAGACAAATCTTGTTCCCTCCGGTTGGGGAAAAGGGTCAGCGTGCGCTTGCTGACAGTCATGTTCTAATTGTTGGAGCGGGTGCACTTGGAACGGCCTCTGCGGAAGGGCTTGTCCGGTCTGGGATCGGCAAGTTGACGATTGTTGATCGTGATTATGTAGAGTTTTCAAATTTACAGCGGCAGCAACTGTACACAGAAGATGATGCAAAGGCACATGTGCCAAAAGCAGCTGCGGCAAAAAAACGTCTCCAAGAGATCAATCATGAAGTGACCATACACGCCCTGATTGAAGATGCAGGGGTGGAACTGTTAAGACCGTTATTTCAAAGCGCAAATATTGTCATTGATGCGACGGATAATTTTGAAACGAGAATGGTCATGAATGATTTATCGCAGGAAACGAAGACGCCGTGGATATATGGCGCTTGTGTGAGCAGTCAGGGGATGTATATGACCATTTTGCCGGATAAAACGCCGTGTTTATCGTGTGTCTTTACAGAACTCCCTGTTGGCGGCTTGACGTGTGATACAGCGGGGATTATTTCTCCAGCAGTTCAGATGGTTTCTGCTTATCAGCAAACAGAGGCGCTAAAGTATTTAACAGGACATGAAGATCAAATCGAACGGAAATTTGTCACATTTGATCTTTGGCAGGCGACATCGTTTAAAATGGATTTGTCTCTTACTAAGCAGAAGGACTGTCCATCTTGCGGTAAAGATAGAACCTATCCTTATTTACACGAGCAGCGTAAAAAAACGACGATTCTTTGCGGGCGGGATACAGTCCAAGTTGTATCTAAGGATCTAGCTAATCTATCATTTCAGCATGTGAAAGAGCGGCTGTCATCTATTTGTGAGGTGGAAGTGAATGACTTCTTAATCCATGTCCGCTATGAATCTTATCGTATTGTCTTTTTCAAAGGTGGACGTGCATTAATCCATGGGACAAATGATGAAAAAGCAGCCAATTCATTACTAGCAAAACTGCTAGGGATATAGGAGTGAAGTGTGATGGAAAGACGTCAGCCAATTCCAGTACAAGAAGCCATTCAGAAAGTCCATCAATATGAAAAGCATGGAGAAGCAGAATGGGTGCCCTTAAGAAATAGCCTTGAAAGGTTCATTGCAGAAGACATTTTGGCAGATCATGATGTGCCTGCATTTGATCGGTCCCCGTATGATGGTTTTGCACTTCGGGCAGAAGATACAAAAGAAGCGTCAAGCGAGCATCCGGTTGAATTTGAGGTCATTGATCATATTGGGGCAGGAGTGGTCTCAGCAAAAACCATCGGTCCCTTTCAAGCCATTCGTATCATGACAGGAGCAAAAATCCCGAATGGAGCAAATGTCGTCATCATGCTTGAGCTGACTAAAACCTTTGAAAAAGATGGAAAATCATACATGTCACTTAAAAGACCGCTGAAAAAAGGGGACAATATTTCTCGTCAAGGAGAAGAGGTACTTGAAGGGAATGTGATGCTCAAAAAAGGAACCAAAGTAACTCCGGGCGTTACGGCCTTATTGGCGACATTCGGATATGCGGTAGTTCCAGTTGTCAAAAAGCCAGTGATCGGCATCATCTCAACAGGTACAGAGCTTCTTCAAGTGAGTGATGCGATGGTGGACGGGAAGATTAGAAACAGTAACCTTAGTATGGTTTATGCCCAGATCCTTAAGGCTGGGGGAGAGCCGCTTGATTTAGGCGGTGTGTCCGATGAATTTGACAAAAGCTATCATGCAGTCAAAGCAGCCTTAAGCAAGGTAGACTTCTTAATCACAACAGGCGGAGTTTCTGTAGGTGATTTTGACTTTCTCCCCGCAATTTATGAAAAGCTGGGAGCTCAGGTGCTATTTAATAAAGTGGCCATGAGACCCGGCAGTGTGACGACGGTTGCTGTGATGCCAAATGGTCAACTGCTGTTTGGCCTGTCTGGAAATCCTGCTGCCTGTTTCGTTGGCTTTGAATTATTTGTGAAACCGATGATCTATAAATGGTCTTTCAAGACACAGTCGTTACCCGATTTTGCTGAGGCGAAGCTGACACACGATTTCCCAAAAGCCAATCCGTTTACTCGATTTGTTAGAGCGGCACTTGAGTTCACTGGCAGTCAGCTCAGTGTGACCCCAACAGGTCTCGATAAATCAAGTGCTGTGACCTCAATAGCAGAGGCTAACTGTTTCATTGTGCTGCCAGGTGGAACAAGAGGTTTTAAGGCTGGTGATCAGGTGCATGTTCTGCTGTTTCAGCACGAAGGTGAGGGTTCCCCATGCTGGATGACACATTAAGCATATTACAGGTGGTCGGTTATCAAAACAGCGGAAAGACGTCGTTGATTGAAAAGCTCTGTCAGCTGGCTGTACTTGATGGGCTGAAGCTAGGCTGTTTTAAACACCATGGACATGGCGGTAAACCAGATCGTCTTTTGAAAGAAAAAGACACCGATCGATATGTCGGGGCAGGTGCATTTGCCGCTGGCGTAGAAGGAGAGGGTGAATTTCACTTTTCAATGCAGCACATCACGTTAAAGCAATTGCTCAAAATGTGTAAGTATCTTCCATTAGACGCGGTCTTGATAGAAGGGTATAAACAGGCACCATACCGCAAAATCGTTTGTGTGAAGAATGAAGAGGAGCTCATTGATCTTTCAACACTTTCCGATATACAAGCAGCTATTTATTTTTCTCAAGAGTTTCAGTTAGCCAAAAATTACTCTTTTCCAGTGTTTTCAGCCTTTGAAAAGGATGCGCATACATTTTGTTATAACTTATTGAAGGGAGGTGGCTCTATTTGAGTGAACTTTTTAAAATAACAAAAGTGCCGATTGATGTGAATGAATTGATTCAGCATGTGACAAGGCGGAAGGCAGGGGCCATTACGACGTTTATCGGGACGGTCAGAGAGTGGACAAACGGTAAGAAAACGTTGTGCTTAACTTATGAAGCTTACATACCAATGGCTGAAAGCATGCTAAGTCAAATTGGACAAGAAATCAAGAAACGATGGCCTGATACTGAAGCAGCCATTGTGCACCGGATCGGGACACTTGATATAACGGATATTGCTGTTGCGATAGCCGTTTCATCTCCTCATAGGAAGGCTGCATACGAAGCGAACGAATATGCCATTGAGCGAATTAAGGAAATCGTTCCGATTTGGAAAAAAGAATATTGGGAAGACGGGGAAGCCTGGATAGGTGATCAGCTTGAAAAAGTTTCATATCCAGAGGGGAAACCTAGCGATCTTCAACTTGCAAAGAAAGAAGGTGATCAGCTTGATTAGTGTATTATTGTTCGCCGGCCTTGCTGAGAAGGCCGGTAAACAACAAATCATCATTCAAAAAGATCAAACAACGGTTGATGAGATTAAATTAGAATTACAGGAGGTATACGGTGTTGATGCTGCACAAAATGTGATGGTTGCAGTCAACGAACTATATACGAGGGGAAACGCTGAAGTGCGTAGCGGGGACACTGTTGCATTCATTCCTCCTGTAAGCGGTGGATAATAGATATTAGAGGATTTGGTTATGGCCAGCGGCTGTAACCAATTTTTTATGTGTGAAAAGATTGTAGAGGTATTTGGGTGTGATCTTCGTAAATAAAACATCCCCTTCGTGCTTTAGATATGTGAGGATCGAGCTGCTGAATCAGATCATACAATTCACTAATTCGTCTCACATTGAAATCTGTCTGGGCTTGAAGCTGTTCTTTTAATTCTTTTGTGCTCACAATGCTACCCTTTTTCTCTTTAATAATATCTACACATCTGGCAGCGTAGTATATTTTGTCATTAGAGGGTCTGCTTTCTTTCATATCAAGTAATTTGAGCTCATGATAAATCAGTTCTCTTTCCTTTCGAAAGTATTGCCATGCTTCTTGTTCCTTTTCATAAAGTAAAATCAATTGCGTTTTCAATTTTTCTCTTAACATTCACTTGACTCCATTTCCACTATCATTTAACCTACCTCTATTTTACATTATATGAAAAAATAACTTTTGATCAAGTAAAATCATTATATTTTTAATTTTTTAATATGAAAGTATTGTTACTAAAGGCTCATTTGTTCTATAAAAGAAACCATTCGTAGTCCTATAAAGCCGGGATTTGTTGAAATTACTAGGATTATTTTAACAAAAAATTGTTGTGTCTCACGAAGACTATCCAAATTCAAAGGAAAAGGATATTTATTCCGAAAGACATGTGTTTTTTGATAAAATGTTTTTAGGTCAGTAAAACCTCTATTTTTTGATATGAATATGGTCTGGTCATGGTGTCATTTGGAGGTTGTCATTCATGATAATAGAATAATAGATCATTTTTTTCCGCAATGAAAATAAGAAAATCAAATCATCCATCACTTATTGGCAATCTTTTGATAAAATAGAAAGAATAAGAGAGAGCATGTGCGTTTGCATACTTGCATGACATAGAGAGGGTGACATTTGATGCAAGAAAATATGCAAAAGCCTACGATCATTGGAGTGAGCATAAGACCTTCAGAGCACCTGAAAAGAGTATGGGAAAATCCGGTGGTTTGGTGGCCTTTATCCTGTGTACTTCTTTTAACAGTGATTGTCACTTATTTGTCAGAGCTGGTGAATGAAGGAATGTGGGCAGATTTAAGCTTGCCGGTATCGGTCGTTTATGTGGTGACGCTAATTGGTCTACTTCTCGGGCTTGTGATTAATGCTGCAATATATAAGTTCATCGTATTTTTAGCAAAGGGTGATGCATCGTTTCAGCAGCTATTTTCAGCAGTCCTTTTTATTACACCAGTTACGATCGTTGGTACGATTATTTCTCATCTGTCCATCATTCTGTTCCATGTGCCAAAAAACATCACAATCACCTCATTAAATGCACTCATTCAAACGCCTGGTCCATGGCATGCTGTGCTTGCCAATATTGATCTATTTGTGATCTGGAACCTTGTTTTAACAGGCTTTTTATTGATGAAAGTTGGCCATATATCGCCAAGAATCGCTTGGACCATTATAGGAGTCTTTTATCTCTTATCTATCATTTTTCAATATGTAGGAACTGCAATCACCATATCAGTAAGCTGGGGGTAGAATGTCTTTATGAGAAAGAAAATCATCATCGGATCCATTTTTATTATTGTTATCGGTCTATTTATTGGCTTTAACATTGCGAAAAATCAATCAAAGCCTGCTTCGACAGCAGCTATCAAAACAGTAAAACCTACGCAAAAAGAAATCACCACTACGGTCATGACGCCAGGGACACTTTCATTCTCTGAAGAGCAGTTCATTTATGCAGAAGAGGAAAAGGGACACTTGAAGGGGATTTCTGTGAAAGAAGGAGAAAAGGTAAAGCCAGGAACGCCGCTTCTTACATATGAAAATAGAGAGCTGGAACTTGAAGAAGAGCAGCAAGCTCTTGCGGTTGAATCCAGTACGTTAAAACGCGAACAATTACAAAATAGATTGAGCGAATTAGATAAAAAACAAGGAGGCGACTCCGCTGCCAATCCTAAAACCGAGCGAGACCAGCTTGAACTAGAGCTGAAAGCGGCTGAATTAGAACAAAAACAAGCAGAGATCAGCCAAGAAAAAGTAAAAACACAAATAGAAGATTTAATCGTACATAGTAAAATTGCCGGTACAGTCATTTCCATTGAGCAAGAAGGAGGGGCAGGAAAGCCGGAAGAAAGGCAGCCGATCATTCATATTGGCAATGAGAAAAAAATGATTGTGCGAGGACTGATTTCTGAGTATGACGCCATAAAAGTGAAAAAGAAACAAAAAGTAAAGATAACGTCTGATGTCATTCGCGGAAAGAGCTGGCAAGGGGTCGTGAAAAAAGTGGGGGTTGTACCTGCTCAGGCAGCATCTGAAACAACTGCAGGTGATCAAACGGTGCAATATCCAGTTGAAATCGAAATAAAGGGAAAAAAACCTGAAGCAAAACCTGGTTTTAAAATGATCATGGAAATTGAAACAGATAAGCGTCAAGCCCTAACGATTCCTGAATCAGCTGTAAAAAAAGAGGATGATGGACAATATGTATATGTTGTCAAAAAGAATGTACTTAAAAAAGTAAAAGTGGAGCTAGGGGAAACGTCAGGTCATGATCTTGAAGTGACAAAAGGTGTCATAGCAGAGGATCAAATCATTTCTCATCCATCAGATGACATGTATGACGGAATGGAAGTGAATGCTGAATGATTCAGCTTTCAAACGTGACAAAAAGCTACGAGGTTGCCCAAGAATCATTTGATGTATTAAGTGAGGTCGATCTTGTCATCGAAAAAGGCGAGTATATGTCCATTATGGGCCCGTCCGGCTCTGGAAAATCGACGTTAATGAATATCGTTGGCTGTTTAGACCGGCCAACTACAGGACAATATCATTTTCAAGGAAGAGAGCTGTCAGCAGCAAAGGATCAAGACCTCGCAGTGATTCGAAATCAATTCATTGGATTTGTCTTTCAGCAATTTCATCTGCTGCCGAGGTTAAATGCGAGGCGTAATGTTGAGCTTCCGATGATTTACGCTGGTATCAGTCAAAAGGAAAGAAAAGAACGCGCAGAGATGGCACTTGAAAAGGTTGGTTTGACAGACCGAATGAAACATATGCCAAGTGAGTTGTCGGGAGGACAAAAGCAAAGAGTGGCAATAGCCCGTGCAATTGTCAATAAGCCGCAGCTTATCTTAGCAGATGAACCGACAGGCGCTCTTGACTCAAAAACAAGCTTCTCAATCATGGAACAGTTTACTAAGCTGAATGAGGAAGGGACAACGATTGTGCTTGTCACCCATGAAGAAGAAATAGCTGCATATACAAATCGGACGGTCGTTGTAAGAGATGGCCGACTCGTTGAAGATAGATTGACACAAGGGGACGCTATGAATGAAACTCTTTGAAAATATCAAAATAGCGATGAATTCTGTTTTAGCTCATAAATTACGTTCTATTTTAACGATGCTTGGGATTATTATTGGTGTTGGATCAGTCATTGCGGTCGTGGCTATCGGTCAAGGCGGCGAGCAAATGCTAAAAGGGTCAATTTCAGGTCCAAACAATACCGTTGATATGACGTATACGCCGTCTGACGAAGAGTTAAATGCAAATCCCAACGCTTTATTCGATGCCACATTTACTGAGGAAGACATAAAAAGTATTAAGACAATCAATGGGGTGAATCAGGTTGCCTCTTCGACTGCGCAAGGAATGCAGCTGAGATTTCAAGATACAACAGTGGATGCGACAGTTAACGGTATAAATGAAGGGTATACGAATGTACATTCATTACAAATAGCAGAAGGGCAGAATTTAAGAGATATTGACTTTAGAAGCGGCAGAAGAGCCGCCCTCATCTCTGAAGGCTTACAAAAAGAATTATTTAATGGACAGAAGGCATTGGGCGAAATGATTTGGATGAACGGACAGCCGGTTGAAGTCATCGGTGTTTTAGCCAAACAAAAAGGGATGCTCTCATTCGATATGAATGAAATATATGTCCCTTTTGCAATGCTCACCTCCACATTTGGGATCAATGAATACGATAAGTTGTCAATTCAAGTCGCACATGCTGATCAAATGAAGGAAGTAGGAAAGAGTGCGGCTGCATTATTAAATGAAAATCATCATACAGAAGATGCTTATGAAATGATCAACATGGAAGAAATCGCAGAAGGCATCGGTCAAATCACGTCTGTTATGACCACAATCATTGGCTCAATAGCTGGAATTTCTTTACTTGTCGGCGGTATCGGCGTGATGAATATCATGCTTGTTTCTGTGACAGAGAGGACAAGGGAAATCGGTATTCGAAAAGCGATTGGAGCAACGAGGGCTCAAATACTCGTTCAATTTTTAATTGAGTCTGTCGTCTTAACCTTGATCGGCGGGTTGATGGGGATTGCACTAGGTATAGGCGGTGCCTCGTTAGTATCACTCATTGCCGGCTGGCCGTCCTTAGTATCTTGGCAAATCATCTGTGTAGGTGTGCTGTTTAGTATGCTTATTGGGATTGTTTTTGGGTTAATTCCTGCGAATAAAGCAGCAAGACTAGATCCGATTGATTCTCTTAGATATGAATAATTTCGAGAAGAACAAAAGTATACAAACAGTGTGAATTCCGCTGTAATCAAACATCAAAAGCTTTTATGCACATCGCATAAAAGCTTTTTTTAGTTCTATTGAATGAAATGAAAAATGATAGAAATGCTAAGATCATGACTTTCATCTTAATGTCACATATTTTTCAGTTTACAAATGGTACATATAAAGGTAAGATGACCATGGTGAAAGATTTTGATAGTTATTGAATGTATTTGATTGTTTTGTATTGATAATGTTGAAAAAAGCGATTACAATAAAGGTGCGCGCAAAATGAATACGTTTTCAAAAGGGGGTGTTTTCATGTTAACACCGGAAAGACATCAACTCATTATCGACTGTTTAGAAGAAAATGATGTCATCAAAATACAGGACTTAACGATTATGACGGATGCGTCTGAATCTACTATTAGAAGAGATTTATCAGCCCTTGAAGAAAAAGGATTTCTTAAAAGAGTTCATGGGGGAGCAGCCAAGATATCAAGTATCCGTCTTGAACCAGATGTATTTGAGAAATCTGCCAAAAACCTTCAAGAAAAGTCATTGGTTGCAGAGGCAGCTGCTTCACTTTTAAAACAAGGCGATTGTATTTATTTAGACGCTGGTACGACCACACAGCAAATGATTGAATATATCGATCCAGAACAAGATATTGTTGTGGTGACAAACGGTGTTATGCACATTGAAGCACTCATGAGAAAAGGCATTTCTTTTTACCTGATAGGCGGATCAGTGAAACATCGAACAGGAGCCATGGTGGGAGCCGCAGCTTTGACGGCGATGGAAAATTACCGTTTTGACAAAAGCTTTGTTGGGACGAACGGCATTCATCCCGAGGCAGGGTTTACAACACCTGATCCAGAGGAAGCGCTCATGAAAAAAAGGGCCATGAAGCAGGCGAAAAAAACCTATATCTTAACAGATGCCTCTAAATTTGGCGAAATATCGTTTTCAACCTTTGCTAGTTTACAGGAAGCCACCATTATCACAAACGACGCAAAAGAGGATTCATTCGATAATTACCATGAAAAAACGGTTATAAAGGTAGTGAAAACATGATTTATACAGTTACTTTAAACCCATCAGTTGATTACATCGTACACGTGGAGGATTTCGCAGTCGGCGGTTTGAATCGTTCAACCTATGACAAAAAATATCCAGGCGGAAAAGGGATCAATGTCTCAAGGCTTTTAAAACGTCACGGTGTTGAATCAAAAGCGCTTGGATTCATAGGCGGATTTACAGGCAAATATATTCAAGACTTTTTACAAAACGAACAATTACAAACAGCCTTTCACGAGGTGTCAGAAGATACACGAATTAATGTGAAACTAAAAACAGGTGAAGAAACCGAAATCAACGGACTCGGCCCATTAATTACTGAAGCGCAATTTGAGTCGTTTCTGTCTCAATTTACCTCATTGATTGAAGGAGATGTCGTTGTGTTAGCTGGCAGCATTCCTTCTTCGTTGCCTCATAACACATATGAACGTATTGCTGAAGTGTGCGAAAAGCAAGGCGTTAGAGTTGTTCTTGATATTTCCGGGGAAGCCCTTAAAAAAGCAGCAGGCTTGAAACCGTTCTTAATGAAGCCAAACCATCATGAACTAGGTGAAATGTTTGAGACGAGCATCTCTACTGCAGAAGAAGCCATTCCTTATGGGAAGAAGCTGTTAGAACAAGGTGCTGAACATGTCATCGTATCCATGGCTGGAGATGGCGCTCTCTTATTCAGTAAGGAAGGGATTTATCAGTCCAATGTTCCAAAGGGTACGCTTGTTAATTCGGTTGGTGCAGGGGATTCAGTCGTTGCAGGATTTTTAGCCGGCGTTTCGAAAGGCCTTTCGATTGAAGAATCATTTAAGCTTGGCGTCACATCAGGCAGTGCTACAGCATTTTCTGAGGAGCTTGGGACAAAAGAGCTTGTCGACACACTATTACCACAAGTAAAAGTCACACGCATTTAAAGGAGGAGTCATCATGAAAATAACAGAACTACTCACAAAGCAAACCATTAAGCTTCAATTAGACAGCCAGCAGAAAGAAGCAGTCATTGAAGAACTAGTCACTGTTTTAGATACAGCTGGCAAGTTAAATGATAAAGAGGGCTACAAAGAAGCAGTGATCAACCGTGAAAAACAGAGCTCTACTGGTATTGGTGAAGGAATTGCTATCCCTCACGCTAAAACAGCAAGTGTCAAAGAGCCTGCCATTGCATTTGGCCGCTCGGTAGCTGGTGTAGATTATGAATCACTGGACGCGCAGCCGAGTCATCTTGTCTTTATGATTGCAGCAACTGAAGGCGCAAACAACACGCACTTAGAAGCACTTTCTCGTTTATCAACACTTCTGATGCGTGAAGAAATCAGAAAGCAGCTTCTTGAAGCGGCTACTGAAGATGAAATCATCGATATCATCAATACGCATGACAAGGACGATGAAGAAGAAGAGGAAGTTCAAGAGGAGCCGGCTGCATCAGGTAAACCAGCTAAGATTTTAGCAGTAACAGCTTGCCCAACAGGTATTGCACATACATTTATGGCAGCAGATGCTTTGAAAGAAAAAGCGAAAGAAATGGGCGTTGACATTAAAGTCGAAACAAACGGCTCTGGTGGTATTAAACACGCTCTTACGGCAAAAGAAATCGAAGAAGCACCAGCCATCATTGTGGCAGCGGACAAGCAAGTTGAAATGGAACGCTTTAAAGGCAAACATGTCATTGAAGTACCTGTGACAGCAGGAATTCGTCGTCCGCAGGAATTGATTGAAAAAGCAGTCAATCAAGATGCGCCGATCTATAAAGGCTCTGGCGGCAGTTCTTCAAAAGACGAACATGAGTCATCTGGCAAAGGGAGAAGTGGTTTCTACAAGCACTTAATGAGCGGTGTAAGCAACATGCTTCCATTTGTTGTCGGGGGCGGTATCCTTGTTGCAATTTCATTCTTCTGGGGTATTAAATCGGCTGACCCTAATGACCCTTCATTTAATTCATTTGCAGCTGTTTTAAAAGGAATTGGCGGAGATAATGCACTTGCCTTAATCGTGGCTGTATTAGCCGGATTTATTGCGATGAGTATTGCTGATCGTCCAGGTTTTGCGCCAGGTATGGTCGGTGGATTTATGGCGTCAGCAGCAGGTGCAGGATTCTTAGGCGGACTCATTGCCGGTTTCCTTGCTGGTTATGTCGTTGTGTTACTTAAAAAAGTATTCACTTTCGTACCGCAGTCGCTCGACGGAATTAAACCGGTTCTGCTCTATCCATTGTTCGGTATTTTCTTCACAGGTATCATTATGCATTACGTTGTTAACACACCAGTAAAAATGGTGATGGACGGATTAACTCATTGGCTTGAAACTTTAGGTACTGGAAACCTTGTCTTAATGGGCATTATTTTGGCAGGTATGATGGCGATTGATATGGGTGGGCCAATTAACAAAGCGGCTTACACATTTGGTCTTGCAATGATTGCTGCTGGAAATTATGCACCACACGCTGCCATTATGGCAGGCGGAATGGTACCACCATTAGGTATTGCACTTGCTACAACAATTTTTAGAAATAAATTCTCAAAACGTGACCGAGAAGCAGGGATTACATGTTACTTCATGGGAGCTGCCTTCATCACTGAAGGGGCGATCCCGTTTGCAGCGGCTGATCCTCTACGCGTGATTCCTTCAGCTGTCATTGGAGCAGCAGTGGCTGGCGGATTAACGGAATTCTTTAGAGTCACGCTTCCTGCACCGCACGGCGGACTATTCGTTTTCTGGGTAACAAATCATCCGATACTTTATATCATCAGCATCTTAATCGGTGCCGTTGTAACAGCGATTTTACTTGGTATTTTGAAAAAACCAGTGAAACTAGAAGCGTAAAGTAGAAGAGAAGCATCGTGAACAGCGGTGCTTCTTTTTGTTTAATTATGAACAAATTAGGAAAAAATATCTAATTGAATGGTTGTCTTGTGAATTTTTAAATGACATGTGATAAAGTAAAGTTATTCAATTCACGTTTCAAGTCTTTTAGCAGAAAGTCTTAGGAGGAAGCAGTATTTTGAACGAAGAAAACAAACAAAACGAAAATGATATTCAATCTGATGCAAAGCAAGCCAAAACAGAGAAGAAAAGTTCACTGTTTGAATGGATCAAAGCTATTTTAATTGCACTTGCACTCGTCTTGCTCATCCGTACGTTTATATTTGAGCCGTATGTGGTGGAAGGAGAGTCAATGGAACCGACCCTTCATGATGGGGAAAAGCTGTTTGTCAACAAAACCATTAACTATCTAGGTGGTGTCAAACGAGGTGACATCGTGATTATTAATGGAAAAGATGGCCAGAAAATTCATTATGTAAAACGATTGATCGGTCTTCCGGGAGACACGATTGAAATGAAGGATGATACGCTTTACATTAATGGTAAAAAAGTAGATGAGACTTATTTAAAAGAGAACAAGGCACATGCGAAAGAGTATGAAGTGCATTTGACAGGTGATTTTGGTCCAGTGAAAGTACCGAAAAACGATTACTTTGTGATGGGGGACAACAGACTCAATTCCATGGACAGCAGAAATGGACTTGGACTCATTGAAAAGGATCGGGTTGTCGGGACATCAGAATTTGTTTTCTTCCCATTTGGCGACATTCGGCAAACAAAATAAAAGCACCCTTCTCAGGTGTGTGAGAAAAGTGCTTGAATGGGCGACCCTTAAAAGAAGGGTCGCTTTTAATTTGGCGTGAGCACTGTAACAATGAGCACAATAGCCAACACAGAAGCGAAGACAGACCCAGTAATGGCTAAAACGGACCGAAACAATCCGATCTTATGATTTTCTTTCCCTCGCTTTTGTAAAAAGCGTTTCGAAAAGATGTGTACCAGTGTGTAAATAAGCACAAGCCCAATATAAAGGCCAAAATCCCTCGCATTAAAGCCTGTTGCAGATAAATAAATACCCATAAAGAAAATCAATAAACAGTATTCCATCAGTGTAAGTAATCTCAAATCGCACGAACTCCTTCAATAAATCATTCCCACTTATTATACCATATTGGACAATTTGCCTTCGTTCTTAGTGAGAGACGTTTCTATCAAACGTTATTCATGTTATACTTCATAATGATGAATGAGTGATGGAGGATTAATAAATGATTGCAGTAAATAATGTTAGTTTGCGATTTGCTGATCGTAAACTATTTGAAGAAGTAAATATTAAATTCACTCCTGGCAACTGCTACGGTTTAATTGGTGCCAATGGAGCTGGTAAATCAACGTTTCTAAAGATTCTTTCAGGTGAAATTGAGGCTCAGACGGGCGATATTCATATGAGCCCTGGTGAGCGTTTAGCGATTTTAAAACAGAACCACTTTGAATACGAAGAATTTGAAGTATTAAAAGTCGTCATGATGGGTCACAAGCGTTTATATGATGTGATGCAGGAGAAAGATGCGATCTATATGAAACCTGATTTCTCAGATGAAGACGGGATTCGTGCAGCAGAGCTTGAAGGTGAGTTCGCTGAGTTAAACGGCTGGGAAGCAGAAAGTGAAGCAGCGATCTTATTAAAAGGTCTTGGCATTCCAGAGAGCCTTCAATCGAAGAAAATGTCTGAGCTTGGTGGTTCTGAAAAGGTAAAAGTACTACTAGCCCAAGCGTTATTTGGCAAGCCTGACGTCCTTCTTCTGGATGAGCCAACGAACCACTTGGACTTACAAGCCATCCAGTGGCTAGAAGAGTTCCTTATTCATTTTGAAAATACCGTCATCGTCGTTTCGCATGACCGTCACTTCTTAAACAAAGTGTGTACACATATTGCGGACCTAGACTTCGGAAAAATTCAAGTATATGTCGGTAACTATGATTTCTGGTATGAGTCTAGCCAGCTAGCGCTGAAACTCAGCCAAGATGCAAATAAGAAAAAAGAAGAGCAAATTAAGCAGCTTCAAGAGTTCGTTGCCCGGTTCAGTGCGAACGCTTCTAAATCGAAGCAAGCGACCTCAAGAAAGAAATTGCTTGATAAAATCTCTTTAGACGATATTAAGCCCTCTTCACGTAAATATCCGTATGTTCATTTTGCGCCAGAGCGTGAAATCGGAAATGATGTCCTTCAAGTAGAAGGTCTATCGAAAACAATTGACGGTGTGAAAGTACTTGATAACGTCAGCTTTATCATGAATCGCGAGGATAAAATTGCGTTCCTAAGCCGTAATGAGCTTGCTGTGTCTACTTTATTTAAAATTCTTGCTGGTGAGATGGAGCCAGACAGCGGGACATATAAATGGGGCGTCACAACATCTCAAGCCTTTTTCCCGAAAGACAATAGTGAATACTTTGAAGGAAACGATGTCGATTTAGTGGATTGGCTTCGCCAATATTCTCCTAATGATCAAAGCGAAAGCTTCTTACGCGGATTCTTAGGACGTATGCTTTTCTCTGGGGAAGAAGTAAAGAAAAAAGCAAGCGTCTTATCAGGAGGAGAAAAGGTTCGTTGTATGTTATCGAAAATGATGCTGTCAGGAGCGAATGTACTGCTTCTGGATGAGCCGACGAACCACTTAGACCTAGAATCCATTACGGCGCTAAATAACGGTTTAATGAGCTTTAAAGGAGCGATGCTCTTCTCATCTCATGACCATCAGTTTGTTGAAACAGTGGCAAACCGTATTATCGAAGTGACGCCAAATGGCATCGTCGATAAACAAACAACATATGATGAGTTCTTATCAGATCAAGAGATTCAAAAGAGACTCGTTGAGCTTTATGCGTAAATAAGAAAAGACATCCAATTGTGGATGTCTTTTTTTTCGATTAAATCGCCCAATTCCCATTACGGAAGATCGGTTCACGTTTTCCGTCTTTTGTAATACCGTCAATATTCATTTCCTTTGAACCAATCATGAAATCGACGTGTGTGATACTGTTGTTTACACCAGCTGCATCCAATTCTTCACGATTCATCTCTTTTCCGCCTTCGATATTGAACGCATATCCGCTGCCGATGGCAAGGTGGTTCGATGCGTTTTCATCATAAAGGGTATTGTAATAGAGAATATTCGAGTTTGAGATTGGTGAATCATCTGGTACAAGAGCAACTTCACCTAGATAATGAGAGCCTTCATCTGTTTCAACGAGCGAAGTTAAAATGTCTTCGCCTTCCTTCGCTTTCACATCGACAATTCGGCCATTTTCAAATGTTAAAGTAAACTCATCAATGATATTTCCTGCATAGCTGAGCGGTTTTGTGCTTGAGACAGTCCCATTTACACCGTCTTTTTTAGGTACAGTAAAGACTTCTTCAGTCGGCATGTTAGCCATGAAAGAGACGCCGCGCTCACTCACGCTGCCGGCACCTACCCAAATGTGCTGCTCAGGGAGCTCAATCGTTAAATCAGTGCCAGGAGCATCATAATGAAGCTTCTGGTAGTGGCGCTCATTTAGGATTTTGACCTTTTCATTTAGCGACTCATCGTGCTTTTTCCAAGCCTCCACAGGATCTGCTTGATCAGCGCGAGCGACTTTAAAGATTTGATCCCATAATAAAGCGACAGCTTCTTCATCTGTCTGGTCAGGGAAAATCTTTTTCGCCCAATCTTTTGATGCAGCGCCTACAACCGTCCAAGCCACTTTGTCTGATTGAACGTATTGGCGATATGTATGAAGGGCGGATCCAGCGGCTTTTTGCTGTGCGGCGATTTTTTTCGAATCAATGCCTCGCAGAAGGTCAGGGCTTTCTGACAAGATCGTGATAAAAGCGCCGCCGCGTTTTGCGATGGTTTCCATCATCTGTGCTTCCCATTCTGGGAATTGCTCAAACACATCTTGCGGTGCATGTTCATATTTTAAACGAGCAAGAACACCGTCACTCCAGCGGATATGTACGTTTTTCGCCCCGCGCTCATACGCATGTTTCGCAACAAGACGAACAAGGTCTGCAGATTCAGTAGATGCAGATACGACGACTTCTTGTTCTTTTTGAACATTCACACCGACTTCAACGATGGTCTTCGCATATTGATCTAGTTGTTTTTCAAATGAATTCATAAAAACCCTCCTTTAGTCATGTTCATCATATCAGATTTAAGACCGAAAAGGAAAATGGGGAGCACGCGAAAAGCCAAAATAAAAAAGCCGCTTTCATGCGGCTTTTTAGCGGTTCAGTTGTTTCACAGGCTGTGCATTAGAAGGGGGCATATGTGAAAACGACAGGCTCATTCCTCCTAATATAATACCCGTTAAAATGACTGTGACAACGACCCGTTTACCTAAATCAAGCAACATGTTCTTCCTCCTTCACGTTTATCCATTCCTCACGATATGATCGAAATGATAAAAAAAGAAGTAGAACAAGAAGATTATTTTAATGTTTTTTGCAATTTATGAATGACTTCTAGTGAACGACCTGTTCCGATTGCGACAGATTCAAGTGGATTTGCTGCAATATGAACTGGAACAACAATCTCCTGTGAGAGCCATTCTTGAATCCCGTTTAACAAAGCGCCACCGCCAGTTAAGATCACGCCGCGGTCTACGATGTCACCACTAAGCTCTGGAGGGCTGTCCTCTAATGTGGCACGAATCGCCTCTAAAATATGAAGAAGTGACTCTCGCATGGCACCTTGAATTTCATGAGATTCAAGTGTGATCGTTTTTGGAAGGCCTGTCACCAGATCACGTCCACGTACTTCTAATGACTCTGGCTCATGCTCAATGAGACCATAACCAATTTCCATTTTAACTTGCTCAGCTGTCCGCTCGCCGATTAATAGGTTATATTTCTTTCGCACAAATGTAATGATATCTTCATCCAGCTGATCTCCACCAATTCGAATGGAATGACAAGAGACAACGCCGCCAAACGAAATGATGGCAACTTCCGTTGTTCCTCCGCCAATATCGACTACGACGTTTGCAACAGGCTCATCTACTGGGAGATCAGCGCCGATTGCGGCTGCAACTGGTTCTTCAATTAAATGCACGTGCTTTGCTCCGCAGTTTTTCACAGCATCACTGATGGCACGGCGCTCAACAGCTGTTGAACCAGAAGGTGTACATACGACGACCGTTGGTTTTCTGAAGGTAAACCCGATATTTTTTCCTGCTTTTTTCATGATTTGTTTGAGTAAATCTGTTGTCATATCATAATCAGCGATGACACCGTCTTTCATCGGACGGATCGCCACAATTTTCCCAGGTGTTTTCCCAATCATTTCTTTTGCTTCTGTTCCGACGGCAAGTACAGTTTTTGTTTCTGTATCGACTGCCACGACGGACGGTTCATTTAAAATAATTCCCTTATTTTTACTATAAACCAATATGTTAGCTGTTCCTAAATCAATTCCAATTTCGGCATTTTGAAACATATTTTCACCCAATCTCTATTTTTGCTGTTTTAAACAATTTTACATTTAAAAGTTCAGAGGGTTGAGGTCATTTGTGGGGGTTTGTGATGACCTTGAAATGAACTTGTAAAATTCAAGTATCATTTTGACAATCACAATAAATTTTCCCTTTGTTTTTTCTTTTGTGAAAAAAATTTTCAAGTTGGAGAAACCTTTCGTGAATCTCTTACGTCTACGATATATCAATTGGTGAAAAACAGATTGATCTTGAGCTAATGAAAGAAAGAGGGAACGAAATTGAAATCTATCGGAGTCGTAAGAAAAGTAGATGAACTAGGGCGTATTGTGATGCCAATCGAATTGAGAAGAGCACTTGATATTGCTATTAAAGACAGTATGGAATTTTTTATAGATGGAGATAAAATCGTCTTGAAAAAATATCAGCCTCAAGGTGTTTGTCTCATGACTGGTGAGATTACTTCTGAGAATCATGAATATGGAAATGGTAAAATTAATTTAAGCGCTGAAGGCGCAGAACTACTGCTAAAAGAGCTGCAAGAAGCCCTTCAACAGTAAATAAAAATAGCCTGCTCTCTTCCTTTGTGCGGAGAACAGGCTATTTTTTATGAAAAAAGTTCCTTAAAAATGCCCCATCTCCCTCAAAATATAAGTGGAAAATGGTACAATTGACAAAGAATCTCAGGGCGGCAGGTGGAATCATTTGAACAAAACATATCAAGTGCGGATCGTGTTATCTGTTCTTGCATTTATTTTAATATTAAGCTGGGATTTCTTTTATTATCTAGGCGGCTATCAAATTAATTGGCCGCTCGATCTAGCCTTTACAGTCCTTGTTCTAACAGGGATCTGGGTTGTCTCAGGCTATGTAGACCGCTTAAATCTATTTGTGTCAGACTTAAATACGAGAGAGAAAGAAGCACACGAACTGACAGAGCGGCTGAATCGAATCACAGATAACTTGCAAGAAATCGTCTTTGAAACAAACGAAAAAGGTGAAATTATTTTTTTGAATCAAGCATGGACACAAATGACAGGCTATGAAATTGATGAATGTCTAGGCACCATGTACAATCAGTACTTTGATCAAGAGGAACGCGTGGTGCAGCATTTGTTATCTGTGATCAAGGAGCATAAGGATGCGGGGCGGGTAGAACTGCAGCTTCTACATAAAGAGGGAAAGAAGGTATGGGGAGACGTTCATTACAAGCTCTATTTTGATGAGCATCACCAGTTTACCGGAGGAATTGGAACAGTAGCAGATATTACGAAACAAAAGCAGGCAAAGCTTGAGCTTGAAAGATCCAATCAGCAATTGCAAATGCAGGCGCAAAAGCTGGCCGTCGCTGGACAAATAGCCGCTGGAATCGCCCATGAAGTCAGAAATCCACTGACATCAGTAAATGGTTTTTTACAGCTGATGAAGACACAATATCCTGAAAGAACCGATTATTTTGACATTATCTTCTCTGAAATTAAACGGATTGATTTTGTTTTAAGTGAGCTACTTGTATTGGCTAAGCCTCAATCGGTCCATTTTCAAGAAGTTCAGCTTCATGAGCTTCTAGAACAAGTGATTACTTTATTAAAAACAAATGCCGTTCTTTCAAATATTGATCTCAAGCAGCCATTTAAAAGGCAGGATGCCGGCGCAATCCTAGCAGACGCTAACCAAATGAAGCAGCTGTTCATTAATTTAATCAAAAATGCGATTGAGGCAATGCCTGAAGGTGGTAGCATATACATATCTACAGAAAAAGTATTGAATGAATGGAAGATTACCATTCAAGATGAAGGAAAAGGGATGTCTGAAAAGGATATTCAAAAAATATATGATCCTTTCTTTTCAACGAAAAAAGAAGGGACAGGGCTTGGTCTGACCATCTGTGCGACGATTTTAAAAGATCATCACGGAACAATGGACGTATCCAGTGAGCTTGGAAAAGGCACAGCTTTTCATATTTATTTGCCTGTGTGTCAAAAAAGCAGACAGCAGCAAGTTGAGAGGACGTGAAGTCATGACGGTGAAAGCTTTATTTGTATATGGGACGCTATTGCAGCATGAAGAGCACCACGAAGCGTACATGAAAGAAAGCAGACTAATAGCTAAATCTGCTTGGATGAATGGAAGGATTTATGATACAAGTCAAGGATATCCAGCGTGTGTTCCCGCAGAAAAAGGCACTGTATACGGGGAATTGTACGAGGTAACCGCTGACACGTTGAATAAGATAGACGTACTAGAGGAAGGGTATGACAAGCAGGAAATCAATGTCATGACGGATCAAGGTCAGGTAGCAGCCGTGACATACACTTTGCCAGAGCAGAAGGCATCAGCGCTGAAAGAAATAAAGAGAGGGTGCTGGAAAGCTTATAAACTGTGGCAACAGAAGCCATCATCCTTCTATTATTTTGCCTATGGCTCCTGTATGGATGATGCTAGGTTTAAGCTAGCAGAAGTCGATCATCACTTCAGACAAATCATCGGCGGTGGTGTACTAAATGGTTTTACTACGAGATTTACATTGGTGAGGCCAGATGGATCAAGAGCTGATATGGTAGAAGACGGCGGCGAAACAGAGGGTGTATTATATGAAGTTCCTTTTGATGCCATTCGTTATTTGTATAAACGAGAGGGAGTATATGAAGGTACATATCGTCCAGCTTTTGTCGATGTCAAAATAGGTGATCAAATTTATGAGGACTGTTTAACCTTTCTTGTGCTTCAAAAGAGCGAAGAAATCGCTCCGCCAGCTCATTATCGAAGTGAAATCGAAAAAGGAGCAGACCTTTACTTAAGTGAAGCGTTCCGCAGAAAAATTCGTTCGCATATGGATTCATTAATCAAACCGTAGTAAAATGCATGGTAAGTGAGATAAAAGGAGTCTGAACATGAAAAAGGAATATGCAGTCATTGGTCTTGGACGCTTTGGCGGAAGTATTTGCAAGGCGCTGAGCGAAGAAGGACTTGAAGTCATGGCGATGGATATGAATGAAGATCGAGTAAACGAGTACGCGAAAATTGCCTCACATGCGGTCATTGGTGATTCGACGGACGAAAACGTTTTAAAAAATCTTGGTATTCGCAACTTTGATCATGTCATCGTTGCAATCGGTGAAAATATTCAGGCAAGTATTTTAACAACGATTATGTTGAAAGAGCTTGGCGTCAAAATGGTCACCGTGAAAGCGCAAAATGACTACCATGAAAAGGTGCTCAACAAAATTGGAGCGGATCGCATCGTTCATCCAGAGCGAGATATGGGCAGACGGATTGCACATAAAATCATTTCAAATAACGTGCTTGATTACCTCGAGCTGTCAGATGAGTACAGCCTGATTGAGATTGTGGCAAACAGCAGGCTTGCGGGACATTCTCTTTTAGATCTTGATATACGGGCAAGGTACGGCATCAACATCGTGGCCATTAAGCGCGGAAAAGAAGTCATTGTTTCCCCGCTGGCAGATGAAATGATTCAAAAAGAAGATATCCTCATTGTCATTGGGGCAGTAGCCGATATAGGACGCTTTGAAAAACGAGAAATGCAGAACGATTATTAAGCACTCCGATGACGGGGTGTTTTTTTTATATGAATGTGTTCATGGTAGGTGGACATTGAGACGGAAATATACACTGAAAAGGGTTGTTTTGTTCATGTATAACCGCAAAAATAAGTCATCCTATTTTTCATGCAATTATCACTATTCAGAAATAAAAATCAGTGTTTTGATATGGTTGATTTTCTCTAAATGTCATTGACTGGACAAACAGATTCGTTTACGATAAGAAACATTATATTGTTTACTTGGAGGAGGCAGTGTCGTTGGATAAGGAGCTTTTCAGACATCAAATTGAGGTAGCAGCAAAGAGAAAAAAAGCAGCCCTCGTGATTAAACATGCGAAAGTCATGGATGTGTTTAACCAGGAATGGATAGACGCAGATGTCGCTGTTGAAAATGGACAAATAGTCGGGATAGGAGAGTACGAGGGAGAACAGGAGCTTGATGCAGCAGGTCAAATGCTTGTGCCTGGTTTTATTGATGGCCACGTTCATATCGAGTCTTCTATGGTTACCCCTGCTGAATTCTCCAAAGCTGTCGTTCCGCGCGGTGTGACAACTGTCGTAACAGATCCTCATGAAATCGCCAATGTGTCAGGTATAACAGGCATCCGTTTTATGCTGGAAGAAGCGAGAAAAGCTGCCTTACATATTTATTTCATGCTGCCATCCTGTGTACCGGCAGTCAGTTTTGAACGATCAGGTGCTACATTAAAAGCGAAAGATTTAAAGCCTCTTTATCAAGAAAAGGAAGTGCTTGGTCTTGCTGAGGTGATGGACTATGTCGGTGTGGAGCAGGCAGAAGAAGATATGCTTCAAAAGCTGCTTGATGCTCAAAATGAGAATAAACTGATTGATGGCCATTTAGCAGGCTTAACAGATCGATTAATCAACGTCTACCGGACGGCCAATGTCCAAACAGACCATGAGGTGACAACTGCACAGGAAGCCCTTGAACGTGTGAAAAGGGGTATGTATGTGATGCTGAGAGAAGGATCTGTTGCCAAAAACGTGAAAAATGTTTTACCCGCTGTCAATGAAAAGAATGCGAGACGCTTTTTCTTTTGTACAGATGATAAACATTTGGATGATTTAATGGCACAGGGAAGTATTGATGAGCAAGTACGGATGTCCATAAAAGAAGGTTTAGATCCATTTTTAGCTTATCAAATGGGAAGCTTAAATGCCGCAGAGTGTTTTGGTCTTAAAACAAAGGGAGCCATTGCACCAGGCTATGATGCTGATTTTATGCTCGTTTCAGACTTTCATCATGTAGACATTACAAGCGTATTTATCGCAGGTGAATTGGTTGCACAGAACGGAGAGTACAAGCCGAGTGTCGAAAAGAGCGCACCGAGCCCAGCATTATTACAATCTGTTCATGCAGTAGATGTTCAAGAGGAAGACATTGCACTACCTATCACGGGCGATCAACATATGAATGTCATCCGTATTATTCCGAATCAGCTTGAAACAAAGTTAGAACAAGTCTCTCCTTCAGAAATGAACGGACAATTTACAAGTGATACAGGCAGAGATGTATTGAAAATGGTGCTTGTTGAACGTCATCAAGGTTTATCTGAAATGGGCGTAGGGATTGTCAGTGGCTTCGGCATCAAACAGGGCGCGATTGCAACAACGGTTGCACATGATTCACATAACTTAATTGCAGTTGGCACAAATGATGCTGATATCATCAAAGCGATTGAGGCGTTAAAAGAAGCAGGCGGCGGTTTGACTGTTGTTAAAGAAGGGCGTTCTCTTCATACGCTGCCATTACCGATCTCTGGTTTATTGTCAGATCAGCCGGCACATCTCGTCAATGAAAGCCTTCATACACTTCATGAAGCGCTTAAAGAAACAGGTTTTACCTTAGACTTTAATCCGTTTTTGACGCTGTCCTTCTTGGCACTTCCAGTCATTCCTGATGTGAAAATGACGACAAAGGGCTTGTTTGATGTCAGAAACTTTCAGCACCTCCCAATTCAATCATAAAAAGTGAGAAACCGCATGTGTACGATGTATATATGCGGCTTTTTTCAATACTTGATGAAAAAAAGAGACACAGCCAGTCGGCTCGTGTCTCTTTTTGTGATTACACTTCCATAATAATCGGTAAGATCATTGGGCGGCGTCTTGTTTTTTCGTAAAGGAAAGGTGCAAGTGTGTCCGTAATTTCGTTCTTAATTTCCGACCACTGAGTTGTCTTGCGTTCCATTACTTTTTCAAGATGCTTTGAAATGAGATCTTGTGCGTCGTTGATGAGATCTCCAGATTCTCTCATGTAGACAAAGCCTCTTGAGATGAGATCAGGACCAGCAGAGATTTTGAATTCTTTCATGTCCATGCTGACGACCACAATGACAAGACCTTCTTCTGAAAGAATGCGGCGGTCTCTTAAGACGATATTCCCGATATCGCCAATTCCGCTTCCGTCGATATACACGTTACCTGATGGAATTTTGCCAGCGACACTTGCTTCGTCACCTTTTAGTGCAAGTACTTCACCGTTATCCATGATAAAGCAGTTTTCCTCAGGAATTCCGCAATCATTCGCAAGTTTAATATGCGTTTTTTGCATGCGGTATTCGCCGTGAATCGGCATAAAGAATTTTGGTTTAATTAAACGGAGCATCAGCTTTTGTTCTTCTTGTCCGCCGTGACCAGATGTATGAATATTATTAAGTGAGCCATGAATGACCTCAGCGCCAGCACGGTAAAGCTGGTTAATGGTACGGCTTACGCTAATATTGTTACCCGGAATTGGTGAAGATGAGAAGACAACAGTGTCACCAGGATTAATCGAAATCTGGCGGTGAGTGCCGTTTGCAATACGAGAAAGAGCAGCCATCGGCTCACCTTGGCTCCCAGTACAAAGAATAGTCACTTTGTTTGCTGGTAGACGGTTGATTTCATTATGTTCAATGAACGTGTTTTTTGGACATTTAATGTAGCCAAGATCTTGTCCAATATCAATGGCAGACTCCATACTTCGTCCAAACACCGCAACTTTTCGGCCGTTGGCAACAGCGGACTCGATCACTTGCTGAAGTCTGTGAATGTTTGAAGCAAACGTAGCAAAGATGATACGTCCGTCGACTTTTCTAAAGATGTCATCAATGCTTTCGCCTACGCGTCTTTCAGACATCGTAAATTCTGGAATTTCACTGTTTGTACTATCGGATAAAAGACATAGAACGCCTTCTTTCCCGATTTCAGCCATTTTTGTTAAGTTGGCAGGTTCGCCAACAGGCGTAAAGTCAAACTTGAAATCACCTGTATGTACGATGTTACCAGGAGGTGTCTTCACGACAATTCCATAAGAATCTGGAATACTGTGTGTAGTTCTAAAGAAAGACACAGCTGTTTTTCTAAATTTAATGGTATCTTCTTCTTCATAAATGTGAAGTTTTGTTTGTCTCAAGAGACCGTGCTCTTCCAATTTATTACGAAGTAGGCCGATTGCGAGTTTGCCGCCGTAAACTGGAATATTCACTTGCTTGAGAAGGTAAGGGATACCGCCGATGTGGTCTTCATGTCCGTGAGTGATGAAAAGACCTTTGATTTTATCTTCGTTTTTAACTAAGTACGTATAGTCAGGGATGACGTAGTCAATTCCAAGAAGCTCATCTTCAGGGAACTTAATACCAGCATCAATTAAAATGATTTCATCTTGAAATTGAACGCCATACGTGTTTTTACCGATCTCGCCTAAACCGCCGAGCGCAAAAACTGCCGCCTGATCGTTTTTTACAAATTTCATTCCTCTCATAGCTCCAATACTTTAAAATTTTCACTTTCTCGTTCATAGTCTAAAAAAGCACCGTCTACAGGCTGAATGAATTCAATGTTGTAGCTATGTTTTTTCAACTTATCGCGTACGTCTCTTTCAGAAACCGCTTCAACGTATAGTGAATCTGTGTGTTCTCTTACAGGTACCTCAGTAGTACTTGCCTGAAAAAATACCTTATATATCATCCAAATCTCTCCTTAAATACCGTATGTTACACTCGCTATTTCTATTATATTAAAAAAACGCGCATAAGAAAAGTCTCTGAGAAAAAAGGACCTTCAGCAAATGTGCGGAAGATCCTTTTAAGCGATCGATTTTTTACGAAGCATGTCCTTCCATTGTCTTCTAATTTTCTTGCGCAGACGACGAAGCATCGCAGGTCGCCTCCTTTCGAATTGAAGTTAGATTAGACCTTGTATTCCGTTCTCTCTTTATACTTGTATTATATGACGTTTCCATTGAATGTTACATGGTTATATGTGGGAAATGGGCGTTTTCATAGGAAGTGGTTTCGAAAGCAGAAATCTTTCTGTATGATAAAAGGGAGTGGGTATACATAACAAGAGACAGGAGACGGGATATGAATAAAAAAGTCATCTTCTTTGATATCGACGGTACTTTATATGATCATGATAAAAAAATACCTGAATCAACAAAGCGAGCGGTTCGTTTATTAAAAGAAAAAGGCCATCATCTCTTCATTGCATCTGGGCGTTCGCCTTTTTTAATTAAGCCTATTTTAGAGGAATTGGGGCTTGACTCCTTTATAGCTTATAACGGTCAGTATGTCATGTATGAGGGAGAAGTCATTTACGGCAATCCGCTTAAACTGGAGCTAATGGAGCAAATTTATGAAACGGCGGATCGTCATGATCATCCGCTTGTTTTCATGGGGGAAAAAACGATGAAGGCTTCTGTGCCAAATCATCCGTTTATCCATGAGGGGATTGGGACTTTAAAAACAGAGCATCCTGAACATGATTTATCTTACTTTAAAGAAAATGAGATTTTTCAAATGCTGTTATTCTGTAAGGCAGAAGAGGAAGTCCAATACGAGGCGTTCCGCGAAGAAATTGATCTTGTCAGATGGCACGAGCTGTCAACAGATGTCTTGCCAAAAGGCGGATCGAAGGCTGAAGGCATTAAACGAGTTATCGAAAGACTGCCTTACGAGCAAAAGGATACCGTTGCCTTTGGAGACGGTCTGAACGATCGAGAGATGATTTCGTTTGCTGGTATAGGCGTCGCCATGGGAAATGCTGTGAATGAACTAAAAGATTTGGCTGATTTTGTGACAAAGCCGGTGGATGAAGACGGCATATTCCATGCAGTGACTCATTTAGGCTTGATTGAAGAATAGAAAAAAGAAGACCCTTAGGTGATTGGGTCTTCTCAGCGTGTAGACAAACCCTCGCATTCGTTGTCATGTCTGCGCGCTGGTGCTCACGAATGTTCAATTCGCTCCGCGCCAGTACTCGCCCTTCCTAGACTGCAAAGGTTTTCTATCACGCTGAAAAGAAGACAAAGTGCTAAAATAAACATCATTTTAGCACTTTGTCAACAATCTAATAAGACCCTTAGGTGATTGGGTCTTCTTTTTATTTTATGATCTGCCGATCGCAACAGAGTTGTCAGGCTCAGCGAATGGCTGATCCTTTTGAATATGATCATAAAACATAATGCCGTTTAAATGGTCGATTTCATGCTGAAACACAATGGCCGGAAACCCTTTTAGGCGAATATCAATGTCTTCTCCTTCAAGCGTTGTGGCCTTCACCCTGATCTTTTGATATCGAGGGACAAATCCAGGAATGGCTTCATCAACAGATAAGCAGCCTTCACCAGTAGTTAAATAAGCTCTTTTGACGGAATGACTGACAATGCGCGGGTTGAAAAGGGCATAGCTGTATTCCTCTCCATCTTCATCCTCACAGTGAACAGCGATCATTCGCTTACTGACATTAATTTGCGGAGCCGCGAGTCCAACGCCGGGTCTGAGTCCATACGTTTCAGCTATGTCAGCATCCTGACTATTTTTAACGAATTCAATCATGTCAGCTAATTGCTGTTTTTCCTCTTCTGTCGGCGGGAGCTCGACCGCTTCAGCTGTTTGTCTTAAGACGGGATGTCCGTCCCGTACGATATCTTCCATGGTAATCACAAATCTTCACTCCTATTTCCTTTGTATGTAAAGTATATAAAATGATACACAACATATGCAATGAAATAAAGAAGACCGGTCCTATGAGACCGGTCAGAGGCTTAAACAGCCATTAGCAGCAGCCGCCACCGCCGCCTAAGAATGCTGCGCCAACGATGATTAATAGGATGAAAAGGACAACGATTAAAGCGAATGTCCGTCCACCGCCGTATCCGTATCCACCGCCATAACTTGGGTAACAACAGCCACCGCCATATCCACCACCGTGTCCATACCCGTAACCGCCGTATCCACCATACATACTTCCATGACTATAATTAGACATACTTTTGACCTCCTTTGGAAATACACTCGGCCTCTCATAAGTGAAGGCGAAGCGTGTAATATAAACTATGTATGAATGCACTATTTGTATAGTCATGCGCCTATCACTTGAAAAAAATCTTCTTTAGCTCATCAGAATGACCTCTTTCCTTGTCACAAACGCCTATAAAAATTATAGTGGTATGTGGAGATGTAAAGGGGGAACCTTGTGATGAAACAAATAAGAAGAAGCATGAAAGCAGGTGCTGCTTTAGCGGGGATATGTGCCCTTTTGCTGGCGGGATGCGGAGGTCAAAGTTCATTTCATGACATGCAAGATGCGATGACGAAAATGAGCGAAAAAGAAGCATCCTTTGAAAAAGAGCAAGGCACACTGCAAAGCTATGAGAAAAAAGAGCAGCAGCTCTATAAAAAAATGATTCAAACCACAAAGGATCACACTAAAACAGTGTCAAGCCTTTCTGATCAGGCGTTAGCATCTGCAGCGAAACGAGAAGAACATTTGAAAACAGAAAAAGACAGCATGGATGAATCGAAAAAAGAATTGATAATGGTCAAGGAATCTGCTGGACGTTTAAAAGAAACGGATTTAAAAGAAAAAGCAGATGAAATGGTCAAATCGCTTGAGAAAAGATATGCGTCATATGACCAGCTTTACAAGGAATATCAAAAGGCGTTGAAACAAGATCAGCATTTATATCAAACTTTAAAGAAAAAGGACTTAGGATATAAAGAGCTAAAGTCCAAGCTGAAGACGGTGAACCGTTCTTATAGCAAAGTCAGAAAAGAAGGTAAAAAGTTCAATCAATATACAAAGCAATTGAATGAGCATAAACAGGCTTTGTCTAAAGCGGCAGATCAAGAGTCCAAAAAGAGCTGAAAAAACAGCTCTTTTTTTATTTTTCGACAAAAACAAACATTTTCTATTGTAGTACAGTAGTATACTCTATACTAGTACAGTTCGATGTGTTTGTTAAACAGATTGATACAGCTCACCATAAAAAGTAAAGCGAATACATTTATTTAAATAAAGCCGTTAAATCAATTGACGGACTATTTTTCTTGTTGTAAACTAGTCCTTGTTAACAGAAGTTGTATTAGTTATTTGTGAACTATCGTTAATACAGTTAGAAGAACTCAAAAACGAGCGATCATCTCATGTTTCGACAACGATCCTAGTGGCTATTAAATACAGGAGTCATATGTGTATTTTGGGTTATCCTATATCTGTATGTATAAATGGATTCACGACAAATTGACTGTTAAAAGAAAGGAAGAGGTGACTTTAGAATGGCTGCAAAAACAAAAAAAGCAATTGTTGATAGCAAAAAGCAATTTGATGCCATCAAAAAGCAGTTTGAAACGTTTCAAATTTTAAACGAAAAAGGCGAAGTCGTAAACGAAGCGGCAATGCCAGATCTCTCAGATGACCAATTAAAAGAATTAATGCGCCGTATGGTGTTTACACGTGTATTAGATCAACGTTCAATTTCATTGAACCGTCAAGGACGTCTTGGCTTCTATGCGCCAACAGCTGGACAAGAGGCTTCTCAGCTTGCAACTCACTTTGCACTTGAGAAAGAAGATTTCATTCTTCCAGGATATCGTGATGTACCACAATTAATCTGGCATGGCCTGCCACTAACAAAAGCATTCTTGTTCTCTCGAGGACATTTTGTTGGTAACCAAATGCCTGAAGGTGTGAATGTACTTTCTCCACAAATCATTATCGGTGCACAAATCATTCAAGCTGCTGGTGTAGCTCTTGGTTTGAAAAAACGCGGTAAAAAAGCTGTTGCAATCACTTACACAGGTGATGGCGGAGCTTCACAAGGTGATTTCTACGAAGGTATTAACTTTGCAGGGGCTTACAAAGCGCCAGCGATTTTTGTTGTCCAAAACAACAGATATGCGATCTCTACACCTGTTGAAAAGCAATCTGCTGCGCAAACGATTGCACAAAAAGCAGCTGCAGCTGGTATCGTAGGCGTACAAGTTGACGGTATGGATGCATTAGCTGTATATGCAGTGACTGCTGAAGCTCGTGAGCGTGCTATAAATGGTGAAGGTCCAACATTAATCGAAACTCTTACATTCCGTTACGGCCCACATACAATGGCTGGTGACGATCCAACAAGATATCGTACAAAAGAAGATGAAAACGAGTGGGAGCAAAAAGATCCATTGGTACGCTACCGCAAATTCTTGGAAAACAAAGGCCTATGGTCTGAAGAAGAAGAGAATAAAGTCATCGAAGATGCAAAAGAACAAATCAAACAAGCAATCAAAGAAGCTGACGAACAGCCTAAGCAAAAAGTCACTGACTTGATTGAAAACATGTATGAAGTAAAACCATTCAACCTAGTTGAACAGCTTGAAATTTACAAACAGAAGGAGTCGAAGTAAGCCATGGCGCAAATGACAATGATTCAAGCGATCACTGATGCGTTACGCACAGAACTGAAAAATGACGAAAACGTTCTCGTTTTCGGAGAAGACGTTGGTAAAAACGGCGGCGTATTCCGTGCGACTGAAGGATTGCAAAAAGAGTTTGGTGAGGATCGCGTATTCGATACTCCACTTGCTGAATCTGGTATTGGCGGTCTTGCAATTGGCCTTGGACTACAAGAATTCCGCCCAGTAATGGAAATTCAATTCTTCGGATTCGTTTACGAAGTATTAGATTCTGTTTCTGGACAAATGGCTCGTATGCGCTACCGTTCTGGCGGACGCTGGCATTCTCCAGTGACAATCCGTTCTCCATTCGGCGGGGGAGTTCACACACCTGAGCTTCACGCTGACAGCTTAGAAGGTCTTATCGCACAACAGCCTGGTATCAAGGTGGTTATTCCTTCAACACCTTACGATGCAAAAGGACTATTAATTTCTGCAATTCGCGACAACGATCCAGTTGTATTCCTTGAGCATATGAAACTTTATCGCTCTTTCCGTCAGGAAGTTCCTGAAGAAGAGTACACAATTGAAATCGGTAAAGCTGACGTGAAACGCGAAGGTTCTGACCTTTCAATCATTACTTACGGTGCAATGGTTCACGAATCACTTAAAGCTGCTGAAGAACTTGAAAAAGAAGGCGTTTCTGCTGAAGTGATCGACCTTCGTACAGTAAGCCCGCTTGATATTGAAACAATCATCGCTTCTGTTGAAAAAACAGGCCGTGCGATCGTTGTTCAAGAAGCACAAAAACAAGCTGGTATTGCTGCAAGCGTAGTAGCTGAAATCAATGACAGAGCAATCCTTAGCTTAGAAGCTCCAGTACTTCGTGTAGCTGCACCTGATACTGTATTTGCTTTCTCTCAAGCTGAAACTGTATGGCTTCCAAACCATAAAGACGTGCTTGAAACAGCTAAGAAAGTTCTTGAATTTTAATTAAATGACAAGGGGGGAAAAGAATTTATTTCTCTTCCCCTTTATCAATTACATGATCGTGTAATGTTTACACAACAAGGATTCAACAAAATCTAGGAGGCGAAAAACAGTGGCATTTGAATTTAAACTTCCGGACATCGGAGAAGGTATTCACGAAGGTGAGATCGTTAAGTGGTTTGTAAAACCAAACGACGAAATTAATGAAGATGACGTTTTAGCAGAGGTACAAAACGATAAAGCAGTTGTAGAAATTCCTTCACCTGTTAAAGGAAAAGTATTAGAATTAAAAGTTGAAGAGGGAACAGTTGCAACTGTAGGACAAACAATCATTACGTTTGATGCACCTGGTTACGAAAATCTTCAATTTAAAGGCAGTGAAGAAGAAGGCGAAGCAAAAACTGAAGCTCAAGTACAAGGTACTGCTGAAGCTGGTAACGAGCCAGAGAAGAAAGAAGTGGCACAAGAAGAAGCGGCAGCAGCAACTGGTGCAGGCGCACAAGAGCAAGTAGATGCTGATCCAAACAAACGCGTAATTGCTATGCCATCTGTACGTAAATATGCTCGTGAAAAAGGCATTGAAATTTACAAAGTTGCAGGTTCTGGTAAAAACGGTCGTGTGTTAAAAGAAGATATCGACAGCTTCGTTAATGGTGGTTCTGCAACTCAAGAAGCAGCACCTCAAGCAGCTGAAAGTGCAAAAGAAGAAGCAGCTCCTAAAGCGGCAGCAGCTCCAGTTCTTGAAGGGGAATTCCCAGAAACTCGCGAGAAAATGAGCGGAATCCGCAAAGCGATCGCGAAAGCAATGGTGAACTCTAAGCATACAGCTCCTCACGTAACATTAATGGATGAAGTTGATGTAACGAACCTTGTTGCACATCGTAAACAATTCAAACAAGTTGCAGCTGATCAAGGAATCAAGTTAACTTACTTGCCTTACGTTGTAAAAGCTCTTACTTCTGCTTTGAAAAAGTACCCAGTACTTAACACTTCTATCGATGATAAAACAGATGAAGTTGTTCAAAAGCATTACTACAACATCGGAATTGCAGCTGATACTGAAAAAGGCCTGCTCGTTCCAGTTGTGAAAAATGCAGATCGCAAAGCAATTTTCGAAGTGTCTAACGAAATCAACGAGCTTGCAACAAAAGCACGTGATGGTAAATTGGCTCCAGCTGAAATGAAAGGTGCATCTTGCACAATCACAAACATCGGTTCTGCTGGTGGACAATGGTTTACTCCAGTCATCAACCACCCAGAAGTAGCGATCCTTGGTATTGGCCGTATCGCTGAAAAAGCGGTTGTTCGTGATGGCGAAATCGTTGCAGCTCCAGTCTTAGCTCTTTCCCTAAGCTTTGACCACCGTATGATCGACGGAGCTACTGCGCAAAATGCCCTTAACCACATCAAGCGTTTATTGAATGATCCACAATTAATTTTAATGGAGGCGTAATGTCATGGTAGTAGGAGATTTCCCAATCGAAACAGATACTCTTGTCATCGGTGCAGGTCCTGGTGGATATGTAGCTGCTATTCGTGCTGCACAGCTTGGACAAAAAGTAACAATCGTTGAAAAAGGAACACTTGGCGGTGTATGTCTAAACGTTGGTTGTATTCCTTCAAAAGCATTAATCAATGCTGGCCATCGTTTCGAAAATGCTAAGCATTCTGAAGACATGGGTATCAAAGCTGAAAACGTAACAGTTGATTTCACAAAAGTTCAAGAGTGGAAAGCTTCTGTTGTAAACAAATTAACAGGTGGAGTTCAAGGTCTTCTTAAAGGAAATAAAGTAGACATCGTTAAAGGTGAAGCTTATTTCGTAGACAGCAACTCTGTACGTGTAATGGATGAAAATTCAGCACAGACTTACACTTTCAAAAATGCAATTCTTGCAACTGGATCTCGTCCAATTGAATTGCCTACTTTTAAATACACAGACCGCGTGATCAACTCAACTGGTGCTTTAGCGCTTAAAGAAGTACCTAAGAAGTTAGTTGTTATCGGTGGTGGATATATCGGTACTGAGCTTGGTACTGCTTATGCAAACTTTGGAACAGAAGTTGTCATCCTTGAAGGTGGAGACGAAATCCTTCCAGGTTTCGAAAAGCAAATGAGCTCATTGGTTAAACGTAACCTGAAGAAAAAAGGAAACGTTGAAATCCATACAAACGCTCTTGCAAAAGGCGTTGAAGAAAAATCTGATGGTGTCACTGTTACTTTCGAAGTAAAAGGTGAAGAAAAAACAGTTGATGCTGATTACGTACTTGTTACAGTTGGTCGTCGTCCAAACACAGATGAGCTTGGTCTTGAGCAAGTTGGTGTTGAATTGACTGACCGCGGAGTTGTCAAAACAGACAAACAATGCCGTACAAGCGTATCTAACATCTATGCAATTGGTGACATCGTTGATGGACCACCACTTGCACACAAAGCTTCTTACGAAGGTAAAATTGCAGCTGAAGCAATCGCTGGAGAGCCAGCTGAAATTGATTACCTTGGTATTCCTGCTGTTGTATTCTCTGAGCCAGAACTTGCAACTGTTGGATACACTGAAGCAGAAGCAAAAGAAGAAGGAATCGACATCGTTGCAGCGAAATTCCCATTCGCAGCAAACGGACGTGCACTTTCTCTTGACGCAACTGATGGCTTCATGAAGATGATCACTCGTAAAGAGGATGGTCTTGTGATTGGTGCACAAATCGCAGGTGTTGGCGCTTCTGATATGATTTCAGAGCTTAGCCTTGCAATCGAAGCTGGAGTGACTGCTGAAGATATCGCAATGACAATTCACGCTCACCCAACTTTAGGTGAAATTACAATGGAAACGGCTGAAGTAGCAATTGGAAGCCCAATCCATATCGTAAAATAATGAACTTATTAAAACCCTCTCCATCAAGGAGAGGGTTTTTTGAGCGCTGCATGAGAAAGACCCCTCATGAAATGAGGGGCTTTTTCATATGGATATATAAGTGCAAGGTGAAGCCATTAATTTGTATTCACGCGGTCTAAAGCGTGGCATAAAGGCGATAAAATATCCTCTTTGCTGCTGACATTTCCTTCAACCTTCACAATGACTTTTTCATTATTTACAAGTAAAATAGCCGGTAATTCGTCTACTTCATTTTTCCAGCCTTTACGATCTTCTTTCACAATCATCTTTGACATTTCCTTCGGGTATTCATTCTTTAAATCGAGGACTGCATCATAATAAGGACTTTCTTTATCGAGATTTTCTGCATCTGTAAAAAAGAGAATTCTTGGTTTTTGAATATGACTGACTTGGTCTGTCTGATTCGGTATGATATACGCAAATGAGCATGAACTAAGTACAAAGAGCATGGGGAATATAATGAGAAGTGTCCTCATAAAATTCAATCTATTCACCTCAAAATCCTTTGGGGTTGTCCCAACATTTTTAGGAGCTGGTTACCTGTTAGTCACTCTAGTGTATCATGTCCTTTTTGACAATTTTCGATTGTTACTCAATTGTTACAGAATTGATATGAAGCAAAATACAATTGAAACGTTCTCTCAATATGATGAGAAAATAGCATATATTCATAAAAAATAATTAAATGTGTCATACAATTAACCGTTGACAACTTAAATGTGACATCATATTATAGAAGTATGAAATAGATTAAACGCTTTCAAATATTGAATGAAGAAAAGGGGAATGTACGTGGGTACAATTATTTGTCAAGATTGCAATGAGACCATTGATCAATTTGAAAATGAAAAAGTGACAACACTATACGGAACGTGTGGTCACTGTCATTGCTGTGATGAAGCCTCTGAATAAATAAAAAAGCATGCAGCTCCATTTGGGGCTGCATGTTTCTTTTTTTATAAAATTGCTTTCTGTTCTTTAATCACGCGGATCATTTCTAGCGTTGAATCTTCTGGTCCTTGGACAGGGAGACCAATTTCAATGTTTTTAAAGATATAGGAGATATTTTCTTCAGTGATAATCTCTCCTGGTATAAAAATAGGTATGCCTGGCGGGTACACCATGACAAACTCTGCGATGATGCGGCCAGCTGCTTCTTTTAACGGAACCACTTCAGTTGTGGCGTAAAAGGCATCACGCGGCGTCATGGCAAGCGATGGAATCTCAGGCAGCAGTACTTCTGTTACCGGTTGTGTGCCGCTCTCACTTGTAGAGGTTGCGGCAATGTCTTTCATAGCCGTTATAAGCGTATTGATTGTTTCATCAGAATCACCAGGGGTTACAATACATAAAATGTTGTAAAGGTCAGAAAGCTCCACTTCAATCCGGTAGCTTTCTCTCAACCATTTTTCGACATCATGGCCATTGAGGCCAAGGTCTTTAATTGAAATAATTAATTTCGTTGGATCATAATCATACGTAGAAGCTGAACTGAGTATTTCCTTGCCAATACACGTAATGCCATCAATTTGATTCAAACGGTTTCTCGCTGATTCAGCTAAACGGATGGCTTCATCTGCTAGTGCCTTTCCTTCAGTAGCTAATCGCTTTCGAGCGACATCAAGTGACGCCAAGAGCAAATAAGAAGTAGACGTTGTTGTCAGCATGCTCAAAATCGATTGCACGCGATCTTTTGAGATAAGCCCTTCCTTCATATTTAAAATAGAGCTTTGGGTCAGGGAACCGCCGAGTTTGTGGACACTTGTTGCTGCCATGTCGGCACCTGCCTGCATGGCAGATAGCGGGAGCTTATCGTGAAAATGAATATGCACGCCGTGTGCTTCATCGACAAGGACAGGCACATGAAATGAATGGGCAATGTCTACAATCGATTTTAAGTCTGCTGAAACGCCAAAATACGTCGGATTAATCACAAGCAGACCTTTTGCATCTGGGTGCTCCGTGAGTGCCTTTTTCGCTGATTCTAGTGTAATGCCGTGAGAGATGCCAAGCTCTTTGTCTATTTCTGGGTGAATAAAAACAGGAACTGCGCCAGAAAATACAATCGCGGACATAATCGATTTATGGACGTTACGGGGAACGATGATTTTATCCCCAGGTCCGCATACGGTCATCACCATTGTCATGATGGCGCCGCTTGTTCCTTGAATACAGAAAAACGTATGGTCAGCACCGAAGGCTTCAGCAGCTAAATCTTGTGCTTCTTTTATCATTCCTCGAGGTGAGTGTAAATCATCGAGAGGTTCTATATTAATGAGATCAATGCTTAGTGCATTGTCGCCAATGAATGCTCTAAATTCAGGGTCCATTCCGGCTCCTTTTTTATGGCCAGGAATGTGAAATTGAACTGGATTGGTTGCTGCGTGTTTTTTTAGTCCAGTGTATAAGGGTGTATCATGTTGTGACAATTGCTTTCCCACCTTCATCGAAATACCTGCTATTATTGTGCCAATAACGACAGATTTCATTGCATAAAACAAAAGAATTATATTATGAACTGATCGGAATGTAAAGCATAAAATCAATCGGTTTCTGATCGAACAGATGCTATAATAAAAGTTCAAATAAGAAATGAGTGTTAAAGTGAGGGACAAGTAAATGGAATATCAATATCCAATGGACGTCGACTGGACAACAGAGGAAAAAATTGCGGTTATTTCGTTTTTTCAAGCTGTTGAAAAAGCCTATGAAAAAGGAATAGCGAAACAGGAGTTATTAGATACTTATAAACGCTTTAAAGAGATTGTGCCATCAAAAGCAGAAGAAAAGACGCATTGTGCAGCGTTTGAAAAGGAAAGCGGGTATTCTCCTTATCGTACAGTGAAAACGGCAAGAGAGGCAGAAGAGTCCGCCATTATACGTATGTAAGAAAAAACGAGCCTAGATGGGCTCGTTTTTTTATACAGATTGTTTTTGTGTAAAGCGGTATAGATAAGTCAACGTGCGGAAGGCATCTTCGATTTTTGATAAAAATTCTTCATTATTCATTTGAACGACTTCTTCTCTAGGCAACTGAATGCCGCAAAGGAGCTCGGCTTTTTTCACCGTTTGGACACGTTCAAACAGCGTTTTCAACTGTTCTGCATCGAGCTCGCTGTGACGCATGACATCTGGTTTCATATGATCTTTAGACCAAACAAAATCTTGCGGTATTTTCTTCTGAATGGTGTCTAGTTCTTTTTCAAATAGCTGACCATATTCGCCTTTCACAGGAGATTCATAAATAAGAGCAAACCATACAAAGACATGTGTTTTCCAAAGCCCAATTTGAAAATGAGGGAGTTTTTTATACCCACGCTTGCTGTTTGCAAAAGCAACCCACGTATCATTTGGCGGATTGACTGATCTTCTAGCATGCTTTGCGACGTGTACAAACATTTCGTCTCCTGTAATAGAAGAAAGAAGTGGTGCAAAGTGTTCACCAAGCGCCTCAAGCTTTGGACGGACTCTTTCTTTTAATACGACCATTCGTTCATCTAAACCGTCAACTGTAAATGTCTCAAAATCTTCATCTCTAAAACGCATTTCACTCATATTATGCCTCCTGTATTCTTTCACTGATCATATTTTATCATAGCTTGGGTTAAGCTCAAAAAAAGATGCACCGTCGGATCAAAGATTGTAGAGGAAGAAGGGCAGCGTTTAAAAACAACGATTTTGTGGTACATAACAAATAGGTAAAAACACAATTTTCAGAATGTCGTTGCGGTTATGCGATCGCTTCATACGATATAAGCAAGAACCAATTCTCTTATCGATTGAATTTTTTATCAATGAAAACTGACAAGGAATGAATCATTCTCTGGAAGGGGCGTTGACCAAATGAAGCAAATCGTGAAGCAGGGGTATAGACAGGAGAATAAGAATCGCATCGCTGTGTGGAGATTAGAGGTGGACTATGAGCTTTCTACGCTTCATGAAGCCATCGAGCAAAAAGATGACATCCAAATCGAACGCAGCAAACGAAAGCTTGAGCGCCTAAGAAAAGAATGGGAGCAGCTTAAAGGGTAAAACAAGGTGAGGTAAAAACGAACCAATTCATCGGTTCGTTTTTGTATGAAGCTGCTTTTTTCTTGCTTTTACGCACATAATATCAGTATGCTATTACAAATAGGTATTACATAGAAAAGAGGTTTACAGTCTGATGACAAACTGGGTGGAAATTGACCGTCTTGCAAAGCTTTGGGTAAAAGAAGCAGGAAGCCGTATTAAAGCATCCATGCAGGAAGGTCTATCAATTGAAACAAAATCAAATCCAAATGATCTTGTCACAAATATCGATAAAGAAACAGAACGTTTTTTCATTGAAAAGATACAATCGACATTTTCAGATCATCATATTTTAGGTGAAGAGGGACAAGGGGAAGAGGTGACCTCACTGGATGGGATCGTGTGGATCATTGATCCAATCGATGGCACAATGAACTTTGTCCATCAAAAACGCAACTTTGCCATTTCAATCGGGATATTTGAAAATGGCATTGGGAAAATCGGTCTCATTTATGACGTTATTCATGACGAGCTTTACCATGCGGTCAAAGGAGAAGGGGCTTATATGAATGATACCCTGCTTCCGCCATTAAAAGATGTAGCGATTGAAAAAGCCATTGTCGGCATTAACCCGACCTGGGCGATCGAAAGCCCTTATTTTGATGCTAAACCGTTTGCCCGCCTTGTGCGTGATGTGAGAGGGACGAGAACGATTGGATCAGCTGCCCTGGAGCTCGCTTATATCGCAAGCGGCAGAAGTGATGCATACGTCACGTTAAGGCTTGCACCGTGGGATTATGCAGCAGGCTGTGTGCTTCTTGATGAAGTAGGGGCAGTCTACTCAAATATACACGGAGAACGCCTAACGTTTTTAGACAAAAACAGTATCGTCGCCGGAAATCGATCCGTTTGTAAAAAAATCTTGCACGATTACATAAAAGGCAGTGGAAATAAAAAATAAACCAAATCACTTCATGAGAATGAAGTGATTTTTTGTATTTGATGAAACTTTTTGGAAAGAGAAATGTCTATACGAACGAGGCCTTAATTTGATGTAAAGGATTGTGTTTTAATGTTAGATTTGTTTAGTGATTTATCCCTCCATTTTGAAAGGTATTTTATTTTAAACGAGTACAGTATCCGCATCATTCAATCGTGTGTACTTGGACTATTTGTCCTTTTTATGACACTTCCTATATGGAAAGAAAAGAAAAGTGGTTATGTATTTTATGCTGGGCTTGTATTAAGAGTAGTCCTGCTAAGCGGAATGACACTTGAAATGAGTCACCAAGTTCTAGCTAGACAGTATACGATTGAAACATTTGAAGTGCTGACGGATTTCATGCAATTTCTTATCTATGGGTATGTCTTGCTTGCATCACTGTACTATGTTATTACTCTTCCTTATTTAAAAAATAAAGGTATGTTTTTTGCTTTTGATTTATCTGTATTACTTCTGCCTTTATGTCAAACAGTGTTTATTGTGTTTGCTGAAAGCAAAAAGTTCTTTCTTAGCGGTGATACGGGGCTAGTATGGAGAGATATGATCACCATTTTGGCTATGGCTTGCTTTGCCGCTTTGCTGCTGCACCTTTTCTTTCGCTTGTTTTGGCACTGGAAGTGGAAGGAATTGATTTTATTCTATGGTTTGATTTTTGCAGCCTTGCTTTATATATTTTATCCTTCTATTTCGAAGTATGAGCTTCAATCTACATTTAAATCGATTGTCATTTTAGTAGCAGCAGCAGGAAGCTTTATGACGATTTATTTGCTATCTGCTTTACTACGGGACAAGGTGAGATTAAGGAAGTGGGGCGCTGGTTGTATAGCTGTCTTTTTTCTGCTATTACTCAATCCGATTGTCAATATTCCTCATACCATGTTCCAATTCACCAAAACGGAACTGGTAGATACATTTTCAGAAGAATATCGCCCTTTATCAGCAGTAAGTGCAAAAGCATTCGCTTCAAAATTTGTACCAGAGGATCAATCGCTGTATTTAAATGCTAGTCTTCAGCCTATCCCTTATCATTACGTGTTTGCAGATGATCAGTATGAAGTGAATATTTCTGCGTTTACAGGCGAATTAAGCGGTTATTCTTATCGAGGTCGTTTAGAGGGAAAGGAACTAACCGATAAAGAATATAGAAAAAAAACCATTGAATTTTTTGAAAGAAGCGGGCGGTCAATCGATCTACAGCGCATTCAATTAGCTGTAAAAAAAGAGGACGGAGAGACGGACGTTCTTCTTCTGCCAAAAATGTCTCAGAATGAAGAGGACAGTTTAGCGTTTGCCACCTGGAAAAAAGGGACGCTTCGACAAGCGCAATACGTAAACGCCATCTTTCAATTAAAGGATATAGACGGAATCCATTTAACAGAAATGGAGATAAAAAACAGGATCAACAGTATTTATAAACATTTAAACCTAAAGCTGCCAGTTTATCAAATCACAGGTATTGATGATTTTTATTTGGATTGGCAGCATGAAGTGAGGGTCACAACAAAAGATCAATCGGAGTTTCTGTTTAATGGCTCAACAAAAGATATCATCAGCTTCAAGTTGTCAAAAACGCTTCTTCAACAGAAAAAAGAGAACGTCAGCGATGAAGATTTGTTAAAAATCATAGGGAAAATGCCAAAAGACGTAAGGAAAGAAACAGGCACTAGTGAAAGCAAACAATATACGTTTAACCGCTCCTCTCATGTCGTCAATCTGTTTAAAGGGGATGATGGAATTGAGTTGAGAGTGCAAGCAGCTTCTTCTATCCCGCACGAAGTATCTAATCAAGATCGTGATGAAGTCTATCAACAAGTATTGAAAAATGAGAAATCATCTATGATTTATAAAAAACAAATAAAACCAGTTAGAATGATCAACAAAGAAGGGGAAATGGACATTTCATGGCTAGTCATCATTCAAACCTTTGGATCAAATGAGCGTAAAATTTATGAAGTAAATGGACGAACAAAAGAGGTGCACCGTTTTGACAGATAAAGAAAAACAAGCCATCTTTCAAGACTTATATGAACTGTATCAAGAAGGGGAGCTGGGTGACGAAGCATACAGCTGGATGAAGTCACATGAGCAGCAATTTCAGCATGTTGTCATAGGGAATAAACAAGGTTCAGCACTGATTGAAGATCAGAATGACTATAATGAGTTAAAACGCATGAAGGGGTTTATTTACTCGTTATACTTCTTTTTCATTGTCTTATCGATTTGGATGACTGTGTGGTTTTATTTCTAATGTCCAGAACAGCTGATCAAATTGAAAAAATCTATGAAGAATATTTTCAGGAAATCACCAAATATCTATATCGGCGGACAGGGAATATGGAAACGGCCAAGGATCTTGCGCAAGATGTATTTATGAAGGCTCTACATGGATTATCCTCTTTTAAAGGACATTCTAGTGTGAAAACATGGCTTTATACCATTGCTTATCATACATTTGTGAATGACTATCGCCGGAAAATCAAATGGACAATTACGAATGTAGAAGAGGTTGATTACTTAGAGCAGCAGTCCTTTTTGACACCAGAGGACCACATCGAAACACAAGCTGACATTCAAAGGCTGTGGCATCATATCAATCAGCTGAAGGATTCATACCGAGAGGTCCTTATTTTAAGAGATATTCAGGAATTGTCATATGAAGAAGTAGCTGAAATTTTGAATTGGACTTTATCTAAAGTCAAAACAACCCTTCATCGAGCGAGATTAGAGCTGAAGCGAATGCTACATTGTGAGGAGTTCAATACATGAGCTGTTATTTGATCGAAGAATTGTTACCCCTTTATATAGAGGGAGACACAAGTGCGGGTACCAATAAAATAATAGCCGAGCATCTACAAACCTGCGAGAGCTGCCGGCAACTTTATCAAGAAATGAAAGAACCAATCACTCTTATCCAGTCACCTGACCTCATGCCATATATAGATGAAAAGGAAGAAAAAAGAAAGTTCGAGAAGCGCTATTATGGCAAGTTAATATACCGAGCAAGCATCGTGTTTGGTTTAGGGTATGTGATGATGATCATTCTTTATTGGCTGAAATAAAAAAACCCCCATCTGGGCGATCCAGATGGGGGTTTTCGAGCTTAGCTTAATTTTTCTTTAGCAATTTGAATTGCATCATAGACCGATTTTAATTGCTCTTGAGGAATTTTCTTCAGCATTTGGTTGAAAACAAGTAATTCAGTAGAGCTGAATCCAATACCTTTTGCGATTTTTGAATCAATGACAACATTACCTTTTTTGTCTAAAACAAGTGCCTCACCAGCAAGATCAGCAATTCTGATCACTGATTTCAACAGCTTTTCAAATTTAGCTGCTTCTTCTTTTGTAAGACCAAGTTCAACAGCTTTCGCTGCATCAAAAACCAATTTTCCTTTTTCGTTTTTAGTGATGCTTTCACTGAAAACGATTGTCAGAACAGCTGCGCGATCTAAGAATTTCTCAGCAGTCGCCGCTTCTTCTTCAGTTAGTCCGAGCTCAACAGCTTTTCTCACATCAAATGTGTAGTTGTTGTCTTCCTCAACAAATGAGTTGATGAGAATGTTGATGACACGCTCGTTTTTCTCCAATAATTCTTTAATGACTTGCTGCTGCTCGAAAGGAATCCCTTTGAAAGTTGCAGCGCTTGCTTGCCCAGGAGCTACTGTTGTGAAAGTAAGAATAATAGCTAAAGCGAAAAATACAACAGAGCTGAGCGATTTGCTCAAAATCTTCTTCATGCTTCTTTTCTCTCCCTTTTCTGTTAAATTTTGTTGCAAGAACAGCATACCACGAGAAACTTTATGGAAGAATAGGAAAATTGTAACTTTATGTTTGGTTTTGGAGAACTATAAACGTTATTGTCGAAAAATGAAGAGGTTCAGAATGCTTACTTTTGCCAAGCCTAAATGATATGTTCTGTCTTTATACCCGACCTTTCATAGGTGGTTGGTCTTGTTTTTACCAAAAATAAAAGCCTTCTACATATAGAATGTAAAAGGCTTTTGAGAAATTTTATGATTGCACGTTTAATTTTCTTTTTAATGTAAATCCTGTACCCATGAAAATCATGGCAAACACAATACTTAGACAAATACCCAGCACGTTTTTTTCTGCAAGAGTTACCCCAATAAACGCCATACTGACAACCGCAAGTAATGCACATAATAATAGAAGCCATTTGATTTGTTTCATTTTTCTCCATCCCTTTTTTTAGAGTTAATATAAGTTTACAGAAAAACGATCGGCATTTAAAGGGGATTGTGATATAATATGAAAGTTATCTAATTATTTTAGGAGATGAAAATGTGAAACTTCGAAAAGATCTTCGCAACATCGCAATTATTGCCCACGTTGACCATGGTAAAACGACGCTTGTTGACCAATTGCTCCATCAAGCTGGTACTTTCCGTGCGAATGAAAATATCGCTGAGAGAGCCATGGATTCAAATGATTTAGAGCGAGAGCGCGGTATTACGATTTTAGCTAAAAATACTGCGATCCATTATAAAGATACACGCATTAATATTTTAGATACACCAGGACACGCCGATTTCGGTGGTGAGGTTGAGCGTATCATGAAAATGGTAGATGGTGTACTTCTCGTTGTGGATGCTTATGAAGGCTGTATGCCTCAAACACGCTTTGTGCTGAAAAAAGCACTTGAGCAAAACTTAACACCAATCGTTGTTGTCAACAAAATTGACCGCGACTTTGCTCGTCCGGCTGAAGTAGTCGATGAAGTAATTGACTTGTTCATTGAATTGGATGCAACAGAAGAACAGCTTGAATTCCCAGTTGTCTATGCATCAGCAATCAATGGTACAGCAAGTAACGATGCGAGCAAGCAAGATGAAAACATGGAATCTTTGTTTGAAGCCATTGTTAACCATATCCCTTGCCCAGTTGATAACCATGAAGAGCCGCTTCAATTCCAAGTGGCACTACTTGATTACAATGATTATGTTGGGAGAATTGGGATCGGCCGTGTATTCAGAGGAACAATGCAAGTAGGACAGCAAGTAGCCTTAATGAAAGTTGACGGCAGTGTGAAACAATTCCGTGTGACGAAGATTTTTGGTTTCCAAGGGTTAAAACGAGTGGAAATCAACGAAGCGAAAGCAGGAGATCTTGTTGCTGTTTCTGGAATGGAAGACATCAACGTAGGTGAAACGGTTTGTCCTGTTGAACACCAAGAGGCTTTGCCAATCCTTCGTATTGATGAGCCAACACTTCAAATGACGTTTGTTGTGAACAACAGCCCATTTGCAGGCCGTGAAGGAAAATACGTAACATCACGTAAAATTGAAGAGCGCTTAGAGCAGCAGCTTCAAACAGACGTTAGTCTTCGTGTTGATCCAACTGATTCACCTGATGCGTGGGTTGTATCTGGACGCGGAGAGCTTCACTTATCCATTCTTATTGAGAATATGAGACGTGAAGGATTTGAATTACAAGTATCGAAGCCAGAAGTTATTGTAAAAGAAGTTGACGGTGTTCGATGTGAGCCTGTTGAACGCGTTCAAATTGATGTACCAGAAGAGCACACTGGCTCTATCATGGAATCAATGGGCGCACGAAAAGGTGAAATGATTGACATGATCAATAATGGGAATGGTCAAGTTCGCCTGATCTTTACAGTGCCTTCACGTGGTTTAATCGGATATACAACTGAATTTCTTTCATTAACTCGTGGTTTTGGTATTTTGAACCATACGTTTGACAGCTACCAGCCAATGCAGTCTGGTCAAGTCGGCGGACGCCGTCAAGGAGTACTTGTTTCAATGGAAACAGGTAAAGCGACTGCTTACGGAATCCAAGGCGTTGAAGAGCGCGGTGTGATCTTCGTTGAGCCGGGTGTTGAAGTATACCAAGGAATGATTGTTGGTGAGCATAACCGTGAGAACGATCTTGTTGTCAACGTAAGCCGTATGAAACAACAAACAAACGTACGGTCAGCGACGAAAGATCAAACGGTGAGCATGAAAAAACCACGTATTATGTCGCTCGAGGAATCTCTTGAGTACTTGAATGAAGACGAATACTGTGAGGTTACACCTGAATCAATTCGTTTAAGAAAGAAAATTTTAGATAAAAACGAACGTGAGAAATCAGCGAAGAAGAAAAAGCTAGCAGGATTATCTTAATTCCATGAAGAATTAAAGAGATAGAACCCTGAAAGATAAGGGGAGGGAATCTTTTTGAATGATCAGGAAGTAAGTGAAAATCTATCCTTTTTCGCGATGCTGTTTCGTGTCGATGAAAATCCGCAAACAGGGATGTGGCTCCTATATGGCACCATCCTTGTTTTAGCGATTATTGTTTTTAAGCTCGGCTTTGCTAGACGTTTACCGATTTTAAAAGCACTCGTGATTTACTTGTTTTTGATTTTTGGCTGCACGTTTCTCACATTTCTAGGAATCTTCCTGCCAGTAGCGGAAGGTCTAGTCGTGGCAGCTGTCATTTTGATTATTTATAAAATCAGGCTGCATCGTGCGAAAAAAGAAGGAACAGTGAATACGTAAAAAAAGACCTGAACTTGGGGACTGACCCCCGTTTTTGAGACAGGGATCAAAACACCTTTATACAGCCAATTGCCGATAGTTTATCGGTGATTGGTTGTTTAGTTTCGTTTGAATACGAATGTTGTTATAATAATAAATGTATTCTTT
>Ga0209295_1000156_pt1 | contig 68528 bp, 69 predicted proteins | sample Porto_5metaG_FD_187428 | JGI IMG/M metagenome (GOLD analysis project Ga0209295, IMG submission 187428) | Marine algal microbial communities from Porto, Portugal - Porto_5 metaG (SPAdes) (version 2) | ecosystem: Host-associated > Algae > Red algae > Unclassified | place: Portugal: Porto...
AGCCCCCCTCAAGATGAGATTTCCCAGTATGTAAGACCCCTTGAAGACGACGAGGTAGATAGGCTGGGGGTGGAAGTGCAGCAATGCATGGAGCTGACCAGTACTAATCGGTCGAGGGCTTATCCAAATATGCAAGTGATAATTCGCGTGTTTCGTTTCGAATCTAGTTTTCAGAGAACGATCTCTGAAATGTAAGCTAAGCTATGCGTTTGGTGGCGATGGCGGAGGGGTTCCACACGTACCCATCCCGAACACGACCGTTAAGCCCTCTAGCGCCGATGGTACTTGGACCGCAGGGTCCTGGGAGAGTAGGACGCCGCCAAGCAATTAACCACTGCCGATGTTATTCGGTGGTGGTTTTTATTTGTTTATAAGGATTAGAGATGGTACGTGGAAGCTCTAACATGATCGTCAAATGAAGGTAACATTTTTGTTACGGATAACAGCGGCAAAACCAGTATAATAGGACTATGTTAAATATGCTAAAAGTACCTGACCACAGAGCTGGAATGTGCAGCTGTGAAAAGGAGGGTGTGTGTGTTAAGTTGGCGGAGACTTGGACTACAATCATTTCTGTTGCTTTGTCTGACTGTTGTTCTGGCAGGATGCGGTGAAGCTTCAGGAGCTGTATGGACTTCATATGAAGGTGCGGTTAACGAGAAGAGTTTTCCGGTACCTAAAGTAGCGAATAAATCTGACCAGTCCGAAAACAATTCGGATATGGATTATGTTCGATATACGCTGTCTGGTATTAGTGAAAGCACTAGCTTGCCTGAGGTATATCTAGACGAGATTAAAAGCTGGGGTTGGACAGAGAGGCAAGCCAAGGGTACATCCAATGAATCCAGTACCTTGCGTGTATTTGCAAAGGAAGGACATACTGTGCATTTAGCGGTACATGATGGTTCCTTTACACTAATGGTTCCTAGAAATGATGCTACTCAAACGACAGTTAAATCATTGGCTGAAGACGATTGAGCTGTTGCAGGTAAGGTTGGATATGATTAATTAACGCTGTGATGTTCCTTATATAGTAAAGCTCCCGTGTAATTGATCGGGGGCTTTTTTGTTATTTCGTGAAATAGGCTGTCTTAGGGAGAGGGTATAAGAGATACAGAGAGAATGGAGTAGACTTTTCGTAAATGGGTAGGCAATATGTGTGCTTGAACTATAGGGGATTGGTTATGAGATACGGAGCAACAGCTGAAAAGTAGGAGAAGATTAGAGACTGACGTGGGGATAACTCATTTAACTATACCCATGCTGTGGATAATGGATGAGAAGGGAATTAAAAATAAAGGTTATCCACAGTGGATAACCTTTATTTGAGCAAGGTGAGGCTGAGTTAACCGTACGATACGACGATCCTGTTTTGTATCAGAATTTCCGAAAGGGCTCAGCTATTATGTATTACAGGTAAATGAGGTACATGTACTATTAAATAAATGAAGGGCAATTATTGCAGATAGTATGAAACATCTTGTTCATTCAATTTGATGAGTCCATCTTTGCGCTCACGGGAGAGTACCATTACAACATACAAGCGAGGACCCAGCAACCACAAATGCCAGAAGATCAGCGAGAGGGTGAAGGATAACGGCGACCATATCAAACATACTGTAATGATACATAATCCAATCCAGCTCATGTTAAGGTGTACCCGGACAAACATACGGAAGCTGAAATGCTGATCAGGGATATAACCTAACCAGGGCATACGCAGATTCCAGCGCCAGCGTTTGGCGTAAGAGGTACGGACCAGAAGTAATATGGTTCTGGCGATGACATAATGAATCCAGATGGTGATGGGACCTGCCAGTACAAAAAAGAAGAGGCCAGTCCAGGAGAATGCGAGTAGATTGAATAAGAGCATAATGACCGGTAGACACAGATAGCTATAAATGACACTGCGGGCGATAGCCTTTTTTTTCAGAAGCCGGTATTGATAAAATGTTGCCTTATTCTCCGGTTCGGCGATCATACGATTATATATCCTCCTTCGGATTCACGTTTGTGTGGGGTAGGTATACGTTTTTTACACGTGTAAAAGGGAATGAATCATGTATGTATATATGAACCTTGTATCTCACGCCATGACGATTGTACAAGATATTGAGATTCAACGGAGCTTATCTCAGTATACTCCCGAATGCACGGACTGTCAGGCTTTGATATCGTTATCATGTATTATATATCGGCTGAGAATCGAAGTTTTTTTAAGGAAATTGAATATAAGTTTGAGGCAGAACACGGGATACGTGATTTAGAGGGAAGTGCGATGGAGTGCAGGATAACTCTGTAGACATAAGCAGGTGAATGTTCTTGTAGGAAAATGAATGTATTTTTCGGTACAGACACCCACGAGGGGGTGGGCGAATATATATATTTTATAGAAAGAAAGCACTATGAAAATGTTTAAAATAATAGAAACTGTGCAATACTGATAGTAAACGTAAAACAAGGTGGGATGGTTCATGGAAGAACATGCCGAACACACATGTATTATCTGCGAGCAAAGAAAAAGAGAAGGCATTTTTATTGTATCTGAATTCATATGTGACACTTGTGAAGCAGAAATGGTTCATACCGATGCGCAGGATGCCAAGTACAATTATTTTATTCATCAGATGAAACAGATTTGGGTACAAAAAAACGCATAATGAATGTTGCTAATAGAAGTAGAAGCGAAACATCACATTGTAACGATGCTGATGTGTATAGAGGCCCAATGGGCCTTTTTCTGTTTTTACGAGAGAGAGTCTTGTCTGCCATTTAAGGAAGGCGTATGCTGATATAATGATATAGAAATTTTTGCAGTAGCGCGTTTGGAAATGGGGAAGAAGGGCGTTCCTTGGATTAGGAAGCGTTTTGGAGCGCATAGGGCGCACATTATATATGTACAGGATGGTTATTTCATGGATCATAAAAATAAAGCAAGTAGAGCCCCTTTATATGAAGCGTTGCTTGCGTATCGTGATTCGAAGCAACGTTCTTTTCATGTGCCTGGGCATAAGAATGGACAAGCTTACCGACATTTGCTGGAACAAGCAGAAGCAGGACAATTTCCTGTTAAGGATATCGTTAATGAGGAATACCAGCAAAACGGAGAGACTCAGAGGGATGCAGGAGGGAATGTTAACCGAGGGATAGAGCGATTCAGTTCAGTGGAGAAACATGGGGCGGACATGAGGAGTGGGGAACGTCTTAGCGCTGAAGGAACTCGTTCGGAAATAGGTTTGGTACCGGATCGTTCATTCCTGGAGATGATGGAGATGGATGTTACGGAGATTACGGGCACCGACGATTTGCATCATCCGGAAGGTGTGATCCAGGAAGCGCAGGAGCTGGCGGCAGATTGTTTTGGTGCGGAGGAGAGTTTCTTCCTTGTGGGAGGCAGTACGGCAGGTAATCTGTCCTTATTGCTCACCGTGTGTGACGAGCCAAACAGTATTGTACTGGTGCAACGGAATGTGCACAAATCCGTTATTCACGGGTTAATGCTGGCGGGCGCAAGAGCTGTATTTCTGGAGCCGTGGGTCGATCCTGCGTCTGGACTTGCGGTCATGCCGTCGGTGGAGACGGTTCAGGTTGCTGTCCAGTCCTATCCTGAGGCAAAGGGCGTACTTGTCACTTTGCCCAATTATTACGGCATGGGCGCTGATCTGACGCCTATAGCCGAGGTATGCCACGCTGCTGGCATGCCTTTGCTCGTGGATGAAGCGCATGGCGCGCATTATGGGCAGCATCCGGAGCTGCCTGTCTCTGCACTGTCGTGCGGAGCAGACGGTGTTGTGCAGTCGACGCATAAGATGCTAACGGCCTTCACCATGGGTGCCATGTTGCACATTCAGGGACCACGGTTAAACCGGTCCCTGTTAAGGCAGCGCCTGGCCATGGTGCAAAGCTCAAGCCCATCATACCCGGTGATGGCTTCGCTCGATCTGGCGCGCCGGCTGCTGCACGTGCAGGGCGCGAACACTTTCACGGCGGGGCTCGCCGCCGTGAATGCCTTTAAGCGCGGCCTCGCAGAGCTGCCGCGCTTCCAGTTGCTGCAGCCTGCACAGCCGCTGCAGCCAGAACCGCCAGCCGGAATAGCGAAGCCGGCTGGTATGTCCGTGTCCGCTGCGCAGCAGACACGGGAGGGCCCGACCGCGGCGGCGATGCTATCTGCCGCGGGGTATACCGCTCAGGACCCATTCAAGGCCGTCATCTATGACGGCGCAGGGGTGCTGAGCGGTTATGGGCTACAGCAGCAGCTGGAAGCATGCGGCTGTGTGCCAGAGATGAGCGACGAACGGTACGTCGTCTTGCTCTTCAGCCTGGGCTCGACGGTGCAAGATGCTCAGCACCTGTTGCAAGCTTTACACCATATCAGCTCTGCCAATGGGCATGAGCAGGTCCAATCCAACATAGAGCTAGCGCAACAGCTTACGAAAGGTTCCGCGCAATATATTTCCACGTGGAACAATTTACAAGAAAATAATCGCTGCTCTGAACCGATCTCCTTTACACTGCAACCGATTGTGGAGACGGATACGATCATTGTCCTGATAGAAGAAAGTGCGGGTTGTCGATCAGCCGAGATGGTTGTTCCATATCCTCCAGGGATTCCGATTGTATATCCGGGTGAACGCCTAAGTCCATCGATGGTGGCACGTATACAAATCCTGCGGGATGAGGGTGCGAAGTTTCATGGGGTATCAGATGCATCTCTACAGGTATTGAAGGTCATGAAGGATTGAAAGGAACATATGAAATCTTTGAATTCATTCGGCAATAGGTAGTCTATATGACCAATACGGATAGCAATTATCGGACCCTACACATGTGAGGGTCTCTTGGTCATTAATTTACTTGCTAGTTCAACTTACAAAGATAGACATAAGAAAGAAGGGAACACTTTGGGTATTCCGCTAAAAAAATATACAGGAATAGTCCTGCAAGTTTTGTTGATGTACGGTTTTTATTGGATTGGAAACTTGATTCAAGCTCTATTACATTTGCCGTTAACAGGCAGTATTGTGGGCATGCTGGTATTGTTTATTGCCATTCAACTGGGATGGATCAAAATGAGTTGGGGAGAAGAAGGGTCAACGTGGCTTCAATCGCATCTGCAATTGTTGTTCATCCCGCCTACTGTAGGCATTATGAATCATTTTGATTTTTTTAGAGCGAACACATTGTTATTGGTCCTAGGTTTGATCATTAGCACATTAATTACATGTCTGATATCTGCCAAATTAAGTGAATGGCTAATGACATGGAGATCGTCTCATGCAGGTAAAAAGGAGGCGATCACTTGTCAGCATTCATCCTCGGAATTGGAATGATCGCGCTAACCATCGCTGTATATATTCCAGCTACTCGTCTATATAAAAGGCTGAAATGGCCGATCCTTATGCCTGTACTCACAACGACTGCCATACTGATCCTGATCTTGGTGATTTCCGGTATAAAGCTGGATACGTACATGCTAGGTGGCAAATGGATACAGGAGCTTTTGGGCCCAGCAGTTGTATCTCTCGCTTTTCCCTTGTCCAGACATCTGCATGTGCTGAAGCAAAATATCATTCCAATTGTGGGTGGAACGATCGGAGGCAGTATTACAGGTATAGCCACAGGGGCTTTAATCGCCATTCTGCTCGGGTATCCTAAAGAGATGGTCATCGCTTTATTGCCAAAATCCGTGACTACTCCTGTGGCTATTCAACTTGCAGATCAGGTTGGAGGCAATGCCTCATTCACATCGCTGTTTGTGATGATTGCAGGATTCTCAGGGATATTGCTAGGGCCGATGCTCTTGAAATGGGCCAAGATTCGCAGTGAACATGCCTATGGAATCGGACTGGGTTCAGCATCTCATGCCCTCGGCATGGCAAGGTCTTTCGAATATGGAGAGAATGCGGTAGCGCTCAGCTCGGTATCCATGATTGTCAGTGCTATTGCCGGATCCATCATGCTTCCATTATGGGTATGGATTATCTACGGTTGAACGCTTTACTTTGTTGTTCATGTTGGAGTAACCGCTGACCTATAGTATTATAGAAAGAAACAAGCTTGTATTATTTTTGTGTTATTATTACGTACCAGTATAGCTGTAGCTATACACCTCTGGGCGGGGTATATCATATCCTGTAGCAAGAGGGTCTAAGCATATTTGTTAATGCAGCAATAGATGCAATTATCGACATAGAAAGCAGGGAAGCATATGCAGGGCAGAGGTAAATTCATTACGCTGGAAGGGGGAGAGGGGTCCGGTAAAACGACGATGATCGGTAGAATAGGTTCTTATTTTGAAGAACGGGGTATACCTTACGTAGTTACGCGAGAGCCTGGCGGGATTGAGATTGCCGAGAAAATACGTTCCATTATCCTGGACCCTCTTCATACGGCAATGGATGCTCGAACCGAAGCGCTATTGTATGCAGCTGCACGCAGCCAGCATCTGGCGGAGAAGGTAGAGCCTGCACTGAGAGCTGGAAAAGCAGTCATCTGTGACCGATATGTCGATAGCAGTCTGGTCTATCAAGGATACGCCCGTGGACTTGGGTTAGAGAATGTATGGGCTATTAATCGCTTTGCGATTGGTGATCTTATGCCGGATGTGACCTTATATCTGGACATCGAGCCTGAAGTGGGGCTTGCACGGATCGACGCTCATGATGGCCGCGAAGTGAACCGTCTGGATCTGGAGAACCTGGAGTTTCACCGTAAAGTGCGAGAGGGTTACTTCCTATTAAAAGAGCAATTCCCGGAACGAATCAGAGTTATCGATGCTTCCATGAAGCAGGAGGATGTCTTGGCAGCGATGATTTTGTCGCTGGAGACAGGGATTTTGAAGGATTTTGACGAGTAATTGTCTAATATATAGACAGGGCATTTAGTAAAGGTGCTTATTCTAAAGGAGGTTATGCAGGATGAAACTGATTGTTGCGATTATACAGGATAAAGACAGCAACCGATTATCCAGCGCATTGGTCAAAGCAAACTTTCGGGCAACGAAGCTTGCCAGTACGGGCGGATTTTTGAAGGCAGGCAACACGACGTTTATGATCGGTGTCGATGATGGTCAAGTCGAGTCCGTAATGAACGTCATTCGCAGCAGCTGTAAGGTTCGTGAACAGCTCGTGACTCCGGTCACACCGATGAGTGGAACAACCGACTCTTACCTGCCGCTACCTGTTGAAGTTCAAGTAGGTGGAGCTACTGTATTTGTTCTCCCGGTAGATCGCTTCGAACATTTCTAATTAAACCTTTTGCATGGATCATCCCATGAGGGTCTTTCATGATCGATAGCATGTTGGAAACGATGGATGAAGGAAGATTTAAACAGAGTTCGTGCGTGCCGCTGATGGAACGCCTTTCTTGATCAGAAGAATGGGCACATTCTTTCCGGATGAGCATTTCCTGGCTGGGGAATGCTCATCCGGAAAGAGGTTGACTACAAACAAACAAGTCCTTGATGGTAACGTGTATCTACCATTATATATAGAATGTGATCAGCATATATAAAAGCCTCATCCTCACGCACAGGCGCAACGCGCACTGTGCTGATGGGCGATTGGCTAACTATGATAGAAAGCGGGCGTATCCATGAAAATCAATCCTGGATTCAGACCGATTCAGAGCGGGATCAGTTCTACTGATTCAGGTTCCAAACCGGTTCAATCCAAAAATTTCTCTGATATGATGAACCACCAGGGGGAACGAGCCTCACAAGCTGAACTGAATCGCCGGTTTAGTGAAATTCAGCTTCAGGGCGATCGCTTGGCACGTTCCATGACGATTCGTGAACTGAAGGCATATAAGCAACTTGTGAAAAGGTTCCTGGAAGAGACCGTTCGTCGCGGTGTATCCATGAAAGAGACAAGGGGTTGGGATCGTCGCGGCAGAGGCAAGCGGTACAAGCTGATTGATGAAATTGACTCCGCTCTGTTATCCATGGCTGATGAACTGCTAGATACAGAAGAAGGAAAAATCTCTCTATTACAACAAGTAGGCGAAATTCGGGGGATGCTTATTAACTTAAGCTTCTGAGGAGGAAGTATGTCCTTTCAACAAATTATGGGTCAGCAAGCGGCCAAGCAAATGTTACAGAGCAGTTTGAGACGTCAGGCCATAAGCCATGCGTATTTGTTTAGCGGGCCATCGGGTAGCGGGCAACGGAAGACGGCAATTACCTTTGCCAAGGCAATATTCTGTACAGAGCTTGAAGATGACGCGTGCGGGCAGTGTCTTGAATGTCGTAAGGTGGAGCATGGTAACCATCCGGATCTAACCATGCTTGCACCAGATGGAAACAACATTAAAATAGATCAAATCCGGGATCTGCAGCGTATCTTTTCATACCGATCCGAGGCAGGCCATCCCAAGGTATATATTATAGAACAAGCCGAGAAAATGACGGTGCAGGCAGCAAACAGTTTGCTGAAGTTTCTGGAGGAACCACAGGTTCCCGCAGTCGGCATCCTGATTACAGATAATGGACAGGCCATGTTGCCTACGATCCGTTCACGCTCCCAATTGGTGCCGTTCAGTGCATTGAATCCAGAGGAGATGTTGCAATCTCTGATTGAGGAAGGGCACCCTGCCAATCTGGCTCGCTCTGCCGTCCATTTAGCGTCAGGATTGGAAGCATGTAGAGAAATTCTCCAGCAGAATTGGTTTGCAGAAATTAGAAACGTAATGTTACAATTAGGGAAGGAGTCCCTGGGTAGAGGAAGTACATCATTGATCTCTGCACAGCAGAAGCTTTTTAAAACCGGACTCTCTGAACACCTGGACATGCTACTAAGTTTGTTCCATCTATGGTTTAGGGACATGCTGTATGTTCAGTACGATAGGCATGAACATATCGTTTTTATAGATCAGTTAGACATGCTATCTCAGTTGGCACATACTCGCAGCACAGAGCAGTGGGTTTCCTATATGGATATGGCCGCGGCATGCAGAAAAAAATTGCGTTTCAACGTCAATGGCCAGCTTTGTCTGGAGCAATTTTTGATCGGTTTGGCATAAGACTGGGAGAGGGCAAAGTTAGCTCCAATCATATGCAAACGGTTATAACTTCGGCCGGGTTCCCTAAGAAGACAGGGCTTCAGACGAAGTGGGGTTGGCTTACAAGGGGGTTAATTTTTTGTACAGTGTAGTGGGTGTCCGTTTCAAAAAAGCGGGCAAAATTTATTACTTCGATCCCCTGGACCTTCCCATTGAGAAAGAAAACTGCGTTATCGTGGAGACAGCGCGGGGGGTTGAGTACGGTAAGGTTGTCGTAGGTAAGAAGGAAGTGGGCGAGTCCGATGTGGTGTTGCCGCTGAAGAAAGTCATCCGCGTTGCGGGCGAGACAGATGCCCGTGTGGTTGATGAGAACAAGCGTGCAGCCAAAGAAGCATTCGGTACTTGTTTAAATAAAATCAAAGACCATGGCCTCAAAATGAAGCTGGTCGATGTGGAATTTACGTTTGATCGCAATAAAATCATATTTTATTTTACAGCTGAAGGAAGAGTTGATTTCCGGGAGCTGGTTAAGGATCTGGCAAGTATTTTCCGGACACGAATCGAGCTGAGACAGATTGGTGTACGTGATGAAGCGAAGATGCTTGGCGGAATCGGACCATGCGGCCGTGTGTTGTGTTGTTCTTCCTGGCTGGGAGACTTTGAGCCGGTATCAATCAAGATGGCTAAAGATCAGAGCCTGTCACTGAATCCGACGAAAATTTCAGGGTTGTGCGGAAGACTCATGTGCTGTCTGAAATTTGAGCATGATAACTATGAAAGTGTGAGAGAAGAACTTCCGGCTGTAGGCAAATTGGTCGTCACCTCATTGGGTGAAGGAAAAGTTGTCGGAATTAATGCCGGTAGCCGCACAGTCCATGTTCAACTGTTCGACATCAGTAAAGTCAAAGAACTTCCGCTGGATGACGTCGTTATCAAGTAAACCATAAAGGTTGCTTCGGGGTGGAAACTTGGAAAAGAAAAATCTGTTTACGCACATTCATGAAATGGAAACCCAATTGGGTCAGTTGCACGGTGATTTAGGAGAGTTAAAAATGATTGTGAAAGAGCTGCTTGAGGATAATCAGCGGCTTACCATCGAGAATGAGCAGTTACGCAAGCTGCTCAAGCGCGAGGCTCCGGCAGACCTGCCGATTTCCTCAGCCCTCGCTCCCGTAGCTAGACCAGCAGGTCCGGCTACAGGTGAAGATGTTGTGGGTGAAGGGTATGATAACCTGGCCCGGTTGTATCACGAAGGCTTCCATATCTGCAACGTCTATTATGGACATCTGCGGACGGAAGGCGATTGTCTGTTCTGCCTGTCTTTTTTGAATAAATGAAGTGACCGTAGGGATCCCCTACGGTTTTTTTTCAAGGTTACAAACCTAAACTTAACAAACATGAGATATAGAGTACCGGAGGATGAGCGTAACATATGAAAGCAAATGAAGTAGTGTTACATGAGTCAGAGCGGATTGATGATCTGCTCTCTCATGATCTGAGAATCATTCAAAGTGATGAAGTATTCAGTTTTTCGATGGATGCGGTATTGTTGGCTCGGTTTGCTTCCGTACCTAAACGGGGACGTGTACTTGATTTGTGTACAGGTAATGGGGTGGTTCCCATTCTGCTTACAACGCGTACGCAGGCTAGTCTGGAAGGGATCGAGATTCAGCCACGTTTGGCTGATATGGCGCTTCGCAGTGTTCAATTAAATGAACTGGACGAGTCGATTATGATTCGTGAAGGTGATTTGCGAGAACTGGTGAAAGAAACGGGTCACGCTGTCTATGATGCAATAACGGTTAATCCCCCATACATGCCTCTGAATGGCAGTGATCTCAAGATGAACACACATCAGGCAATGGCACGTCATGAGATCGGATGTACGCTGGAAGAAGTGATCCAGGCTTGCAGTCGACTTGTACGTAATGGTGGCAAAGTATCGATGGTTCACCGTCCGCAGCGCCTTGCAGAGATTATCTCGCTCATGCGCGAATATAAGCTGGAGCCAAAACGGATTCGGATGGTACATCCTCGTGCTCACCTAGAAGCCAACATGGTATTAATTGAAGGAATGAAAGATGGTAAACCCGAAGTAAGGATGCTTCCTCCACTCATTGTCTACAATGAAGAGGGGAAATACTGCGAAGAGATTATGGATATTTACTATGGTCAGCAACATGCTGAGCGCACAACGAAGGGAGGACTTTAGATGACTTTGCATATTCAGAAAAGTTATGCGGAGCAGCCTGAAGGCTCGGGCAAGCTATATCTGGTTGGAACACCTATTGGTAATCTGGAGGATATGACCTTCCGGGCAATCAAGACATTGCAGAGCTGTGACATCATTGCAGCGGAAGATACACGCCAGACTCGAAAGCTGCTTACCCATTTTGAGATTACACCGTCCATGTTGTTTAGTTATCACGAGCATAATAAGGGAGCAAGTGGCCCTGAACTGATACGCTATATAATAGAAGGAAAAAATCTGGCACTGGTCAGTGATGCCGGTCTGCCGGCTATTTCGGACCCTGGTTCCGACCTTGTGCAGCTTGCGCTAGAAGCTGGAATAACGGTCATTCCCATCCCTGGACCCAATGCTGCGTTGTCTGCTCTGATCGTGTCCGGATTACCGACGGAGCGTTTTACATTCGGCGGTTTTTTGCCACGGGAGAAAAAGGACATGCGAAAAGTGCTGGAGGCTTTTGACGAATCCAACGGGACTTTGTTATTTTATGAATCACCTCACCGTATTCGAAAAACATTAGTCCACCTCGAAGAAATTTTGGGCGACCGCTCGATTGTCCTGGCTCGTGAATTAACCAAGCGTCATGAGGAATTCGCAAGGGGCAGTGTGAAGGAATGCATAGACTGGCTTGAAGAACATCCACCTCTTGGCGAGTACTGTTTGTTGGTAGAAGGCATTAAGGAAGAGGAGCGTAAGGCTGAGCGCGAAGCATGGTGGCAACTCATGTCACTTGCGGATCATGTCAGCCATTATGAGGGTGAAGGACTTAACCGCAAAGATGCGATGAAAAAAACGGCAACCGATCGTGGTCTGACGAAGCGGGATGTTTATAATGCGTTAATCGATTAGCGGGTTTAACCAAATATCTTCTGTCATGGGGAACATAACCTGAAAAGAACCTTATACCCAACCTTAGTGAAATCTTAAAAAAGCAGAGCGGTTCAAAAAAACTCCAAATAAAATTTACCGCTCTCTCCCAGTTGGCGTGTGACAGACCCATTTTGGATAATGGAACCCATAACACGGCAAAAAAATACCTTCCACGGTGGGGTTCACACCGGGAAGGCCATTAAGGAATATTAAAAAGGTTAGAAATAACAATTTAGATAAGTCCAGTATACCTGGTTTTTCTTATTTTGTCACAGGTGCAGGGATTTCGGAAATACATTCGTTACAAACAATTTTACCTTTGAAGTAAGTAACGTTCTCTGCATTACCACAGAAGATACAAGCAGGCTCGTATTTTTTCAACATGATGCGCTCGCCGTCAACATAGATTTCCAGAGCATCTTTTTCACCAATACCGAGCGTACGGCGCAATTCAATTGGAATAACTACCCGTCCCAGTTCGTCCACTTTTCTTACAATACCTGTTGATTTCATCATTATAATCAGTGCTCCTCTCAGCTAACTATCATTGTCATTATTCGACATTATTTTATGTTTTATGATACTCATCATACCAACGATTCCCAAAACAGTCAACCTTAAAATTAGCTTAAAATTAAGGCTGTTTTTCACAAGGTTACTGGTGGTAAGGGATTGAAAGGCGTTTTTCGTATTTAAACATCAATGTCAGCTTTGTCGATTTGGAAAACGACAAAACTACGTTATTCGACAAAGTTCGTCATGTTGTGTCGAATCTTTGATGAATTGTAGAGATCAAAGCGTTAATATAAGGGAAATTAAAGGAGTGAGTCGACATGGAACAACGTTTAACGGAAGAGAAAGTGTTTAAAGATCCGGTACATAATTACATCCACGTGCAAGATCCAGTTATATGGGAGTTAATTAACACCCCCGAGTTTCAGCGTTTACGCCGAATTCGGCAATTGGGGACTTCTTACCTAACCTTTCACGGGGCAGAGCATAGTCGTTTCTCCCATTCACTGGGTGTTTATGAGATTACGCGCAAGATCATCTCTCAATTTGAAAGAAGTCATTATTCGGATTGGCCGAAGGAAGAAAAGATTGTAGCCCTGTGCGCAGCTTTACTTCATGATCTGGGGCATGGGCCATTCTCTCACTCCATTGAAGAAGCTTTTGACATGAATCATGAAGATTGGACTTGTCGCATCATTACAGGTGATACCGAAGTAGGGGCGATCTTAAGACGGTATGCTCCTGATTTTCCTGAGAAAGTGGCTTCTGTTATTCAAAAAACGTATGAGCAACCGATTGTGGTCAATCTGGTGACCAGTCCTCTTGATGCGGACCGAATGGATTATTTGCTCAGGGATGCTTATTTTACAGGAGTAAATTACGGAACAATCGACCTTGATCGTATCCTCCGTATGCTGCGCCCTTATCATGGACGGATTGTAGTCAAAGACTCAGGCATGCATGCTGTTGAGGATTACTTAATGTCTCGGTATCAGATGTATTGGCAGATTTACTTCCATCCGGTAACCCGCAGTTCCGAAATTATATTGCGGCAAATATTTAAGCGAGCGAAAACACTTATACAGGAAGGTTTTCAATTCCGCTTCATGATCGATCCACTACCTCAATTATTTGAAGGAGAAATATCGGTAGAAGAGTATTTGCAGTTGGATGAAGCTTTGATTCAGACGGCATTTACGCAGTGGCGCAAGGAGGACGATGCTGTTCTGAGTGAGTTATGCGAACGTTTTATGGATCGCAAGTTATATAAGTATGTAGAGCTTGAACAGACCGACTTGACAATGATGGAAGAGATTCGGGAAGCGTTTGTTCAGGCAGGTCTTAATCCCGAATATGATCTTGAAATTGATTTTCCGTCGGATAATCCGTATGATGTGTTTCGTCCGGATGAATCCACAGATAAGCAGATCCTTCTGCTCGATCGACAGGACAAGTTACATGAGTTGTCAGAGGTATCCGACATTGTCCGTTCCATCAGTGGGCTACATCGGGGAAAACATCATTTGTATTACCCGCAAAACAAGGTGGATGCGATTATTCACGAACTACCGTCCCATATACGCCCCTATTTCTTGTAATGATGAAGGTACAACTTGGTGAAGAATTTCGATATCAAAAGACTTTCTAAAAGAGCTATTTTTCATGATACAGTAATCTGCTTTAATGGGGAGTATATGTAGATCGACATAATTTTGTAAAAGAAAGTAGGTTAAGTCATCATCATTAGCGATATATAGATCTGAATATCCGTGTATCTTCTATATATTGTAGTTTGTGAAGAAATGAGTATAATGATGGGCAATCCACGGATTTTTAAAATTTTCTTTATAAAGCATTAAAATATTGGATTTTATAAATTAAATTTCCAAAAGAAGATAGTCGTTAGTTCGACATGAAGGGAGATACAAACATGATGCTGTTCGACACACATACACATCTGGATGCACCACAATTCGACGAGGACCGCGAGGACATGATTCAGCGTGCTGTGGACGCCGGGGTTGGTCGCATGATCAACATTGGCTTTAACCGGGAGACGATTCCAACGACAATGAAACTGGCCGAAACGTATGACTTTATATATGCAGCTGTAGGGTGGCATCCGGTAGATGCGATCACCATGCAGGAGGGTGATTTGGAATGGATTGCATCTTTATGCAAGCATGAAAAAGTAGTTGCGATCGGTGAGATTGGATTGGATTATCACTGGGACACTTCACCGAAGGAAGTGCAACATCGTGTATTACGACAACAGATTGCATTGGCTCGTGAAGTGAACATGCCGATTGTCATCCATAATCGGGATGCGCACGAGGATATTATAAGAATTTTGCGTGAAGAGAAGGCTGGCGAGGTTGGTGGTGTGATGCACTCGTTCTCCGGTAGCTGGGAAACCGCGAAAAGTTGTCTCGATATGGGCTTCCATCTGTCCTTCGGAGGTCCAATCACATTCAAAAATGCAAAGCAACCAAAAGAGGTTCTGGAGAAGGTTCCTATGGACCGGTTTTTCATTGAAACTGATGCGCCATATCTGACACCTCATCCGTACCGTGGAAAACGAAATGAGACAGCGCATGTACGTCTGGTTGCAGAGGCAGCTGCGGAAATTAAAGGCATTTCGGTAGAGGAAATTGCTGCAATAACAACCAAAAATGCCATGGAACGATTTGGGATTCGTTAAAAAATCGAGTAAATCAGGTGAAAAAGGGAGTTAAGCAGAGTTAATTTGCTCTTTGATCCAAATAAATCGAGAATATTACAATATTTTAACCAAATATTCAGAAAAACGTACTTGATCAACGCTTTACAACATGCATCAAAACAGGATATCATCTTTTCAGTGAATTGTTGTGCGGAAAATTGGACAGATGTTCGGGGGATGAACAAAGGGACACTTTCCGAGGAAACAACATTACTTTCATGAATCAGTCTCGCTGAGTCTCCGTTAACGGAGAGCGGGGGAACCAATAGGGCTTAAACATCGGTGTATTTGGCCGATGCGCATCGTTCGCTGACCCAAAAGCAGTGAAAGGATCTGCGAAGCCGTATTTGATTTCTTCTTTGGGTCTCGGGGTGAATTCAAGGGCGTCCGCCATGAGCGGGTGACCTAAGATAGGGCGGCTCTCTTTCGCCCGAACCCGACAGCTAACCTCGCAAGCGGAAAAAGAGAGGCAACCTCGTGCATGAATTTCCGATATTCAGAATCATTCGGAAGCCACGAAAGAGTTCCTCTTACACTCTTTCTTTGGCTTTTTTGTTTTTGAATAAAAGAAATGTTGTCATCATACGGTAGGTATTCAGGAGGATGACATCATGTTGCGAAGATTGATTCATGGTGCAGAACCGGATTATGTTGGTCCGATCTGTGTTCTGTAGAAAAATTGGTATAGTCACGTCAAAGACATCATGCATTACTTTAGACGACGAGGCTATGAAGGAGGACGGAGAAGTGGGCACATTCCAACCAGAAGAGACCCATGAGTCACGATCATCCAGTAAGTCTTTCGCGTTGCGGTGGAAGCATGAGAACATGCGTCAAATGGCATTGATCGCGATTTTCTCAATTGCGCTTACAATCATGATCTTGTTAGTCGTTTACGGTCAGGCCGGGAAACAAATTTCACTGGTTATTGATGGCAAAGCTCAGGTGGTAGAGACTCGTACAGGAATGCTTCAGGAAATGCTGGAGGAGCAGTCAATCACAGTCAGCCCTCACGATAAGGTATCCATGTCTATGAACGGGGCGATTACAGATGGAGACCGAATCGTTATTGAGCGGGCCGTTCCAGTTAACATTACGGCAGACGGAGACACCAAGACTCTGTATACAACCGATTCATCGGTACAAGAGGCAATTCAAAAATCAGGTATTCAAGTTGCAAGTAATGATAAAGTGTATCCGGCGCTTGGAACTGCAGTCAAAGCGGATATGAAAATCCGTGTAGTGCGGGTAACAAAGCGTACAGTGGATGTAGAACAACCGATCGCTTACAAAGTGATCAAAACGGCTGACCCTAGCTTGTACAAAGGGGATAACCGTGTCGTTGTAAATGGCAAAGAAGGCACACTCGTACAGCATATCGAAAAGGTATTTCAGGATGGAGAATTGGTCTCCAAAAAAATGGTCGGCAAATCCGTCGCGAATAATCGTGTAGATAAAGTGATCGCTGTCGGCACCAAAGCAAAACCAGTTGTAAAAGAGCCTGTGATTCAGACCGTATCGGCTCAAACTTCAACAACGAAACAGGCAACAACAACGAACTCGAAGAAAACCTCTGCCTCGGGCAGCAAAGTGATTACCGTATCCGGAACTTCTTTTAAATACTCCAAAGTACTGAAGAATGTATCCATGACTGCCTACTCTTCCGAAGAGCCTGGCATTGGTACTAAAACAGCTTCCGGTACTCGTGTAACGGAAGGGCGCACCATTGCGGTTGATCCCAAAGTCATTCCAATTGGCTGGTGGGTATATATCGAAGGTCTGGGCTTCCGTCGTGCGGAAGATACAGGCGGTGCCATTAAAGGCAACAAAATTGATGTATATTATGACAGTGTGAAGCATGCCCTGAATTTTGGACGCAAGAAAGGCAAGACGGTCTACGTGATCGGTCCGGTGAAGCCGGAAGCGAACTAAAATCGTTTTACTTTGAAATGGGAATGCTATAAAATAGTTGCATGAATGATTCATGCGGAATATGCGGCGGAGGGGTCTGAATTCAGTCTCCCCCGCCGTTTGGCAGAGAAGAGGATATTCCTCTTCTTTTTGCGTTAGAAAGGAAGAAATGGAACATGATAAAAGAAGTCATTGTGGTGGAAGGCCGTGACGATACGGTAGCCATCCGTCGGGCCGTGGAAGCCGATACGATAGAGACAGGTGGATCAGCTATCAACCAACGCATTCTCAAGCGGATTGCGCTTGCTCAGGAGAGACGGGGAGTCATCGTACTGACAGATCCGGATCATGCTGGAGAACGCATTCGTAAAATTATTGCGAACAAGGTCCCTGGCTGCAAGCATGCCTTCATTCCGGAAGCGGATGCGACGCGCAAAGGGGATATTGGGGTAGAGAATGCCTCACCAGAGGCGATTCGGCATGCGCTGGAACGCGTACATACTTCATACGAAGGTGCTCCGAGCCTTATCGATTGGGAGGACCTTATCGCGGCAGGACTTATCGTGCATCCGCAGGCTGCTGCACGTCGTATGGAGATGGGCAATCTGCTGGGTATCGGATATTGTAACGGGAAGCAGTTCCACAAACGTCTCAGTGTATTTCAGATTACGCGGGAAGAGTTCTCTACAGCATTAGCGCAAATTGAACGTGAAGGATTGTGAGCATATGAAGGACATGGAAGAGACGATAGAAATTGCAACGCCCAAGCGAACCAAAGAGATTATTCAAAGACACGGATTCTCATTCAAGAAAAGTCTGGGTCAGAACTTTCTAATTGATCAAAATATATTGAACAAAATCGTTAATGCAGCCGATTTGGACGAGACTAAGGGCGCGTTGGAGATCGGGCCAGGTATTGGGGCCCTTACGGAACGATTGGCTCGAGTAGCGGGTCCTGTCACAGCGGTAGAAATTGATCAGCGCTTGATCCCAATCCTGGGAGAAGTGATGCAGCCTTATTCAAATGTACGTGTTCATCATGGGGATGTGCTGAAGCTTGATCTGGCTGAGTTATTTAATACGGATTTTGCATCCGTGGACAAAGTTAGTGTCGTGGCTAACCTGCCTTATTATGTAACGACCCCAATCATGATGAAACTGCTGGAAGAGAAGCTACCGGTAGACAGCATCGTTGTCATGATCCAAAAAGAAGTGGCTGAACGCATGGCTGCTGCACCTGGATCGAAAGACTACGGAAGTCTGAGCATCGCCGTTCAGTACTACAGTATGCCGGAGCTTGTGTGTATTGTGCCTCCTACGGTCTTCATTCCGCAACCTAACGTGGAGTCGGCGGTCATTAAGCTGAAGGTGCGTGAGCAACCGCCAGTGGAGATTCCGGATGAAGCACATTACTTCGAAGTGGTACAGGCTTCTTTTGCCCAACGGAGAAAAACAATCTCGAACAACCTGAAAGCACGTTTCTTCACGAAGGAGAACCGGGAACAGGCAGATATTCTGCTGGAGCAGGCAGGCATTCAACCGTCCCGACGCGGAGAGACGTTAAGTCTGCAGGAGTATGCTACACTCAGCACCGTGATGTGGGAAGCAGGGGTACGCGCCGCACTGTAAAATTCGAATGAACCAAACCGGGTCTCTGCCCATACGATGGGGTAGAGGTGATTACGTTGATGAATATCGGAGACTTGGTCGTTCGGAAGTCATACGGCGGCGATGTGACTTTTCGGGTGGAAGGCCTCCAGTTGGATGCTGCGGTCATTAAAGGGACTGAGTTCCGGCTGATTGCCGATTCCCCGGTGGACGATTTGATACAGGTTCCCTACGAACCACAAAGCGCCAAGACCAGACAGGCGCATATTAAAGCACATCAGACCCTGTCCCGCCTGCAGCAGAATCGCATGGAACAGGCTGAGCGGAATCGTGAAGGTCTGGTGCAGGATTGGTCTGCCCAGCAGGAACCAGCTTATTTTGAAATGCCTGGCAAGGTGCTTCATCTGGACGGAGATCCGAATTATTTGAAAAAAAGTATGGATCTCTATGAGCAACTTCGTGTTCCCGCAGAGGGACAATATGTCCATGAATCGGCAATGGCAGATACCTTATACCGTTTATTACCCAAAGTACGTCCGGATATCGTGGTCATTACGGGTCATGATGGGGTACTAAAGACACGTCAGCCTTATGACTTATATAGTCTTGGTAGCTACAAGAACTCGCAAAATTTTGTGTCGGCCATTCAGGTGGCCAGACAATATGAACGTCATCTGGACGCACTCACCATTGTGGCAGGGGCCTGTCAGTCCCATTTTGAGGCACTGCTGCGCGCTGGAGCGAACTTTGCCAGTTCTCCGGGCAGAATTCTCATTCATGCACTTGATCCGGTCTATGTGGCAGCCAAGGCCTCCTTCACATCTGTTCGGGATACCGTCAATATGAGTGATGTCCTGCACAATACCATCAGTGGTAGCCAGGGTGTGGGTGGTGTGGAGACACGGGGGAGTTACCGGGTAGGTCTGCCGGGATTGAATGATTTATCCACGCTAAAAGTGAACCCGTCAGCAGTCTGATGTAGGCCATTTAAAGTCCCAATTTGGGGCTTTTTTTGTTTGCAAAAAAATTCATTGACAACAACTTTTTGATGCTGATATAATAATTAGTTTTGATTTGACAATGACTGTAAAATCCGGTATAATGGACAAGAAAAGAGGTGGTCGTCGACAATGGCTAAAAACACGCTGTTGGATATCAAACGCAATCTCGATGCACATATAGGTCAGAAAATTATGTTGCGGGCTAATGGTGGCCGCCGTAAGACCATTGAGCGTACGGGTGTATTGGAAGAAACGTACCCTTCTGTTTTTATCGTTAAGCTTGATGAGGAGCAAGAAACCTTCAAGCGAGTATCTTATAGTTATGCGGATATACTTACGGAATCGGTGGAAGTCATGGTTTTTGACCCGGGCAGCCAGACACATAGCTCCTACATGGAGACGTAAGTATCGTTTTACAGGCGATTCGCCCCACAAGGCGGATCGCTTTTTTGTTTTTTACTAAATCACCAATTCGCCTCCAAAGGTAAACCATGCATACGCAGGAATGAGCGAGGAATGGTCGCGGCATACTATTTGGACAGGTGAAGCAGCAGTTTCCTAAGCAAATGCAGGAACTGAACTTGGCCTGATCGTAACATGTCCAAAACGTGAACGAACTCATCGCATCATGAAATTACTTTGGAGGAGGATGGTTCATGAGTCGGAGAAGAAGAAGTGTCATGTCAGAGGATCTGAAGAATGAGCTGGCGAAAGACCTGGGTTTCTATGATACGGTGCAACAGGAAGGCTGGGGCGGAATTAAAGCCAAGGATGCAGGAAACATGGTGAAACGAGCCATTCAACTGGCTGAGCAGGCTGCGCGCAAATCTTAATCCGGTACAAGCAGACTGAAAAGCGGGGAAATCCATCAGGAATAACCCCGCTTTTTCCCCTTAGATGCGGAATAGAAATGACTTGACAGCCCCATTTTGATATAATATGTTAAGTTGTCTTAGGGAAAAGGTGAGGACGGGTGAACGCCTTGAAAATTTACGAAAAAGCGCCTGCTAAAATTAATTTGATGCTGGACGTTTTACATAAAAGAAGCGATGGATTCCATGAAGTTGAAATGATCATGACCATGGTCGATCTGGCTGATCGGCTGGAAATGTCGGAGCTGCCGCGAGATACCATTTTCATCTCCAGTCAGGCAGGTTATATCCCGCTGGACGAGAAGAATTTGGCCTTCCAGGCAGCCAGACTCATTAAGGAGCGCTATAACGTGCGTACCGGCGTCCATATCCATCTGGATAAAAAGATTCCGGTTGCAGCTGGACTTGCCGGGGGTAGCAGTGATGCAGCAGCAGCTCTGCGCGGATTGAACCGTCTGTGGCGCTTGAATATACCGGATCACGAACTTCAGGAACTTGGAGCTGAACTCGGTTCGGATGTTCCATTCTGTATCACAGGAGGGACTGCACTCGCTACAGGGCGTGGTGAGAAATTGACTCCCATACCTAATCCGCCACAATGCTGGGTGATTCTGGCCAAGCCTCCGATTAATGTGTCCACAGCCGATGTCTACGGACGGTTCCGCAGTGACAAGATTGTTCGTCATCCGAGTGCGTCCAAAATGGAGCAGGCTATTCGTAATCAATCATTTACGGAAGTGTGCAACCAGATGGGCAATGTGCTTGAGGATGTAACGTTGAAGCTGTATCCGGAAGTGCAACATCTGAAGGATGCCATGATTCGGCTCGGTGCAGACGGCGTGTTGATGTCCGGTAGCGGCCCAACGGTATTCGGTCTGGTCTCCAAAGAATCTAAGGTTGCCCGGATCTACAATGGTCTGCGCGGCTTCTGTAAAGAAGTATACGCTGTACGTATGTTGACGTAAAATTCGCTTTTATAATGTACAAACACGTATAAAGGTGGTATATTTTTAAATAATTATTCGGATTTGGATGTTTCCGTGATCGTGAGGATGGATCTCTGTGAAGAAGTTAAAACGAAGCGCAAGGCTGGTTGAAATGACGCAATACTTATTGTCCAGACCGCATACGGTTATTCCGTTGACCACATTTGCCGAACGCTATGGAGCCGCGAAGTCTTCGATTAGTGAAGATTTGGCGATTATCAAGGAAGTGTTCGAAGAAGGTGGGTCAGGAGAACTGCATACATTGGCTGGAGCAGCCGGGGGAGTAAGATGGATTCCGAAGGTGTCTCGAGAACTGGCACTGGCATTCGCGGAGCGACTGTCGACCCAGCTCGCGCAGCCTGATCGGATCTTGCCTGGAGAATACCTGTATATGTCCGATCTGCTTGGACAACCCGCATTGATGAATGAAGCCGGCAAGATCTTTGCAACGGCCTTTGGCAATATGAATATTGATGTGGTTATGACGGTAGAAACCAAGGGAATCCCACTGGCTTATGCGACCGGAGCCCAGCTCAACCTGCCTGTCGTGCTCGTACGCAGGGACCATCAGGCTACAGAAGGATCGGCCGTAAGTATCAATTATGTATCCGGGTCCCATAAAAGTCTGCATACCATGTCCCTGTCCCGCAGGGCGATGCGTGAGCATTCCAGAGTACTCATTGTGGATGACTTCATGAAGGCCGGGGGTACAGTGCAGGGAATGATCGATCTTTTGGCCGAGTTTAATGCTACGGTAGCCGGGGTAGGAGTACTGGTGGAATCTGGTTCTGTAGATTCAGAGGAACGCCTGCTAACGGATTACGTCTCTCTGGCGAAGCTGACAGCAGTTGATGCCAAGAGCAGACACATTTCCGTCAAGCCTGGTAACTATTTCGACCTGTAGAAAGATGACGAATTATGTGTCGGTAAAGGTTCTTTTCCATCGACCTGGCACTAACGTTGTCGAATTGTGTATTAAATAAAAAAATTCCTGAAATTAGGAAATTTTTGTGGTTATAAAAAGAAGGAGTTCGTATAGGCTGTGTGGAATTATACACCAAGTTCTGATGGAAAAAGGTGGTGAACACACACATGCAAATTACGGATGTCAGACTCCGCCGTGTTAACTCGGAGGGGAGAATGAAGGCTATCGCATCCATTACCATCGATAACGAATTCGTCGTTCATGACATTCGTGTCATTGATGGTAACAACGGAATGTTTGTTGCTATGCCGAGCAAGCGCACTCCTGACGGAGAGTTCCGTGATATCGCCCACCCGATCTCTTCCGGTACTCGTGAGAAGATTCAGGCAGCAGTTTTGACTGAATACGATCGTGCAGCAACTGAGGAAGAAGTCATTGAAGAAGGTGCCTGAGAACATTATTGGGGTTCGAAGGAAAAGAGAGCCATGTCTTATGGCTCTCTTTTCTTTTTGACCGGAATAAGATATATTCAGTATTGAGTTTATTAGCAGAGAACATAAAGCGCATCGTGCGCTTGGTGGCAGGGCGGCATCTTAGGAATCATTGGGATTCGGTTAAGCTCGCAGGTACACGGCGTATACATATAGGTCACGAGTCGTTGGTGTCCGCGTTGTTACGTGTGATTACAGAGACAGCAGGCGATGAACAGGACCGGCTTGAAGCCGGCTGAACGATACTCATTGGATATAGATAAGCAATGCAATTCAATTCAATGGGATTTTCAGAACAGGAGGTCGTTAATTTTGAAACGAATGGCAATCGTTCTTGCCGCAGGGCAAGGGAAACGAATGAAATCAAAATTGTACAAAGTGCTGCATCCCGTGTGCGGTAAACCTATGGTTGGACATGTGCTGGATGCAGCACTCAGCGCAGGCGTTGAACGCAGTGTAGTTGTAGTCGGTCATGGTGCCGAAGCGGTGCAGTCATTTTTGGGTTCCAGAGCGGAGTATGCACTTCAGGCGGAACAATTGGGTACAGGTCATGCAGTGAAGCAGGTTAAATCCTTGCTTGGCGGTGAAACTGGCTCTACAATTGTAGTCTGTGGAGATACACCGCTTGTAACCAGTGAGACGTTGGAAGGTCTGATGAAGCTGCATGAGAGTAGCGGAGCAGCAGCAACAGTTCTTACGGCTCAGTTGGACAATCCCAAAGGCTATGGCCGCGTCATTCGCGGAGAAGATGGGTCTGTACAACGGATTGTGGAACAAAAGGATTGCACAGAGCAAGAAGATGCTGTGAATGAGATTAACACAGGCACATACTGTTTTGATAATGCAAAATTGTTCGCAGCCCTGGAAAAAGTGACGAACCAGAACGCTCAGGGAGAGTATTATCTCACAGACGTGGTTGGCATTTTCCGCAATGATGGAGAAGTCGTTGAGGCTTATATGTCAGATGACATCGCAGAATCCATCGGGGTTAACGACCGACTCGCGCTTTCACAAGCCGAAGCCTTCATGCGTGAACGTCTCGCCGTACGCCATATGTTGAACGGTGTTACGATCATTGATCCGTCATCGACATATATCGGAGCGGATGTTACGATTGGAGCAGATACGGTATTGTATCCGGGGACGATTCTCAAAGGCACAACTTCCATTGGTGAAGCATGTCATATTGGTCCTCATGCAGATGTGGAAGACAGTGTTATTCAGGACGGAGTTACGATCAAACATTCGGTGTTGTCCAATGCCGAAGTTGGTTCTGATGCAACGGTAGGTCCATTTGCTAATTTGCGTCCAGGGACTAAACTGGGTCGCAACGTAAAAATTGGTGACTTTGTTGAAGTGAAAAATGCTACAATTGACGAAGGTTCCAAAGTATCTCATCTCAGCTATATTGGGGATGCCAAAGTAGGGAAAAACGTAAATGTTGGATGCGGGGCAATAACTGTCAATTATGATGGTTATAATAAAGCTGTGACAACGATTGAAGATGATGCTTTTGTAGGTAGCAACGTCAATCTGATTGCACCGATTACGGTAGGAAAAGGCGCTTATGTGGTTGCTGGCTCCACCGTTACCCATTCCGTTCCCGAAAATGATCTGGCCATTGCTCGTCCACGTCAGGAGAATAAACCTGGTTATGCGGAGAAGATTCGCGGACGTGCCAAAGCCAAGAAACAAAATGCCAAACCCCAATAAGGGGTTTTGATAACAAGATTGCCTCCCAAAGACCGGGAGGTGCCGACATGTCGCAGACGCTTATTGATTCCAATGAACCAGCACGGAGGGTTTTTATTTTATGACTTATTTTGATTCGAAATTAAAAATATTTACTTGCAATTCTAACCCCAAGCTCGCCCATCAAATTGCTGATTATATCGGGATTCCCATGGGTGAATCTCACACAACCAGCTTTAGTGATGGCGAGATTCAAGTGAAACTCTCCGAGAGTGTTCGGGGTTGTCACGTCTACATCGTGCAGTCCACTTGCTTGCCGGTTAATGACAACCTGATGGAAATGCTCGTTATGATTGATGCACTTAAACGGGCATCTGCCAAGACGATTAACGTCGTTATTCCTTACTATGGCTATGCAAGACAGGATCGCAAGGCACGTTCGCGTGACCCGATTACGGCGAAACTGGTTGCCAACCTGATCGAAAAAGCGGGTGCAACCCGTGTTATCGCGATGGACTTGCATGCAATGCAGATTCAGGGATTCTTCGACATTCCGGTCGACCATTTGCTCGGCGTACCGATTCTGGCTCAATATTTCCGGTCGAAACAGATCGAAAATCCAGTTGTCGTGTCACCTGACCACGGTGGCGTAGTCCGTGCACGTAAACTGGCTGATTTCCTGAATGCACCTCTTGCGATTATCGACAAACGTCGTCCTGAGCCGAATGTGAGCGAAGTGATGAACATTATCGGTAACATCGAGGGTAAAACAGCCATTCTGATCGATGACATTATTGACACGGCGGGAACGATTGTACTGGGAGCGAATGCTCTGATGGAAGGCGGCGTGAAAGAAGTATACGCGTGCTGTACTCACCCGGTATTGTCCGGACCTGCGATGGAACGTTTGGAGAATGCACCATTGAAGGAAGTCATCGTAACGGATACCATTCCAATTACGCATGCTAATCCGACAAGCAAACTCAAAGTGTTGTCTGTAGCGCCTTTGCTCGGAGAAGCAATTATCCGGGTTCATGAGGAATTGTCAATCAGCAAGCTGTTTGAAATTGAATAAGGATGTCTGCATAAAGTAGTAGAGGGGTTACGTTTTCCGGTTCAATGGAAAATGTAACCCCTGTCGGCGTGCCGTTTTATTAAAAGTCAAACAGACGCTGGTCAGCTAATACCCTGGGCGGGAGATGAATCGGAAACGACGCCGATGAAAGAGCGTGTCGGCAATCTCGACGAATTGATTATCGAAACGAGTGATGAGACCAATCTCAATATGGGTGTCGCGGTCGTATACCTGTACAGGTACGTGATATTCGAGATGATAGATAAAATCGCTATGTTGAGTCAGTTGTCCGTTGTCTTCGCGCAAAACCCGCTCACCTTCCTGGGTTGATAAAATATTAACTGTGAATACTACAGTAAATCGATCTTTACTTTCCTGATATTATATGAAATATAACATTCGAAGTCTATGCCTCACCTCAGGCTAATCCGAAGGAGGGAACAAGATGAAGTGGATTGTCGGACTTGGAAATCCAGGCTCGAACTATGCCAAAACCCGTCATAATATCGGTTTTATGGCACTGGATCGGTTGGCTGATCGTCATAGTATCTCCATTACACAGAGTAAATGTAAGGCGCTGATTGGAGAAGGCAACATTGGCGGTGTGAAAACAGTGCTGATCAAACCCATGACCTATATGAACTTGTCTGGTGAATCGGTTCGAGCATATATGGATTTTTATAAAGTTAGTCTTGAAGATCTGATTGTTGTGTACGACGACATGGATACAGACATTGGCAAAGTCAGATTGCGTTACCAAGGTAGTGCAGGCGGACATAATGGAATCAAGTCCATTATCCAGCATACCGGTACACAGCAGTTTAACCGGGTACGCATGGGAATATCCCGGCCTGAACCAGGACATGCCATTGTCGATTATGTACTGTCGACATTTATGAAGAAAGAAAAGGAAGCCCTTGATCAGACCATTGAGCAAACGTGTGATGCCCTGGAGCATAGCTTGACTCATACGTTCGAACAAACAATGGCGAAGTTTAACGGTTAATTCTGTAAGACACACTGGTAAAATGATCAAAAAGACGGGTTCGATTCAGCCATACTGGACATACTGGACGTATAAACCATGTTCAGGAGGCATAAACATGTCAGTGAATTACGTATGTCGGCATTGCCGTACCTTTATTGGACGAATCGATTCTACCCGGATAACGGAAGTAGAGCTCGGCTTTCATTTCTTGACCCCCGACGAGCGGAGGGATATAATAGCGTATAATTCCGGTGGTGACATTACCGTTCGGATTACATGTGATTACTGTAAGGAGGCCCTGGAGCACAATCCAGAGCTAAGTCTGCTCGCGAGTCCGCTTCAGTAGACATCGCCTGTAACAGGATCGAATGACAGTTGAGGGCGGTTGCGTAATGACGCTCCACCTTTTATAGCCTTGGCAGCCTGCTGAGGCTTCTTTTCAGTTGGAATGAAAGCCAGCGCTATCTCGAAATCAGGTTCAGCCACATCAACAGATGTGGCAATGTTGCGAGTAATCCTTTATGATGAAACAGGACAAAAAGGAATTTGTATCCATTTTAATAGTGATGCTACGCTTATGCGTGAGATAATCAAGTAAGTTATAAGAGAGGTGCCCCTTTTGTTACAAGCACTTATACAGGCTTTTTCCAAAGATCCGGACTTCGGGTCCATTACAGCCGGAATCAAGTCCGGCATGAAGGAACAATTGGTTTCAGGTCTATCCGGCTCGGCGCGTCAGATTATGCTGGCTGCTCTGCATCAGGAAATGAACCGACCATTGCTCGTAGTAACACACAATATGTTTTCAGCTCAAAAAATTGCAGAAGATTTACAGGAAGCGCTTTCACCTGATCAGGTGTTAATCTATCCTGCCAACGAACTTGTCGCTGCTGAAGCTGCTGTTTCCAGCCCGGAAACATTGGGTCAGCGTATTGATGTGTTGGTCCGCTGCGCCCAGGGATTCAGGGGCGTTGTTGTTATTCCCTTTTCTGGCGTAAGACGTTATGTCCCGCTTCCGGAAGTGATGGCCAATGCTCGAATTTTGATTAAACAGGGCAACACACTTCAACTGGATTCCTTCCTGTTGGAGATGGTAAAGCTCGGATATGAGCGTGTGGAGCGCGTAGAATCTCGTGGGGAGATGAGTGTACGCGGAGGTATCATCGACTTCTATCCGGTTACTTCATCGATCGCGTATCGAGTGGAGTTATTTGATGATGAGATCGACTCCATTCGGACGTTTGACCCAGCGGATCAGCGTTCGATTGAACGGATTGAAGAAATTACGGTTCTGCCATGCAAGGAGTTAATCGCAGACCGTGAACGGATGGAAAAGGCTGCCGATGCTACTGCCATTTTGCTCGAGCAACAGCTGGAGAAAATGACGGACCGGCAGGCGAAGTTGCGCCTTCGTGAAGAAATTCACCGGGAGATCGAGCTTTTGCGTGAACACGTGTATTTTTCCGAAATGTATAAATATATTTCCCCGCTCTATCCGGAGAACAAAACGATCTACGACTATATGCCGGAAGATACCCTGCTGGTTCTTGATGAGCCTGCCAGACTATCGGAGACATCGAAACAGCTCGACCGTGATGAATCGGAGTGGAATCTGCATTTGATGCAAAACGGTAAAACACTTCCGGACCTTCCATTATCCGCAGACGGTGATGAACTCTTGTATGAGCGTCCATTCCAGAGGCTGTTTATGTCGATCTTTTTGCGTCAGGTTCCACACACCCAACCACAGAACATTCTGAACTTCATCAGTCGCGGCATGCAGGATTTCCATGGACAGATGAACGTACTGAAGGCCGAGATGGAGCGTTGGCAGAAGGCTGGAGTTCAAGTGCTGATGCTGGCGAACGGTGAGGAAAGACTGGATCGGATGCGCCGCGTTCTGATGGACTATGATATTCCGGAGCCGGAGATGCTGATCGGTAACTTGCAGACCGGATTTGAAATGCCGTCCATTCATTTGGCTGTCGTGACTGAGGGCGAGATGTTCTCGCAAAAACAGCGTAAAGTACGCAAACCAATTCGGAATGTAGACAATGCGGAACGGATCAAATCCTATAGTGAGCTAAAAGTGGGCGATTATGTCGTTCACCAAAACCACGGGATAGGTAAGTACCTCGGGATTGGTACCCTTGAAGTTGGCGGCATTCATAAAGACTACATGCATATTCTCTATGCCGGTGGAGACAAACTGTCTGTACCTATTGAACAGATCGATCTGATTCAGAAGTATGTAGGTTCGGAAGAGAAAGAGCCTAAAATATACAAGCTTGGCGGCAATGAGTGGACACGGGTTAAAAATAAAGTCCGCACATCCGTACAGGATATTGCTGATGATCTGATCAAGCTGTATGCAGAGCGTCAGACGTCCAAAGGATTTGGATTCGACAAGGATTCTGCAGAACAGCAAGAGTTTGAGGACATGTTCCCTTACGATGAGACACGTGACCAGGTGCGTGCGATCGAAGAAATCAAGAAGGACATGGAACAAAACCGTCCGATGGACCGTTTATTGTGTGGGGATGTAGGTTACGGCAAAACCGAGGTAGCTATTCGTGCTGCGTTTAAAGCAGCTATTGAAGGCAAACAGGTGGCTGTACTCGTTCCAACAACGATTTTGGCACAGCAGCATTTTGAGACGTTCCGTGAGCGGTTCTCCGGTTATCCGTTCAACATTCATGTGCTTAGCCGTTTCCGCTCGCGTAAAGAGCAGAATGAAACAGCCAAAGGCATCAAGGCAGGCACAGTGGATATTGTCATCGGGACGCATCGACTACTGTCGCAGGACCTGGTGTTCAAGGACCTGGGACTCCTCATTGTCGACGAAGAACAACGTTTCGGAGTAACACATAAGGAAAAACTGAAGAAGCTAAAAACTAATGTGGACGTACTGACGCTTACAGCAACGCCGATTCCGCGTACGCTTCATATGTCCATGCTGGGTGTGCGTGATCTGTCCGTTATTGAGACTCCGCCAGAGAATCGTTTCCCGGTGCAGACCTATGTGGTTGAACACAGTCAGGCGCTTGTCCGCGAAGCGATTGAGCGTGAGCTTGCCCGTGGCGGTCAGGTGTATTATCTCTACAACCGTGTTCAAGGAATCCAGGAGATGGCAGCCGAAATTTCTGAACTTGTGCCTGAAGCCAAGGTTGGTGTGGGTCATGGTCAGATGTCGGAGACAGAGCTGGAGAAGACGATTCTGGACTTCCTGGATGGTGAATATGACGTGCTTGTGAGCACAAGTATCATCGAGACCGGGGTAGATATTCCGAATGTAAATACACTGATCGTACATGATGCGGATAAAATGGGACTCTCCCAGCTGTATCAGCTGCGCGGACGGGTGGGTCGTTCCAACCGTATTGCGTATGCCTATTTTACGTACCAACGGGATAAAGTGCTTACTGAAGTTGCCGAGAAACGTCTGCAATCGATCAAAGAATTCACCGAACTGGGTTCGGGATTCAAAATCGCCATGCGTGACTTGTCGATCCGTGGTGCGGGAAATCTGCTAGGAGCAGAGCAACATGGCTTCATCGCTTCAGTCGGGTTCGATCTGTATTCCCAGATGCTCGCGGAGGAGATCAACAAACGCAAAGTTACGATGCTTGGCGAGGAGCCGGTACCATCCGACCAGTGGAACACAACCCTGGATCTCAGTATCGATGCTTACTTGCCGTCCGATTATATCTATGACAGTATTCAGAAGATTGAGATCTACAAAAAAGTGGCGGTCATTGCATCCTTCGACGATGCGATGGAGTTGGAAGACGAATTGGTTGACCGATTCGGTGATCTTCCAGAGGCTGTCATTAACTTGTTGGCTGTTGCGCGGATGAAAGTATACGGCAAAATCTACGGTATTGAGTCTATTTCCCAACGTGGTGAGGACATTACCGTGAAGTTCTATGAAGGTCGTGAACATGCCTTTGAACTCTCGAAAATCGCGCACATTGGAAATCAGTTCGAAAGACGTGTACAATTTGAACAAGGACCCCATATGCTGATTCACGCTAAAGGCAAGGGGCTTGGGGATAAGCAACTGATGGAGCTGGTAGAGAAAATTCTGGAGTCCATGAAGACTGCTTTTAAATCAAAGGGGGAACTAAAAGATGTTACCAAAGTATAAAAAAGTAGGAAAAGTACTGTCTGTGAGCATGGTCGCAGTACTATCCTTATCATTGCTTGCTGCATGCGGCAAGAAGGAAGAAGCGAAAGCACCGGAATCGACAGATACGAGTGCTGTAGTCGCTACGTATGATGGTGGTACCATTACAGCTAATGAATTCGACATGGAACAACGCGTTATGAAATTCCTGTATCCGGAATATGCACAAATGATGGATATGGACGATTTCAAGGAGTACCTGGTGAAACAGGAAGTTGCTTATGAATACCTGAGTGGCAAAGCAAGTGAAGAAGCCAAAACAGCGGGTGCCAAAACAGCAACCGAGCAATTCGATAAAATGAAAGCTTCTGTTCAGGCAGATCAATGGACTGAGATGCTGAAAGCTCAGAATTTGACTGACCAGAACATTAAGGATTATATGACTCGCATCATGACGGTAATTAAAGACAAGGAAACTGGCGTTACGGAAGATGCAATTAAGGCTGAGTTTGAGAAAAACAAAGATCAGTTCACAACGGCTTCCGTGCGTCACGTGCTGATTAACTTCACAGATCCAAAAACGCAAAAAGAGCGTAAAAAAGAAGATGCACTGAAAATCGCAAAAGAAGTAAAAACCAAGTTGGATGGTGGAGCTGATTTTGCTGAAATAGCAAAAGAATATTCCGAAGATCCAGGTTCTGCTGAAAAAGGTGGACTGTATGAAGAGACACCTGTAGGTAGCTGGGTAGATGCGTTCAAAGAAGCTGCAAAAACATTGCCACTGAACAAAATCAGCGATCCGGTTGAAACGGAGTACGGTTACCACATCATGAAAGTGGAAGCTCGTACTGAAGCAGACTTCACTAAATTGACGGCTGAGCAAAAAGAAAGCCTGAAGAGCCAATTGGCAGCTGCTGAGATCGATACGTTCATGCAAAATGAACTGGACAAAATCGTAAAAGAAGTTAATCTGCCAAAAACAGAAAAAGCTGAAGAAGGTACGACTGAAGGCACAACAGGTACAGGAACTGAAGGAGAGCAAACAACCGAACCAAAAACGGATGACTCCACAGGTACGGATACCAAGACTGACCAAGGTACGACAGGAACAGATAAAGATGCAACGACAGACGAAGGTACAAGCAGTAAGTAAATATGGCTGTGTTAGCATACGTTTAGGGGTAAATCCGCCCGAATGAATGCCTTGTACAACAACAAATATGGACAACCATACAGAGAAGCAAGGGGAGGACTTAGGACCTCCTTCTTGCTTCTTCTTGTATATGTTCAAGCTGAATGGGTCTATGGTCGCCTTCTTCGAAAGTTACACAACTATATTCTCCGATGTATGTATAAGGAAATGGGAACAGATGAATACTATGGTCAAGATATCACACTAAACGTTCTGGGACTTTCCTCTACCCATTAAGGAACAGTAGTTGAAAAATCTTCTCGAGAAAGTGGGGCAACATGTGAAATGAAAGCTACTGGTATTGTCCGCCGTATAGATGACCTTGGTCGTGTGGTCATTCCAAAAGAAATCCGCCGTACGTTACGTATTCGTGAAGGGGATCCACTGGAAATTTTCGTGGACCGTGATGGAGAAGTTATTCTTAAAAAATATTCGCCGATTGGCGAGCTTGGTGATTTTGCCAAAGAATATGCAGAATCCCTGTATGAGAGTACAGGACATGTAACGATGATCTCTGACCGGGATACCATTATCACGGTGGCAGGGGGCTCCAAGAAAGAGTATTTGGACAAGCAGGTAGGTCAACTGTTGGAGGGTTGTATGGAAAACAGAAAGACCATTTTGGAAACAAACAACGGTTCTTATGAGCTTAGCAAAGATCATGACGAGACGTTATCCTCTTTTGTTATTGCGCCGATTATTTCGGGTGGTGACCCCATTGGAACGGTTATCCTGTTCAATAAGGATGAATCGGTGAAGATGTCTCAGATGGAAGTGAAGATGTCTGAGACGGCTGCTGGTTTCCTTGGCAAGCAAATGGAACAATAGAGAGCAGATCAACTCCTGGTGCCCTGATTTGGGCATACGGGAGTTTTTGCATTTTAAGGGACAAGGAGTTCATCCAGATTGATTGTGACGGGGAAGGGTTAGTCTGTGTGCGCTCAGGCAGGTATAATAGCAAGGTATGCTTAATTGAACGCAGGGACATACGCAGGAGGGAATTATGAAACAGCCGTCTACAGGCTCAAGGCTGCTACAGGGTGCATTTGTACTTGGGCTTGCCGCCATTATCTCTAAAATCATTGGTGCTTTTCAGAAGATTCCGTTGCAGAATCTGGGGGGAGACGGTGTATTTGGCATTTACAATACGGTGTATCCGTTATATATGCTCATTATCACGCTTGCTGCTGCAGGACTACCGCTGGCCGTATCCAAATTCGTAGCAGAGCAGAATGCACTGGGAAGAACGGACGAGAGCAGAAGAATTATCCGATTATCTTCCGTGTTGCTCGGGGGAATTGGAATTATAATGGCGCTCTTAATGTATGCAGGTGCGCCGCTGATTGCCGATCTGATCGGCAATCGACATGTCGTTCCATCGATTCGCGCAGCTTCATGGGCATTATTGTTCGTCCCGGTGATGACAGGGCTGCGTGGATATTTTCAGGGATTACAGCAGATGGTGCCGACGGCGATATCACAAGTGGTGGAGCAGACGATACGTGTCACCGTCATGATTGTTCTGCTTCTGTGGTTGATGAGACGGGACGCATCGCTTGAGACTATTGCTGCTGGTGCCATGATGGGATCCGTTGCCGGCGGAATGGTTGGGCTGCTTACCATGTTAGGGTACATGGCCCGTCATCGGCGGAAAGGCAAGGAAGTGCGAACCGGGCAATTGGTTTCGGAATGGAGCAGTAAAGGGGGAGAGGTTGGATCAGAACGTCAGGAGCGTCAAGAGCATCGGGAGCATAGGCCGGTTACGCCACAGAAGAAAACGGTGAGTGCTGTTAACCCCGCTCTAGCAGAACAATCTCGATCCAATGGTGAGTGGATCAAGACGCTGCTCATGTATGCTATTCCTGTTTGTCTCGGTTCGCTGGCCGTACCGCTGATGAATCTGGTGGATACCTTCACCGTGCCTCGGTTGCTGCGGGGAGAAGGACTGGACGAGCTCCAGTCGATGGTTTCCTTCGGCATCTACAACCGGGGCTTGCCGCTGGTTCAACTGGTGACGATGCTGGCCACGTCACTGTCTGTGCTGTTTATTCCGGCGATGGCGGAAGCCCGGTTAAAGGGCGGGCCAGAAGCCGTCCGGCAGCAAGCAGGCCTCGCGCTGCGCTGGTTCTGGTTGATCGGCCTGGCGGCATCCGCGGGTCTCGCGGTGCTGGCGGAGCCGATTAACCGCATGCTGTACGGAGATGCCGCAGGCACCGAAGCACTGCGGTACATGGCGCTGACGGCTGCGGGCAGCACCGTCAGCATTATTGCGGCGGCGCTGCTGCAAGGCCTCGGCGCCGTGCGCGCACCCGCGTTCAGCATGCTGGCCGCCGCAGGCGTCAAGGCGCTGCTGAACGTCATGCTTGTGCCGGCGCTGGGCATCAGCGGCGCGGCTCTGGCAGGCGCAGTCGCCTACATGCTGGCGGCTGGCCTGAATGTGGCGCTGTTGGCGCGACTTGTCGCCCTGCGCCCTGCCCCTGGCGCCGTCTTGGCGAAGCCGGCGCTGGTGATCGCCGCCATGAGTCTGGCGGCGGTAGGCACGGCCTGGGCCGCCGAAGCCGTGCTCGGCGGCATGGGTATCGCGTCCGACCGCAGGCTGGCCGCGATGGGCGTAAGTCTGCTGGGCATTGCCGCAGGCTCGGCCGTGTTCTTGCTAGCGGCGGCCCGCACAGGGCTATTGACCGCCGCAGAGCTGGCGGCCGTGCCCAAGTTGGGGCCTCGCCTTGCCAAGCTGTTGCGCAGACTGCGTGTGCTGCGCTAGCTTCATGCTCACGGTACTTCTGCATCCAGCACTAAGAATATGCAATTATAGGATATCGAATGATTCTGGTATAATACGTGTAATTAGTCCTGTTCAGACACGATGATTGTGAGCCTGGACAAGATAGTCCGGATGGAGGTTTACGTAATGAGTGCAGCTTTAACCGTAGTGGGTCTTGGATCTGGAGATGCAGACCAACTGACCGTAGGTATTATCAAAAAAATGAAACATGCAGCTACGCTGTATGTACGCACCTTGGATCATCCTGTATTGAATGATCTGAAGCAAGAGGGACTGGAGATGACATCATTTGATGCCATCTATGAGGCGAAGTCCTCCTTCCCCGAAGTGTATGATGAGATCGCGAACCAACTGATAGAGGCCGCTCGCAAGGGTGAGACTGGAACTGAGATTGTGTATGCTGTACCGGGTCATCCCATGGTGGCAGAAGCAAGTGTACGTCTGCTCAAAGAACGTTGCCCACAGATGGGTATTTCACTGCGTGTCATGGGTGGAGAGAGCTTCCTCGATGAAGCCTTTATACGACTTGGATTCGACCCAATCGAAGGATTTCAACTCCTGGATGCCAGCAGCCTTAACACGGAACTGGTACAACCACAGCTACATACGTTGATCGGACAAGTCTACGATGTGTTCACTGCTTCGGACGTGAAGCTATGCCTGATGGAGGTTTACCCGGATGATTATCCCGTATTTGTGGGTCATGCGTTGGGTGTACAAGGTCAGGAGGTCATTCACAAGATTCCGCTACACGAACTGGACCGAATCGAAGGGTACGGGAATCTGTCACTGATCTATGTACCGAAGAACACCGATGATGCCTTGCGTCGCCGATCCTTTGCGCGTTTACATGAGATTGTGAACATTCTTCGTAGTCCAGGTGGCTGTCCATGGGATCAGGAGCAGACGCATCAGTCCATTCGCAAAAATCTGATTGAAGAAACCTATGAAGTCATTGAGACAATCGATGAGGATGACCCCGACCATATGAAAGAAGAGCTAGGTGATCTGCTGCTGCAGATTTTATTGCATTCCCAGATGGAAGAAGAAGTGGGCACATTTAATGTGTATGATGTCATCGAAGGCTTGAATGATAAGCTGATTTTCCGTCATCCACATGTGTTTGGCGATAATCAGGCAGAAGATGCGAATGAAGCTCTTCAGAACTGGGAACAGATGAAGGCAGAGGAGAAAAAACGCAAGGGCCTGGATCAGCAGAAGGTTTCCGTGCTGGACGGCATACCGCGTGACTTGCCTGCATTGATGAAGGGGTACAAGCTACAGAAGAAAGCAGCCAAAGTGGGCTTTGACTGGGATGATGTTGAAGGTGTGTTTGCCAAGATCGAGGAAGAACTGGCGGAGTTGAAAGAAGCGGTGCAACAAGGCCAGTCTGCGGAAGAACGGAAGCTTGAACTGGGTGATTTATTATTCGCAGCCGCGAACGTTGCAAGATTCATCGATACAGACCCGGAAGAGGCACTCGCTGCCACCAACCGCAAATTCGTTGGGCGGTTCCAGTATATCGAAGAGCGTCTGCGCGAACAGGGAAAAACACCAGCAGATAGCAATGTAGAAGAGATGGAGCAATTCTGGCAGGATGCGAAGAAGACAGGATTATAAGGAGTTCAATTTTCTGGAAAATACCGATAAACCTTATTCCATCATGCAATGCAGTGTGTTATGATATACGAACATGTGTTCATCTGTGTGAACTGGAGTTGGTGTTTAGCGACGGATGGTTTCGGGTACTGGTCTTAGACTGTCCCCTGCGGACCATCGACAAAAAGCTAAAAAAGTCGCGGACCAAGGCAGGATTTCAGATGCCAAGCCAGAATACATGTGTAGTAACCTTACGCGAAACCAGTGGCAATCGAAGTATTGTCAGGGCTCGCAGATACTTTTTTTTCAATTTGGGAGGCTTTTAAAAATGAACAAAACAGATCTGATTAACAACATTTCAACCAAAAGTGGTTTGACTAAAAAAGACGTTGAGTCCGTATTGAACGGCTTTTTGGGAGAAATTACAGATGCACTTGCCAGCGGAGACAAAGTACAATTGATCGGCTTTGGCACTTTTGAGACCCGCAAACGTTCCGGTCGTACCGGACGTAACCCACAAACAGGGAATGAAATCGTGATTCCTGAGTCCACTGTTCCTGCATTCAAAGCAGGAAACAAACTTAAAGAAGCCGTAAAATAATGCGTCTTGATAAATTCCTGAAGGTCTCCCGGCTAATCAAACGCCGTACTGTGGCCAAAGACGTCTCTGAACAGGGACGTGTTCTGGTGAACGGACGTGAAGCGAAGCCTAGCGCCGCTGTTAAAGTAGGCGATGAGCTGACGGTGCAGTTCGGTCAGAAACTGGTCACCGTGAGGGTGGAACGAATTGCCGAGAGCACCAAAAAGGATGAGGCGAGTAGCCTCTACACCTTGGTTAAGGAAGAGCCGATCGCCAAGGATAATGGGATGAACTGGTAACAGTACACCTGGTATGATTGAATATTCATTCAATGCAAGTTGAATCGAAACGTCCTCCTGTAACCGGGAAGGGCGTTTTTGTTTTATCAGATGCAGGGTTATTTGTTCAACAACGCTGGTTCTATTCCAACCTCCTCATCCATAAGCTAGGTGTAAGAAGGAGGGGTACATGCCATGGTTGAGCACGGTAAGGCCAAACAGCATCATCTGAGCATGCAGAATCGGAAACTGCTGGATCTGACAGGTGTCTCCAATGTGGAGAGCTTCGACAGTGAGGAATTTTTGCTGCAGACTGAACTTGGGCATCTGACCATCCGAGGGCACAATTTACATATCAAAAACCTGAGCCTGGAGGAAGGTCTGTTATCCATTGAAGGCACAGTCAGTTCGCTCCAATATCTGGACCCCGGTTCCCAGTCCAAAAACAGTAAAGGCCTGTTTGGCAAGATGTTCCGATGAGTCCGGATACTCAATGGATCACATTGATGTGGATGCTTACTTCGGGGGTCGTGATGGGAATGGCCTACGACAGTTACCGGGTACTGTCCGGACAGCTGCGGTTTCCGAGATGGAGCATCCACACACTCGATCTGTTGTACTGGGTTGCTTCCGCGCTGTTCGTTTTTCGGATGCTATACGCCGGAAACCACGGACAGCTGCGGTTTTATGTCTTTTTGGGGCTGATTATAGGGGTTTGCTTCTATTTTTGGCTTTTAAGTGTTACAACCCAGCGTTTTGTGGTAATGTTAATTAAACTCGCAAGAACGCTGATTCATTGGTGTGGACATATCCTTAACATCCTGATCGTTATGCCGGTAAAGGGGATTTATAAGTTAATTCGCGTATTATTCGGTTTTGTAATTGCGATACTATTATTCCTGGGCAGGCTGGTGCTGCAATGTTTGGTACCTTTCGGCAAGTTGTTCCGCTGGATGTTTAGGCCGCTCCTGAAACATTGGGTAACGCCGCATTGGATGATCCGTGTGGGTACAAGAATTGCAGCGATGTGGAAACGCTGGTTTTAAGGAGGTCCGTAATGGGTAAAACACCTGTGGGCAGATCAAAGGCTCCAACTAACCAAGGAAAATCTGCCGGTGCACGAAGGCGCCTCATGCTTTGGATGACGTTTATGATTGTATTTGTAATATGGGCAGGATATACATTCCTTGTGCAGAATGCACAAATTTCGGACAAGAGTTCTCATCTGGCTACTCAGCAAGCTTCAAAGGAAGATACGTTGAAGAAGCTGGAACAGTTGAAGTACGAAGTCAGCCGGTTGAATGACCCCGAATACATAGGACAGCTGGCACGGAAAAAAGGATATTATCTTCCTGAGGAAACGCCGATCCAGGTTGAAGAGTCAGGGAACTGATGGAATTCGGTCCATTACCGAGCTAGGTTAGTTATCCGTGTGTCTGAAGCCGTTAAACCGGAAAAAATAGGCTCTCTGATGGGGTAGTGTTCAGTTGACCTTGGTTTACGGCATAAGGTATAATTACATTAGCGCAGCATTGATTTTGGCATTCAAAAAATCGGGTTGTATATTTTTAAGGGAGGATCATTTTATTCTATGGCAATTGAAGTGGGCACCAAGTTAGAGGGCAAGGTGACAGGAATCACGCATTTTGGAGCATTTGTGGATCTGTCAGGAGGTGTCACGGGTCTCGTTCACATCTCGGAAATCGCCGACAATTACGTCAAAGATGTCAACGACCACCTGAAGCTGAATGACCTCGTTACAGTGAAGGTTATCAACGTTGACAAGGATGGCAAGATCGGACTTTCCATTAAGCAAGCTGTTGACAAACCGGTTGAGCAACAAACACAATCCAGACCCCCGAGAGCTCCTAGACCGGAACGCAGTGGAGGAGATCGCGAACGATTCAGCGGCGGCGGCCCTAGTGGTGGCCAAGGTCGTGGTGGCGGCGGCGGTGGATTTAACCGTGGTGACCGCGGAGGCCGTTCTTTCAAGCCCGCAGCAGGCAAACCTTCATTTGAGGATAAAATGTCACGCTTCCTGAAAGATAGTGAAGAGCGGATCTCTTCGCTTAAGAAGAACACAGAAGGCAAACGCGGTGGCCGTGGAGCCAAGCGTGTGTAATCTGTCTCAACCTGATCTAAACATATAAGAAAAACCGTTAGCCCTCGGGCTAACGGTTTTTTTGCGTTTACGTTCAACTTTCACAGATAAGTAGTTGAATAGCTTTTTTTGTAAGGTCAAGCTCCATATCCCCAGTTTTTCTGCACGGCAAAATGGAACCATAAGAACATTTGTCGTCTACCATTTTTTACCGACAGGTTTCCGTGGCATTCCACAGCTATCCTGCTCAAATGATGGCGAGGCCAAACCAACTCCGGTTCAAAATCAGACATTCCGCTTGTCGGAAACGGGTAAGAGAATGAATGAAACCACAATAAGGCCGGGGGTTTCGCATCACCGCGCCAAGCTCGTTTCTTTTGTCGTAAACTTTTTGAACCCTGCCCACCTATTCTGACAAACTACGTCTTCTAATCTATCTATAATCAGAACCATCGAGAACGAAACACGAAAATTCAAATTAATCGAATGGGGTGCCTTGAGGATGATGGAAAAGTGGAATGTCATTCAATTTCCGGGAATGAAAGCAGGTAAAGGAGGTACGGAAGCTCGGGAGGAGCTGTCGGTACGTCTGAAACAATGGCTTGGTTCCCGCAAGGCTGTCCAAATGATTGCTTCCCGCAAATGGGTACTGTTACTTACGTTTATGGGGTTCCTGCTCGGAAAGGCTATGATTCTGAATGAGTTATCTCCCTTTGCCATTGCCTACTTCGCAGTAATTGCTTTCCTGCGCAGGGATTACATCATTCCGGTAGGTGCTGCGCTACTCGCAGGTAGTCTCTTTGCACCGTTTCCAGTACCGCTCATTGTTGCATCGGAGATCGCCATCTTCTATCTGCTCTTCCGTGGACTGGAGTCATATGATCGTGCTGAATTATCTTATGCACCAACGATGGTGTTTACCACTACATTTATGGTCAAGTTATTCGCGGTCGTGATTGGACCATCCTTCAGCTGGTACGCCATGCTGATGCTCACGATGGATTCGGTACTAAGCTTCGTGCTCACCCTTGTTTTTATACAAGCCATACCGATCTTCACCTACCGCAAAAAAAAGTTCAACCTAAAGAACGAGGAGATCCTCTGCCTGATCATATTGCTCGCTTCCGTTATGACGGGAGCCGTAGGTTGGACCATTCAGTCCTTGTCCGTCGAGCATATGCTCTCCCGTTATCTTATTCTGATCTTTGCGCTGGTGGGCGGAGCCCCCCTCGGAGCTTCGGTTGGGGTCATTACCGGCTTAATTCTGAGTCTTGCTGACATGTCAGCGGTATATCAGATGAGCCTGCTTGCTTTTGCCGGGATGCTGGCGGGTATGCTTCGAGAGGGTAAACGTGCAGCAGTTGCACTGGGCATGCTGCTGGGTTCGTCCATTCTTTCGATATATCTGGGCGGACCAGGCGATGTCATGAACTCATTATGGGAGACGTGTGCAGCTATCGTTCTGTTTATGTTGACACCTAAGAGCCTGCTGACCGCGATATCCAAATATGTACCAGGTACGCAGGATCATACGAAGTCCCAGCATGAATATGCTAAACGGATACGGGACATCACGGCAGAGCGGGTAACCCGGTTCTCACAGGTATTCCGTCAATTGTCACGCAGCTTCGATCAGATGTCCGGTGCGGGGGAGACGTTGCAGAAAGAAGGTGGAATGGATCATTTCATGAATGCGGTTGCCGAAGGCACATGTGCGAGCTGCTTCAAGCGTGCGCAATGCTGGGATGCGAAGTTTATTCAAACCTACAAATATATGACGGACGTGATGAGTACCATCGAAGGGAACCCGGAGATTTCAGGCAAGCAGATTCCAGTGGAATGGAACAGAGTATGTGCGAAACCGGAAGAGGTCCTCGAAGTCATGCGTGCCCAGTATGGACTGCATCAACATAACATGCAATGGAAGCGCCAGATTATCGATAGCCGGCAACTAGTTGCAGAGCAGTTATCCGGTGTATCTCAGGTCATGGAGGATCTGGCCAAAGAAATTCAGCGGGAAAGCGAGGAAATGGTGCAACAGGAGGAGCAGATTCGGGACGCACTGGAGTCACTGGGCCTGTCCATTCACTCTATTGAGATCATCAATCTGGAAGCGGGCAATGTGGAAATTGAGATTGTGCACGCATATACACGGGGATTCGATGAGTGCCGGAAAATGATAGCTCCGCTGATCTCTGATGTATTGGACGAGCATATTGCCGTCTTGCATGAGACCATGACCGACCCTCGTCAGGGACTGGCGACCGTTACGTTTGGTTCAGCCAAAACGTTCGAGGTAACCACCGGTGTTGCTGCTGCTGCCAAAGGGGGAGATGTGATGTCAGGCGACAGCTTCAGTACGGTTGAGTTAGGGAATGGTACATTCGCGGTGGCGCTCAGTGATGGAATGGGCAATGGGGAGCGGGCGCGCATGGAGAGCAGTGCAGCTCTCAATATTCTGGAACAGTTGCTACAGTCGGGCATGGACGAGAAACTGGCGATCAAATCGGTGAACTCTGTTCTGATGTTGCGCTCACCTGAAGAGATGTATGCCACAGTTGATATGGCGCTGATTGATGAGTATACGGCGGAGACCACGTTTATGAAAATCGGATCAACACCAAGCTTTATTAAACGTGGACAGGAGGTTATTCAAGTTTCGGCCAGTAATTTGCCAATCGGTATTATTAAGGATATCGAAGTGGACCTGGTGACGGTACAGCTGCAACCGGGGGATATCCTCATTATGATGACGGATGGCATCTATGATGCGCCGGGGTATGCGGTGAACAAAGAGCTATGGATGAAGCGGCTCATTCAAGAGATTGATACAGATGATCCGCAAGATTTGGCCGATTGCTTGCTTGAGAGTGTCATCAGATATCAGCAACATGAAATTTTGGATGATATGACCGTCGTTGTTGGAAAAGTAGAACATTTCCGCCCTGAATGGGCCACACTGCGTGTGCCCGGCATCAACCGGATGGAGCGTCCACGGACCGTCAGTTAATTGCATATTCTTCTGTTTGAAGTCTCTTCATTCTGGCAATGCTAGTCATAGAGTTGGAGAGTAACGAATAACGGAGGGATATCGGATGAAGCAAATCTTGTTGATCACCGACGGTTGTTCCAATGTAGGACCAAGTCCGGTGCTGGCAGCGGCCGAAGCGCGGGAAGAGGGGATTACGGTTAATGTGGTAGGCGTGATTGATTATGGAACCATTGGTGAGCTGGGTAGCCGGGAGATTGAGGATATTGCCAGAGCCGGAGGTGGAATCAGCCAAATTGTAGGTACACGGCAGCTTGCTCATACCATGCAGATGATGACAAGGAAAACGGTGGTTCAGACCATTCAGCAGGCGGTTAATAGAGAGTTAACACAAATTTTGGGAGAGAAGGAGCCCAAAACGGTAACGGATCTGGAGCCTGCTCAACGCGCCCGGGTCGTGGAAGTGATGGATGATATGGCTGAAACTACAGCGTTACAGGTGATATTGCTGATTGACGTCAGTGCCAGCATGAAGCCCAAACTGGCTGCGGTAGAAGAAGGCATTCGCGATTTAATGTTAAGTTTGCAGGCGCGTATTGGTGAGAGCAAGCTTTCCGTATTTCATTTTCCTGGGCGACACAGTGGAGAAGATGCGGTAATGGATATTGACTGGACAACGGATCCAGGCCGTGTTCGGTCCCTGTTTGGACGTTTACAGATGAAGGGTGCAACGCCGACAGGTCCTGCAATTCAGAAGGTGATTGATTTTTACCGTTATGGTACACTGGAGAAACAGCAGGAAATAGAAGGGAACTATCGCATTGAAAGAGAAGGGATGCTCGGTGACAACGTTGTCTGACGCCTCTTTCCCGCCAGGAACAGTGGTTACAGGGAAATGGAATCGCAGTCGTTACACGATTCGGAAGCTACTGGGCAAAGGAGCCAATGGCATCGTTTTTCTTGTCCAACGGGGTGAAAATGGCAAACACTACGCGCTTAAAATGGGATTTGATCCGGTAGATCTGCAATCGGAAGTCAATGTGCTCAAATCTTTTCAACTACAGCGTAATCATGAGGCCCTTCGGCAGAGCGGCATTCCTTCCTATCTTAAAGATGTGGATGATTATGCCGTTCGTGGCCGGGATATTCCTTTTTATGTGATGCGTTACGTTCGAGGTGAGGCTCTTCATCACTTCATTCGGCGTCAGGGGACAGACTGGACACTTCTGGTTGGACTTAGACTCTTGCAGAAGCTGGCACAATTGCATCAGGCGGGCTGGGTGTTTGGTGATCTCAAACCTCAGAATGTGCTGGTAACCGATTATGGGCAGGTGGAATTGATCGACTATGGCGGAGTTACATCTATTGGTCGAAGCGTCAAACAGTTCACCGAATGGTATGATCGGGGCTTCTGGAATGCAGGTAGTCGAACAGCAGATGGTACCTATGATGTATTTGCTTTTGCATTATTGTTGATTCATGTACTTGAAGCAGATGCGCTCAAGGCACTGGCAGCCGAAGGGTTGCCGCAACTGCGAAGTGTGAATCAGCTTGTAGCGCTGGTGGAGCGCAGTGAACGACTCGGTCCTTTTCGCAACTGGACGATTCAAGCCTTGCGAGGTCAGTTTCGTGATGCAGGCCATGCGGCACAAGGATGGAAGGAAATGATGGCACGCCCTACGCCTCTTCGCCGTCGTTCCAAAAGTACAACACCGCGCTGGCTTAAGAATGCATTTGCTGTATCTGTGATATTACTTATTGGGGTGCTCATCTATGCACTACGTTTCTAATCTGTGAGGGCGCATATACATAACGCAAGGAATGAGGAACAGGTATGGAGGCTTTACGCTGGAACATGCTGGTGAATAACGTGCTGGATGCAGCGGAAGAGCATCAGTTATGGGTTCCCGGGGATCGGATTGTCGTCGCAGTATCGGGCGGGCCGGACTCGGTGGCTTTTTTGCATATCATGCACGAGATCAGCAAGCGGCATGTGCCACTTGAATTGATTTGTGCCCACGTGCATCACGGCTTCCGGAGTGAATCTGATGATGAAGCGGAGAAAATGATGGAACTGGCACAGCAGCTTGGGATTGCTTTTGAATGGATCAAGGCCGATGTTCCTTCATATATGGAGCTAACGGGTCAAGGACCACAGGAAGCGGCCCGCAACAAGCGATATGCTTTTCTGCACGAAGTGGCCGCCAAATATAATGCGGCAAGCATCGCTTTGGCACATCATGCCGATGATCAGGCAGAGACGGTCATGCTTCATTTGCTTCGTGGAACCGGCTTGTCGGGACTCGCAGGAATGAAGTTTAAAAGGCGAGAAAAAAATGTGGAACTTATTCGTCCATGCCTTCGTATAAACAAGACAGACCTTGTAGAAGCTTGTAATACCCAGGGTTTTATGTATTTCAATGATGAGAGCAACTCCCTGCGTAAATATCGGCGTAATGCCATTCGCTTGGATGTGCTTCCTTTTTTGGGGCAGTATAATGGACAACTTACGCCGTCATTGAATCGGCTTGCCGAAATTGTGGGTGATGAAGACGATTTCATGGAGCAGAGTGCATATGACACATACAGGTGTCTAGTGCAGGTGAACGGCGGAAGGCAAACCTTTGAGGTGCCTTCCTTCTTGAAGTTACATGTCGCTTTACAACGAAGGTTGATTAAACTAATATTGAATTATCTGCCTTTGGACAGTGATTTTGTCGACTTTACCCGTATAGAAACCATTCGGCACAAGGTCATGGAGACCCATGTGACGACCTGGAGCCTGGATATAGGACAGACACTCGCCTGCACTCGGGAGTATAATCTGATTTCTTTCGGCATACGGACGGACGTACAGGATCAATCTTACGAGTATCGTCTTGCGCAATGGAGTGGAACTTATGAGCTTTCACTCACCCAAATTAACCGGTATATTCGGTTGATGCCGGTGAGTCCCGAGGACTATCATGTACCAGAATCGGCGGATCAAGCCGCGTTTGATGCGGATCAACTGCTTATGCCGCTGGTTGTGCGTTCACGGTTACCTGGAGATACCATGAAAGTGATGGGATTAAACGGAAGCAAAAAGGTGAAAAATATTTTCATCGATGAGAAAATCCCCCCATCTGTCCGTCCACGTATTCCTGTGGTATGTGATGGAGCAGGTCATATCATCTGGTTACCGGGTGTTCGACGGTCCAATGTGGCTCCTGTCAGGGAGGGCACTTCCGCAATCCTGTACATGACTGTAGGCGATTCAGCGATTCAGGGGTAGTGGTTATGGTTCAGGTAAGGCTTTCATAGTATAACTTAGGGGGTTCGCACAGTTGCAGAACGACATTCAGGAAGTATTGATCAGTGAAGAAGAAATTCAGAGTAAAGTCAAGGAATTAGGCGCAACACTAAGTGCCGAATATGCAAACCGCAATCCTTTGGTCATTTGTGTGCTCAAGGGTGCGTTTATATTTATGGCTGATTTGGTTAAAAACATAACGGTACCTGTTGAAATGGATTTTATGGCGGTATCCAGTTATGGCGCATCCACCAAGTCATCAGGTGTTGTCAAAATCATTAAGGATCTGGATGTATCCGTTGAAGGACGGGAAGTCCTGATTGTCGAAGATATTATCGACAGCGGACTTACACTCAGCTATCTGATTGAACTGCTAGAAAACCGCGGTGCCGAATCGGTGCGTGTGGTTACGCTGTTCGACAAGCCTTCAGGCCGTAAAGTTGAGTTGGAAGCTCATTACACAGGCTTTGACATTCCTGACGCGTTCATCGTTGGTTACGGTTTGGATTTTGCCGAGAAGTACCGGAACCTGCCCTATATCGGGATTTTGAAGCCGGAAGTTTACAGTAGCTAATATCCTGCCCGACCCAAGCCTTGAGCTGTTCTTGGCTTCTGTTGAGAAGCCATGTCGGGCTATGTTAAAATAATTAAAGTGTCTCGAGAGGAGGTAGGGGATGAATCGGTTCATCCGGAATTCTGGTTTTTATTTGATTCTTTTTTTAGTTGTGGTGGGTTTGGTTAGATTTATCACAGATGGCAATGAAGTCATAGAAAACCCTAGATATGATCAGTTGCGCGCAGAGATCAAGGCCAATAACGTCTCTGAATTGACGGTTCAATTCAACGGTCAAACGTATCTCGTGACCGGTCAATACAAGAAGGCACCTGATGGCGCCAAATCAGAAAATTTCTCAACGTATATTCCTCCTACGGATGAGGCAATTAGTGAACTTGTAGCTGCAAGTGAAACTAACAATTTTCAATATCAACAGGAGCCAATGAAAGGCGACAGCATCTGGTTGACGTTGCTGACTTCCTTTATTCCTTTGATCATTATGTTCCTGCTGTTCTTCTTCCTGTTTAATCAGGCTCAAGGTGGCGGCGGTAAAGTAATGAACTTTGGTAAAAGCCGTGCTCGTCTCTATAACGAAGAGAAGAAGCGGGTTACATTTGAAGATGTTGCGGGTGCTGACGAAGAGAAACAGGAACTTGTTGAGGTTGTAGACTTCCTTAAGGATCCTCGTAAATTTGCGGCAGTAGGTGCACGGATTCCTAAGGGCGTATTGCTCGTAGGTCCTCCAGGTACTGGTAAAACGTTGCTCGCTCGTGCCGTAGCCGGTGAAGCGGGTGTACCATTCTTCAGTATTTCAGGTTCCGACTTCGTTGAAATGTTTGTCGGTGTCGGTGCATCACGTGTACGTGATTTGTTTGAAAATGCGAAGAAAAATGCGCCATGTATCATCTTTATCGATGAGATTGATGCTGTAGGACGTCAGCGTGGTGCTGGTCTTGGTGGTGGTCACGATGAACGTGAGCAAACACTCAACCAGTTGCTCGTTGAAATGGACGGTTTCGGAGCTAACGAAGGAATTATCATCGTAGCCGCAACGAACCGTGCAGATATTTTGGACCCTGCCTTGCTACGTCCAGGACGTTTTGACCGTCAAATTACGGTTGACCGCCCTGATGTAAGAGGTCGTGAAGCTGTCCTAAAAGTACATTCACGCAATAAACCACTGACTAAAGATGTGAAGATGGATATTATCGCGAAGCGTACAACAGGCTTCTCTGGTGCAGATTTGGAAAACCTTTTGAACGAAGCGGCATTGCTTGCAGCACGTCGTAACCGTAAAGATATTTCCATGAAAGAAGTTGACGAAGCGATTGACCGTGTCATCGTTGGTACGGAGAAGAAAAGCCGTGTCATCAGTGATCGCGAGAAACGAATTGTTGCTTATCACGAAGCAGGTCATACCATTGTAGGATACTTCCTCGAACATGCTGATATGGTACATAAAGTGACCATTATTCCGCGCGGACGTGCGGGTGGATATGTAATCATGTTACCAAAAGAAGACCGTATGCTGGTTACCAAGCAAGAACTGTTGGATAAAGTAACCGGACTCCTCGGAGGTCGTGTAGCTGAAGAATTGTTCATCGGAGAAATTGGTACTGGTGCATACAGTGACTTCCAGCAAGCGACGGGTATTGTTCGCAGCATGGTTATGGAATACGGTATGAGTGAGAAATTGGGACCTATGCAATTCGGAAGTTCACAAGGACAGGTATTCCTTGGTCGGGATATCGGTCATGAACAGAATTACTCAGATTCCATTGCTTACGAGATTGATCAGGAAATGCAACGTTTTATTAATGAATGTTATGAGAAATGTAAAGACTTGCTTGTTAAACATTCAAAAGAGATGCATCTGATCGCTCAAACTTTGCTTGAGGTTGAGACTTTGGAAATGGATCAGATCAAGCAATTGATCGAGACAGGTTCTTTGACGCCAAAAGCAGAGAATGACAATGATGGTGAAGGTACGCCAACTGAAGGCGGAGAGCCAATCATCGACAACATCGGTGATGTGCGTGTTCGCATTCAAGGTAAAGATGAAACGCCTGAGCCACCAGCCGGAGATATTCCGAACGAAGCTCCGAATCTGGAAAAGGGTAATAACAATAACCCGGATGATGGCGGAACGAAGCCAACGTCTTAATGAATATTACATCTGGCTAGGATAGCAGATGAAATCAGGAGAGCCCCCGGGCTCTCTTTTTTTATCCATTATTTCAAAAGAGGATAGATAAAGATAAACGGGAGTTAGATGGCGAACCAGTTAGCAAACGGGTGGTTACGGCGCTGTTCTGGGCCTTTTTCATTTATTGACAGAGTCGTGAACGTTGTGTAAATTAGTTGTTAAACCGCTTGTGATTCGTTTCTCAAGCGAACATAACGACTTAGGTTAGCCCTACGAAACAGCGCATGACGCTGTCCCGATAAAGGAGAGGATCACAGGTGGAAGCTCTGGCTTTAGAGCGCAAGGCTGAGATGAACCGCGAGCTGCGTGAGCGGCTTATGGAGTTGAAGAAGGAACGTAATGCCATTATTCTTGCCCATTATTACCAACGTGACGAGGTACAGGAGGTTGCTGACTTCCGTGGAGATTCGTTTCTATTAGCTCAGAAGGCAGCACAAACCGATGCGGATGTAATTGTATTCTGTGGTGTTCACTTTATGGGTGAAAGCGCTAAAATTCTGGCGCCGAACAAAACAGTTATTATCCCGGATGAGCGTGCTGGGTGCCCGATGGCAGATATGGTGAATGTGGATGGACTACGCAAATTGAAAGCACAACACCCTAATGCCAAGGTGGTTACGTATATCAATTCCTCGGCTGAGATCAAAGCAGAGACCGACATCTGTTGTACATCGGCGAATGCGGTCCGGGTTATTCAATCGGTGGATTCCGACGAAATTATCTGGGTACCGGATAAAAATCTGGGACATTATGTGCAGCAGCATACAGACAAGAAAATGATTATCTGGGAAGGTTACTGCAACACGCATGATATGCTCACAGTCAAAGATGTGGTGGAGATGAGAGCCAAGCATCCGAATGCTGAGTTTGTTGTCCATCCAGAGTGCCGCCCTGAGGTTGTAGAGATGGGTGATTTTGTAGGCAGTACAACAGCCATTCTGGAGTATTGCAAAAATTCATCAGCGAAGGAATTTATCGTAGGTACCGAAGATGGTACCGGATATCAGCTTCGTCTGGATAGTCCGGATAAACAGTTTCATTTTGCGACCAAGTTCCTCGTATGCCCCAACATGAAGGTGAACAACTTGAAAAAACTGGTGAAATGCCTGGAAACGATGAAGCCGCAAATCTATGTGCCCCCAGCCGTTGCCGACAAAGCCAGAGAATCACTAGAGCGCATGTTATTGGTGAAGTAGAATGCGCTACTCTTGCTCCAAGACAGGTGAATAACATGATACCGCAATATTTAGTTGATTTTGATCTGTCTGCGATACCCATGGTAGAGACGGACGTACTGGTTATAGGCTCAGGAATTGCTGGTTTGTTCACCGCCATTAAGGCAAGTGAACAACAACGTGTATTAATGATCACGAAGAAGTCATTACTTGAAAGTAACACCAGGTATGCGCAGGGAGGAATCGCTGCGGTTATTGCTGAAGATGATTCACCTGCTTACCACTTGCAGGACACACTTGTTGCAGGAGCGGGCTTATGCCGCTCCGAGGCGGTAGAAGTATTGGTGAATGAGGGTCCGGACGGAGTGAAGGAACTGATTCGTCTGGGTACGTTGTTTGACCTGGAGAACGGCGAGTTGGCGTTGACGCAGGAAGGTGCGCATAGCCACCGCCGTATTTTGCATGCCAACGGGGATGCAACGGGATATGAGATTGTACGTGCACTTGCGGTCGAAGTGAATGAACATCCCGGAATTGAAGTATGGGATGAGCATTTTGTTATTGACCTGATTACGGATCGAGATCGAGGGGAATGCATCGGCGCTCTGATACAGAAGGATGATGGATCGAGGGTGTTCGTGAAGGCACAGGCAACCGTTCTCTGCTCTGGTGGGGCAGGACAACTGTACCGATACACGACCAATCCGGATGTAGCTACTGCTGATGGTGTAGCCATGGCCTACCGGGCTGGGGCTATCGTTCGTGACATGGAATTTATCCAGTTCCACCCCACATCTCTTTGTTATCCGGGGGCACCAAGGTTTCTTGTGTCAGAAGCTGTACGCGGCGAAGGCGCATACTTACGCAATGTGAAGGGCGAACGCTTCATGGATCGATACCATGCCCAGCTTGAACTGGCACCACGTGATATCGTGGCACGAGCGATTGTGAGTGAGATGGAGTCTACCAACAGCACCTTTGTTTATCTGGACATTACACATGAAGAGCCAGAAATGATCAAGCATCGCTTCCCTACTATACATGAGACTTGTATGCGTTATGGATTAGATATGACGACGGACTGGATTCCCGTTGCACCTGCTGCCCATTACATGATGGGCGGAGTGAAAACGGATCTTAGTGGAGAGAGTAGCATCTCCCGGTTATTCGCATGTGGTGAGGTATCTTCTACAGGAGTGCATGGAGCTAACCGTCTGGCAAGCAACTCCTTGTCTGAAGCGATTGTATTTGGACGGAGAATTGTTGATCGCATTCAATCACTTCCTCCGCTTGGTTCATTACAAGTAAGAGGGGCAGCGACTTCATCTGTGGACATGAATAGAAAGATCATGGAAGAGCAGAAGCCGATATCCGAAAGACGCTTACGACTACAGAAAATGATGGTTCGTCAGGTAGGCTTGCGCCGGAATGGTGAGAATCTACAGAAGGCAATGGACAAGCTGCAACAGGAATTGCAATTTTTTGATCAGACACTTACCCATAAGGAAGAGCTGGAGTATGCCAACCTTTTGACCTGTGCCTGGTTAGTTACCAGCGGAGCGTTACACCGCGAGGAGAGTCGGGGAGCTCACTATCGAGAGGATTTCCCGTCACGTGATGATATCGTGTGGCAGAAGCATAGCCTGCAGCAGCGAGAACAAGCGATTGTGGAGGAATTGATGTCATGATACTGAACGGATACAATGATGGGCTTATCGAATCAATCAAAAACTGGCTTCGCGAAGATGTTGGTGCAGGTGACGTTACAACGAGTGTGACGATCCCAGCAGGCAACCAATCCAAGGCCATTATACACGCCAAAGACAATGGTATTATTGCAGGCATGACCGTAGCCGAACTTGTATTCCAGGTCGTTGATCCTGATCTTGTATTTACACCGAAGGTAACAGACGGAGACAAGGTTAGCCATGGCACAATTTTGGCTGAGGTAGAGGGAAGTACTCACTCACTGCTTACGGGTGAACGGCTGGCACTTAACTTATTGCAACGTATGTCGGGAATTGCTACGCGTACCCGTTCCTATGTGGACGTGCTGGATGGTCTTGAGACAAGGCTTGTGGATACACGTAAAACAACGCCGGGCCACCGGTTACTTGAGAAATACGCGGTGCGCGTGGGTGGCGGAGCGAATCATCGATTTGGACTGTACGATGCCGTTATGATTAAAGATAACCACATCAAGGGTGCAGGCGGAATCACCGAGGCGGTACAACGTGCACGAACCGTTATCCCACATACGATGACAATTGAAGTGGAGACTGAAAATCTGGAGCAGGTGAGAGAAGCCTTGCAAGCCGGAGCAGATATCATTATGCTGGATAACATGCAACCAGAGCGGATGCGTGAAGCAGTTGAGCTTATTCGTGAACAGGCTCCTCACGTGAAGGTTGAAGCATCTGGTAACGTGTCCCTCCAGACCATTCGTGGTATTGCTGAGAGTGGTGTGGATGTAATTTCGGTTGGCAGGTTAACCTATTCCTTTGAGAGCCTGGATATCAGTCTGGATTTAAATGAAAAGAAAGAGGGGTGAACCTCTTTGATTCTAGTTGTAGACGTGGGGAACAGCAATATGGTGCTCGGCGTATATCAAGGCCGGGAATTGCTGCACCACTTTCGTCTGAGTACATCACGTCAGTCAACAGTGGATGAATACGGCGTATTGATTTATAATTTATTTCATATGTCCGGCATCAGGGCAAGCGACATCGAAGGTGTCATCATCTCATCTGTGGTTCCGCCACTGGTGAATGTAATCGAAGCGATGTGTGAGAAGTATGTAGGCAAAAAAGCTTTGCTCGTTGGGCCTGGTATCAAAACTGGCTTGAACCTGCGATACGAGAACCCTCGTGAAGTGGGTGCAGATCGTATTGTTAATGCAGTGGCAGCCGTTGAGAAGTATGGCGGCCCTCTCGTCGTGGTCGATTTCGGTACCGCAACGACCTTTGACTGTATTGACGAGAAAGGTCACTACCTGGGGGGAGCTATTGTACCTGGCATTCAGATCGCCACTGAAGCGCTCTATGAGCGGGCATCCAAGTTGCCTCGTATAGAGCTGGAGAAACCTAAAAAGGTCATTGGCCGTAATACTATTCATGCCATGCAAGCGGGTATTATCTATGGCTACGCAGGGCAGGTAGATGGTATTGTAGAACGTATTCGCGAGGAGATGGGAGCGAAGCCCCGAGTAATCGCGACGGGTGGTCTCGCTACACTTATCGCAGAAGAAACCCGTAGTATAGAGGAAGTTGATCCGCTGCTTACGCTTGAAGGGCTGCGTATTATATATGAGCGGAACCGGGAAAGGTGAGCATAGAGACGGCATACAGCGGGCTGAGACTACAGCTTAAGTGTTGTGCCGTTTTTTCTGTGTTACTACTATTATGGCGATACGCCAAAGGAGGCTGAATGACTTGGAAAACAACAACAAGCATGACCGGTTAATTCGTGGTACAGCAATGAATGGAAAGGTAAGAGCCTTTGCTATCCAGACTACGGAACTGGTTGAGGAACTACGCAGAAGACACGACACGTTTCCCACGGCTACAGCTGCCATGGGGCGTACGGTTACAACAGCAGCCATTATGGGTGCAATGCTAAAAGGTGAAGAGAAGTTAACGGTACAAGTCAACGGTGATGGCCCTATTGGACAGATTGTAGCTGATGCCAATGCGAAAGGCGAAGTACGAGGATATGTTTCTAATCCGCATGTACATTTGCCAAGTAATAGTGTGGGAAAACTGGACGTTGCAGGCGCGGTTGGAACGGAAGGTTTCATCAACATAACGAAGGATTTGGGACTGAAAGAGCCATATCGTGGCAGTGTTCCTATTATTTCAGGAGAACTGGGCGAAGACTTCACGTACTACTTTGCCCAATCGGAACAAACGCCTTCTGCTGTAGGTGTTGGTGTGCTCGTTGATACGGATAATTCCGTTATTGTCGCAGGCGGATTCATTATGCAGCTGTTGCCGGGATTGACAGATCCAGAGATCACGGCGATTGAAAACGCCATTAGTACGTTGCCGCCAGTGACGACGTTGCTGGAGCAGGGGCTTGAATTGGAAGAGTTGCTTCGCCGATTGTTGCCAGATGTACAAGTGATGGAAGGATTGGATATTCATTTTAGCTGTGAGTGTTCACGTGAGCGGGTAGAGAAGACATTAATCAGCCTGGGCCAAACGGAAATGGAGCAATTAATTGAAGAAGAGGGCCGAGCTGAAGTGGTCTGCCAATTCTGTAATGAAGCATATGACTTTAACAAAGAACAACTTGAGACCATCCTAGAGCAAGCCAAGAACTGATCTATGCGGGGACGGGATGCGGAATGACAAGACAGGAAAAAGGGTTGTGGACGGCTGTCATTGTCTTGACGCTGGGTATGCTGGTCATGGGTACGGTGATGGCTATGCAAGGTCTCAGACAGGGCAGAGATGAGGCAGATGCATCCCATGATGCCAATACGGAAGAAGGAAGCACCGTAGCGACGATCAACGGAGAAGTCATCACGGACAAAGAGTGGACCGATGCGCTGAAACGACGTTACGGCAGTGAGTTATTACTCCAGATGCTAAACCGTAAAGCAGTATATGCTGAAGCAATTGAACGCAAACTGATCGTCACTCCCCAAGAGATTGCAAGAGAACTTGCGGCCGCGATGGATGGGTACGATTCAGAGAAATCGTATTTTGACGAAATGAAGTCCCAGTTGGGCCTGTCGAAACAGGAGCTTGAATTGGAAGCTGGCTATAGGCTTCTACTTGAGAAAATTGCAACGATCGGCATACAGATCAAGGATGCAGATATTGAGCATTACTGGACTGAACACCGTGAAGATTACGTTTCCCCCGAGAAATATGATTTGTCCATCATTGTATTGAAGGAAGAAGAGGAAGCCGCTTCCTTACTGGATGCGTTGGAGAAGGGGGAAGACTTTGAAGAAGCTGCTCGCAGTCAATCGACGGACAGCTTCTCTCGTGATGCTGGTGGCAGGCTGGGATGGATTGAGCGGAATGATCCATTCCAGTCAGAAGAAATCCTTCAACTCGCTACCGGGCTGGATGTAGGCGATATTGCTGGTCCGGTTCAAGTGGAAGCTGGCTATGCTATTATCAGACTTAATGATAAAGAAGAACGCCAGGTGCAGACGGCCGAAGAGGTCCGTGAGGAGATTCGAATGCAACTGGCTCTGAGTCAGGCTGATCCGTTGCCGCAGGTAGAGCAAATGTTGCGTAACAAGTATGAAGCCGTGATCCTGTCCGAGATTCCTGCCTCCTGAAATCAATGGAAAAGATTGTCTGGTAATGCTGCATCTTGATAAAAATACTCTGTCTGCGGTCTTAGGGCCGAAGGCAGAGTGTTTTTTTTGAGTACTCATATTGACAATAAGGGTTAACGTTGATAAGATGAAAATAATAAATACCTACTCGTTTACTCGGATATAAAAGCTTTATTTATGAACAAAGAAACTTTCGGAAACCTCCGCCCTGTCTAGATATTTTAGCAGTAAGGGATAGGATCAACAGGATTTCCGCAGTTCTTCTATAACATCCAGAGGCTATCGGCCACACAGTATAGGTTAACAGGACTCAAGTTTTATTCATCCACTAAGGAGGGCATTCATATGGCTAAAGTAGTTAATAACGTAACAGAACTCATCGGAGGTACTCCGCTTGTTCGTCTGAACCGTATCGTACCTGAAGGCAGTGCTGAAGTATTCGTGAAGCTGGAGTACCAGAATCCAGGTTCAAGCGTGAAAGACCGTATCGCAATTAGCATTGTGGAAGAAGCGGAAAAAGAAGGCAAGCTGAAACCAGGTGATACCATTATCGAAGCAACAAGTGGTAACACAGGAATCGGACTCGCGATGGTGGCTGCAGCCAAGGGCTACAAGTCCGTTATTGTAATGCCTGAGACGATGAGCTTGGAGCGTCGCAACTTGCTTCGTGCGTATGGTGCTGAGCTTGTGCTTACACCGGGAGCCGAAGGTATGAATGGTGCTGTTAAAAAAGCCGAAGAACTGCTGAAGGAAAACCCATCCTATTTCATGGCTGAGCAATTTAAAAATAAAGCTAACGTGAAGATCCACCGTGAAACGACTGGCCCTGAGATTGTTGACGCGATCCAATCTGTGGGCGGTACATTGGATGCTTTCGTTGCGGGAATTGGTACAGGCGGAACAATTACAGGTACAGGCGAAGTGCTGAAAGAAGCTTTCGCTGGTATTAAAATTGTTGCAGTTGAGCCAGCAGCTTCGCCAATTCTGGCAGGCGGCAAACCAGGACCTCATAAGATCCAAGGGATTGGTGCCAACTTTATCCCTGAGATTCTGGATCAGGAAATCTATGATGAGATCATTCACATTGAGAATGATGATGCATTCGAGACGGCTCGTCAGGTAGCGAAGGAAGAGGGCATTCTGTCCGGTATTTCTTCTGGTGCAGCGATTCGTGCAGGTCTTCAGGTTGCGAAACAGTTGGGTGAGGGCAAACGCGTTGTCGTGATCGTGCCAAGTAACGGCGAACGTTACCTCAGCACACCTCTCTACAACTTCGAAGGTTAAGCCTACAAATGACAAAACCAATCCTCCTTGCCCGTATGACGGGTATGGAGGATTTTTGGCGTAATGCTTTTAAAAGGGGCGGCGCTTTAGTATACTATCAGACAATAGAACTAGCGACAGATGGAGGGCGGCACACCGCAATGACACACCTGATGACAACATACGCCGATTGGACGGAGTGGGCTGGACAAGGCTGGACCATGATGCCCTATATCACGAAGTCGGATGAGGGACCGTATCATGGCGGTTTACCGTTATCGTGGGAGGCAGCCTGGCAACAGGCGTCACCATACGCAATTGTGCTGGAGAATGGCAAAGGCGGAAGATATACATTTCTGGGGCTAGACCCCGTATCTGTTATTTCCGGCAAGGGTCAAGAAGCGTTTATTCATGATGTGACGCAAGGAACCACCTTGACAGACAGCGGCAAGCCGCTTGATGTATTGAAGAGATGGACAGCCCCTTATAGCGCACCTAAGGTTAATGGGGCCCCAGACTTTGGGGGTGGCTACGCAGGTTATCTCAGTTATGATGTAGCAAGATCGTTGGAGAAGCTTCCAGCTTTGGCTGAAGATGACCCGGCTCTGCCGGATTATTGGTGGATGCGTTTTGAAGAAATATGGGCGTACGATCATCAGCAACAGGCGCTTTTCTGCATGATTCACCTGGGTATAGAGCCTAATCAGAACGAAACCGATATCCGGGGTCTATATGCAGCGGCCGAAGCACGAGCGACAGCGATGCAGCAACGCTGGCTTCATATTATGGGGTTTGCACAGGCCGAAGAACAACAGCAGGCACTGGAACGCCGTAATAGTCAGGTCCATCGCGCACCGCAGCCTGAAGATGCGGAAAGGGAATCCGAAGGGTGGGAAACCTCCTTCCCACAGGCAGACTTTGAACAGGCTGTACGCTCGGTGCAGGAATATATCAGGCAGGGTGATGTGTTCCAGGTGAATCTGTCCTTAAGACAGGAAAAGCAGCTTCATTCAAGCGCTGAGCATATTTATGAATGGCTACGTCTCGTGAATCCATCACCGTATATGGGTATGCTGCGTAGTCCAGACTTTCAACTAGTAAGCGGATCTCCCGAACTTCTGGTCAAAGTGGAGAATGGCAAAGTCAGTGCACGTCCCATCGCAGGGACCCGAAGAAGGGGCCGGGATGAAGCAGAGGATAAAGCTATGGCGGATGAGCTGCTCAGCAGTGAGAAGGAACGGGCGGAGCATATTATGCTCGTCGATCTGGAACGTAATGATATCGGACGGATTGCGGCCTACGGTTCGGTTCATGTGCCTGAATTGATGACCATCGAGAAGTATTCCCATGTCATGCATCTCGTTTCCCAAGTGGAAGGCAGGCTGGCAGAAGGGTTATCCGTATTTGATGTGATTGCTGCGACATTCCCGGGTGGAACGATTACAGGAGCGCCCAAAGTGCGCACCATGGAGATTATTGAGGAGCTTGAGCCTGTGCGTCGGGGGCCTTATACGGGTTCCATCGGGTGGATGGATTACAGTGGAAATATGGAATTGAACATCGTCATTCGTACGCTTGCCATTAAGGATGGTATTGGCTATGTACAGGCGGGTGCAGGTATTGTCATTGATTCCGATCCATATCGGGAATACAAGGAATGCCGCAACAAGGCAAGAGCGATGATGAGGGCTGTGAATTACAGTGAAGAGGCGGAAGCGGACAGAGCTGTTGAACAAGAACAAGAGAAACGAACGGAAGCTGTTAAACTAAAATAAAACGAAGCAACCGTCACTTGCGTTGACGGAAGATGAGGAGGAGCAGGCATATGATACTGGTTATCGATAATTACGATTCCTTCACGTACAACCTGGTTCAATATCTGGGTGAACTGGGTGAGACGGTGGAAGTTCGCCGCAACGATGAGATTGATTTGGCAGGCATAGAGGCATTGGCACCTGATCATATTCTGATCTCTCCGGGCCCGTGTACACCGAATGAAGCGGGCATCAGCTTGGCAGTCATCGATCACTTCAAGGGAAGCATTCCGATCTTTGGTGTGTGTCTGGGACATCAGTCCATTGGACAAGCGTTTGGCGGTAATGTCATTCGTGCGGAGCGCATGATGCACGGCAAAACATCCGAGATGCACCACAACGGGACATCGGTATTTGCCGGATTGCCATCCCCATTTACAGCTACCCGTTATCACTCCCTCATTGTAGAGCGCAGCAGCTTGCCTGACTGTCTGGAGATTACAGCGGAGACAGCTGAAGGTGAGATTATGGGCCTGCGCCACAAAGAATATGCGATTGAAGGCGTTCAGTTCCACCCGGAATCCATTATTACAGACCACGGACATCAGATGCTTCGTAACTTTTTGTCCCAACAAGTGAAGGTTTAACATGCAATATGCCGCGATAAACGGAGAGTTGGTCAATATGGCGGCGGCCGTGGTTCCTGTAACGGATCACGGCTTTTTGTACGGACTGGGACTGTTTGAGACGTTCCGGACGTATCAAGGTGTCCCATATCTTTTGGAACGGCATTTGGAGCGAATGTCTTCGGGGTGTAAGGAACTTGGCATTCCTTTTACAACGACCGTGGCAGAGGTGACAGATTGGATTGAACGTCTGATGCATGCGAACGGACTTCAGGATGCGTATGTACGTTATACGGTATCAGCCGGTGAAGCACCGCTAGGCTTACCTTCTGGTGACTATTCGAAGCCAAATCATATTATACTGGCAAAAGCATTACCTGAACCTTCTCCCTCTTTATATGAGTGCGGCAAAATGCTTCAACGGTTGTCTACGCCACGCAACACACCCGAAGGAGAAGTGCGGTTCAAGTCACTGCATTACATGAACAGCATTCTGGCGAAACGTGAGCTGAACGGGTACGGGCAGTATGTGCAGGGTGCAGAAGGGCTACAATTAACCCGTGATGGTCATGTCGCTGAGGGCATTGTTAGCAATGTATTTTGGGTACGGGAAAATGTACTCTACACGCCGGCACTCTCAACCGGCATTCTGCCGGGCATCACGAGAGCTGTGGTACTTGAGATCGCCACGCAGCAAGGAATTGCCTGCATAGAAACGCTAGCGGCTTGGGAGGACCTCCTGCAAGCAGATGAAATATTTCTAACAGGCTCGGTGGCCGAACTGGTTCCGGTTACGACTCTACGGGATCAGGAAGGAATCGAAACGATAATCAGCAACGGACATATAGGCCCGGTTACAGCAGTCCTTTTGGGTATGTACCGGCAGAAAGCGGGGTATACTTCATGACACTTACACCTGTCATCTATGAACGGAACTATGCATGGGGGTCAGCTGAATTGAAGCTGGGGTCAAGAACACAGATCATGGGCATTCTTAACGTCACGCCCGACTCGTTCTCGGATGGTGGACGTTATACCAACGTGGAGCGGGCGGTTGCGCATGCCAAGCAGATGATGGAGGACGGGGCGGACCTGATTGATATCGGCGGGGAGTCCACCCGTCCAGGTTCAGATGTCGTGGGCGCCGATGAAGAGCTTAGCCGGATCATTCCGGTTATTGAAGCATTGCATCAGCAAGCCCCGCACATTCCGATATCGGTAGACACGTATAAGGCTGATGTTGCGCGTCAGGCCATTTTAGCGGGCGCTCATATCATTAATGATGTGTGGGGCGCAAAGGCAGATCCAGATATGGCCCGCACAGCAGCAGAGCTGGGGTGTCCCATCATTCTCATGCATAATCGGCAGGATCGGAATTACACCGATTATCTGAGTGATGTCGTCAGCGATTTGCAAGAGAGCATACAAATTGCGCTGGGAGCCGGAGTGAAGGCAGATCAGATTATCCTGGACCCGGGCATTGGTTTTGTGAAGGATCTGAAGGAGAATCTGGCGCTCATGTCTTCGCTCGGTTTGCTCAATGAAATGGGATATCCCGTTCTGCTAGCCACCTCACGCAAAAGATTCATCCAAAACACCCTGAATGTTGGTGCGGATGATGCGCTGGAAGGAACCGCTGCGACCGTTGCATTCGGCATTGCCCAAGGCTGCCAGATGGTTCGGGTTCATGATGTGAAGCCGATTCGGCGGACGGCAGACATGTGTGATGCCATGTTATATGCTTCTCCGGGTATACGGAGGAAATAATGCTGGCGGGTCCGAGTGACCCGTCCAGTGGAAGCGTAGCGTTTTCAAAGGCGAAGCTAAGGGATGACTTCAAAATAGAGAACTATTTCAATATATATATAGAGGGCAGGCGGATAATATGGATAGAATGGTGTTGCACCGTATGGAGTATTACGGATATCATGGCGTATTTGCAGAAGAACGGAAGCTTGGACAGCGGTACTATATTGACCTGGAGATTGATATGGACCTCAGTGAGGCTGGACGTAACGATGATCTGACCAAAACGATCAACTACGCGGAGATCCATGAGCTGGTAAAACACATTGTTGAGAATAAATCATTCCACTTAATTGAAGCTTTGGGCGAACATATTGCATCTTCTTTACTAGACACTTATACTATTATCAATGCATTGACAGTCAAGGTGACGAAGCCACATCCGCCATTCGATATTCATTTTGAGGGCGTAACGGTAGAGCTTCGCCGCACAAGAAAGTGAGAACCGATCATGATTGCACATTCGACCTCTGAATCTTCAGAGGCTTATATTGCTTTAGGGGCCAATTTGGGTGACCGCGAACAGACGCTGCTTGAAGCATTGTCTTTGCTGGATGAACACCCTCATATATCCGTTCTGCGCTGTTCTGCGCTATATGAGACGGAGCCTGTAGGATATGTAGATCAGCCAGCTTTTCTGAATATGGCAGTCGCCGTACAGGCGATGCTGACACCGGAGCAGTTGCTCACGGAATTATTGGATATCGAGAACCGACTCGGTCGTGTTCGTGATATTCGCTGGGGACCGCGCACTGTTGATCTGGATCTGCTCTGGATGCACGGGGAGACGCGAGATACCGAATTGCTACAATTGCCTCATCCCCGTATGGGCGAACGGGCTTTTGTGCTGGTGCCGCTGTCGGATATCGTACCGGAGGGCGAGAAATCAGGTTTATATACCTTTGTACACTCATCGCTGTCTGTACTGGATGGAAAGGATGGAATACAGCATTGGAAAACATGCAATTGGCCAATCGAATCCGGGCATTCCGGAAGTTGAAAGGTTTAACACAACATGAACTTGCTGCCGAGACCGGCATCTCGCTGGCCATTCTGGGAACTATTGAGCGGGGAAACCGTAAGGTAACACCGCAAGAGCTGGATCGAATTGCCGGAGTGCTGGCGATCAGTATCGAGGAGTTGCAGGGTAAGTAAGACCGTTTTGTTTTCGTCAAGCTACAACAACAGAGACATCGATCGATCGTTATATCGTGATATATACAGAATTAAAAAAGGAGTGGAACGACTACCGTGCTTAACATTGGTGGCATTGAAATGAAAAACCAGGTCGTACTTGCGCCGATGGCTGGCGTATGTAATCCGGCTTTTCGTTTGATCGCAAAAGAATTCGGAACAGGCCTTGTGTGCGCGGAGATGGTGAGTGGCAAAGCCATTGTCCATGGTAATCAGCGTACACGTGAGATGTTATTTGTAGATGAGCGTGAGAAACCGCTGAGCCTTCAAATTTTTGGGGGAGATCGTGATTCCCTCATAGAAGCAGCCAAAATCGTGGACAAAGAAACCAATGCAGACATCATCGACATTAACATGGGATGCCCTGTGCCAAAGGTAACGAAATGTGATGCAGGTGCACGTTGGTTGCTTGATCCGAACAAGATCTATGAGATGGTATCCGCTGTAGTAGATGCGGTTGAGAAGCCGGTGACGGTTAAGATGCGTATTGGCTGGGATAACGAGCATATCTTCGCGGTTGAGAATGCGCTCGCGGTTGAACGTGCGGGCGGACAGGCGGTAAGTGTGCACGGCCGTACGCGTGAGCAGCTCTATACAGGCACAGCTGACTGGTCACACATCAAAGATGTAAAAGAGGCTGTCTCTATTCCAGTGATCGGCAATGGTGATGTCCATACACCAGAGGATGCACGCCGTATGCTGGATGAAACGGGTTGTGACGGAGTGATGATTGGTCGTGCCGCCCTGGGTAACCCATGGATGCTATATCGTACCATTCAATACTTAAGCACGGGGGAATTGCTTCCTGACCCGAATGGTGAAGAGAAGATCCGTGTTGCCATCCTTCATATGGATCGCCTGATCGCACTCAAGAACGAGACGGTTGCTGTACGGGAGATGCGTAAACATCTGGCTTGGTATTTGAAAGGCTTGAAAGGATCTGCCCGCATCAAGGATGTTATTATGGAAGGAACCAAGCGGGATGAGATGGTACAGATTCTGGAGAACTTTGTAGGTCAGTTGAGAAGCGAAGGTAATTTGGAGTCAGAACCGGTCATTGCCGGAAATGCATCTTAATTAAGACTGTAAAACGTTTACAGCTATAGAGGACGTAACATTGACTTTTCGAGATCGTTCCCCTATACTTTCACAGTATAAATTCGCCATGTGCGTTAATTAAAGGCTAGTCATCAGGAGGAATATTCTATTTCTCTGGAGAACTTCATATAGTTTTGAAGATGTATGCGGGCGGAGCTATGTAATTGGCACTGATTCCGTTGCCGTACAATCAAATTATTCCCATGACAGGAGAATCGGTTGAGATGAGCGACAAGGAAGTTATCCTTACACCAGAGGGACTTAAAAAGCTGGAAGAAGAACTGGAAACATTGAAATCAGTGAAGCGCCGCGAAGTGGCTGAACGGATTAAGGTAGCCATCGGGTATGGAGATATCAGTGAGAACTCTGAATACGAAGATGCCAAGAACGAACAGGCTTTCATTGAAGGTCGTATTATTACTTTGGAGAAAATGCTTCGGAACGCACGCATTATTAACAGTGATGAGATTGACACCGATGTTGTGAGTGTAGGTGCAACAGTTACTGTGGAAGATTTGGAATTCGGTGATATCACAGAATATACAATTGTAGGTTCTGCTGAATCTAACCCGCTTCAGAACAAGATCTCAAACGAAAGCCCTGTCGGTAAAGCGATCCTAGGCAAGAAAAATGGTACAGTGGTTGATGTAAGTGTGCCTGCTGGCGTAATTCAATATAAAATTGTAGATATTAAAAAGCTATAGTAACGAAGCAGTTGGGCACGGTAAACAAAAGCTTCCTTAGGGAAGCTTTTTCAACATTTGAGGAAGAGTGTCCTCACGGGATGCCTGCAATGTAAATAAGGAGATGAATACAGATCATGACGGATGAAGTCTTGAATCAGGAAACCGAACTTAGCGAGCTTTTACAAATTCGCCGTGACAAATTGGACGAGCTCCGCAAATTGGGAATCGACCCTTTTGGCCAAAAATACGTACGTACCGAAGAAGCCGGCTCCATTCTGAAGAAGTATGAAGAACTGACCAAGGAAGAGCTGGAAGAGAAGCACATCGAAGTCAGTATTGCCGGACGGATTATGGCGAAGCGGGGAATGGGTAAAGCAAGCTTCGCACATATTCAGGACCTGAGCGGCAGAATCCAGATCTATGTTCGTCAGGATACCGTGCCTGAAGACAAGTATGCGGCATTCAGCCTGCTGGACCTTGGTGATATCGTTGGGGTAACTGGGGTGATCTTTAAGACCAAAACAGGTGAAACTTCTGTCAAAGTGAAAGATCTTGAAGTGCTGTCCAAATCGCTCTATCCGCTTCCGGATAAATTCCATGGTCTCACGGACGTTGAGCTGCGTTACCGCCAGCGTTATGTTGACCTGATTATGAGCCCGGACGTACAACAGACCTTTATCGCACGATCCAAAATCATTCAATCAATGCGTCGTTACCTGGATTCCCTTGGATATCTGGAAGTGGAAACCCCTACGTTGCATACCATCGCAGGAGGAGCAGCAGCACGTCCATTCATTACGCATCACAATGCGCTTGATATGGAACTGTACATGCGGATTGCGATTGAGCTTCACCTGAAACGTCTGATTGTTGGCGGACTGGAAAAGGTATATGAGATCGGTCGTGTATATCGTAACGAAGGTATGTCGACACGTCACAATCCGGAGTTCACGATGATTGAATTGTATGAGGCTTATGCCGACTACAAAGATATCATGCATTTGACGGAAAATCTGGTTGCTCATATCGCACAAGAAGTACTGGGCACGCAAGTGATTCAGTATGGAGATTATGAAGTGGATCTTAAGCCGCAGTGGCGCCGTGTTACGATGGTGGATGCAGTTAAGGAAGTTGTGGGCGTAGACTTCTCTGTACACATGACGGATGAGGAAGCACACAGCTTGGCGAAGGAGCATAAGGTTCCGGTTGAGAAGCATATGACATTCGGTCATATTCTGAACGCATTCTTCGAAGAGTTTGTGGAAGAGACGTTGATTCAACCGACATTCATCATGGGACATCCTCTTGAAATTTCACCGCTGGCGAAGAAAAACGATGTGGACCCACGCTTCACCGATCGCTTCGAGTTGTTCATCGTTGGACGCGAGCATGCCAATGCCTTCACAGAGTTGAACGATCCAATCGATCAACGTCAGCGCTTTGAAGCACAGATGCTGGAGAAAGAACATGGGAATGACGAAGCTCATGAGATGGATGACGACTTCATCCGTGCGCTCGAATATGGTATGCCACCAACAGGCGGATTGGGAATCGGGGTTGATCGTCTGATCATGTTGCTTACCAACTCCCCGTCGATTCGTGATGTACTGCTCTTCCCGCACATGCGTCCTCGTACGCAAGATTAAATAAGGAACGTAGTATACGTTCATAATAGAAGAGGAACCTGCCGTTCAGTATCATGCTGGGGCAAGTTCCTCTTTAGGTTTACATGGGTGCTAAACGGAAGTTTGTCAGTAGGTCTTCCTGTTCATATCGCGCCACTACTGGAGTAGAGCTTTTTGCATTTGTTTAGATTAACCTGTTCGTATTTTGTTAAAAGAGGTGCCCTTCATGAAGTTCAGGCTTCACTTTGCCAAATTCTTATCCCCTCCGTTAATCCTGGTCGGCGGCTTTCTGCTTATTATTGCGATTGGAACAGTTCTTCTTATGTTGCCTATCTCCAACCAAAGCGGTAAGCATTTAGCGTTTATTGACGCTCTCTTTACATCAACCTCTGCCGCATGTGTGACTGGACTAGTCGTTGTGGATGTTGGGACGACGTTTAATTTGTTTGGTCAGATTGTCATTATGGTATTAATGCAGCTCGGTGGACTCGGCTTCATGACCATGGCTACCCTCTTTGCACTAGTATTGGGTAAGCGAATCTCGCTCAAGGACAGGCTGTTGCTCAAAGAAGCCATTAATGCGGACAGTATGGAGGGGATTGTACGCATTATTCGCAAGGTGTTGATTTTCTCCTTTACCATTGAAGGGGTGGCTGCTGTCATACTGGCGTTGCGCTGGGCAACGGAGATGCCGTTTGGTCAGGCCGTATACTATGGAATATTCCACTCTGTTTCATTGTTTAATAATGGCGGCTTTGATCTGTTCGGCAACAGCTTTCAATACTACACCGGAGACTGGATATTCAATTTGACCGCTTCTGTGCTCGTTGTCTCTGGTGGACTTGGCTTTGTTGTGTTAAATGATCTGTTTGAGTATCGCAAACGTCGGCGTCTATCCCTGCAGTCCAAACTGGTGCTGTCTGTGTCGGGAGCTTTGATTGGTATAGGAGCGGTTGTACTGTTTGTTTTCGAATTCACCAATGGACACACACTGGCTTCACTCACCTGGAGCGAGAAGATCTATGCGTCCTTCTTCCAGTCTGTCTCTACACGTTCGTCCGGAACAAGTACCATCGATATCACGGAGATGAGGCAGGCTACCCAGTTCTTCTTCATCCTGCTGATGTTTATTGGGGCTTCCCCGGGATCGACCGGGGGCGGGATCAAGACAACTACATTCCTGATTATGATTGGTGCAGTATATGCCATGATTCGGGGAAATAAGGATATCGTATTTTTCCGTCAACGTGTCCCGAAGGAGCTGCTTATGCGGGCGTTGACCATTATTATGGTTTCGCTGATCATATTCATGATCGTGGTGATGCTTCTGCTTACGACAGAGGATGCACCGTTCCTTTCACTGATGTTTGAAGCTGCATCGGCAATTGGTACCGTGGGGCTTTCGGTGGGAGTAACTGATGAGTTGACCAATTGGGGAAAAATCATTATCACCTTTACCATGTTTGTAGGTCGGATTGGGCCATTAACCATCGCGTATGCCCTTCGTCCGCGCAAAGAGAAGAAACTGTATCGTCATCCGGAGGGCCGGATCATTATCGGATAAAAAGAAAAACCGTCAGACATTCAGAACTAACTCCTGTGATCACAACAGGCTTTAGTCACAACGAATGTACTGCGGTTTTTTTGTTTAACGACACAAGGAAGCAAGATGCAAGGTGAGAACATCGTCCATGAGCTGGGCATTCATCTGATCGGGTCTAAGCACGGTATGTATACCCAAGCCATCTACGAGTGCATACAATCTCTCGATCTCCAATTCTTTGTCCAGATCAGGTCTGGAGAGATCGAGCTTCATCAGGTAAGTGATAACAGAGCCTACAGCTTGTCTGAGTTCATCATACACTGTATCCGCCAGTTCCTTGAGCGTAGAATCCGTTTTAGATCTGGCTGTAAAAGCGTACCACACCTCCATTTCGGCCAGTTTTTCTTCTGTGTTTGGTAAGAATTCAAGTAATAGGCATTTCATATTTTCCATGGGAGAGCTGGTGAAGGACATTTGTTGGACTCGATGGGATACCCGTTCGGATACCAGATTCATAGCATATAGTAGTAGTTCCGACTGTGTAGAAAAGTAGTGGCGCATCGAACCAACCGAAATGCCAGCTTCTTCAGCGATATTCCGAACAGAGGCCTGTTCCATGCCATCTCTTCGAATAATACGCCAAGCCGCCTCGGCTACGAGCACACGTTGTTTATCATGATCAACAATTTTAGGCATAGGAAGATTATATCACTGTTGATTATTATAATACAAATGTGCTAAATTGTATTTGATACAATCGTATTATAAAAAGGAGGTAACGATAAATGATTGGTTATTTCATTATAGGGTGTGAGATTGCCTTCTGGGTGTTTGTGTTTGCAGGTCTGAGTGTCAGGTATCTTCTTGGTATGAAAAGATTAGGCATCAGTTTGTTGATGGCAACTCCTATTGTGGATCTGTTATTGCTGGTAGCTACAGTGATGGATCTTCAGCGCGGAGCTACAGCAGGCGTGATTCATGGTATTGCCGCAGTGTATATAGGGGTAAGTATTGCTTATGGTCATCAGATGATCGCTTGGGCAGATCGATACTTCCTATATTGGTTCAAAGGCGGAGAGAACCCTCGTAGTAGCAAGTTATATGGTAAAGAACATGCAAGTCGTGAGCGTAGTGGATGGTTTAGACATCTTTTGGCTTGGGCTATAGGCAGCGCATTTCTATTCGCCATGATATGGTGGATTGGTGATGCTGAACGGACAGCCGTCTTCTATAATTTGATTAAAATGTGGGGAATCGTGCTCGGTATCGATTTTCTGATAAGCTTTAGTTATAGTTTATGGTCGCGAAAGTCTCCAGTCCGAAATGCTGAACAATAAAAAAACAAATGGAGGTGCATACAAATGTGCTAAGTTGGAAGAATACCATATGTACGTCCGAATGGGATCATCTAGATAATAGTTTATATTCAAAAAAAAACTTGCAATCAAAATCTGTACATGGTATATTCTAATTCCGGCCAAGAAAACACTTTTTACACGGTGCGGCAAGCAAATGAAATGAGCTTCGAAAGAAACTTGAAAAAAGAGCTTGCAAAGTTGGTTCGGATGTGATAAGATATAAAAGTTGCTGAGGAGAACAACACTCGGTAACGAAACAAGTTTGATCTTTGAAAACTGAACAACGAGTGAGTAAACATTCTGCTTGCAGAATGAACGCGAAAGTTTGAAACAAGCCTTGGCTTGAATCGACTGGAGCACAAATGAGATTTTTAATCTCGTCAGATTCAAAATGAGCTTATCGCTCTTTTCAATACTTTATTGGAGAGTTTGATCCTGGCTCAGGACGAACGCTGGCGGCATGCCTAATACATGCAAGTCGAGCGGACTTGATGAGAAGCTTGC
>Ga0209295_1000160_pt1 | contig 65094 bp, 77 predicted proteins | sample Porto_5metaG_FD_187428 | JGI IMG/M metagenome (GOLD analysis project Ga0209295, IMG submission 187428) | Marine algal microbial communities from Porto, Portugal - Porto_5 metaG (SPAdes) (version 2) | ecosystem: Host-associated > Algae > Red algae > Unclassified | place: Portugal: Porto...
CGTGCGATTCGCTTGATCTGCCGAAGCTGATCAGTAATTAAGTCACGAACACCGAAGGTCGGAATGGCTGCTTGCTCCGATCGCCCAAGGGCGACCATCGCAAAAGCCGTTCGCGCGCCAAGGCGCTTGTGACGTCTTTCGTTGACGTTTTGCTGTTCAGTTTTCAAGGTTCATGTTTGCTGTCGTTCCTGACGACTTTTATTATATTAAAGCATGTTTAAATATATGTCAACGCATTTACTAAACTTTTTTCAAAAGAACTTTTCAGCTTCTTGAAATCTCTTCAAAACACCTTCTAAACCCTATAAGTAAAGCGTTTGTCGATGCTCTGAAAAAAGCCGTCGAAAACAAAAAGTTCCGCTCCCCGCCCTAAAGGCAGAAAGCGGAACTTTTCTGAAAAATCATTTCTTCCCTTCAACAGCCTGTGCTTTTCTCGCAGCCCGGCGCGCTTCAAGTTTCAAACGGTCCTCTTCAGACTTCTCATTGTATTTCGGCAAGGCGAGAAGTTGATAGGCGTTTACTGCAAGCAATGGGAACAACAATAAGGTTACCCAGCTGTCTACATTACCCGCTCTTACCATTAAAGCCGGCAGCCATTCCAGTGTTGTGACGACAATCATGAAGAACAACGCTGAAATGAAGGCTGATTTCGCTGTCCATTTCGCTTTGAAGTACGCAGTTGTCAGCGATACCGCCAATAAAATGAATAGGAGTGTTCCATAAAGGAAGCCTTGCCCGCCCGTTTCGACGTTCGGCAGGAAGCGGAACACAATCAAGTCGAAGATGACGATGGCGATGATCAAGAGCTGTACCCAATTCCACAACCGCAGTGAGCGGAACATATTATGGCCGAACTGGTGAATCGTCAAATAGGCGAAGAAGCCCATCTGTGCAATCAAGCTCATCGTCATGCCGACGACGATCATCCAGACAAAACCTGCGATGAATTCTCCCCACTGCCCGTTTTGCGCAGCTTCGGCGAAGACATCGTTCCAGCGGATGAAAATGCCGAGCAAACCGGTAATTCCACCGCCTATCAATAATGCAGTCAATGCAAACTTAACCCAATTTCGTATAGTCACGTGTATTGCCTCCGTTAATTTAAAGTTCCTTTCGATTGTATCAACAAACCCTTCTATCTGCAGGAGGAGTTGTGAACAAACCTTGAAAGTCTTTTACTGCCTATATAAAAATCCGGAAACCGAAAGCCGGTTTCCGGATGATATGTTTTATTGCTTGTTCTCTTTATTCGCGAATTGCTGGAGGACTTGTTGGGCAATCTCTCCGTAAATCTTGCCGGTTGGGTGATCTTCTGCATAGACAGATGGAGCGAAATCATTTTCATCCCAGTCCGGCTGGCCAAGCGGAATCTGTCCGAGCAATGGCGCTTGTAATTCTTCCGCAAGCTTTGCCCCGCCGCCTTTACCGAAGATGTATTCTTTTTTGCCGGATCCTTGGCTTTCAAACCAAGACATGTTCTCGACAACGCCCAATACTTCGTGATTGGTTTGCAAAGCCATCGCTCCTGCACGGGCTGCTACGAATGCCGCCGTTGGATGCGGCGTAGTGACGACGATTTCTTTAGAAGCAGGAAGCATCTGGTGGATGTCGAGTGCGACGTCCCCTGTTCCTGGCGGCAAGTCCAAGAGAAGGTAGTCAAGGTCTCCCCACTCCACGTCGCGGAAGAATTGGTCCAACACTTTTCCGAGCATCGGGCCACGCCATACGACGGGCATGTTGTCTTCGACAAAGAAGCCCATGGAAATGACTTTGACGCCGAAGCGCTCGACAGGGATGATCGTATCGCCGCGAACAACCGGTGCTTTATCAATGCCCATCATGTCCGGCACACTGAAGCCGTAGATGTCTGCATCGACGATTCCGACTTTTTTTCCTGCACGGGCAAGCGCGATCGCCAAGTTAACGGAGACAGTCGATTTACCGACGCCGCCTTTGCCACTGGCGATGGAAATGAATTCGACTTTGTTCAATGGGGACAATAGGTCTTGTGCTTCCGATTCGTTGGCGGTCCCGCGGAACTGCGCCAATGCTTCCGGTGGCAGTTCTTCAAAACGAATGCCGACTGAATCAGCGCCGACACCTTTGATGGCGTCCACGACTTTCATCTGAAGTTGCATTTGTTCCGGTGTATTCGTTTTAGCGATTGCCAATTTGACACTGACATATTTTTTCTCTTCTTTGATTTTCACCGACAAGATGCCGTTTGTTTCCGAAAGGGTTCTATGTAAAAACGGATCTTCTAGAGCTCCGACTGCTTCTCGCACTTGTGTTTCACTTAACATTTCACTACACTCCTTATCACTTTTGCTACGGTCCAGTATAACATAGTGAAAGCGTTTTTAAATCCATTCCGGCTTTTCGCTGTATGGTATCTTCGGTGTATTTACTATTCGCTGCGACCCAAGTTGAGCATGTCGTGTGCATCAAATGTGAAATCAGGTCCATATGCAACTTCCCAGTGATAGCCGTCAGGATCTTGGAAATAACCCGAATACCCTCCCCAAAAGACTTCAACAGGTTCTTTCACGATCACTGCTCCCGCTTTTCTGGCCAATTCCATCACTTGGTCCACTTCATCCCGTGATTTGGCATTATAGGCCAAAGTGATGCCAGAGAACCCGCTTTTCACCGGCGGATTTGCTGCGTCGATGTCTTTTGCCAACTCCTCTAAAGGATATAACTCCAATTTCGTACCAGTAGTATTGAAGAAAATGATGTCCGGTTTATCGTTTGTTTCATCCGTTTGGAAGCCCAATTCATCCCGGTAAAACTTCACAGACCTTTCCATGTCCTGAACGCCCAGGCAGATCAAATTAATGCGGTTCATTCCATCCACTCCTTTTCGGTTTGTTATAAGCTTCGCCAAAACACAAAAAAGCACCTTCCGGAAAACCGGAAAGTGCTTTTGAAAGATAAAATTAACGTTTTGAGAACTGAGGTGCGCGACGTGCCGCTTTAAGACCGTATTTTTTACGTTCTTTCATACGTGGGTCACGTGTTAGGAATCCAGCAGATTTAAGTGCTCCGCGGAATTCTGGGTCTACTGTAAGTAGAGCGCGTGCGATTCCGTGACGGATAGCGCCGGCTTGTCCAGTGAACCCGCCGCCTTTTACGTTTACCAATACATCGTAGCTACCAAGAGTTTCAGTAGTTACTAGTGGTTGTTTGATGATTTGCTCAAGCGTTTCGTATGGAACGTAGTCAGATACGTCACGGTTGTTGATTGTGATCGTACCATCTCCTGGTACCAAACGTACGCGAGCTGTTGAGTTTTTACGGCGACCTGTACCGATATATTGAACTTGTGCCAAAGGTGTATCCTCCTCTTATTTACTGATTATTATCCGCGAAGCGTGTAAGCTTCAGGTTGTTGTGCTTGGTGGTTGTGCTCTGGTCCAGCGTATACATGCAATTTCTTGAATGTTTGGCGGCCCAAAGAGTTCTTTGGAAGCATGCCTTTGATCGCTAGTTCAAGCATTTTTGTAGGGTATTTCGTGCGCATTTCTAGTGCTGTGCGCTGCTTAAGTCCGCCTGTGTATTGCGTGTGGCGGTAGTAGATTTTGTCGGTAAGTTTTTTACCAGTCAAGTGGATTTTGTCAGCATTGATGATGATGACGTGATCGCCAGTGTCGACGTTCGGTGTGAATGTTGGTTTGTATTTCCCGCGCAAGATTGAAGCGACTTCAGAAGCCAAACGTCCAAGAGTTTGCCCTTCTGCATCGACAACCAACCATTTACGCTCTACTTCGTGACCTTTAGCCATGAATGTTGTACGCATGTATATTGTCCTCCTAGTGAATCGTCTCTTTTTTTTAGAATTCAGTTCCAAGTGTTCCATGTTGGTTCCGTTGTTCCGTGTTTTCCTTATCCCTTAACACAAATAACCTTCCGGGGCATATCGTGGGGGTAATGAAAATACCATACATCATCATATAACGGATTACGCTTTAAGTCAAGGATATTTAGAAAAACACCAGGAAAAGTTGCTTCACCTTCAGTAATGCACTTTTTCCAAGTACAAACCGTGTGCTGCGGCGGTTTTGCCGGCAGCGTCGCGGTCGCAGGCGGCAATGATTGCAGCCAGTTCTTCCGGTTCTCTTCTATTTAATCCGACTTCGAGCAAAGTGCCTGCTATAATGCGCACCATGTTATAGAGAAAGCCGGATCCTTCGATGACCATATGCAATTCTTCGCCATGCTCTTCGAAATCAATCCGCCAAATCGTTCTCACTTTATCGACGACATTGGTGTTTGCCGCACAAAAACTTGAAAAATCATGCGTGCCAACAAATGCTTGCGCCGCTTTTTCCATACGGGCCACATCGATTTTCTGCGGCACGTGGACAAGATGGTTGCGGCTGAACGGGTTGATGAGTTTGCTGCGGTTCCACTTATAGCGGTAAATCTTGCCTTTTGCGTGGTAGCGGGCATGGAAATCAGCATCCGCTTGTTCGATATCATAGACTTGGATGTCCTGGGGCAGGCGCACATTGAGCGCACGCACCCAGGAATCTGTCGGCATGGAAAACGGGGTATCGAAATGAATCACTTGCCCGGTCGCATGCACCCCCGAATCCGTCCGTCCACTTGCCACCACTTCGACCGGTTCGCCTTTATGCAATTCTTTCAATGCGCGCAACAGCTCCAGTTGAACGGTGCGGGTTTTCAGCTGGATTTGGTAGCCTGCAAACCCGCTGCCGTCGTAGGCGATCGTCGCTTTCATTCGTTTCATGGGGTCTCTCCTTTTAATGCAGCGTTCATAGTCTAATTAAGCGAATTGCCGTCTCTTTTGATCAAGTGCGGAAATACCAAAGCAAGCCGGCAAATCCAACGAGCAGCAACAAGCTCAGCGTATCCATAAAGCGCCAGTTGAGCTGGCGATAACGCGTACGGCCTTCACCCCCGCGGTAGCCCCTCACTTCCATGGCGGTCGCTAAATCTTCCGCCCGTTTAAAGGCACTGACAAATAAAGGGATCAATAGCGGGACGACGGCTTTAATGCGTTCTTTGATAGGCCCAGAGCCGATATCCGAGCCGCGTGCCATTTGCGCTTTCAAGATCTTTCCGGTTTCATCCATCAAGGTCGGGATGAATCTGAGTGAAATGGACATCATCAACGCCAATTCGTGGACCGGCAGTTTGACGCGCTTGAATGGCCCAAGCAGCACTTCGATTCCATCGGTGATCGAAATAGGTGAAGTCGTTAATGTCAGGATGCTCGTCATAAACACCAACACTAGGAACCGGATCGAGATGAAGATCCCTTGCCGCAATCCTTCCTCATAGATATCTACAAAACCGATGCTGAAGAGCAACGCCCCGCCTTCGGTAAAGAATAAATGCAGGAAAAACGTGAAGGCCATTAAGATAAAGACGGGTTTCAAGCCGTTAATCAAGAAATACAGCCGAATTTTCGATAAAAATACGGAAAGCAAAGTAAATCCAAGCAAAATTGCATAGGTAATGGCATTATTCGCGATAAAAACGATTGCAATAAACAAAAAGACGAACAAGATTTTTGCTCTTGGGTCCAGCCGGTGGACGATTGAATCTCCTGGAATAAAGCGCCCAAAAATCATTTTCTCCATCATTTCGGCTCACGCCCTTCCTTGAGCGCCCGCGCGATGGACCGCGCCAGCGCTTCTTCAGTCAGCGCAAGCTCATCGAGTGTTAAGCCGGTTTTCTCTTCAAACTCCCGCTGCATGCGCACGGTGCGCGGCGGCTCCAGCCGGTAATCGCCGAGCTGCTCTTCATTGGCGAAAACTTCGCGCACATCGCCTGTCGCGACGCATTTGCCGCTATGCATGATGGCCACTGTCTCCGCATAACGCGCGGCATCTTCCATGCTATGTGTCACAAGCACAGTCGTTAAGCCTTTCTCTTGATGCAGTCGGTAAAACAAATCCATGATTTCCCGGCGTCCGCGCGGGTCGAGTCCTGCCGTCGGTTCATCGAGCACCAAGACATCCGGCTCCATCGCTAAGACTCCCGCAATGGCGACGCGGCGCATTTGCCCGCCCGATAAGTCAAAAGGTGATTTCTCCAGCACATCTTCCGGAAGCCCGAGCTGTTCGACTAAGGCAATGGCCCGTCTGCGCGCTTCTTCTTCCGGCACGCCAAAGTTCAGCGGGCCGAACATGATATCTTTCAGGACCGTTTCATCAAACAGCTGCTGTTCCGGGAACTGAAAGACGATGCCGACTTTTTTCCGTACGTCCCGCAAGTTTTTCGCTTTTGTCCCAGCTACGATTTTTCGTTCGCCGATCAGCACGCTGCCTTCAGTCGGCTGCAATAAGGCGTTTAAATGCTGCAGCACGGTCGACTTTCCGGAACCTGTGTGGCCGATGATCGCCGTATAAGAGCCGGAAGGGATGTGCAGCGTGACATCCGTCAACGCACGCTTTTCAAAAGGGGTGTCTTTTGCATAGCTATATCCTATTTGCTTGAGTAATATGTCCATAATTCCTCCACCAGCTCATGTTCTGTCATAGATTCACCAGTCAATGGCACTCCGGCTTGTTTCAATAAACCAGCCATCCGCATCGCAAACGGTAAGTCCAGCCCCATTTCCGTCAGCTCTTCACCGGAAGAAAACACTTCATCGGGCGTGCCTTCCAGTTGTTTATGTCCGGCATTCATCACCAGCACACGGTCAGCGAGCGCCGCTTCCTCCAGGTCGTGGGTAATCGACAAGACGGTGAGGCCTGTCGTTTCGCGCAGTTCGCGAATCGTCTCGATCACTTCCCGGCGACCTTGCGGATCGAGCATCGAAGTCGCTTCATCCAAAATAAGCAAGCGCGGGCGCAAAGCCAGGGCCCCAGCAATCGCCACACGCTGCTTTTGTCCGCCGGATAAGTGATGCGGCTCATGATCAAGGTAATCTGCCATCTTCACTTGCTGCAAAGATTCACGGACACGCACAACCATTTCTTCGTGTGGGACGCCATTATTCTCCAAAGCAAACGCGACATCATCCTGCACCGTCGCCCCAACAAATTGGTTGTCCGGATTCTGGAACACCATCCCCATTTGCGAGCGGATGTCCCATAAACTTTCTTCAGACATTTTCAACCCCATTGCCTGGACAACGCCTTGCTGGGGAAATAATAAGCCATTCATCAGTTTGGCGATCGTTGATTTACCGGAACCGTTATGGCCGACAAGGGCCACCCATTCCCCTTCGCCAATCGAGAACGACAGATCCGAGACAGCCGGCTTAACTGACTTGTCTTCCGGCACGTATGTGAATGTCACTTGTTCAAATGACAAAATGGTTCCTTTCATGTGTTGAAGCCTCCTCTAAACTTTCTCTACTCTGCTCTTATGTGCTGTAAAACGGGAACTTGCGTCTACCTCGCTTAATTTGCACTGTTCATATTCCCTTCTGCGGAATATCAACACTGAAAATTAATTGATCATTAAATAAAAAAAGCGCGCACCTCATTCAGAGTATGCGCTTTTCTATCTCTATGGCTCCTGCGGGTGCTTAAGCCGCCGGTTGAATGAGGTGCGTAGAGCTAGACGAGACGCCGCCCGGAGGCTCGCTCATCATAACACTCAGCTTTTCATATTGTCGTATAAATCATGATGCTAAAAGAAGAGGGCTATGAACCCTCTTCAACTGATTAAACCAATTCAATAATTACGATTGGTGCGCCATCTCCGCGACGAGGCCCCATTTTCATGATGCGCGTGTAGCCGCCTTGACGGTCAGCGTAACGTGGTGCTACATCGTCAAACAATTTTTGCAAAGCAAAGATTGTGTTTTCGTTGCCTTCTTCATCAGTAGAAGTCACGAGTTCACGGCGAATGTATGCTGCAGCTTTACGGCGAGCGTGGATATCTCCGCGCTTACCAAGCGTGATCATTTTTTCTACAGTTGAACGGACTTCTTTTGCACGGGCTTCAGTTGTCTGAATGCGTTCGTGAACGATTAGGTCAGTCGTAAGGTCACGCAAAAGCGCTTTACGTTGAGAACTTGTACGTTGAAGTTTTCTCATTGAAGTTTCCCTCCTTTGTTGAATAGTTCAGAAAGAATCGGGCAATCAGTCTTCTTTACGAAGGCCAAGACCTAGATCTTCCAACTTCACTTTCACTTCTTCAAGTGATTTGCGTCCGAGGTTGCGAACTTTCATCATGTCGTCTTCCGACTTGTTGGCCAATTCGTGGACAGTGTTAATGCCGGCACGTTTCAGGCAGTTATAAGAACGAACAGAAAGATCAAGCTCTTCGATAGTCATCTCAAGCACTTTCTCTTTTTGGTCTTCTTCTTTTTCAACCATGATTTCAGCTGTTTGAGCCTCATCCGTCAATCCTACGAAGATGTTCAGATGTTCAGTGAAAATTTTCGCGCCAAGCGCAATTGCCTCTTTGGGACCGATGCTTCCATCTGTCCAGACATCGAGGGTTAATTTATCGAAATGAGCGAGTTGGCCCACACGGGTATTTTCCACTTGGAAATTGACGCGTGAAACTGGCGTGTAAATAGAGTCAATCGGGATAACGCCGATTGGAAGATCTTCACGTTTGTTCTGATCTGCACGGGCATATCCACGGCCGCGGTTAGCATACATGCGCATGCGCAAATGGCCGTCTTTCGCGATTGTTGCAATATATAGATCCGGATTCAGAATTTCCACGTCACTATCGTGAGTGATATCTGCAGCCGTAACCGTTCCGTCACCTTTTACATCAATTTCAATGACTTTTTCTTCGTCAGAGTAAATTTTCAAAGCGAGCTTCTTGATATTCAAAATGATAGAGGCCACATCTTCTTCTACACCTTCGACAGTGGAGAATTCATGCAAAACGCCATCAATTTGGATCGAAGTAACAGCTGCGCCAGGTAAAGATGAAAGTAGGATTCGACGTAAGGAGTTACCTAAAGTGGTACCATATCCACGCTCAAGGGGTTCAACAACGAATTTGCCATATTTGGCATTGCTGTCGATCTCAACCGTTTCAATTTTTGGTTTTTCTATTTCGAGCATTCAGTTTACCCTCCTTCAAAACGTCGGTATTTTCGTTGCATAAGAATTCGATAGTCACAGACTTTCGCTACGATTCAGAACACATTTAGTAAGTCGTGATGTTCAAAAATCCTACTCAGACCAACGATTATACGCGACGGCGTTTTGGCGGGCGGCAGCCGTTGTGAGGAACTGGAGTTACGTCTCTAATTGCAGTAACTTCCAATCCAGCAGCTTGAAGCGCACGGATAGCAGCTTCGCGACCTGAACCAGGACCTTTAACAGTTACTTCCAAAGTTTTCAAACCATGTTCCATGGAAGTTTTTGCAGCAGTTTCAGCAGCCATTTGGGCAGCGAATGGAGTGGATTTACGTGAACCACGGAATCCTAGAGCACCAGCCGAAGACCATGATACTGCGTTACCTTGCATATCAGTGATCGTAACAATTGTGTTATTGAATGTTGAGCGGATGTGAGCAATACCGGATTCGATATTCTTTTTCACACGACGCTTACGAGTTTGTTGTTTACGTGCCATGTTAAGAAACAACCTCCTTTACTGATTATTTTTTCTTGTTAGCTACAGTTTTACGAGGACCTTTACGCGTACGCGCGTTGTTCTTCGTATTTTGACCACGAACCGGAAGACCGCGACGGTGGCGGATACCACGGAAGCTAGCGATTTCCATCAAACGTTTGATGTTCATGGAAACTTCACGGCGAAGGTCACCTTCGATTTTGTACTGATCCAATTGTTCACGGATATTGTTCAACTCGTCTTCTGTAAGATCGCGAACGCGAGTCTCTTCAGAAACACCAGCACCAGAAAGAACTTTCTGAGCAGTCGTTTTCCCAACACCGTAGATATAAGTCAATGAAATTACAACGCGTTTGTCGCGCGGAATGTCAACACCAGAAATACGTGCCATGTGTGCGATGCACCTCCTTCTTTATTAACCTTGTCTTTGTTTGTGTTTCGGATTTTCACAGATTACCATTACTTTACCGTTTCTGCGAATAACTTTACATTTTTCGCAGATCGGCTTCACAGATGGTCTCACTTTCATCTAACCCAACCTCCTTAGTAGTCCGGAGTGCAAAAGATTATTTAAAACGGTATGTGATGCGACCGCGTGTTAAATCGTAAGGAGAAAGTTCTACTGTTACTTTATCTCCTGGCAGAATGCGGATGAAATGCATGCGAATCTTGCCTGATACGTGCGCAAGAATCGTATGGCCATTTTCAAGCTCCACTTTAAACATCGCGTTGGGCAAAGTCTCAATGACTGTTCCCTCGATTTCAATTACATCGTCTTTCGCCATCGACCCAGTCTCCCTTCTGTATACAAATCAGGTACTCATCTTCAAACAGTATTTGCTGATTGAATAATTCTTATCCATTCACCAGGAATTCATGAGTGACATTTGAAAGACCTTCTCCGGGTTCCTCTCCCCACTTATGACAGCGGAGTTCGGGGGTTCCGGTTGAGCCAGTCTGACCCACGTATCCTCGACTGCCCGGACTGCCTTGGATGAGTTCCAAACCCGTTACACAGATGCTTCCACGAAACCCATTATACTACCTCCGGTGCGGAATTGCACGGAGCAACGAGCCTCACCGGTTTCATATAATCAAGCCTTGTTTGCTTTTGCAGCTCTCGAAAATTCATATCTCCGGTGCTCCTTAAAGCCACATGGAGGCAACTAACTGCGCCCGGCGCCGGGACTTAACCTCGGTCGCCCTTTAGAAGAGCATCAATGTCAGCAAATACTTTATCAATGTCCTGCTGTCCATCTATATTGGTCAGCACGTTCTTGTCTTCATAGAAGTCGAGAAGCGGCTGAGTTTGTTGCATGTTAACTTCTAAACGCTTCGTGACGGTTTCAGGTTTGTCGTCTTCGCGTTGGTAGAGCTCTCCGCCATCCTTATCGCACACGCCTGCAACTGCAGGTGGATTGAAGACAGTATGGTAAGCAGTTCCACAAACTTTGCAAATCCAACGACCTGTTAAACGTGCAATCAATTCGTCTTGTTCAACTTGGATGTTTACGACATGCTCGATTCGTTTGCCAAGATCAGCCAGAAGAGATTCCAGCGCCTCAGCCTGAGGAACTGTGCGTGGAAAGCCATCCAACAGGAAGCCTTTCTCACAATCCGCTTGGCTGAGTCGCTCTCGGACGATACCGATCGTCACTTCGTCAGGCACCAAGGCACCTTGATCCATGAACGACTTTGCTTCCAGACCCAGTGCCGTACCGCCTTTAATAGCTGCACGGAACATATCGCCTGTCGAAATATGAGGGATGTCGTACTTCTTGACAATTTCGTCTGCTTGCGTGCCTTTGCCGGCACCTGGTAGACCCATCAACACAATGTTCATACGTTTTGCCCCCTCAGACAAGTGGATAAGGAACGTTTGCACGTTCCTCCCCATTGATTATTTCATAAAGCCTTTGTAATGACGTTTCACAAGTTGTGATTCCAATTGCTTCATCGTCTCGAGGGCTACCCCGACGACAATCAGCAAGCTCGTACCGCCAATCTGTGCAGATTGAGGCAAGTTTGCGATGTTAATGAAGAAAATTGGCATGACCGCAATAACGGAAAGGAAGATGGCTCCCACAAAAGTCAGGCGGTAAAGCACACTTGTTAAATAATCTTGCGTATTTTTACCCGGACGGATTCCCGGAATGTATGCACCTTGCTTTTTCAAGTTGTCCGCCACGTTTTCAGGATTGACCTGAATGAATGCATAGAAATACGTGAATGCAATGATCAAGGCGACATAAATAATCATGCCGACAGGACGCGTGTAATCAAACGTATTCTGGATTGCCTCCGTAAACGCGTTGGCACCAAAGAAAGAAGCGATAGTTTGCGGCGTAATGATGAACGCCACTGCAAAGATTACCGGGATAACTCCGGCCGCGTTTACTTTCAAAGGTAAATGCGTTTGCTGCCCATTCGAGCTCTGGCCACGGCCAGCGACACGTTTGGCATACTGGATCGGGATTTTACGCAACGCTTGTTGAACGTAAATGACCAATACAGTAATTGCAACAACTGCGAGTGCGAGCAATGCCATAATGGCAATATTGATTGGAAGCTGGTCGCCAGCTCCTTGGATCTGCTGCGCATAAAGTTGGTTAATTGCTCCTGGTACTGCAGCGACAATCCCTGCGAAGATGATAATCGAAATACCGTTCCCCACGCCTTTTGCCGTGATCTGCTCACCAAGCCACAATAGAAATGCTGTTCCTGCTGTCAGTACGATGGCGATTACCACATAAGTCGCAACCGAATCATCTTGAATCAATGTACCTCCGTACATTTGGTTAAATCCATAAGACATACCGATCGCCTGAATAAACGCAAGAACGATTGTAAAGTAACGAGTGAATTGAGCAAGTTTCCGTCTTCCGACTTCGCCTTGTTTCGCCCACTCAGCAAACTTCGGCACAACATCCATTTGCAGGAGCTGTACGATGATCGATGCTGTGATATAAGGCATGATTCCCATCGCCAAAATCGAGAAGTTGGCCAGGGCACCTCCACCGAAAGTATTCAAGAAACCGATCAGACCCATCTGATCTGTAGCTTGGAGTACTGACGCATCAACATTCGGCACCGGAACGAATGTCCCGATACGGAAGATGATGAGCATTGCTAAAGTAAAGAAAATTTTATTTCGAATATCAGTTACGCGCATAAGATTAGAGATTGTCTGAAACATTAAAGCACCTCGGTTTGACCGCCGGCAGCTTCAATAGCTTCTTTAGCTGATGCAGAGAATTTGTGGGCTTGTACAGACAATTTCTTGTCCAAGCTTCCGTTACCAAGGATCTTGATACCAGAACGCTCTTTGCTCACAACACCTGTTTCGATTAACAATGCAGGTGTAATTTCTGTGCCTTCTTCAAAACGGTTCAACACGTCAAGATTTACAACAGTGTAGTCTTTACGGTTGATGTTCGTGAATCCACGCTTCGGCAAACGACGGAACAATGGGTTTTGACCACCCTCGAATCCTGGACGGACACCGCCGCCTGAACGGGCTTTTTGACCTTTGTGGCCTTTACCGGCTGTTTTACCAGTACCTGAACCGATTCCGCGTCCGATACGCTTGCGTGAGCTGCGTGAACCTTCTGCTGGTTTTAATTCGTGAAGTTTCATGTGGTTGGCACCTCCTTCTATAGAAATCAGGGATTAAACTTCTTTAATAGTAACTAAGTGAGCGACTTTATCAAGCATTCCGCGAACTGCCGCGTTGTCTTGGTGCTCAACTGTTTGATGCATTTTGCGCAGGCCTAGTGACTGGACTGTTTTACGTTGTGTCGGTTTAGCACCGATCACTGACTTAGTGAGGGTAATTTCTAGTTTAGTAGCCATGTAATTTCCCTCCCTTATTGGAATAACTCTTCTGTAGTTTTGCCGCGAAGTTTTGCAACTTCATCAGCGCTCTTCAGTTGAGTCAAACCGTTGATAGTAGCACGGACCATGTTGATCGGTGTGTTAGAACCAAGAGATTTAGACAAGATGTCTTGTACTCCTGCAAGCTCTAATACCGCACGAACAGGACCACCAGCAATAACACCAGTACCTGGTGAAGCAGGTTTGATAAGAATCGAGCCGGCACCGAAGCGCCCAGTTACTAGATGTGGAGTAGTACCTTTAACCATAGGTACTTCGATTAAGTTCTTCTTCGCATCTTCAATAGCTTTACGGATTGCTTCTGGAACTTCTTGTGCTTTCCCAGTACCAAAACCGACTTTACCATTTTTGTCGCCTACAACAACCAATGCGGAGAAACGGAAACGACGTCCACCTTTTACAACTTTCGCTACGCGGTTAATCGTAACTACGCGTTCTTCAAGTTCAAGTTTGTTTGGATCAATACGACGCATTATATGGGTCCCTCCTTCTTTTAGAATTCTAAGCCGTTTTCACGAGCAGATTCAGCCAAAGCTTTCACACGGCCGTGATATAAATAACCACCGCGGTCAAAAACAACTGATTTCAAGCCGTTTTCTACTGCGCGTTTTGCAATCGTTTCGCCGACTTGAGCAGCCGCTTCGACGTTGCCTTTTGTTTCAAGAGAAAAATCTTTATCTGCAGATGATGCGCTAGCAAGCGTTACGCCATTTACATCGTCGATCAATTGAGCGTAGATGTATTTGTTTGAACGGAAAACGTTCAAGCGTGGACGTTCAGCTGTTCCCGTGATTTTAGAACGTACGCGAGCGTGACGTTTTTTACGGGATGCATTTTTATCGAGTTTCGTAATCACTGAGGTCACTCCTTTCAGCCTGCCTAAGCAGCATTATTTACCTGTTTTACCTTCTTTGCGGCGAACTTTTTCGTCTTCGTAACGGATCCCTTTGCCTTTATACGGCTCTGGAGGGCGAGTAGCACGGATGTTTGAAGCAAGTGCTCCGACCATCTCTTTGTTAATTCCTTTAACGACGACTTTCGTGTTGCCTTGTACTTCGATTTCGATTCCTTCTTCCGGAGTGAATTCCACCGGGTGAGAATAGCCAACGTTCAAGACCAATTTCTTGCCTTGTAGCTGAGCACGGTAACCTACACCGACTAGTTCAAGTGAGCGGGAGAAGCCTTCAGATACTCCAGTAACCATGTTCGCGAGCAATGCACGGGTTGTACCGTGGATTGTGCGGTGGTCTTTGGAATCTGATGGGCGTGACAATGTCAAAACATTATCTTCCTGCGTGATTGTGATATCTGAGTTAAACGAGCGAGTAAGCTCGCCTTTAGGCCCTTTTACAGTTACGTTATTATCGTTTTCGACAGTAACGGTAACGTTAGCAGGAACCTCGATTGGTTTTTTACCTACACGTGACATTCTGTTGCACCTCCATTCGTTTGTTGCTTCTTACCAAACGTAAGCTATGATTTCGCCGCCGACTTTTTTCGCGCGGGCTTCTTTATCAGTTACCAAACCTTGTGATGTCGATACTAGAGCGATTCCAAGACCGTTTAGTACACGAGGCACCTCGTCAGTTTTAGCGTATACACGTAGTCCTGGTTTTGAAATGCGTTTCAAGCCAGTGATGACGCGTTCGTTGTTGGCACCGTATTTAAGGAAAATGCGGATCATGCCTTGTTTATCATCTTCAACATATTCTACGTCACGTACGAAACCTTCACGCTTCAGGATTTCAGCGATGTCTTTTTTCACGTTGGAAGCCGGAAGCTCCAATTTCTCGTGACGAACCATGTTTGCATTACGAATGCGTGTCAGCATATCTGCAATCGGATCTGTCATTGTCATTACATTTACCTCCTTCCCAATTTAGGGGATTACCAGCTGGCTTTTTTGACGCCAGGAATTTGTCCCACATATGCAAGTTCACGGAAACAAATACGGCAAAGTTTGAATTTGCGCAGTACTGAATGCGGACGTCCGCATCGTTCACAGCGAGTGTACTCTTGTACTTTATACTTTGGCGTGCGTTTTTGTTTAGCAATCATCGATTTTTTAGCCACGTTTACGCCTCCCTCATCTTTACTTTTGGAACGGCATACCGAATTGTGTCAATAACTCACGAGCTTCTTCATCAGAGTTCGCAGTTGTCACAATTACGATATCCATACCGCGTACTTTAGAAACTTTATCATAATCGATTTCAGGGAAGATCAATTGTTCTTTCACACCAAGTGTGTAGTTGCCGCGTCCGTCGAAAGATTTTTTCGATACGCCACGGAAGTCACGAACACGTGGGAGTGAGATAGCAATCAATTTATCCAGGAAGTCATACATACGCTCACCGCGTAGTGTAACTTTACATCCGATTGGCATGCCTTCACGAAGGCGGAAGCCAGCGATAGATTTCTTAGCTTTTGTGATGACCGGCTTTTGACCAGTGATCGTCTGTAATTCTTCAACAGCAGAATCAAGTGATTTTGTGTTTTGTACAGCTTCACCGACACCCATGTTGATAACGATCTTATCAACTTTCGGTGCCTGCATTACTGAGGAATATTCAAACTTGCTCACTAGAGCAGGTGTGATTTCGTTAGTATATTTTTCTTGTAGGCGGTTCATGTTTGTACCTCCCCTCATTCAGGAATTTTATTTATCTAATTTTTCACCGGATTTTTTTGCAACACGAACTTTTTTGCCGTCTTCCATTTTGTATCCTACGCGAGTCGGCTCGCCGGATTTAGGGTCAACTACCATCACGTTAGAAACGTGGATCGCAGCTTCTTGGCTGACAATTCCGCCTTGCGGGCTTGCCTGGTTCGGTTTTGTATGCTTTTTGACGATGTTAACACCTTCAACGAGCACACGGTCTTTCTTAGGTAGAGCAGTCAAAACAACTCCTGTTTTGCCTTTGTCTTTCCCAGAGATGACCTTAACTGTATCGCCTTTTTTTACATGCATTCTGTCGCACCTCCTTGGTATCGCACGTTGGATGTTTTATAGAACTTCAGGAGCAAGTGAAACGATCTTCATGAAGTTGTTGTCACGAAGTTCACGTGCAACTGGTCCGAAGATACGTGTTCCGCGTGGACCTTTATCGTCGCGGATAATCACACATGCATTTTCATCAAATTTGATGTAAGTACCGTCTTTACGGCGAGCTCCGCTTTTCGTGCGAACGATGACAGCCTTAACGACTTCACCTTTCTTAACAACGCCACCTGGTGTTGCTTTTTTCACGGTACAAACGATTACGTCACCGATGTTTGCTGTCTTGCGACCAGAACCACCAAGCACTTTAATCGTAAGTACTTCACGAGCACCCGAGTTGTCTGCAACTTTTAAACGACTTTCCTGTTGGATCACTTAGGTAACCTCCCTCCGGAACTTTTAGGATTCCGAACTTATTTAAATTAGATGATGACAGCTTTTTCGACGACTTCCACTAAACGGAAACGTTTTGTAGCTGATAGTGGACGAGTTTCCATGATGCGAACGATGTCGCCCATTTTCGCTTCGTTGTTCTCATCATGAGTCTTGAATTTCTTAGAGTATTTTACACGTTTGCCATAAAGCGCGTGCTTTTTTTGAGTTTCAACCATTACTGTAACGGTTTTATCCATTTTGTCAGACACGACGCGGCCTGTGTATACTTTGCGTTGGTTACGCTCAGACATACTTGCAACCTCCTCTCGAATTATCAGTTGTTGCCACTGAGTTCTCTTTCATGAATCACAGTTTTCATACGGGCAATCGCTTTACGTACTTCGCGGATGCGAGCAGTGTTTTCTAATTGACCAGTAGCCAATTGGAAGCGAAGGTTGAAAAGCTCTTCTTTCAGTGATTTCACTTTTTGTTCGATTTCAGCAGTGGTTAGGTCACGGATTTCATTAGCTTTCATTCGATTCACCACCAATTTCTTCGCGTTTTACGAATTTCGTTTTCACTGGCAGTTTGTGAGAGGCAAGACGCAATGCTTCGCGTGCAACTTCTTCAGATACTCCAGCGATTTCGAACATAATTTTACCAGTTTTTACTACCGCTACCCAGCCTTCAGGTGAACCTTTACCGGAACCCATCCGTACTTCAAGAGGCTTTTTCGTGTATGGCTTGTGAGGGAAAATCTTGATCCAGACTTTACCGCCACGTTTCATGTAACGTGTCATAGCGATACGGGCAGATTCGATTTGGCGGTTGGTGATCCATGAAGACTCAAGAGCCTGCAGGCCATATTCGCCGAATGCGACTTCTTTGCCGCCTTTCGCTTCTCCGCGCATCTTGCCACGGTGTTCACGACGATATTTTACGCGTTTTGGCAATAACATATTATTTGCCTCCTTCCTCAGAATTCTTCTTGGTTGGAAGGACTTCACCGCGGTAGATCCATACTTTTACGCCAAGCTTACCATAAGTAGTGTCTGCTTCAGCGTGCGCGTAGTCGATGTCTGCACGCAATGTATGGAGCGGAACAGTTCCTTCGCTATAGGACTCAGCACGGGCAATGTCAGCTCCGCCTAGACGTCCAGATACTTGAGTTTTGATCCCTTTAGCGCCAGAACGCATAGTACGTTGGATCGTTTGTTTTTGAGCACGGCGGAAAGATGCACGGTTTTCTAGCTGGCGCGCGATTCCTTCAGCGACCAATTTCGCATCAAGGTCAGCTCTTTTGATTTCTACGATGTTGATGTGTACACGCTTGCCAGTCATCGCGTTCAGTTGCGTACGAAGTACTTCTACTTCAGAGCCACCTTTACCGATTACCATACCTGGTTTCGCAGTGTGGATTGTAACGTTCACACGGTTTGCAGCGCGTTCGATTTCGATTTTAGAAACAGAAGCTTCTTTCAAACGTGTTTCGATGTATCCACGGATCTTCAAATCTTCGTGAAGGAGTGTCGCGTAGTCTTTCTCAGCGTACCATTTAGACTCCCAGTCACGGATGATTCCGATTCGCATTCCAATTGGATGAATTTTTTGTCCCACGAATTATCCCTCCTTCTTCTCAGATACCACTAGTGTGATGTGGCTAGTGCGTTTGTTGATTGCGCTCGCGCGTCCCATTGCACGTGGACGGAAACGCTTCAAAGTCGGCCCTTCGTCAACGAATACTTCGCTGATGACAAGGTTCTCGATGTTCATTTCGTAATTGTGTTCAGCGTTAGCAGCTGCAGATTTCAACAACTTCTCAACAACAATGGATGCTGCTTTAGGAGTGTGGTTCAAAATTGCGACCGCTTCACCGATTTGCTTGCCTCGGATTAAATCTACTACTAAACGGACTTTACGAGGAGCAATACGTACTGTTCTAGCAACAGCTTTTGCTTGCATGGGGAAATCCTCCTCTCAATTAACGTCTTGTTTTCTTATCGTCTGCACCATGGCTTGCGTATTTGCGCGTTGGGGCAAATTCACCAAGTTTATGGCCTACCATATCTTCAGTCACGTATACAGGGATGTGTTTGTGGCCATCGTATACTGCAATTGTTAGCCCGATGAATGTCGGGAAAATTGTAGAACGGCGAGACCAAGTTTTGATCACTTGTTTTTTCTCAGATTCCTTTTGCGCTTCGACTTTCTTCATAAGATGATCGTCTACAAAAGGTCCTTTTTTCAAGCTGCGACCCATTTGGGATCCTCCCTTCGTGATTGCACCACGGTTCTTTCGACGAACCGCAGCGAAATCAAATTATTTTTTGCGGCGACGTACGATGAATTTATCGGATTGGTTCGTTTTCTTACGTGTTTTGTATCCAAGAGTTGGTTTGCCCCATGGAGACATTGGAGATTTACGTCCGATTGGCGAACGTCCTTCACCACCACCGTGTGGGTGATCGTTCGGGTTCATGACAGATCCGCGGACTGTTGGGCGGTTGCCTTTCCAACGGTTACGTCCAGCTTTACCGATGTTGATCAATTCGTGCTGTTCGTTTCCGACAGCGCCGATTGTCGCGCGGCAAGTAGCAAGAATCATGCGAACTTCGCCTGATTGCAAGCGGACTGTTACGTATTTTCCTTCTTTACCAAGCACCTGTGCTGAAGCTCCTGCAGAACGTACCAATTGGCCGCCTCCGCCTGGTTTCAACTCGATGTTGTGAATAGTAGAACCCATTGGGATATTAAGCAACGGCAAAGCATTACCTGCTTTGATGTCTGCTTCTGGTCCTGACATGATTTGCGTATCAACCTGAACACCTTTAGGTGCAAGGATGTAACGTTTTTCTCCGTCAGCGTAATGGATAAGTGCGATGTTTGCAGAACGGTTCGGATCGTATTCGATCGTAGCAACGCGACCTGGAATGCCATCTTTGTTACGTTTGAAATCGATCACGCGGTATTGGCGCTTATGTCCGCCCCCGTGGTGGCGTACAGTGATTTTACCTTGGTTATTACGGCCGCCTTTACGCTTCGTTGGTTGCAAAAGCGACTTTTCTGGCTTGTTCGTTGTGATTTCAGCGAAATCTGAACTAGTCATATTACGACGACCGTTAGTGGTAGGTTTGTATTTTCTAATCCCCACGTTGTTTCCCTCCTTCTTTGATTAGTTCTTGTTCAGAACTTATACAATTACATTTCGAATAGTTCGATGTCTTTTGAATCAGCAGTCAATTTCACAATCGCTTTACGGCGTTTGTTCGTGTAGCCTGCGTGTTTGCCCATGCGTTTGAATTTGCCTTTGTAGTTCATGATGTTGACTTTCTCAACTTGAACGCCGAAGACTTCTTGAACTGCATGTTTAACTTGAGTTTTGTTAGCGCGAACGTCCACTTCAAAAGTGTACTTCTTCTCCGCCATTACCTCAGAAGAACGCTCGGTAATGACTGGACGCTTTAGAATGTCACGTGCTTCCATTAACCTAGCACCTCCTCGATTTTCTCTACGGCTCCTTTAGTCATGACAACTTTGTCATGGCCAAGCAAGTCCAATACGTTGATACCGTTTGCCGGTACAACTGTCATGCCTTTGATGTTGCGTGCAGATAGTGCCACGTTTTCATCAAGGTCAGCTGTTACGAATAATGCTTTCTTGCCGACAGACAAGTCAGTCACGAGTTTCGTGAATTCCTTAGTTTTCGGTGCGTCGAAAGCCAATCCTTCAAGTACCATCAGGTTTTCGTTTGCTAGAGCCGAAGACAATGCAGAACGAAGAGCCAAGCGACGGACTTTTTTCGGAAGTTTGTAGCTGTAGCTGCGTGGTGTCGGGCCGAATACGACTCCGCCTCCGCGCCATTGTGGTGAACGGATCGAACCTTGACGAGCACGTCCAGTTCCTTTTTGCTTCCATGGCTTTCTTCCGCCACCGGCTACTTCAGAACGGTTTTTAACTTTATGGTTACCTTGGCGCAATGAAGCACGTTGTGCAACGACTGCATCAAAAAGTACAGATTCATTTGGTTCAATCCCGAAGACAAGATCGTTCAATTCGATATCGCCAACTTGTGAACCAGTTTGGTTTAGTAAAGCTACTTTAGGCATTCTTGTTTCCTCCTTCCCCTAAATGTGATTAGTTGGCTTTGATAGCCGACTTAACACGGATTAATGATTTACGTGCGCCAGGAACATTCCCTTTAATAAGAAGCAAGTTGCGCTCAGCATCCACTTTCACGATGTGAAGGTTTTGGATAGTGACCGTGTTGCCGCCCATTTGACCAGGCAATTTCTTCTGTTTGAATACGCGGTTCGGAGCAACAGGCCCCATTGAACCAGGACGACGGTGGTAGCGTGAACCGTGAGTCATCGGTCCGCGTGATTGTCCGTGGCGTTTAATAACACCTTGGAAACCTTTACCTTTCGTAGTTCCTGTTACATCTACTACATCGCCTTCTGCGAATACATCTACTTTGACTTCCTGACCAATCTCGTAATCAGCTAAGTTTACATTGCGAAGTTCGCGAATGAAGCGCTTAGGAGCAGTGTTTGCTTTTGCTACGTGGCCTTTCTCCGGTTTGTTCGAAAGCTTCTCGCGTTTGTCATCAAAACCAAGTTGTACCGATTCGTAGCCATCCACTTCAACTGTTTTTTTCTGAAGCACTACGTTTGGAGCAGCTTCGATTACAGTTACAGGGATCAAATCACCGTTCTCAGCAAAAACTTGCGTCATACCGATTTTTCTACCTAAGATTCCTTTGGTCATGTCGTCACACCTCCTGCAAAATTTTATGTTTTTTATTGTCGTTTACCAATTATAGTTTGATTTCAATATCAACGCCGGATGGTAGATCCAGTTTCATTAGCGCGTCAACAGTCTGTGGTGTCGGGTTAACGATATCGATCAGACGTTTGTGTGTGCGCATTTCGAATTGTTCGCGAGCATCTTTATATTTGTGGACAGCTCGCAAGATTGTGTAAACAGACTTTTCCGTCGGCAACGGTATCGGACCTGATACGCTAGCACCTGAACGTTTAGCAGTTTCAACAATCTTTTCAGCAGACTGATCCAAGATTCTGTGATCATATGCTTTCAAACGGATACGAATTTTTTGTTTTGCCATTATTTTCCCTCCCTTTTCGCCTATTTTTGGGATAGACTTCTCCACGAAAATTTTCCTCACACTCGCCATGGCAAAGCGGCCGGGTGTGTCGGTAACCTCTCGCTTCTTCGCAGTCAAAGACCAACATTCACCATTATACAAAATAAAAAAGAATTCCGCAAGACTTTGCACGAAATTCTTTTTCATTCGCTTTTACTAGTATAGCAGGATTCTTTTCAGTTTCAACCGATACGATAATAGTCGAAATCTTTCGGACTCAGCCTAACAACATGACGGCAATCCAGCCGAATAACACAAGCGGAATATTGTAATGGATGAACGTCGGGACGACCGTATCCCAGATGTGATTGTGCTGGCCGTCAACGTTCAAGCCAGCAGTCGGTCCAAGCGTCGAATCAGAAGCTGGCGACCCGGCATCGCCAAGTGCGCCGGCTGTCCCGATCAATGCGATGATCGCCATCGTCGAGAAACCGAACTCGACGCTTAGCGGAACGAAGATCGCTGCGATGATCGGAATTGTCGAGAACGAGGAACCAATACCCATCGTGACGAACAATCCGACAATTAACATGGCGAATGCCGCTAGGCCTTTGTTGTCGCCGAAGATGCTCGCGGCATTTTCAACGAGCGAGTCGATGGCCCCAGTCGCTTGGATGACCGAAGCGAATCCGTTAGCTGAGATCATGACAAAACCGATGAAGGCCATCATGCGCATACCCGCCGTCAGAACATCGTCCGCTTCTTTCCATTTCATTGCCCCAAAGACGTAGAGGATGAGAATCCCGGCGAGCGCCCCGATGATCATTGAGTCGCTTTGGATCTGCGCTAAGAGCGCTGCAATTAAAGCGATCACGGTCACGATGATGTCTTTGACAGAAGCGGTTCGTTTTGGAGTTTCTTCTATAGTACTAGCCGCTCTTACTTCACGGTAATCACGTGGCTTGCGGTAAGAAATGAAAACTGCGACTACTAAGCCGAGGAATAGGCCTGCGACCGGCAGCGCCATCGCTTTCGGGATATCTGCCATATCGATCGGCATGCCTGCCAGTTCCATCTGCGTAGCGAGAATCTCGTGGAAGATCAACCCGAAGCCATACGGCAATAAAATATACGGCGCCGTCAGGCCGAATGTCAGGACGGAAGCGATGAGCCGGCGGTCGATGCGCAGCTCATTCAGGATGTGTAAAATCGGCGGCACCAAGAGCGGGATAAAGGCGATATGGATCGGAATCAGGTTTTGAGAGAAGATGGCCATCGCGAACAGCGCAAAGATGATGAGCGCCTTCGCCAAGTTCTCGCGCGTCGCCTCCCCTTCTTTATTGACCAGTTTCAACACGCCAGCAACGAGCAATTCCGGTATGCCGGTGCGTGAAATCGCAACAGCGAATCCGCCGAGCATGGCGTAGCTCAGTGCAATGGTCGCCCCTGCACCGAGACCATCTGTATAAGAAGTAAGCGTGTCAGTGAAGCTGAGCCCTCCGCTAAGCCCTCCAGCCAATGCGCCGATTAATAAGGCGAACACCACATTGACCCGAAGCAAGCTTAAAACCAGCATCACTAAAACGGCGATAATAACAGCATTCATTGTTCATTTCTCCTTTAGTTTGCTAAAGCGTTAAAGTACTTTACTAAAGTAACAAATCTGTACAATGATGTCAACACAGCAAAACCGCTCCTGAATGGCACAAAAAAATGCTCCCTGCCCAAAGGCAAAGAGCGGCGGTGCTTTATTGGGCTTGCTGCGTTTTTTCTTCGTATGCCTGGATATAGGAATCGTATTGAATCGTCAAGGCGATCTCATCCCAGCCGTTCAACAGCATTTCTTTCCAGTACGGATCGATGTCGAACGAATAGCTGGCGCCATCTTCTGCCGTCACTGTTTGGTGTTTCAAGTCGACATCAAGACGGTACGGCGCCTGTTTGCCTTTTTCCAGCAGGGCAGCCACTTCCGCTTCTTCAAGGCGGATCGGCAGGATGCCGTTCTTCACACAGTTATTATAGAAGATATCCGCATAACTCGGCGAAATGACGACACGGAATCCGTAGTCCAGGATGGCCCACGGCGCATGTTCACGGGACGAGCCGCAGCCGAAGTTTTCCTGCGCCACAAGGATCTCGGAGTTTTGAAAGCGCGGGTCGTTCAAGACAAATTCTTGATTGGGTGTGCCATCGGAATGAAAGCGCCAATGATAGAACAAATATTTCCCGAACCCTGTGCGCTCGATGCGCTTGAGGAATTCCTTTGAAATAATTTGGTCGGTATCGACGTTTTTGCGGTCGAGCGGCGTCAAGACGCTCGAAATTTCGTTGATGGGTTTCAAATTCAGTTCCTCCTTCCGTTATGCCGAGGGCACAGGTTCTTTCATATAATTGCGGACATCCGTCAAATGACCTTCGATCGCAGCAGCTGCCGCCATTACGGGTGAGACCAAATGCGTCATGGACCCGGCGCCTTGGCGCCCTTCAAAATTGCGGTTCGATGTAGAAGCACAGCGCTCGCCTGACGGTACAGCATCCTCGTTCATTGCCAGGCACATGCTGCAACCTGTCTCGCGCCATTCAAAGCCTGCCTGCAAGAACACTTGGTCAAGCCCTTCCGCTTCAGCTGCGCGCTTGACGGTTTCTGAGCCCGGTACGACAATCGCCGTGACCGACGAATGTACCGTTCTGCCTTTGACGATCTCACTTGCTGCCCGCAAATCACTGAGGCGGGCATTCGTGCAAGAGCCAATAAAGACGTGCTGGATGGCGATGGATGATAACGGTGCGCCTTCTTCCAATTGCATATAAGCAAGCGCTTGGCGCAAAGCGTCTCGGTCTTCCTGCTTGTCGTAATCCGCTGCTGTCGGCACGTGTTCAGCAATGCCTGAACCCATCGACGGGTTGGTGCCCCATGTGACAAACGGCGAGATGTCGTTCGCATGGATGGTATGCGACACGTCATAGCTTGCGCCTTCATCTGTCGCCAGTGCCAGCCAGCGCCCAGCTTCTTGTTCAAACGCTTCGCCTTCCGGGACATTTCTTCTGCCGCGCAAATATTCGACCGTTGTTTCGTCTGGGCTTACCAGCCCGGCGCGTGCGCCTGCTTCGATGGACATATTGCAGATCGTCATGCGTTCTTCCATCGATAAATTGCGGATCGCTTCCCCGGTGTATTCAATGATATGCCCTGTCCCCATATCGACGCCGTACTTCGAGATGATCGCGAGAATGACGTCTTTTGCGGAAACACCAAAGCCAAGCTCTCCGTCGATGCGGATTTCCATCGTTTTCGGCTTGGACTGCCAAAGCGTCTGCATCGACAAGACATGCTCTACTTCACTTGTGCCGATGCCGAATGCCAAAGCGCCGAACGCTCCGTGCGTGGACGTATGGCTATCGCCGCAGACAATCGTCTTGCCGGGCTGTGTGAGGCCGAGTTCCGGCCCGATGACGTGGACGATGCCTTGGTCGGGATGATTGATCCCAGCAAGCGGTACCCCGAACTCATCACAGTTTTCCTGAAGCGTCTTGATCTGCTTACGGGAAATCGGGTCTTTGATCACTGAGCGGTTGCGCGTCGGCACGTTATGGTCCATCGTCGCAAAGCACAGATCCGGACGTCGCACTTTCCGGCCGTTCAGGCGCAAGCCTTCAAACGCCTGCGGGGAGGTAACTTCATGCAGGAGATGAAGGTCGATATACAACAGGTCGGGTTTTCCCGGCTCTTCGAATACAATATGCTGTTCCCAGATTTTTTCAATAATCGTTTTTGCCATAGCAGAGTGCCCCTTCCATTTACACGTAAGAAAACATGATGTGTTCCGACACGAATTCCCGTTCCAATTCTTCGATGACTTTTTCCACGAAGCGTTCCGTTGAGATGACTTTATTGCCGCAAGCCGACAAATCGCCTGTGCAATAGCCATCTTCAAGGACACTCATAACCGCATCTTCAATCGACGATGCTTCTGAATCCATATTGAACGATTGGCGCAGCATCATCGCTGCCGACAACATCGCCGCGGACGGGTTTGCTTTGTTTTGCCCTGCGATATCCGGTGCCGAGCCGTGTACCGGTTCATACAAACCGAAACCGTCTGAACGGATGCTCGCTGACGGCAGCATACCGAGTGAGCCGGTGATGACCGATGCTTCGTCGCTCAAGATATCGCCGAACATGTTCTCCGTAACCAAGACATCGAATGCACGTGGGTTGGTGATCAATTTCATGGCAGCCGAATCGACCAGCATATGTTCAACTTCCACGTCCGGATAACCCGCCTTGCGTTCTTCAACGACTTTTCTCCAAAGCTTGCTGGATTCCAGGACGTTCGCTTTGTCGACTGAAGCCAATTTGCCGCGGCGCGAACGGGCCATTTCGAATGCCCGGTCGACGATGCGTTCGATTTCCGCCCGCGTGTAGACAAGTGTATCGACCGCGGATTTTTCATTATGGCGTTTCGGTTCACCGAAATACAAGCCGCCGGTCAATTCGCGGACGATGACCATGTCCACTTCACGCGCGATTTCTTCTTTTAAAGGGGAAGATCCGAGAAGTGCCGGTACCGCCTTGACTGGGCGGACGTTGGCAAACAAATCGAAGTGTTTGCGGATATTCAAAAGCCCTTTTTCCGGGCGCTGTTCTGCCGGGTTGTTGTCCCATTTCGGGCCGCCTACCGCACCGAGGAGGATGGCATCACTTGCTTCACACGCAGCAATGGTTTCTTTTGGCAGCGGGCTGCCGGATTCATCGACCGCCGCTCCCCCGATTGCCGCGAATTTCCAATGGAATGTGTGCCCATAGCGCATCGCAATGGATTTCAGCACCTTCACTGCCGCCTCTGTTACTTCTGGTCCGATGCCGTCTCCTGGCAATACTGCGATTGTCTTTTCCATAGTAATTCCTCCTCTGTGGGTTTGCTTATTAAACTGCTTGGATCTTCGTTTTATTTCCCTGTTTCACGAGCTGGCGGTTCACTGCATTGAAATAAGCTTTCGCGGTCGCTTCCAAAACATCTTGCGCGACGTCGCGGCCTGTAACGGTCTCCCCGTCATAGCTCATATTGATGACGGCTTCGCCGAGTGCATCGCGGCCTTTGCCAATAGATGTCACACGGTAGTCCAGGATGTGCACTTTGCCTTCGACGATGCGTTCAAGTGTATTGAATATCGCTTCGACCGATCCGGAGCCGGTTGCTGCTTCGTGAATCGCGGTGCCGTCCGGGCCGATAGCGGATGCTGTTGCTGTCGGGATATTCGCCGTGCCGTATTGCACCTGCACGCTTTCAAGCTCATAAATCGGCGTTTCCGTGTCATTGATTTGCTGATCTGTTAGCAAGACGAACAAATCATCTTCTGTGATCTGTTTTTTACGGTCCGCAAGTTTCTTGAATTCAATAAACGCTTCATTCAATTTAGCGTCAGGCAACTCGAAGCCCATCTTCACCGCACGGTCGCGGAAAGCGTGCCTGCCGGAATGTTTGCCAAGCACAAGCTCAGTCGCTGCATCGCCGATCAATTCTGGCGTGATGATTTCATAGGTCAGCGGATTTTTCAGCATGCCGTCCTGGTGGATGCCTGATTCATGCGCAAAGGCGTTCTTCCCGACGACCGCTTTATTCGGCTGGATGATGCTGCCGGTCAATTGGCTGACCAATTGGCTCGAGCGTTTAATTTCGTTCAAATTAATGCCGGTTTCAATTTCGTAGAATTGCTTGCGGATGTGGAGTGCCACCGCAATTTCTTCCAACGCGACGTTTCCTGCGCGTTCACCGATGCCGTTGATCGTGCCTTCGACTTGCGTCGCGCCGTTTTCAATCGCAGCGAGCGTGTTCGCTGTCGCCATGCCCAGATCGTTATGGCAATGTGCGGACAACTTGACGTTTTCGATGCCCGGTACGTTTTCCGTCATATAACGGAACATCGCCCCGTATTCTTCAGGTGTCGCATAACCGACTGTATCCGGCAGATTGACTGTCGTCGCGCCTGCTTCGATGACTTTCTTGATGATGTGCGCCAAGAATTCCGGGTCGGATCTTGAGGCATCTTCCGCTGACCACTGGACGAGCGGGAAGAATTTTTTCGCATAACGGACAGATTCGACAGCAATGTCGACGACCTGTTCCGGTGTTTTCATCAATTTATGTTCCATATGGATAGGAGACGTTGCCAAGAAGATGTGAATATGCGGTTGTTCCGCTCCCTTCAAGGCATCCCATGTCCGGTCGATATCCGCTTTCATGGAGCGGGACAGTCCCGTTACGATAGAGTTCTTCACCGTACCGGCTATCCGCTGCACTGCGTCGAAGTCTCCTGGCGATGAAGCCGGGAACCCCGATTCGATAATCGTCACGCCTAGACGTTCGAGCTGGCGGGCGATTTCGATTTTCTCAGCTGTATTCAAGTTGATCCCGGCCGACTGTTCTCCGTCCCGTAGTGTCGTATCGAAAATATCAATTTGAGACATTAGCAGCCACCTCTTTTGTTTTTTTGTTTTCATTGACGAATGGCATCATGGCGCGCAACTCGCGTCCGACTTGTTCGATTTGGTGTTCCGCTTCAGCGTTTTCGATCGCCGTGAATTCCGGACGGTTCAATTGGTTCTCAAGCAACCAGCCTTTGGCGAATTTGCCGGTTTGGATATCCGTCAATACATCTTTCATGCGGGCTTTTGTATCGGCATCGACAATGCGCGGGCCGGATACAAAATCACCCCATTGTGCTGTATCGGAGATCGAGTAGCGCATGCCGGACATGCCGCCTTCATACATTAGGTCAACAATCAATTTCAGTTCGTGCAAACATTCGAAGTATGCCAGTTCCGGCTGATAGCCTGCTTCCACCAAAGTTTCGAATCCGGCTTTGACGAGTGAAGTCACCCCGCCGCAAAGAACGGCTTGTTCACCGAATAGATCCGTTTCTGTTTCTTCCTTGAACGTCGTCTCCAAGATTCCGGCACGGGCAGCGCCGACGCCTTTTGCGTAAGCTAAAGCGGTATCTTTTGCATTGCCGGATACATCTTGATGTACTGCGAATAACGCCGGTACGCCTGCTCCTGCTTCGAACGTTCTGCGGACAAGATGTCCCGGGCCTTTAGGGGCAACAAGGAACACGTCCACATCTTTCGGCGGCACGATTTGGTTGAAATGAACATTGAAGCCGTGTGCGAAGACGAGTGATTTTCCAGCCGTTAGATGCGGCTTGATCGACTCTTCGTAGATTTGCGTCTGGCGCTCATCCGGCACCAGTACCATGATGACATCTCCTGCTTGCGCTGCTTCCGCTACTGTCGCCACTTCCAGGCCGTCTGCTTTTGCCTGATCGAATGATTTGCCGGGTCTTACGCCGACCACTACTTTGAATCCAGAATCATTTAAGTTTTGTGCATGGGCATGCCCTTGTGAACCGTAGCCGATCACCGCGATTGTTTGTCCTTTTAAAGCCTGGTCGTTTACGTCTTGGTTATAATACATTTTTGCCATTTTTAATTTCCTCCTCAGGGTTTGGGGTTTTATTTTAAAGGATGTTCAATTGCGGTGTATGGGCTTTTTGCGTTTCTCTGACAAAAGCGGATACTCCGGTTCTTGTTAATTCTTTGATGCCGTATGGCTTCATCAAATCGATGAAGGCTTCGATTTTCTCAGGGTCGCCTGTTACTTGGAACGTAGTGACGTTTTTGCTCATATCGACCACTGTCGCGCGGAACGGTTCCACGATGCTGTAAATCTCGCTGCGCGCTGCGGGCGGTGCGACCACTTTAATCAGCGCGAGCTCTCTCATGACCATCGCCTTTTCGGTAATATCATTGACTTTCAAGACGTCAATCTGCTTTTGCAGCTGTTTGAGCAATTGCTCCAACTTTCCTTTATCTTCCACATTGACGACGAAAGTCATTTTGGAAATTCCTGCTTGCTCGGTATGTCCGACCGAAATGCTTTCAATATTGAATTGGCGTTTCATCAACAGCCCTGTAACCCGGTTCAAGACGCCGCTCTGGTTGATGACCGTCGTTGTGATTACTCGCTTCATTCGCCTTTCACCCCGATCATTTCGTTGAGCCCTTTGCCTGGCGCCACCATCGGGTACACACATTCGAGTTGGATTACCCGGCAATCGATGAGCGCTGGGCCATCTGATTCAAACGCTTTTTTGAATACTTCTTCCGCTTCTTCCATCGTTTCGACCTTATAGCCGTCTAGATCATAAGCGGCCGCCAGTTTCACGAAATCCGGCTGCACCGGCATCATCGATTGGGAATAGCGTTCCTCGTAGAAGGTTTCTTGCCACTGGCGAACCATTCCAAGGCTTTGGTTGTTCAAGATGACGATTTTTACCGGCAACCGGTATTCCTGCAATAGCGACAACTCCTGCAAAGTCATTTGGAAACCAGCATCGCCGACTACCGCCACGACCGTTTCTTCCGGTCTTGCAAACTTCGCCCCGATCGCTGCCGGGAAGCCGAAGCCCATTGTTCCAAGCCCTCCGGATGTTACCCAGTTATGCGGGTTGTTGAAGCGGTAATACTGAGCCGTCCACATTTGGTGTTGGCCGACATCCGTCGTGACGATCGCGTCGCCGCCTGTCAAACGATGGATCAATTCGACAGCTTGCTGAGGCATGATGCCTTTTCGTTCTTTTTGGTGATACTGAAGCGGATAAGCTTCCTTGTATGCATGGAGCTTGCCGCGCCATTCTTCTGTGTCCGGGCTTTCGAAATTGCTTTTCAATAGCTCGACCAATGCCGCTTTGGCATCCGACACGATCGGGATTGCTGTCGGGACGTTCTTCCCGATTTCTGCAGGATCGATATCGATATGGATGACTTCCGCATTCGGCGCAAATGATGTCAAATTGCCAGTGAGCCTGTCGTCAAAACGGGCCCCAATGTTGAGTAAGACATCGCATTCGCAAATTGCCGTATTCGCTGCATACGTTCCGTGCATGCCTCCCATGCCGAGGAACAATTCGTGATCGCCGCCAACTGTTCCAAGTCCAAGCAAGGTGTTCACGATTGGGATTTGATGATGTTCCGCAAATGCTTGAAGCTCTTCGGAAGCTCTCGCTGCCAAAACTCCGGCACCGGCAAGAATCACCGGCTTTTTCGCTTTCGCCAGCAATTGCACCGCCTTTTGGATCTGCAGATAATTCGGCGAGATGGTCGGTTGATAGCCCGGCAAGTACACATCTGCATCCGCTTGTTCCTCACTTCCGGCGAACAGCATCGTCGATACGTCTTTCGGGATATCGACGACGACCGGTCCCGGGCGCCCTGTCGAAGCAATGAAGAATGCTTCTTTGATGATCCGTGGCAAGTCTTCCGCTTTTTTCACCTGGTAATTATGTTTCGTGATCGGCTGGGTGATGCTGACGATATCCGCTTCCTGGAAAGCATCGGTGCCGATAACCGATGTAGCAACTTGCCCGGTGAAGATGACGAGTGGCAAGGAATCGAGCATGGCATCCGCAATCCCGGTGACGAGGTTCGTCGCCCCAGGGCCTGACGTGGCAATGACCACCCCTGCTTTTCCGGAAACTCTGGCGTAGCCTTCCGCCGCATGGATCGCGCCTTGTTCGTGTCTCGCTAATATGTGGCGGATCGGGTTTCGATGCAAAGCATCGTAGATTGGCAGAACCGCACCTCCTGGATAGCCAAAAATGATCTCAACACCCTGCTGTTTCAATGATTGAATTAAGACGTCTGCCCCGCTGCCGGATAATCCTTGTTTGAGTTCTTCTCTGACCTTTACGTTTACTCCCAATCTTTCCGCCTCCTTCTTCTTAAGTCTTCGGAAGTAGCAAATGAAAAAGCTTTTCCATCCCTACACAAAGAAGACATCTTCTTTGCATAGGGATGAAAAAGCTTCATGGTACCACCCTATTTCACTGCGATTTGCAGCCTCTTGGATAATTGCTTATCCGCTGATAACGATAACCCGTCGCTTGCAGTCACCGGGAACACCTAGAAGGCCGAAGCCGTTCAGCATTCCACTCAGAGGGGATGTCGCATCTGGCAGCATTGCCGGCTTCCACCGCCCCGGCTCTCTGTGAATGCTGTATTCCATTTGCTTTAACCTCGTCATTGAATTGATCATATGAATTTATACTACGTTTAGATGTTCTTCGTTATACACTTTAAAGCCGTCTTGCTGCACCAGCTCGCGGAATGCTTCGAGAAGATCATTGGTGACAGGCCCTGGCTTGCCGTCCCCGATCACGCGGCCATCCACTTTGATGACGGCGATGACTTCTGCTGCCGTCCCTGTCAGGAACACTTCGTCTGCGACGTAGACATCGTGTCTGGTAAAGACGCCTTCTTCCATTTGGTAACCTTTTTCAGCTGCGACTTCCATGATGGCGTTGCGCGTAATTCCTTCAAGCGCCCCTACATAACCGGGAGGCGTCAGCAATTTGTTTTTGCGGACAATGAAGATATTATCGGCCGATCCTTCAGCCACATAGCCTTGATCATTCAGCATGAGTGCTTCAGAAACACCTGCCAGACTTGCTTCAATCTTCACCAGGATGTTGTTCATATAGTTAAGTGATTTCACTTTCGGGCTAAGGACGTCTGAGCGGCTTCTTCTTGAAGCGACCGAGACGATTTCAATGCCGCTGTCGTACAAGGCTTTCGGGAATAAAGAAAGCGGCTCTGCGATGACGATGACATTCGGCTTTGCACAGCTGAATGGATCAAGCCCTAAATTTCCAACACCGCGTGAGACGACTAAGCGGATATAGGCATCCTTCAACTTGTTCTGCCGGAGCGTTTCCACGACCAGCTGCGTCATTTCTTCGAAAGTATGCGGAATTTCAAGCATCACTGATTTAGCCGAATCGTAAAGGCGCTCCAGGTGTTCTTCTAAACGAAAGACATTTCCGTTGTATGAACGAATGCCTTCGAAGACTCCGTCGCCATAAAGGAAGCCATGATCATATACTGAAACCTTGGCATCTTCTTTTTTTACAAATTCACCATTCATATAGATTACTTGTTCAGTCATGATGACCACTTCTTTCTTCGAAATTTTTTATGAGGATAAGTGCTATAAATGCTTTGCTCTGTTAAATTGTTGCTATCATATCGCCTATTCTAAAGGGTGTCAACAAACAAAATGAGATTTTTTTGCTAATTCCGAATATTGAAATCATTTGTATCCGTTTACATTGCTGTCATAGCGCGCTTTGAAATGTTTTTAAAAAAGTTTGAATATTTTATAGGAATGCGATATATTGCGTATAAAATTAGCGAACTTTCTTTTCTTCCTGTGTATTTTACCGGTAAGCCGGTGTAGATAAACACAGATCTCCAATCTTTTAAAAGCCGCTGTATTGGAACATTGTCACCAAATATTCATCATTCACTTAAAAAACAACGCAAAAAAATCCCCTAACTCATAATGAGTTAGGGGATTCAAGCAAAGGCGAATTACTTCTGGATAGAAGCTACAACGCCAGCGCCTACAGTACGTCCACCCTCACGGATAGAGAACTTAGTACCTTCTTCAAGAGCGATTGGTGAGATAAGCTCAACATCCATTTCGATGTTGTCGCCAGGCATAACCATTTCTACTCCTTCAGGAAGGTTACAAACGCCAGTTACGTCAGTTGTACGGAAGTAGAACTGCGGACGGTAGTTTGTGAAGAATGGAGTGTGACGTCCACCCTCTTCTTTTGAAAGAACATAAACTTCCGCTTTGAAAGTTGTATGTGGAGTGATTGTGCCTGGTTTAGCAAGAACTTGTCCACGCTGGATATCGTCACGGGAAACTCCGCGAAGAAGTGCGCCAATGTTGTCGCCAGCTTCAGCATAGTCAAGCAATTTGCGGAACATTTCTACACCTGTAACAGTTGTAGATTTAGCTTCTTCGTTGATACCGATGATGTCAACGTTGTCGCCAACTTTGATTTGTCCACGCTCAACACGGCCAGTTGCAACTGTACCACGGCCAGTGATTGAGAATACGTCCTCAACTGGCATCATGAATGGCTTGTCAGTGTCGCGTTCTGGAGTTGGGATGTACTCATCAACAGCAGCCATCAACTCAAGAATTTTTTCTTCCCATTCTGGCTCGCCTTCAAGGGCTTTAAGCGCAGAACCTTTGATGACTGGGATGTCATCGCCAGGGAAGTCATATTCAGACAATAGGTCGCGAACTTCCATTTCAACTAGTTCAAGAAGCTCTTCGTCGTCTACCATGTCGCATTTGTTCATGAATACTACAAGGTAAGGTACGCCTACTTGACGTGAAAGCAAGATGTGCTCACGAGTTTGTGGCATTGGGCCGTCAGCAGCAGATACTACTAGGATCCCGCCGTCCATTTGTGCAGCACCAGTGATCATGTTTTTAACATAGTCAGCGTGACCTGGGCAGTCAACGTGTGCATAGTGGCGTGTTTCAGTTTCGTACTCAACGTGAGAAGTGTTGATTGTGATACCGCGCTCTTTTTCTTCAGGTGCGTTATCGATTTGGTCGTAAGAACGAGCTTCCCCGCCTGATGCTCTAGCAAGAACTGTAGCGATTGCTGCAGTCAAAGTTGTTTTACCATGGTCAACGTGTCCGATTGTACCAATGTTAGCGTGTGTTTTAGAACGGTCAAATTTAGCTTTACCCATTAGAAAAATCCTCCTCAGAATGTAAGTTAATAGTAGTAGTTTGAGTACCCAAGCTGCCGAAATAAACAGCAGATTGGGCGTACAAACTATTTATACTTGATTAAAGGTCAAAATTCAATTATTGGCCTTTATTTTTCTTGATAATTTCTTCAGCGATGGATTTCGGCACTTCTTCATAGTGATCGAAGTGCATAGAGAACACACCGCGTCCTTGCGTGTTAGAACGCAAGTTTGTTGCATAACCGAACATTTCAGAAAGTGGAACCATTGAACGGACAACTTGTGCGTTTCCGCGAGCGTCCATACCTTCTACGCGTCCACGGCGAGACGTAACGTCACCCATGATATCGCCAAGGTATTCTTCAGGGATTACAATTTCAACTTTCATGATCGGCTCAAGGATTACCGGGTTAACTTTTGATACAGCGTTTTTCAGTGCCATAGAAGCAGCAACTTTAAACGCCATCTCGTTGGAGTCAACATCATGGTAAGATCCGTCGAACAAACGTGCTTTAATGTCTACCAATGGATAACCGGCAACAACACCGTTATCAAGAGAGTCGCGAAGACCCGCTTCAACTGCTGGGATGTATTCACGTGGAACAACACCACCGACAATTCCATTTTCGAACTCAAAGCCAGCGCCTTCTTCGTTTGGAGAGAATTCGATCCAAACGTGTCCGAACTGACCACGGCCACCGGATTGACGTACGAACTTCCCTTCAACTTTTGCAGACTGACGGAATGTCTCACGGTAAGATACCTGAGGAGCTCCGACGTTTGCTTCAACGTTGAATTCGCGTCTCATACGGTCAACTAGGATATCAAGGTGAAGCTCACCCATACCCGCGATGATCGTTTGACCAGTTTCCTGGTCTGTATGCGCACGGAAAGTTGGGTCTTCTTCTTGCAATTTCGCAAGGGCTTGGCCCATCTTGTCTTGGTCCGCTTTGGATTTCGGCTCTACTGAAAGTGAGATAACCGGTTCCGGGAAGACCATGCGCTCAAGGATTACTTGGTCTTTTTCGTCGCATAGCGTATCGCCTGTAGAAGTATCTTTCAGGCCGATCGCAGCAGCGATATCCCCGCAATATACTTCAGCGATCTCTTCGCGGGAGTTAGCGTGCATTTGCAGGATACGTCCTACGCGCTCACGCTTGCCTTTTGAAGAGTTTTGTACGTACGAACCAGATTTCAAAGTACCCGAGTAAACACGGAAGAACGTCAGTTTCCCTACATATGGGTCTGTCATTACTTTAAATGCCAGAGCAGAGAAAGGCTCGTCTTCAGATGCTTTACGCAATACTTCTTCGTCTGAATCCGGACGAAGTGCTGTCATTGGTGGTACATCTAGTGGAGATGGGAGGTAATCAATTACTGCATCAAGCATCAATTGAACCCCTTTGTTTTTGAAAGCAGTTCCGCAAACTACTGGGTAGAACTCAACGTCGAGCGTTCCTTTACGGATTGCAGCTTTAAGTTCATCAACAGTAATTTCTTCGCCACCAAGGTATTTTTCCATCAAGTCTTCATCAAGCTCAGCAACGCCTTCGAGTAGTTTCGTGTGCCACTCGTCAGCTAGCTCTTTGTACTCTTCAGGAATTTCGCCTTCAGTGATTTCAGTTCCCAAATCGTTCGCATAGAAGCGTGCGTTCATGTTTACAAGGTCAATGATCCCTGAGAACTCGTCTTCTGCACCGATTGGCAATTGAATCGGATGTGCGTTAGCTTGCAGGCGATCGTGAAGAGTGCCTACTGAATACAGGAAGTCAGCGCCGATTTTATCCATTTTGTTGATGAATACCAAACGCGGTACTCCGTATGTTGTCGCTTGACGCCATACAGTTTCTGTTTGTGGCTCAACGCCTGATTGGGCATCAAGAACCGTTACAGCACCATCAAGTACACGCAGTGAACGTTCAACTTCAACCGTGAAGTCTACGTGTCCAGGAGTATCGATGATGTTAACGCGGTGGCCTTCCCATGAAGCTGTTGTCGCAGCAGATGTGATCGTGATTCCACGCTCTTGCTCCTGCTCCATCCAGTCCATTTGAGAAGCACCTTCATGCGTTTCGCCGATTTTGTGGATACGGCCTGTGTAATACAAAATACGCTCCGTAGTAGTCGTTTTACCGGCATCGATGTGAGCCATGATTCCGATATTACGTGTATGGTCTAAGGAGAACTCTCTAGGCATATGGTCTTTCTCCTTCCGTCTCGAAATAAGATTTTAAGTTTCGCAAGAATTTACCAGCGGTAATGAGCAAATGCTTTGTTGGCTTCTGCCATTTTGTGGATATCTTCACGTTTTTTGACGGAAGCACCAGTGTTGTTGGCAGCATCTAGGATTTCGTTAGCTAGACGCTCTTCCATAGTTTTTTCCCCACGTAGACGTGAGTAGTTCACTAGGTAGCGAAGTCCAAGAGTCGTACGGCGTTCTGGACGAACTTCAACTGGTACTTGGTAGTTAGCTCCACCAACACGGCGAGCGCGAACTTCAAGAACCGGCATGATGTTTTCCAACGCTTGTTCGAATACTTCGATCGGATCTTTCCCGCTACGTTCTTTAATTAGTTCGAACGCACCGTAGAGGATCTTTTGTGAAGTACCTCTTTTTCCGTCAACCATCAATTTGTTAATTAAACGAGTTACCAATTTCGAACTATAAATCGGATCTGGCAACACGTCACGTTTAGCTACAGGACCTTTACGAGGCATGTATGTTCCTCCTTTCAACGAAAACTATCGTTAATTCATTGTTATTATTTTTTTGCTTTAGGGCGTTTTGTTCCATACTTAGAGCGTCCTTGCATACGGCCGTTTACTCCAGCAGTATCAAGTGCGCCGCGTACAACGTGGTAACGTACACCCGGAAGGTCTTTTACGCGTCCTCCGCGGATAAGAACAACACTGTGCTCTTGAAGGTTGTGACCTTCGCCGCCGATATATGCATTGACCTCAATTTGGTTTGTCAAACGTACACGTGCGTATTTACGCAATGCGGAGTTTGGTTTTTTCGGTGTCATCGTTCCAACACGTGTGCAGACGCCGCGTTTTTGTGGAGCGCTCAAGTTAGTCTGTGCTTTCTTGAAGCTGTTATACCCCTTGTTCAACGCTGGTGAGTCTGATTTAGTGCTTTTTGGTTTACGAGGCTTGTTAACCAATTGGTTAATTGTAGGCATCGATTTTTCCTCCTCTCAAAAGGTGTTCTAATACCACATATCCAGGTGGTTCATTTTTGGGTAAAAAACAAAGTCTTTGTGATTTCACACAAAAACCGGTATCCAGTAATGCCATCATGGCTACATCCAGCAAAGCTGAACGCTTTTACTGTTTTTGCTTAGTACCTGACGATCATGTTCCTGACATGCAAAGATCGATAATCATCAACCCTTAATATACTATCATTCACTATGCGTTACTGTCAACCAAAATTGCAAAAAAAAGTCCGGGGGAGCTCATCGCTCTCCCGGATTAGTTTTTTTAACTTATGATTCGCTTCCGACAATCTCTTCTTGCTGAGCTTTTTCGCTCTGCTCGATTTCGATCTGGCGGTAGCGTTGCATGCCAGTCCCTGCTGGAACCAGTTTCCCGATAATGACATTCTCTTTCAGTCCGAGAAGCTCGTCGCGTTTTCCTTTAATCGCCGCATCGGTAAGGACACGAGTCGTTTCTTGGAAGGACGCAGCAGACAAGAATGATTCTGTTTCCAGGGAAGCTTTCGTGATCCCAAGGATGACAGGTCGGCTAGTTGCTGGCATATTGCCGGCAAGCACTGCTTTTTCATTCGCTTCTGTGAACTGGTGAATATCAAGAAGAGAGCCTGGCAGCAAGTCAGTATCTCCGGCTTCAATGACGCGGACTTTACGGAACATTTGACGAACCATAACTTCAACGTGCTTATCGCCGATTTCTACCCCTTGCATGCGGTAAACTTTTTGAACTTCTTTCAATAGATACAATTGAACAGATTGAACTTCTTTGACCTGAAGCAATTGCTTCGGATCGATAGAACCGTCTGTCAGCACTTCACCGCGCTGAATCGTATCATCTACTTGAACTTTCAAACGTGCATTATAAGGCGCCAAGTATTTGCGTGTTTCCACATCGCCTTGAATCGTGATTTCCTTCTGGCCTTCGCGAATTTCATCAATCTCGGTAATCGTACCGGTGATTTCAGAAATAACAGCTTGCCCTTTCGGATTTCTGGATTCGAAGATTTCCTGGATACGCGGCAAACCTTGTGTGATATCGTCTCCTGCTACACCGCCTGTGTGGAACGTACGCATCGTAAGCTGTGTACCTGGCTCACCGATTGACTGGGCAGCGATGATTCCGACTGCTTCGCCGACTTCCACTTCGTCGCCTGTAGCAAGGTTCGTACCGTAGCATTTTTTGCAAATGCCGTGTTTTGTATTACAAGTGAAAGCAGAGCGGATCGTCACTTCTTTGATGCCGGCTTCGATTACGAGGCGCGCCAAGTCTTGCGTAATAAGTGCGTCTCTTTCTACAATCACTTCTTTTGTTTCCGGGTGACGGACCGTTTTCTTCGCGTGACGGCCGACAATCCGTTCTTCAAGCTCTTCGATGACTTCCGTACCTTCCATGAGTGCACCAACCAATAAACCACGGTCAGTTCCGCAATCATTTTCGCGTACGATAGCATCTTGTGCAACATCGACAAGACGGCGAGTCAAGTAACCGGAGTCAGCTGTTTTCAGTGCTGTATCGGCAAGACCTTTACGTGCACCGTGAGTCGAGATGAAGTATTCGAGTACCGTCAGACCTTCACGGAAGGAAGATTTGATCGGGAGTTCGATGATGCGGCCGGCCGGGTTGGCCATGAGTCCGCGCATACCCGCAAGCTGCGTGAAGTTGGACGCGTTACCACGCGCTCCGGAATCACTCATCATGTAGATCGGGTTTAGCGTATCAAGGGATGCCATCAGTTTTTCCTGGATGATATCTTTTGCATTGCTCCAATATGAGATAACGCGTGTGTATCGCTCTTCTTCCGTAATCAAACCACGGCGGAATTGCTTCATCACTTTATCTACATTGTTTTGGGCTTCAACTAGGATTTCACCTTTGTCAGGTAAAACGACGATATCCGCCACACCAACCGTGATGCCGGCTTGTGTAGAATATTTGAATCCAAGGCTCTTCATGCGGTCAAGCATCCGTGAAGTTTCCGTAATATGGAAACGTTTGAATACTTCTGCAATGATTTCCCCAAGAATCTTCTTCTTGAACGGCGTTACAAGCTCTGATTCCTGGATATGCTTGCGAACATCCGTCGTTGTTGGGACGAAGTATTTCGCTGGCGTCTCCACTTGCAGGTTGTAATCGGTCGGTTCATTGATATAAGGGAACGATTTCGGAAGAATTTCATTGAAAATTACTTTTCCGACTGTCGTCAAAAGAAGCATTTTGTTTTGTTCTTCCGTAAACGTCGGGTTGTTTACAGATCCAGCCTGAACCGCGATACGCGTGTGCAGATGCACATGTCCAGTTTGGTAAGCAATCAATACTTCTTCGGATCCGGAGAACGTAGCCCCTTCGCCTGTTGCGCCTTTGCGCTCCAGCGTCAGGTAATAGTTTCCAAGAACCATATCCTGTGAAGGCGTTACGACCGGTTTTCCATCTTTCGGGTTCAAGATGTTCTGTGCTGCAAGCATTAGAAGACGAGCTTCTGCTTGCGCTTCAGATGAAAGCGGTACGTGGACAGCCATTTGGTCACCATCAAAGTCGGCGTTATAAGCCGTACAAACGAGCGGGTGAAGGCGGATGGCCTTACCTTCGACAAGTGTCGGTTCAAATGCTTGGATACCGAGTCTGTGAAGTGTTGGTGCGCGGTTCAATAGAACCGGGTGCTCCTTGATAACATCTTCAAGTACATCCCAAACTTCCGAATGGAGACGTTCGATTTTACGCTTCGCGCTCTTAATGTTGTGCGCGAGACCGCGTTCAACCAATTCTTTCATGACGAACGGCTTAAAGAGTTCAATTGCCATGCCTTTAGGCAAGCCGCATTGATACATCTTCAAGTTCGGTCCTACGACGATTACAGAACGTCCCGAGTAATCGACACGTTTTCCGAGCAAGTTCTGGCGGAAACGCCCTTGTTTCCCTTTCAACATATGAGAAAGAGATTTCAATGGGCGGTTACCAGGACCTGTAACCGGACGGCCGCGACGGCCATTGTCGATCAATGCATCAACCGCTTCTTGAAGCATGCGTTTTTCGTTCTGAACGATGATGCTTGGTGCACCAAGGTCAAGCAAACGCTTGAGGCGGTTGTTGCGGTTGATGACACGGCGGTAAAGGTCGTTCAAGTCGGAAGTCGCAAAACGGCCACCGTCTAGCTGTACCATCGGACGCAATTCCGGCGGGATGACAGGGAGTACATCCAAGATCATCCAATCCGGGTTGTTTCCAGAGTTACGGAAAGACTCAACTACTTCAAGGCGTTTGATTGCACGTGTGCGGCGCTGGCCTTGTGCAGATTTTAGTTCTTCTTTCAACGCATCTGTTTCGCGTTCCAAGTCAATTTCCTGAAGCAAACGTTTGATCGCTTCAGCACCCATTGCTGCTTGGAACTTCTTGCCGAATTTATCACGGTATGCGCGATATTCTTTTTCGGAAAGCAATTGTTTTTTCTCGAGCGGCGTATCCGCCGGATCGATGACTACATAAGAAGCAAAATAGATAACTTCTTCCAAAGAACGTGGGGACATATCCAAGATAAGACCCATGCGGCTTGGAATTCCTTTGAAATACCAAATATGGGAAACCGGTGCTGCAAGCTCGATATGGCCCATGCGCTCACGGCGCACTTTTGAACGGGTTACTTCGACGCCACAGCGATCACAGACGACGCCTTTATAACGGACGCGTTTGTATTTTCCGCAATGGCATTCCCAGTCTTTTGTAGGACCGAAAATACGTTCACAGAACAAACCGTCTTTTTCAGGCTTTAACGTACGGTAGTTGATTGTTTCTGGTTTCTTGACTTCCCCATAGGACCATGAGCGAATTTTATCGGGTGATGCCAATCCGATTTTCATATACTCAAAATTATTTACATCTATCAAGGAGCCTACCTCCCTTTTGTCTCGAGTTTCTGTACGGCTCTTCCTCGTTTATGGCTAAATCGATAAGTTTCCGCCCGGCGCTATGCCGGACGGTTTCTTCTATATATATACGTTATTCAATCGTGCCTACTGGTGATTCTTCGTCAGCGATCGGCAGGATATTAAGTGAATCTGCAGGTTGAAGATCGTCTTCTTCATCCAAATCGCGCAATTCGATTTCTTCATCGTCGATTGTGAGCATCTTAACGTCCATGCCCAAACTTTGAAGCTCTTTGATCAATACTTTGAATGATTCCGGAACGCTTGGTTCTGGAACACTTTCACCTTTGACAATCGCTTCGTACGTTTTCACACGGCCGACTACGTCATCTGATTTAACTGTCAAGATTTCCTGGAGCGTATGCGCAGCACCGTATGCTTCAAGTGCCCAAACTTCCATCTCACCGAAACGCTGACCGCCAAATTGCGCTTTACCGCCGAGTGGCTGTTGTGTAACGAGTGAGTAAGGTCCAGTTGAACGTGCATGGAGTTTATCGTCAACCATGTGTGCCAGTTTGATCATGTACATGATCCCGACAGATACGCGGTTATCGAATGGCTCACCGGAACGGCCATCATAAAGGATGGTTTTTCCGTCGCGCGGCATTCCGGCTTCTTCCATCGTTTCCCAGACATCTTCTTCATTCGCGCCATCAAATACTGATGATGCCATGTGAAGGCCTAGAGAGCGGGAAGCCATGCCGAGGTGAAGTTCAAGCACCTGCCCGATATTCATACGGGACGGAACACCAAGCGGGTTCAACATGATATCGATCGGTGTGCCATCCGGCATGAACGGCATATCTTCTTCAGGCAAGATGCGGGAGATAACACCTTTGTTCCCGTGACGTCCGGCCATTTTATCGCCGACGGAGATTTTCCGTTTTTGGACGATATAAGCGCGCACCAATTGGTTAACGCCCGGCGGCAATTCGTCGCCATCTTCACGGTTGAAGATTTTCACATCAAGCACGATCCCGCCTGCACCGTGAGGCACACGCAAGGAAGTATCGCGTACTTCACGCGCTTTTTCACCGAAGATTGCATGAAGCAGACGTTCTTCCGCTGTCAGTTCCGTAACCCCTTTAGGTGTTACTTTACCGACTAGGATGTCGCCATCTTTCACTTCAGCACCCACACGGATAATGCCGCGGTCGTCTAAGTTGCGCAAGGCATCTTCGCCGACGTTCGGGATATCGCGCGTGATTTCTTCAGGCCCGAGTTTTGTATCACGGGAATCGGATTCGTATTCTTCGATATGGACTGACGTGTAGACGTCATCTTTAACGAGGCGCTCACTCATGATGATCGCATCCTCATAGTTAAAGCCATCCCAAGTCATGAATCCGACAAGCACGTTACGGCCAAGTGCCATTTCGCCGCGTTCCATTGAAGGTCCATCGGCCAGGATATCGCGTTTTTCTACACGATCGCCGACTTTGACGATCGGGCGCTGGTTATAGCTGGTACCTTGGTTTGAACGGATGAATTTTTGCAGGCGGTACGTATCCACGTCGCCTCTGACTTCATTGCCTTCTACGTTTTCGATGCGGCGAACGCGGATTTCTTTCGCTTCAACGAATTCAACAATTCCGCCATGCTTGGCGATTACGGCAGCACCTGAATCACGTGCAGCCAAGTGCTCCATGCCAGTTCCGACAAACGGAGCTTCTGGATTCAATAGAGGCACAGCTTGGCGTTGCATGTTCGCTCCCATCAATGCACGGTTGGAGTCATCGTTTTCAAGGAACGGAATACAAGCAGTCGCAACAGATACAACTTGTTTTGGAGAAACATCCATATAATCGATGCTAGAACGGCTGTAAACAGTGTTCTCACCGCGGAAGCGGGCAACGACTTCTTCTTCGACAAACGACCCGTCTTCATTCAAGCGCGAATTCGCCTGAGCGACGACATAGTTGTCTTCTTCATCAGCCGTTAAGTAATCGATCTGGTCGGTAACTTTATTCGTCTCCGGATCGACGCGGCGATAAGGTGTTTCGATGAATCCGAATTTATTCACTTTGGCAAATGTTGAAAGTGTGTTGATCAAGCCGATGTTCGGGCCCTCAGGCGTTTCGATCGGACACATGCGGCCATAGTGGGAGTAGTGAACGTCACGTACTTCGAAGCCAGCGCGCTCACGCGTCAAACCACCGGGCCCAAGCGCAGATAGACGGCGTTTGTGCGTCAATTCAGCAAGCGGGTTCGTTTGGTCCATGAACTGGGACAATTGGGAGCTGCCAAAGAACTCTTTAATCGATGCAATAACTGGGCGGATATTGATCAATTGCTGCGGTACAATCGATTGCGTGTCGTTGATCGACATACGCTCGCGCACCACGCGTTCCATACGGGACAAGCCGATACGGAATTGGTTCTGCAGAAGTTCGCCAACTGAACGCAGACGACGGTTACCTAGGTGGTCAATATCATCTGTGTTGCCGACGCCATGCAGCAAGTTGAAGAAGTAGCTGATAGACGAGATGATATCCGCAGGCGTTACGTTTTTGATCTTGTCTTCGATATATGCATTGCTGATGACGGTGATTTCTTTTTGCTCATCGTCATTTGGCGCATAGATTTTAATGGATTGAAGTGTTACGTCGTCTTCAAGAACGCCTCCAGCTTGGGAAACGGTATGGAAACCAACGCCATTCTCCAAATTAGGGATCAAGCGGTCAAGGACACGGCGGTCAATCACAGTTCCAGCTTCTACTAAAATTTCGCCCGTTTCAGGATCGACGAGTGTTTCTGCAATCGTCTGATTAAACAAGCGGTTTTTAATATGAAGCTTTTTGTTCATCTTGTAACGGCCGACGTTCGCCAAGTCATAGCGTTTTGGGTCGAAGAAACGCGAGTAAAGTAAGCTCTTAGCGCTCTCTACTGTCGGTGGCTCTCCAGGGCGAAGGCGCTCGTAAATTTCAAGAAGCGCTTTTTCCGTGTTTTCGGTGTTATCTTTTTCCAAAGTGTTTTGCAAATACTCATTATCGCCGAGCAATTCAATGATTTCCTGATCGGAACCAAAGCCTAATGCACGCAGAAGAACCGTTACGGGCAATTTGCGTGTGCGGTCGATGCGTACGTAAACGACATCTTTTGCATCGGTTTCATACTCAAGCCATGCACCACGGTTTGGAATGACAGTAGCGCCAAAACCACGTTTGCCGTTTTTATCTGTCTTGTCGTGGAAATAAACACTTGGCGAGCGGACTAATTGCGAAACGATGACGCGTTCTGCGCCGTTGATGACGAAAGTTCCAGTTTCCGTCATTAATGGGAAATCACCCATGAAGACGTCCTGTTCTTTCACTTCATCCGTTTCTTTGTTGTGAAGACGCACTTTTACGCGAAGTGGCGCAGCGTAAGTGACGTCCCGTTCTTTCGATTCATCAACCGGGTACTTAGGATCCGCTAGGCTGTAGTCGACGAATTCCAAGGAAAGGTTTCCTGTGAAATCTTCGATTGGTGAAATATCGCGGAACATTTCACGGAGTCCCTCTTCTAAGAACCATTCGTAAGAAGACGATTGGATCTCGATCAGATTCGGGAGATCTAGAACTTCACTGATTCTCGAAAAACTTCTGCGTTGACGATGCTGACCGTACTGAACTAGTTGACCTGTCAACTTATTCACCCCTCAATAAAACGATTATAGGACTTTGCGATATCTGTAAAATAGTGTATGATATCGAAAAGACAAAAAGAAAACGAGACCGCATATGAGCTCATTTTCGGTTTACACATGTTAAAACTGGCCGCCATGCTCTGCCCGAAAAAGGGCAAACGACCTCAAAATAATATTTTTTGCATTTTATTATAATATCACAGGCATTTTGTCAAGTCAAACTTTTCTGGCCTCAAAAATAAAGTAACCTTTCTTCTTATCGACCACCCGAACGTCGCCAAACAACTCCTGCAATTTCTCCTGAGTCGAAGGGGCTCCCTGCTTTTTCTGTATGACAACCCATAACGACCCGGAAGCCACAAGTTTTGCATACGCTTCTTCATAAAACCGGAAAATCGTCTCTTTTCCCGCACGAATTGGCGGATTTGTTAAAATAGCGCCGAATCCTTGTTGTTCAACATTGGACAAGCCGTCGCTTTCATAGACTGAAACATTTTCAACACCGTTTAACACGGTGTTTTTTTGTGCGAGTTCAATGGCTCTGGCATTAATGTCCACCATGTGCACGTGTCTTTGTGGAAAAGCGTTGGCGATAGCCATTCCGATCGGTCCATAGCCGCACCCAACATCAAGAATGGGACCCTCTATAGCTGGTTCATCAAAGGCCTCAATCAATAGCCTTGAACCGAAGTCGATCTCATTTTTACTGAAAACGCCTGAATCCGTTTGAAACCGGAACGTCTCGCCCCGCAATGTGTAGGTCCACTCTTGGGGTTTGCTTTTAGTTTGAGGATTTTTGGAATAATAATGTTGGGACATACGGAGCCCTCCTTCCATCATACAATCTCAAGTTCTCACTGGATTGGATTTAAAAAGAAGAAAAAGCCCGTCGGTGAATACTGACGAGCTTTCTTTCTTATAGTATAGGTGAATTACTTAACTTCTACAGAAGCGCCAACTTCTTCAAGTTTAGCTTTGATTTCTTCAGCTTCTTCTTTAGTAGCGCCTTCTTTAAGAGCTTTAGGAGCTTCGTCAACAAGACCTTTCGCTTCTTTCAGGCCAAGACCTGTAACTTCGCGAACAACTTTGATGACTTTGATTTTTTGGTCGCCAGCAGAGTTAAGGATTACGTCGAACTCAGTTTGCTCTTCTTCAGCAGCGCCACCAGCAGCAGCTGCAGCAACTGGAGCAGCAGCAGTTACGCCGAACTCGTCTTCGATTGCTTTAACGAGGTCGTTTAGTTGAAGAATTGTCATTTCTTTGATTGCGTCTAGAATTTGTTCTTGTGTCATTATAATTTCCTCCTATGATAGGTAATTTTTTGTGGTGCTCAGGATGCTAAGAGATTAAGCGCCCTGTTCTTCTTTTTGGTCTGCAACTGCTTTTGTTGTAGCAGCGAAGTTGCGGACTGGAGCTTGTAGTACGCTGAGTAGCATAGACAATAGGCCATCGCGTGATGGAAGTTCAGCAAGAGCTTTCATTTCATCTGCAGATGCAACATTGCCTTCGATGATACCGGCTTTGATTTCTAGTGCTTCGTTGCCTTTTGCGAAATCGTTGATGATTCGCGCTGGAGCAACAACGTCTTCGTTCGAGAATGCGATAGCGTTCGGTCCTGTGAAGTGTTCGTTGATCGCTTCAAGGCCGTGAACTTCTGTCGCGCGGCGAGTCATGGAGTTTTTGTAAACTTTAAACTCGATGCCTTCCTCACGAAGCTGTTTACGAAGTTCTGTAAGTTGGGCAACGTTCAAACCGCGGTAATCAACAACGACAACCGATGCAGCAGCGTCGAACTTATCAGCGATTGTTTGCACAACAACTTTTTTCGTTTCAATTGCTTTGCTCATGTGGGCACCTCCTATAGATTTGTCATTCATACCGTCCGTCCATAAGAAAAGCCTCTGGTCCAGTACAGACACAGAGGCATAAAATCAGCATCAATTAAGATGGAATCTGAATTCATCATGTCCTCGGCAGGGATTCATTAAGCGGCAAGCCGCCCCTACTGTCTGCGGTACAAATGGTTATTTCACAACTTCGCCAGTATAACGAAGCTGCGAAAGAATGTCAATATTTTATTTAACTACCACTTTTGCAGGGTCTACTTTGACAGCAGGTCCCATTGTAGTCGTTACGTTTAGTGATTTCATGTACGTGCCTTTAGCAGCAGATGGCTTAGCTTTCAAGATCACGTCATAGATTGCTTGCAAGTTCTCAGCAAGTTTGTCGTCTTCGAAAGACACTTTGCCGATCGGCGCGTGAATGATACCGGATTTTTCTGCACGGTATTCCACTTTACCAGCCTTGATTTCCTGAACAGCTTTGGCTACATCAAATGTAACAGTTCCTGTTTTCGGGTTTGGCATCAAGCCTTTTGGTCCAAGAACGCGTCCAAGTTTACCAACTTCGCCCATCATGTCCGGAGTAGCGACGATAACGTCGAATTCGAACCAGCCTTGTTGGATTTTTTGGATGTACTCAGCATCGCCGACATAGTCAGCGCCTGCTTCTTGAGCTTCTTTTAGTTTGTCGCCTTTAGCGAAAACCAAAACGCTTTGAGTTTTACCAGTACCGTTTGGAAGCACGACTGCCCCACGGATTTGCTGGTCGTTTTTACGCGTGTCGATTCCTAGGCGGAAAGCGACTTCTACAGTAGCATCGAAATTGACTGTGCTTGCTTTTTTCGCAAGTTCAATCGCTTCTTTCGCTTCGTAGAGCTTAGAACGGTCGATCAGTTTTGCTGCTTCTTGCAGCTTTTTGCCTGTTTTAGCCATTTTAAACGTCCTCCTTGTTGTGGTCTAACGGATTGAACCTCCCACGATTAAGGGCTGCGCTGTTCGCGTTGAACTGCGCAACCCATCCAAAAACAACTTCTTGAAATTAGTCTTCGATTGTAATGCCCATGCTGCGAGCAGTACCTTCAACCATCAACATTGCAGCTTCAACTGAAGCGGCATTTAGATCTGGCATTTTAGTTTCTGCGATTTCGCGAACTTGGTCGCGTTTCACAGTCGCTACTTTATTGCGGTTCGGTTCGCCTGAACCTGATTCAATACCCGCTGCTTTCTTCAATAGAACTGCAGCTGGCGGAGTTTTCGTAATGAAAGTAAATGAACGGTCTTCAAATACCGAAATCTCAACCGGAATAATAAGTCCTGCTTGTTCAGCAGTACGCGCGTTAAATTCTTTACAGAAGCCCATGATGTTGACGCCTGCTTGACCTAGTGCTGGTCCTACTGGCGGCGCTGGGTTAGCTTTTGCTGCAGGGATCTGCAATTTTACGACTTTAACTACTTTTTTAGCCACGAAACACACCTCCTTAAGTCCGTGATGTGGTAATAGGGTTGCCCCTCCCACTCATATCTGTCCGTCAACTTGATTTTCGTTGATAGAATTAATTGGTTTGTACAGATGCTGCCCTTTGGCAGTCTGACCTATGAAATGATACCACCATTGCAAAAAAATAGCAAGGGGCCTTGTTATACTTTTTGGACCTGCTCGAAATCGAGTTCCATTTTCGTTTCGCGCCCGAAAATGTCGATCGACACTTTGACTTTGCCTTTGGTATCATCGATTTCTTCGACTTTACCTTGGAAGTTGGCGAATGGCCCTTCCATGACTTCGACTGTATCCGCGACTGCAAAATCGATGTCCACTTTGCGTTCGGTCATGCCCATTTGCTTGAGGATGAAATCGACTTCCTCTTCAAGAAGCGGCGTCGGTTTTGCTCCCCCGCCTGATGAACCGATAAACCCAGTCACGCCCGGCGTATTGCGGACGACATACCAGGACTCATCCGTCATGACCAATTCGACCAACACGTAACCTGGGAAGGTTTTGCGCATCACTGTGCGTTTTTTGCCATCTTTGAAATCTGTTTCCTGTTCTTCAGGGATGATGACGCGGAAGATCAAATCTTCCATTCCCATTGTTTCTACGCGCTTTTCCAGGTTCGCTTTTACCTTGTTTTCATAACCGGAATACGTATGGACTACATACCAATTTTTCTCCATATTCGAGCGGACTAAGCGTCCATCCCTCCTTTTTTACAAATGAAAAAACCCGTTCCATGGAATGACGGGCTATTTTTCGTTATTCTTATGACTGTGTTACAGTGCCAGGAACCAACGGAATAATTCCGATATGCCGGTATCGATCAATGCGAAGAAAAGAGCCATGAAGATGACCGTTGACAGGACGACGATTGTGTAGCGCGTCAATTCCTTGCGTTTTGGCCAGCTGACTTTTCTCATTTCCGAAACGACATTTTTAAAGAAATCGCCAATGTTACCCATTATCGTAAAAACCTCCGAATTTCAAAGTCACTCTATATCGTCCGGCATTCAAAGCAATACTATTTCGTTTGTTTATGCACGGTGTGCTCGTTGCAATGAGCACAGAATTTTTTGAGTTCCAAACGTGTGCTTGAATCCGCTTTCGCAGGTACCGCATAATTGCGGGAAGCACATTTCGAGCAGCTCAACACGATTTTTTTAGCCATTATTCTCACCTTGCTCTATTTTACAGCTTTTTCAAGAGTATCATCATAAAAACTTGCTGTCAATAGTACTTACGAGGACCGGCTTTCACTCGCCTGCAAATGCCGCTCAAGTTTCCGCTTGACCCGCTGCAAAGCATTGTCGATCGATTTTACATGGCGTTCCAGCTTTTCAGAGATTTCCTGATAAGACTGCCCATCGAGATATAGCGTCAACACTTCCCGTTCCAATTCACTCAGCACTTCGTCCATTTTGCCTTCCATATAACGGAATTCTTCATTGTGGATCATCAATTCTTCCGGATCGTCCGCGCCGCTTCCGGCGAGCACATCCATCAATGTCCGGTCCGACTCTTCATCGTAGATCGGCTTGTCGAGAGAGACATAAGAATTCAGCGGGATATGCTTCTGGCGAGTGGCTGTCTTGATCGCCGTGATGATCTGGCGGACGATGCACAGCTCCGCAAATGCGCGGAATGAAGACAGTTTATCGCTCCTGAAGTCACGGATCGCTTTGTACAAGCCGATCATGCCTTCTTGGATGATGTCTTCTTTATCTGCGCCAATGAGAAAATAGGAACGGGCTTTCATCCGCACAAACGGACGGAACTTGGTGATGAGAAAATCCAAGGCTTCCGTATTGCCGCTATGGACCAGACCGACAAGTTCTTCATCTGCCAATTCAGTAAAGTTACGGTTGCGAACTTGCTCAAAATTTTCCACGGGTGATCCCTCCGATTGGGTGAGCCTCGATATTTCCAGTATACAGGAAGAAAAATTTGAGCGTCAACAGTTCATTTGAGGCCTCGTCGCCATTTTTCGAAAATTTCTGCCACTTCTCCTTCGAGTGGAATCTTGGAGATGGAGCGCTGCTCTTGGATCTCACGCACTTTCTTGGCAATGCGCTTGTCAATTTCCTCCATCTCGATTTCCAATTCACGCGCAGAGATGCGCAAAGCTCCTTTAGCAAAAATCACCCATTGTTCAGTCGAGTCGGATGTGGCGACGTAAATTTGGTCACGCCGGCTATTCAGGCTGATCGCCAGCTTTTCAATCCGTTCATCGGCCGTCTCGCTGGAACGGGTGAAAATGACTTCCACTTCGCTGTGCAAATTTTTCGCTTCGATGCCGGGCACCAGATGGGCATCGAACACAATGATGACGCGCCATCCTTTGAACCCTTGATATTCGGCCATCCGTTCGATCAACCGGTCGCGCGCGTCTGCCAGGCGTTCTTTCTTCAGCGCTGTTAGTTCTGCCCAATCACCAATGATGTTATAACCATCTACCAGCAGAATATTCATGGCATCACCCGATTGGATGGCGCTTGCGGTAGACTTCATACATCAACAGGCTGGCAGCCACCGATGCGTTCAACGAAGTCACATGGCCGACCATCGGCAATTGATAAAGGAAGTCGCATTTGTCGCGCAAGATGCGGCTCATGCCTTTGCCTTCGCTGCCGATGATAACAGCAAGCGGCAAGGTCGCATCCATGCGCCGGTAGTCCACCGATTCTTTGGCGTCGGTGCCGGCGATCCATACGCCGCGCTTCTTCAATTCATCGACGGTCTGCGACAAATTATTGACGCGCACAACCGGCACGTGTTCAATCGCCCCGGTCGATGATTTCGCGACAACGCCGGTCAAGCCGACTGCACGACGCTGCGGGATGATCAAGCCGTGGGCGCCCACTGCATCTGCCGTGCGCATGATCGATCCTAGATTATGCGGGTCTTCCAGTTCATCGAGGATGAGGAAGAATGGATCTTCTTGCTTGTCCTGGGCTTTCGCGAACAACTCTTCCAGTTCCGCATAGCGGTAAGCCGCGACTGCTGCGGCAATTCCTTGGTGATTCGTATCGGTCAGCCCATCGATTTTCTTCTTCGGGACGAACTGCACCAGCACTTTCTGTTCTTTCGCCAATTGCAGAAGTTCTGCAATGCCTTTTTTCTGGACGCCTTCCGCGATCCAGATTTTATTGATGTCGCGTTTGGCGCGCAATGCTTCTAACACCGGATTTTTTCCTCCGATGATTTCAGGCGTTTCCTCTGTCATTTGACCACTCCTCTCGGCTCTTCGGCAATGGTGATTGCATAATTGATCAATTCATCCAGCCGCTCCTGCTCTTCTTTTAAATACAACCAGCCGAGCACCGCTTCAAAGGCGGTGCTGAAATTATAGGTCTGGACATCGGTATTTCTCGGTACCGAACCGGATTTCGCGTTGCGGCCCCGCCGCATGATGGCCAGCTCCGTTTCAGTCAGGATGCCTTCATCAACAAAGCGCTTCAAAATGAGCGCCTGGGACTTAGCCGAAACGAATGTTGTCGATGACCGGTGAAGGATATTCGGCTTGACGCGGCCTGCGTGAAGCAAATGTGCACGCACTGCCGTCTCGTAAACGGCATCTCCCATATAAGCGAGCGCCAAGGCATTCAATTGATCAACGTCTTGTTTTCTCAATACCATCCGCCTTAGCCCCTCTTCCAGCGCGTGCCTTGCGCTGTATCTTCCAAAATGATGTTCTGTTCTTTCAATTGGTCGCGGATTTCATCCGATCTTGCAAAATCACGGTTTTTGCGTGCTTGAATGCGCTCTTCCAATAACGCTTCAATTTCCGCATCCAAAAGCTCCGATTGCGCAAACGGCAAGCCAAGGACTCCCGCCAACTCATCAAACACATCGATGAAAGTTTGAAGAACCGGTTCAGCCGTCTGTTTCTCAAGCAAGTAAGTATTCGCAAGTTTCGACAGGTCGAACAGCTTTGAGATGGCATTCGCCGTATTGAAATCATCGTCCATTGTTTCGATGAATTCCTGCTTGATCGCTTCGATTTTCGACAACCAAATATCGTTATGGTCGCCAAGGCCAGCTGAATTCTCCAAGCGGTGTTTGACATTGCCATACGCAGTACGGATCCGCTCCATCCCCGCTTTTGCGTCTTCTACCAATCCTTTGGAGTAATTGATCGGATGGCGATAGTGAACCGACAGCATGAATAGGCGCAGCACTTGCGGGTCGAGTTCTTTTAGAATGTCATTGACCAGTACGAAGTTATTCAAGGACTTGGACATTTTTTCGTTTTCAATATTAATATACCCGTTATGCATCCAATAACGCGCAAACGGCTTGCCCGTATATGCTTCCGATTGAGCGATTTCATTTTCGTGGTGTGGGAACGTCAAATCCTGCCCGCCGGCATGGATATCGATCGTATCGCCAAGGTGTTCTCTCGCCATCACCGAGCATTCGATATGCCAGCCCGGACGCCCTTTGCCCCATGGGCTTTCCCAAGAAATTTCGCCAGGTTTTGCCGCTTTCCATAAAACAAAATCCAAGGCATCCTGTTTTTTATCGCCGGCTTCGATGCGAGCACCGATCTTCAATTCATCCACCGACTGATGGGATAATTTCCCATATCCATCGAATTTACGCGTATGGTAATACACATCGCCTTGCGATTCATAAGCATAGCCTTTTTCGATGAGCGCTTCAATAAACTCCACGATTTGCGGCATATGGCCTGTCACTCTCGGGTGGACATCTGCTTCTGCGCAGCCGAGTGCTTTCGTGTTGTCGAAATATGCAGTAATAAAGCGTTCTGCAATTTCCGGCACTTCCTCGCCAAGTTCATTTGCCGCTTTGATCAATTTATCGTCGACATCCGTGAAATTCGATACGTATTTTACGTCGTACCCGCGGTATTCCAAGTAACGGCGCACCGTGTCATACACGATGACCGGGCGTGCGTTTCCGATATGGATATAATTATAGACGGTCGGCCCGCACACATACATTTTCACTTTGCCTTCTTCAAGCGGCACGAACGCTTCTTTTTGGCGCGTCAATGAATTAAAAATCTGGATACTCATAATAACTTCCCTTCTTCCTGATGCTTGTTTTCTCTTTTCAATTGTTCCACTTCACGCTGCAAGGCGGCGATTTTCATTTCCATGCCGTCGCATTTATCCATGACTGGATCCGGCATGTTCTGGTGGTTTAAATCTCGCTTTTTCACTTTAACGCCGTCCTGAATGACGACTTTTCCTGGGATGCCGACAACCGTCGAATTCGGCGGCACGTCTTTCAAAACGACTGACCCCGCTCCGACTTTAGAGTTTTCGCCTACCGTAATCGAGCCGAGCACTTTGGCGCCTGTCGCGACCAGCACGTTATCTGCGAGTGTCGGGTGGCGCTTGCCGCGCTCTTTGCCGGTTCCCCCGAGTGTGACGCCTTGATAGAGCGTCACATCGTTGCCGATTTCACACGTCTCCCCGACGACAACTCCCATGCCATGGTCGATAAACAAACGTCGGCCGATGACAGCACCAGGATGGATTTCGATGCCTGTGAAAAAGCGGCTAACCTGGGAAATCGCCCGCGCGATGAAAAACAGTTTCTTCTTGAAGAAAAAATGCGCCAAACGGTGGGCCCAGATAGCATGCAGCCCGGCATAAGTCAGCACCACTTCAAAATAACTGCGGGCAGCAGGGTCTTGTTCAAAAATAACATCAATATCTTCTTTCAATAATTTCCACATTCGGCATTCTCCTTTCTGTTCCAATATAAAAAGCGCCCCTGTCAATTGCTTGACAGAGACGCTTTCCCGCGCGGTTCCACTCTGATTAAAAGGACATGTCCTTTTCTCTCGAAGCCTTTAACGCAGGCAAACGTCTGGTCTACTTGATTCGACTCAGCACTCGGGGAGGCATTTCAGGAACGCAGCGGCACAGGTCACTTACAGCCGGTGATGACCCTCTCTTTGGAGCATGCTTTCCTTACTTCTTCCCGTCAACGTTTTGGTAATTGGTAAATTCATTGTACACGCTTATGCGCATAAGTCAAAACTTTATGCCCCTGCGTATTGGCCAACGCGCGCTATTGCTTTTTCCTTGCCAAGAAGCGCAATGGCATCCGGCAATTCCGGGCCGTGCGTTTGCCCTGTCGTCACGACGCGGATCGGCATGAAGAGGTTTTTCCCTTTATGACCGGTCGCTTTTTGCACCGCTTTGATCGCGGACTTGATTTCAGCCGGCTCGAACGATTCAAGAGAAGCCAGTTGCTCTTTGAAAGCCGCCATGACTTCCGGTACCTGTTCGCCGCTCAAGACTTCTTTTTCGGCTTCGCCGTAATGAAGGTCGTCCGTAAAGAACAAGTCGGACAATTCGACGATTTCTGCACCGAAACTCAATTGGTCATGGTACAAGGCAATCAATTTCTCTGCCCACTCCGCTTGCTCAACGGATAAGTCCTCCGGCAGCTTGCCTGCTTTTTGAAGATGCGGCAACGCCAGCCCGACGACTTCTTCGAGTGACATTTGCTTAATATATTGGTTGTTCATCCACGTCAATTTTTGCTTATCGAACATCGAAGGCGATTTCGACAAACGCTCGGTGTCGAAAATGCGGATCAATTCTTCTTTTGAGAAAATCTCTTCTTCGCCTTCTGGAGACCAGCCGAGCAGCGCAAAGAAGTTAAACAGCGCTTCCGGAATATAACCAAGGTCTTTGTACTGGGAAATGAACTGAATGATCGACTCGTCACGCTTCGATAGTTTCTTGCGGTCTTCATTAACGATCAAGGTCATATGCCCGTAAGTTGGATGATCCCACCCGAACGAATCATAGACCATTTGCTGTTTCGGCGTGTTCGACAAATGCTCTTCGCCGCGGAATACGTGGGTGATCTTCATCAAATGGTCATCAATGACCACTGCGAAGTTATATGTCGGAATGCCGTTCGTCTTCACGACAACCCAGTCGCCGACATCTTTTGATTCGAATGAAATCTCGCCGCGCACCATGTCATCGAATTTATAGGTGACATCCGCCGGCACTTTCATGCGAAGGGAATACGTCTCGCCAGCCGCTTCTTTGTCAGCGACTTCTTCGGCCGTCAAATTGCGGCAAGTCCCGCTGTATTGAGGCGCCGCAACACCAGAGGCGCGCTGGGCTTCACGTTCTTTCTCGAGTGTATCCGGCGTACAGAAGCATTTGTAGATATCGCCTTTTTCCAATAGCTCATCAGCATATTTTTTGTAAATATCCAAACGCTCCATTTGGCGATACGGGCCGTATTCCCCGCCCACATCAATCGATTCGTCGTGCTCGATGCCGAGCCATTTCAAGTTGTCGATCTGGGACATGATGCCCGTTTCAATATTGCGGGCTGTATCCGTGTCTTCGATACGGATAATGAATTTGCCATTCATATGGCGTGCATATAAATAATTAAATAGCGCTGTACGGGCTCCGCCGATATGTAAATGTCCAGTCGGGCTCGGTGCATAGCGTACGCGTGTTTCTTGTGTCATTTGATTTCCTCCTAAAATTGCCTTAATCCTTTAGTTATTCTATCACTCCGGAACGTCCAGCGAAAGCGGGCGTTGATTGAGTAGAATGACCGCGAGCGCCGCGATTCCTTCTTCCCGGCCGGTAAAGCCGAGATGTTCGGACGTCGTCGCTTTGACGTTCACTTGTGAAATATCCGCTTCCAATAGCTCCGCAATCGATGCGCGCATTTGCTCGATATAAGGCGCAAGCTTCGGTTTTTGCGCAATGACCGTGCAATCGACATTGCCAAGTTCATAGCCCTGCTCTTTGACGTATCCCCAAATATGCGTTAGCAATTTCTTGGAATCAGCATCTTTAAATTCCGGGTCAGTATCCGGGAAATGCTTGCCGATATCTCCCCCGCCAATCGCGCCAAGTGCTGCGTCCGTAATCGTATGCAATAACACATCCGCATCCGAATGGCCGAGAAGCCCCCGGTCGTGTTCGATTTCAACGCCGCCTAAAATAAACGGACGCCCTTCTGCCAATTGATGCACGTCGTATCCTTGTCCAATTCGTATCATCTTTTTTCCTCCTGTAATCGACTCGCCAGAATCGCTTTTCCATAAATCAAATCATCCGGTGTCGTCATTTTGACGTTTTCATACGTGCTTTCCACAATCTGCACCGGGTGTCCCATGCGTTCCACAAGCATCGCCTCATCCGTCCCGAGGAATCCGTCGGTCTTAGCCCGCTGCGCCGCTTCCATCAACAATTCATAACGGAAAGCCTGAGGCGTCTGGATCATCCACAGCTCCGCGCGATTCACGGTTTCCGTAATGACGCTTTCACGAACTTTTTTAATCGTGTCTTTTACCGGCACACCGGCAATCGCAGCACCAGACTGATTTGCTCGCTCCACCAATTCGCGAATAACGCCAGGGCTGATGAACGGCCGCGCAGCGTCATGCACAAGCACGACTCCACACTGCCCGGCCATCTCAAGGCCCGCACGCACGCTATCCTGGCGTTCAGCGCCACCTGTCGCATAGCCTTTGACTTTCTTAATTCTATACCGCTCGACATACTCTTCAATTAGCTCGCGCTCATCTTCTTTGACCGCAAGCCACATACCTTCGCAATCCGGGTCCCGGTCGAACACTTCCAATGTATAAATGAAGATCGGCTTGCCGGAGAGCTCCAGCAATAATTTATTGCGATCGGCTTTCATTCGTTTTCCACTGCCGGCAGCAGGCAATACGACTGTATATTTCATGACAGACATCCTTTATTTTTTTGATCCATTTTTCTTCACAGCCAGTCCCTTAGGCTTGGCAAAAATCATCCGTCCTGCAGAAGTCTGCAATACGCTCGTGACCACGACGTCGATCGCCTCGCCAATATGGCCTTTGCCTTCTTCAATGACAATCATCGTACCATCATCCAAATAAGCGACGCCTTGATTCTGTTCCTTGCCGTCTTTAATGACGACCACATGCATTTCCTCGCCTGGTATGACGACCGGCTTCACCGCATTGGCAAGGTCGTTAATATTCAATACCGGCACATTATGAAGCTCGCATACTTTGTTCAAATTAAAATCGTTCGTCACAACTTTCCCGCCCATTTTCTGGGCTGCACGCATGAGCTTCATATCGACTTCAGCCGCATCGCCGAAATCCTCTTCTGTAATCATAATCGCTCCTACGCGCTCTGTCTGCAGGCGCTTCAAGATATCGAGTCCCCGCCTGCCGCGTGTGCGCTTCAACGTGTCGGACGAATCCGCAATGTGCTGAAGCTCTGCAATGACAAATTGCGGTACGACAAAGATCCCTTCCATAAATCCGGTCTCTGAAATATCCGCAATCCGCCCATCGATGATAACGCTCGTATCGAGCAATTTATAAACCGATTTTTCCACCGGTTCATCTTCCGGCTTTTTGCCGCTCGCAAGTTTGGCAGGTGCGAGCATCCCCATCAATTCATCGCGCTTTTGGAAACCGACCTGGAATCCCAAATAACCGAGAACAACCGAAAGAATAATCGGCGCAACTGTCGCAATTAATGGCAAATCGATAGTGTTTAAGGCAAAGCCGAACAAAAAGGCAACCACCAAGCCAATAATCATCCCTAATGTGCCAAATAGCAAATCTGCTGTCGGGGCATGGAGCAATTTGCCCTCCATCCATTTCATGAAATGGATAATCGAATCGACGAACAATAAGGACAGCACATAAAAAATCGCAGCACCTATAATGGCAGCGACATACGGGTTGTTGATCCATGGATTATTAGAGATAGAAATAAGTTCAAAAGCATATGGCAAAAACAAAATTCCAACCGTAGCGCCTATTAATAAAAACAATAGCTGAATAATTTTCCGAAGCATCTGTTCCACCTCCTTCTCTTGATATTATACACGTTTTAATTATGAAACTCTCCGCATAACCCCACCCTGCCGATAATAGAAAAAAAGAGGCATTGCTGCCCCTTATTGTTGCGGGAATAATTCCTTCAACGCCTCGTTTATAGTTTCAACACCAACGACACGGATTCCTTCCGGAAAATCCCAACCGCCCATATTCGATTTTGGTATGATGGCACGCTTAAAGCCCAGTTTTGCCGCTTCCTGCACACGCTGTTCGATGCGCGACACACGTCGCACCTCTCCGGTCAATCCAACTTCACCGATAATGCAATCATCGACTTTCGGTGCAATATCCCGGAAACTCGAAACAATGCTTGCGAGCACGGCGAGATCGATCGCCGGTTCATCCAGCTTCACGCCGCCTGCGACTTTAATATACGCATCTTGCGACTGCAGCATCAAGCCGACGCGTTTCTCCAGCACCGCCATCAATAACGATACCCGGTTTTGGTCAATTCCAGTCGCCATTCGCTTCGGATAATTAAAACTCGATGGGGTGACCAATGCCTGAATCTCCACCAGTATCGGCCGTGTCCCTTCCATGGAAGCGACAACCGTCGATCCCGCTGTGCCGCTTGAACGTTCCTGCAAAAACAGCTCGGACGGATTCAATACTTCCTTCAATCCACCTTGCAGCATTTCAAAAATCGCAATTTCGTTCGTCGAACCGAAGCGGTTTTTGACACTGCGCAAAATACGGTAAGTATGGTGGCGTTCCCCTTCAAAATACAACACCGTATCCACCATATGCTCCAAAATACGAGGCCCGGCAATCTGGCCTTCTTTCGTCACGTGGCCAACCAGGAAAATCGCGATGTTTTTCGTTTTCGCCACACGCATCAATTCCGCCGTGCTTTCACGAACTTGCGTTACACTGCCCGGAGCTGATGTCACTTCCGGATGGTAAACCGTCTGAATCGAATCGACAATGACGAAATCCGGCTCTACTTCTTCAATCGTATGATGGATCAGCTCCAAATTGGTTTCCGCAAAAATCAATAAGTCTCCGGAAACCGCATCCAGCCGCTCCGCCCGCATTTTCGTCTGGCGAATCGACTCCTCCCCTGAAATATACAATACTTTCTTGCCGGCTTTCGCAAGAAGCGCCGATACTTGCAAGAGCAATGTCGATTTCCCGATCCCTGGGTCGCCCCCGATCAAAACAAGAGAACCGGAAACAATCCCGCCGCCGAGTACGCGGTTCAATTCTTCCATTTCCGTTTTCGTCCGTGGCTCTTCTTTCGTTTCTATCGAATTGATCGGTGTCGCTTTTTGGGCAATTTGCGGTGCACTATGCTGGAATACGCCCCTTGTGCCTTTCGGTGCTGCAACTTCCGTTTCTTCTGTCATCGTATTCCATGCCGCACAACCTGGGCATTTCCCCATCCATTTTGCAGACTCATAACCGCAGGATTGGCAGATGAACTTTATTTTTTTCTTCGCCATAGTTACCTCCTATATATAGAAAAAGCCCGCCGGAGACATATCCGGCGGGCGGGATATCGTTACGATTTCTCTACGGCCCCTTCATTCGTACGGACAATGAATTCATCACCCTGTACATCGAAAATGATTTTTTGCCCGGCAATTGCTGTACCTTTCAACAACTCTTCAGACAAACGGTCTTCGACATGTTTTTGAAGTGAGCGGCGCAAAGGACGTGCTCCGTATTCCGGATCATACCCCTCTTTGGCAATTTTATCAAGCGCTGCTTCTGTCAGCTCCAAATCGATGTCCTGTTCTTTCAAACGGTCCGTCAATTGCTGTGTCATCAGCTCGACAATCTTGCGCAAATCGTTCTTTTCAAGTGAATGGAAGACAATCATATCATCGACACGGTTCAAGAATTCAGGACGGAACGCTTTCTTCAATTCCGCAAGCATTTTGCCCTTCATGTCTTTATAATCCGTCTTCGAATCTTCCAAGTTAAAGCCAACATACTTATTGTATTTCAATTCCTGTGCACCGACGTTCGACGTCATAATGATAACCGTATTACGGAAATCGACACGGCGACCTTTGGAGTCTGTCAAATGCCCATCTTCAAGCACTTGCAAGAGGATATTGAAGACTTCAGGGTGAGCTTTCTCAATTTCATCAAGCAAGACCACTGAATATGGCTTTCTGCGGACTTTCTCCGTCAGTTGGCCGCCTTCTTCATAGCCGACATAGCCTGGAGGCGAACCGACAAGGCGTGAAGTCGTATGGCGTTCCATGTACTCGGACATATCGATGCGGATCATCGCATCTTCATCCCCGAACATCGACTCCGCCAAAGCTTTCGCAAGCTCGGTTTTACCGACGCCTGTTGGCCCTAGGAAAATGAACGAGCCAATCGGACGCTTCGGATCTTTCAACCCGGCACGCGCACGGCGAATCGCTTTCGAAATCGAAGTCACCGCTTCATCTTGGCCGATTACACGGCTATGAAGAATCTGCTCCAAATTAAGCAATTTATCGGATTCTGTCTGCGCCAATCTCGATACCGGCACGCCTGTCCACATAGAGACGACTTTTGCGATATCTTCTACTGTCACTTCAGACTCTTCTTTGCCTTGCTTTTCTTTCCATTCTTTCTTCGTCTGGTCGAGCTCATCTTTCAACTTCTGCTCGGCATCACGAAGAGAAGCCGCTTTTTCGAATTCCTGGCTCTGCACCGCTTCATTCTTTTCAGAACGCGCAGCCTCAAGACGGGCTTCAAGCTCTTTCAAATCGGGTGGAGTCGTATACGAACGCAAACGCACTTTCGAACCGGCCTCATCGATCAAATCGATCGCTTTATCCGGCAAGAAACGGTCGGAAATATAACGGTCGGACATTTTAGCTGCCGCAACAATCGCTTCATCTGTAATTTTCACGCGATGATGCGCTTCGTAGCGGTCACGCAAGCCTTTGATGATTTCGATTGATTCCTCAACCGTCGGCTCGTCCACTTGAATCGGTTGGAAACGGCGCTCAAGCGCTGCATCTTTTTCGATGTATTTGCGGTACTCGTCCAATGTTGTCGCACCGATGCACTGCAATTCGCCGCGTGCAAGTGATGGTTTCAAGATGTTTGAAGCATCAATCGCGCCTTCAGCACCGCCAGCCCCGATCAATGTATGGAGCTCATCGATGAAGAGGATGACATTGCCCGCTTGGCGGATTTCATCCATTACCTTTTTCAAACGGTCTTCAAATTCACCGCGGTATTTCGTTCCGGCAACGACTGTCCCCATATCAAGCACCATCACGCGTTTATCGCGCAATGTTTCTGGAATTTCATTGTTAACAATCTGTTGTGCAAGCCCTTCTGCGATGGCTGTTTTACCGACGCCAGGCTCCCCGATCAATACCGGGTTGTTTTTCGTTCTGCGGCTCAATACTTCAATAACACGCGTGATTTCGTCACTGCGTCCAATCACCGGATCTAAGCTGCCTTCACGCGCAACTTGCGTCAAGTCACGTGCCAAGCCGTCCAAAGTCGGTGTATTGGCAGAAGCATTCGGGCTCGTGCCAGTCGATGCTTGCTCGTTGCTTCCTAGCAGCTGCAATACTTGCTGGCGCGCTTTATTCAAGCTGACACCGGCATTCCCAAGTACACGTGCAGCAACTCCTTCGCCTTCACGGATTAAAGCAAGCAATAAATGCTCAGTTCCGATATAAGAGTGGCCAAGCTTACGGGATTCATCAACCGACAGCTCGATCACTTTTTTAGCCCGCGGTGTATAGTGGACAATCGGCCCGACATCTTTTTCGCCAACTCCGACTAGTTCTTTGACACCGTCTTCGATCAATTGTGTATTTACTTCAATCGCTTCAAGTGCTTTTGCAGCGATTCCGCCGCCTTCTCGAATCAAACCAAGTAAAATATGCTCAGTTCCGATCGATTCATGCTTCATGCGGATTGCCTCTTCTTGAGCTAATTGAAGAACTTTTTGTGCGCGTTGTGTAAATCGGTTGAACATCATGCAAAATCCTCTCCTTTTGTATTTATCCCGTTATCAGCTAATCTCTCCCGGAACAATTCCGCCCGGGCAAGGTCCCGTTCCTTCGCTTCTAATGGACGTCCTGCATACTGCTGCAAAAAAGCAGGCTGCATAAAGACCATCAATTCATTCAGTATCGACATGTCCACATCCGTAATTAGATGAAGGTCAATGCCAAGTCTGACATCTGACAAACAAGTGGCTGCTTCTTCTGTATTCAACAGACGGGCGTGCGTCAGGACACCTAATGACCGGTACACCCTATCTTCAAGGAGCAGCGGAGAATTCGCATTTAGCGCTTCCCTTGCTCTTCGTTCCTGTTCAATAATCTGCTCGGTCATGTTTTGCAAATCCTGCAAAATTTCATACTCTGATTTCCCCAGTGTTACTTGGTTAGAAATCTGGTATACATTACCAAGCGCTTCACTTCCTTCTCCATAAATCCCTCTCACAACCATCCCCAGACGGGATATAGCCGGGATGATCCGGTTGATTTGATGGGACATCGTTAAAGCTGGCAAATGAAGCATGACAGAAGCGCGCATTCCTGTACCCGTGTTTGTAGGGCAACTGGTCAAATAACCAAATCTCTCATGGAAAGCATAAGAAAGGTGTTCTTCTAAAAGCGAATCCATTTTATTCGCTATGTCATATGCTTCCTGCAAATGAAAACCTGACTGCAAACTTTGGATCCGCATGTGATCTTCTTCATTGACCATAACGCTAAGCTCTTCTTCATCCGATAATAATACAGCACTGGAATGCTGGCTATTTGCTAAATAAGGGCTGATTAAATGTTTTTCTACTAACACTTCACGTTGTAGGTCGTTTAATTCTTCAATATTGATATGAGTAAAGCCGTATCCAACTTCCTTTCCTTTATCCAGCAAGACCGAAGAAACGGCTTTATCAACTTTCAACGCTTCATCTTCAGAAAAAGCGTAGGGAAATTTAAATTCGTCTAAATTTCGTGCAAGCCGAATCCTTGTACTCATGGCTATATCAACGTGTTCTCCGTTATTAGCCATCCAACTACTTGCACGGGATTGAAGGAAACGATCAATTGCCAACACCCCCACCTCCTTCAAGCCTTTCATTCAAGACCTTAACCTGATCTCGCAGCCTTGCAGCTTCTTCAAAATTCTCATCTTGTATGGCTGCCTGCATTTGCTTTCTCAATTCTTCAATTTCCTTTTTGATTTTCAACGTTGTTCCATAAGAAGCAGGAATCTTTCCTGTGTGTTCTGTATTCCCATTTTGTACTCTTTTTAAAATCTCATTTAGCTGAGGCGAGAAGGTACTATAACATTCAGCGCAGCCAAACTTACCGAGATTCAAGAATTTTTGGAAAGTAAATCCACAAGATGTGCAAATCGGTACTTCTTTTCGTATAGGACTTACAGCGGCTTGCTGCTTTGGAAACCAATTGGCTAATAAGTTATGGATTGCCATAGGATCTTGATCAAAAGAAAAACTGATATTATGATTTTCCGCCGCACAAACGTGACAGAGGTGTTTTTCTGTTAAATGGCCTTGCTGGTTTTGCTTCACAATGACTGTAGCTGGCCGTTCTCCACATTGTTCACAAATCACTTGATCACTCCTTGCCCGTTTGACTCATATTGAATAGTAAACAACATCGCCACTAAAATCCGCGCTCGTACTTCATCTCTTATAGGTAGAGGCAGCCCGAGAGTAGAACGATCAATGGCACTCAAAATCAATTTAGCTTCACGCTTTGATATAACATCTTCACTTAAAAGCCTCCACACAATATCTTCGGCCATAGTTTGTGAAGCACCAGTTTCAAGCCTATTAATAATTTGGGCAATCAAATCCGATTTCTTATGAAGACGTATTTTCTTAATACGAATATATCCGCCCCCACCACGCTTACTTTCAACTAAATATCCACGATCTAATGTAAATCTAGTATTTATCACATAATTAATTTGAGAGGGAACACATTGAAACTTCTCAGCAACCTCACTTCGTTTAATTTCAATAAGGTCCTTACCGCTTATTTCGATAATCTCTTTTAAATAACCTTCAATTATATCTGAAATATTCCGCATCGCTTTCACCTCTTGAGCGTTTAAATGCGCTAATGATTGACTTTGACTATATTTGACTTAATTATACATAAGCATTTTATGGATATCAAATACTTAGTCTGAGATAGAAAAAGTCTCGGGTTGAATATCCCGAGACTCTTTATTCTTGATCCATCATCCGTTTCATAAAATCTTTTGTATGACTTGATACCGAACGGGTTTTTTCTTCAACATACTTGGTTCTCCAATGTGTACCCTCTTGCCAAACTTCTACTATATCCCCTTTATTTACATCATGAGTAAAATCTGCAACTGGGTAAGTATACTGTTCAGCAGAATCTTTTAATGAAACCAATAATGCAGTTCTTTTCTCGATCACTTTTACTGTATAATAACCTGCTTTCATAAGTCTTCACCTCATTTCTATTTTCCCTTTATAATATATTTTCAATCCTTTTTTTAATTTAAAATACAAAAAAGGCCGTTACCGGAATGAACCGGTAACGGCCTTTCAACTTGCCCAGCGACGTCCTACTCTCACAGGGGGAAACCCCCAACTACCATCGGCGCAAAAGAGCTTAACTTCCGTGTTCGGG
>Ga0209295_1000161_pt1 | contig 64966 bp, 78 predicted proteins | sample Porto_5metaG_FD_187428 | JGI IMG/M metagenome (GOLD analysis project Ga0209295, IMG submission 187428) | Marine algal microbial communities from Porto, Portugal - Porto_5 metaG (SPAdes) (version 2) | ecosystem: Host-associated > Algae > Red algae > Unclassified | place: Portugal: Porto...
AAAGAATACATTTATTATTATAACAACATTCGTATTCAAACGAAACTAAACAACCAATCACCGATAAACTATCGGCAATTGGCTGTATAAAGGTGTTTTGATCCCTGTCTCAAAAACGGGGGTCAGTCCCGTCCCATGTCAGCTGCTTTTTTATTTAGTCATTCCATTGATACGTCCAGAAAATTTCTTCATCGAACCATTTTTGAACAACAGGTTCTTTGTTTTTCAGCTTCTGTTCAAGCTCTCTCAGCATGCCTTCTGTTTGCGTTCTATGTGCTCTCAGTGCATTTAATTTGATATCTGCTACATCTGTAATGTCGATCGTAATGTCTGCATTACCCAGCACTTCTTCTCTATTTTTCGTAATGGCCATGCAGTATGTGACAGGACGGTCTTCTTTTTTCTTACGGTAAAGAGCGCGAATAACTGCTTCCCCTGTCGCATCATGATCAGGGTGTACACCGTGTCCAGGATAAAACGTCACAATCAGTGTCGGTTTGACTTCATCAATGATGGTTTCCATCACATCAGCTAAATACTCGTCGTCTTCAAATTCCAATGTTTTATCACGAAGTCCAAGCATACGTAAGTCTGTGATATCCATTTCTTTGCAGGCATTGATTAATTCCTGTTTTCTTAACTCAGGAAGTGTTTCGCGATTGGCATATGTTGGGCTGCCCATATTTCTGCCCATTTCCCCAAGTGTCCCGCATGCATACGTGACTGGGATGCCGCGTTTTCTGCTTTGTGCAATGAGACCTGCAACCCCAAACGATTCATCATCTGGGTGAGGCAGCATCACTAGTACATGTTCATTCATGACTCGTCACCCTTTCTTCTACACCTGAAATGGTGTTTCACTAATTTGTAATGAGATCGCTAGTTTCCCGTCTGGCAAGTGCCCTGCTAACAGCAGGCGGCCATGGTCATCAAACTCATAATCGGTTAATCCTTCTGCATAAATCCAGCCATCTTCTGTTTTCATTCCAACACGGTACGGACCTTGTCCTTTTATTTTCGCCTGTGAATAGACGACTTTCGCATTGCGGATATAGGCAACGACCGTCATATTTTGTTCATTTACATGAGCTGAATAAGAACCAGTGGTCGTTTCAAGATGAACGAAGACTGGACGATTTAAAAACGATTCAAGATGTGCTGTGACATCTTCCGTTTGAATTGGTTTCATGAGTGGTTCCTTCCTTCATTTTGAATTAATTCGCGCAGCTTTTTTGTATGTAAGCTGATCAGCTGCAGCTGATGATCATGCCGAAGCCCACTTTCTAATATTCTCTCTACAGCGAGTACATATTTTTGATGAAATGATTTTCTCGCCCTCGGATGAGTGCGCGCATCGCTTAAATCATCACATATTGCCTCGTGTAAAGAAGACATATCATCGACATCAAGCTGACGATTTTTCCATAAAGATTGATAAGCAGCTGTAAGCTCATTGGCTGATGACATGTAATCACCTCTACAGTTTTGGTAACAACTTATTATGACATGATCCGCCTTCAAAAAAAAGCAAACTGCTCGTAGGACTTAATGAGAATTCGCTGTTTTTTTCATGCGTAATTGAGAGGTCGTAAACAATAAAATCGCCACCCAGATACAAAGAAACGTCACGATTTTAGCTGAAGATAAATGCTCGTGATACACAAACAACCCCAAAAACAGCGTAATCGTTGGTGCAATGTATTGCAAAATGCCCACTTGATAAAGAGGAATTCTTTTTGCCCCTTCAGAGAATAAAAGAAGCGGCACCGCAGTAAAGACCCCTGCAAAGAATAAGAGACCAAGTGATCCGAAGCTGTTAGGATTCATTGTCACCACAGGTTCTTTTAAGAAGAACAATAAGTACACAAGAGCTGCCGGGGCTAGAAGCAGCGTTTCAATTGTCAAACCAATGGCACTCGTGAAGCTCATTCTTTTTTTAATCAATCCATAAAAACCGAAGCTAAAGGCAAGTAATATTGCAACGACAGGAAATGAACCGTACTGAATCGTAGAAAGAATCACCCCAGCGGCGGCAATTAGAATCGCAACGGTTTGTAATTTATTGAGCCGCTCTTTCAAGAAAATGATCCCTAGTAAAACAGAGACAAGTGGATTAATATAATACCCTAAACTAGCTTCTAGCATAAGATGATGGTTGACTGCCCAAATGTACACATACCAGTTAACCGATATTAAAATAGCAGATAATAGTAATGAAAAAAGTGCTTTACCATCGAGCATGAGACCCTTCACTGTCTGCATTGCCGGCCGGACTTGTTTTAAATACAGAAGAATACCGCACATAAAAACAAATGACCATAAAATTCTGTGCGCTAAAATTTCGCCTGACGAAATATGTTCCATCAGTTTCCAATATAACGGGAATAATCCCCACAATGTAAAAGATGCTGCCGTGTAGAGAACACCTTTTGATTGCTGTTGTTCGTTCAATCTAACCATTCCTTTCTAAACCTATCGTATATTATAGCACGCACTTAAGCGAATGGGCATATACTAATTCAGGGCATTTAGAAAGGATGATTCGCATGTTTGACTGGAACCGATTATTCCCTTTTCAAAAGCAATTTTCAAAAGAAGCCTTAAAGAATTCAGACCCTAAAGACGTCGAGCAGTACGTCAATCAAGTGATGGAAAGTGTATTCGGATCCAATTATCCTGCTCAGTTTCCTTTTCAGGACCCACTCTCTCAACATCAAAAAACGAGAGAAACAGACGTCAAAAAAGAAAAAGAACCCGAAGTGGAAGTGTTCGAAACCACTGATCACGTGTTCGTTAAGATTGAGCTAGCTCGGCCGAGCACAGAAAAAGTAAAAATCAAACATACAGCCAACCTGCTGTTTATTGATCATTTTCCTGAGGAAGGCACGCAGAAGAAAGTCGTCCTCCCTGCTGCTGTCAAAAGAAAAGGAACGAAGGCTTCGTATCAGGACGGTATTTTGGAGATTATGTTTTTAAAGCATGATGATCCGGGGATTTCTGAAATCGATATTCCATTATAAAAAGCCTGCTTTGATATAGAAGCAGGCTTACTCTTTTTTCTTAATAGTATGGTGGATATCCTCCGCCATAAGGTGGTGGAACAGGCGGTGGTGGTGGGTAATAGGGACGGGGATAATTAAAAATCGCACTTCCTAAAAATCCGCCAAGCAGTCCGCCGACTAAAGGAGCGCCAAAACCAAAAAACAAAGGGACTCTGGATTCATATGGCGGAATGCCAGGGGCGCCGCCTCGGAAATACGGAGTATGAGGGTACATGCATTTCTCCTCCTTTGTCATGTGCCTAAGATCAGCATATTCATCAGGTGTCAAAACGTTTGGGCAAACCTGAAACTAGGCTTGTTCCTTTTTTTCATGAGATTCTGTATATTCCCCTGCCCACCTAGATACCTCATGAAACACATCATTTAGCGCATTTCCTTTTTCAGTTAAACAATAAATGACCTTAACAGGCGTTTCAGGCAATACAGTTCGCTTTATAATCCCTTCTTGCTCAAGTTCCTTTAAACGCTCTGCGAGCATTTTTTGACTGATAGATGGGATAATGTCCGTCATGTCTTTGAATCGCTTTGGACCATCAAGCAATACATGAATAATGAGACCATTCCACCTTTTGCCTAGCAGTAAAAAAGCTTGCTGAATGTGTGGACATAATTGAAATTCCATAAATTTCAGCCTTTCTTTTCATGATTGTTTGACAAACTAACGGTATACAATTTAAAATATCACTAGTTACAATAAGTAAGTTTCTCACTTTTTTAGTTATTGTACCATACTATTTGCAAAAACGGGAGGAAATATCCATATGGCGACTGATCAAAAAACGTTTGACATTTTAAAACAAAGAGCTTCAGTAAAAGAGTATGATACAACTCATGAAATGACAAAAGAAGAGCTAACAGAGCTACTTGATATCACAACAAAAGCACCATCTGCGTGGAACCTTCAGCATTGGCATTTTACTGTTTTCCACAGTGCTGAATCCAAAGCGAAGTTACTTCCAATCGCTTATAACCAAAAGCAAATCTCACAAGCATCAGCTGTTATTGCTGTACTAGGTGATCTTGAAGCGAATCAAAATGGAGAAAAAATCTACAGTGAGCTGGCAGAACAAGGGTTCATTACTGAGGACATCAAAGAAACATTGATGACTCAAATCAATGGCGCATACCAAAGCGAGCAGTATGCACGTGAAGCTGCGTATTCAAATGCTTCATTAGCTGCTATGCAATTAATGATTGCTGCAAAAGCAATGGGCTATGATACATGTCCAATGGGTGGTTTCAGTAAAGACGCCTATATCAAAGAATTCAATGTAAGCGGACGTTATGAGCCAGTCATGCTGATTTCAGTTGGTAAAGCAGCGAAAGAAGCTCATAAAAGCAATCGTTTCGACATCGAAGAAGTATCTGATTTTCTTTAAAAAATGGCAAGGCCTCAGCTTTCATGCTGGGGCTTTTTTTATTTGGTTTAAATATTATTTCTGCATATTTTCTTTTCGCTTTACCCCTTTCCATCTCCACTTTTTCTCCTTTTTAAGAATGAAAGCGTTATATTAGTATGATATTCTCCAAAATGATTGTTTTTTCTGAAAATGGTCTTGTGATCTAATCTGACAACTGTTATTATTATGAAATTACAAAAAATTCAGGAGGAAATCATGAATAAAAAATTGATGCTCGCACTACTTATAGCGATTCCATTCATCGGACAGCTCGCACTGCTGCCCTTTGCGAATCGTATCCATCCATTTGTGATAGGCCTGCCTTTTTTCCACTTCTGGCTCTTACTATGGATTGTTCTCACACCAGTCTGTACATTCATCATTTACCGGATGCAACATTCAAATGGAGGAACTGACTAATGCAAGGAAATTTGACAGCTTTATTGATTACAGCAAGTATCATTTTCATCGTCGTGGTCATTGGATTTGCCGCTGGCCGTGATAAATCATCCAGACAGTCAGTAGAGGAATGGTCTGTCGGCGGGAGAAAATTTGGCGGGCTGCTCGTCTGGTTCCTCGTTGGTGCAGATTTATATACAGCTTATACCTTTTTAGGGCTCACTAGTACAGCCTATACAGCTGGAAGTGTCGCTTTTTTCGCTATCCCCTATTCAGTTCTAGCGTATTTTATTGCTTATTTCTTCTTACCAAAGCTATGGACGGTGGCGAAAAATCACAATCTCACAACGCTCGCTGATTATGCACGTGAGCGCTTTGACAGCAAGCTGTTATCCAGTCTAATTGCAATTATTGGAGTGCTTATGCTCATTCCTTATATTTGTCTTCAACTGAGCGGGATTCAAGATACGTTAACTGTCGCTGGAACTAGTTATATTAATGTGAATGCAGTTGTTATTATTTCATTTATTTTAGTTGCACTTTATACATTTTTCAGCGGGATTAAAGGCCCTACATATACAGCCATTATTAAGGATATTCTCGTTTGGGTCATCATGCTGTTTATGGTGGTTTCACTGCCAATCATTCATTTTAACGGCTGGACTCCGATGATGAATACGTTAGCTAAGGAAGCGCCACAGCTTCTGACAATTCCTGACGGGGGTCCTAAAGGCATTTTATGGTTCATTACCGCTTCAGGTGTTTCTGCCCTTGCTTTGTTTATGTGGGCACATGCGGCAACAGGCGTATTTACAGCAAAAAGTGCAGATGCTATCCGTAAAAACAGCATGTTTTTGCCTCTTTATAACATCGTATTGATTTTGGTCATCTTCCTTGGATTTATTGCCTTTTTGGTCTTACCAGAAGATACGAATCCAAGATTTGCACTTCTTCATTTAATTCAAACATCATATGGCGGCGTGATGCAGGGTCTTGCTTATTCAACGATTGCACTGGCTTCCCTTATTCCATGCTCGATCATGGCCATTGGTGCATCGAATTTATTTGCCAATAATTTATATCGTGACTTAATTCATCCGAATGTATCACCTAAAAGATTGACCATCATCACTCGTTCAATGGTGTTTATCGTGATCGGACTGGCTCTATTATTCGGAATGCTCTTCCCAACAGCACTTGTGACGCTTCAGCTCATTGGTGTTTCAGGGATGGTTCAAATCTTCCCAGCCATTGCGATCAGCTTGTTCTGGAAAAAACAATCGAGAGAAGCAACGATTGCGGGGTTAGTTGTTGGCATCATCGTCACCTTTACAGCCAATATCTCACAAGTCACGTTCGGTCTTTATGAAGGGTTTCTTGGTTTACTAGCAAACGTTGTGGTCATCCTGATTTTGAATCCATTCTTCCAAAAGAAGGTCACATCCAATTCTGTCATGAATGATCTATTTGAAAAAGATCAAGACAAAACAGAAGCGATTGGAAACAACGCGTAAACATAGAAAGAGCAATCCCCCTAGGAGGACTGCTCTTTCTTTATTTCATTTCTTTTTTCAAGACTTCAATGGCTTTTTTCATTTGAGTATCATTGTTCTTTAGCTTATTTTGGATCTTTGTCATCAGTACTGTCGTTGTATCTCCCGTCAGAATTCCGTCTGCTTTCAGATCGTTGTCTGTTTGGAAGCTTTTGACGATCGTCTGGAAGGCTTGATCGTACTCACCATTTGCTTTTGCTTTGTAGTCAAGCGCTTGAAACATTTTTTGAGCCGCTTTGACTTCATCTCCATTGTCATTCAACTGATACGTTTTTTTCGGGCTTAAGTATGGCAGCTTTGCATAACTTGGGAGCGATGCTTTAACCTGTGGTTCAATTCCTTTTTTGTGAATCCACGAACCATCCGGCGTTAGCCACTTGGCAATGGTTAATTTGACACTTGAACCATCATTATAGCTTTGCGCATTTTGAACAGTTCCTTTACCAAATGTCTTTTCACCAATAATTTTGATACCTGAAGATTGGTGCAGAGCCGCCGCCATGATTTCTGCAGCGCTGGCTGAGCCTCCATTTACAAGGACAACTGCCGGCTGATGAACTTTACGTTCTTTTTCAGCCTTGTACTCTTCTTTCTTCCCTTTTTCTTCAACTTGCATGATGACTTTCCCTTTATCGATAAAGTCATTACTCATTTCAATCGCTTCTGTCATAATGCCGCCAGGATTATCTCTCAGGTCAATGACAAACCCTTTTGCCCCTTTTTTCTCGAGGTCATCAATGGCTTTATCTAACTCTTTTGACGTTGTTTCAGCAAAGGACGTAATTTGGATTTCCCCTATTTTGTCTTTTGTGAGTTTTGCATACACTGTTTCAACTGGAATGGTGTCTCTTGTGATGGTCACATCAACATTTCCCACTCCTTGACGGTTAAGGTGCAGCTTGACATCCGTTCCTTTTTTCCCTCTGATGAGAGAGACTGCTTGATTGACCGACATGCCTTTTGTGCTTTTTCCATCCACCTTTAAAATACGATCATGAGGTTTCAACCCGGCTTTTTCAGCAGGAGAGCCTTTTATCGGTGCGACAATTAAAATTTGTCCATCCTTCTCTTCTACTTGTGCACCAATTCCTTCAAATGATGAAGAAATGGTGTTGTTAAATCCTTCGGCTTCCTCCTGATCCATATATGCAGAGTATGGATCATCAAGTGATGCGATCATTCCTTGAATCGCACCATCTACTAGTTTTTGATCATCCGTTTTTTCGTAATACTCATCTTTTACTTTCGTATACGCAGCCATGAGTTTACTAAACTTCTCATCTCCTGAGACATTGACAGTCCCTTGTTTTGTGATCACAAATGTAATCGCTGAGGACAGTGCCGCTGTCACCAAAATAGCGATGACGATCTTAAATTGTTTTTTCAAAAAAACACCACCTTTATCTCCTTTCATTATTATCAAGGACGATGCATCATCCGTCAACCAAAGGATCGAAGTTCTCTTTGAAAAGATAAGCCATTTGACCTTACATTGCATAATCTTTAAAGAGGAACTTGATAAGGAAAGAAGGGATTTTATGAGTGATTATGTAGAAATGCTTGCCTATTTTGGCGTATCTAGTGCCCATCCTGGTGGAATTGAGTTAACAAAAACAATGCTTGAGCATATAAAATTGATGCCTGATGCGCGCATACTGGATGCGGGATGCGGGACAGGACAAACAGCGGCATATTTAGGCAATATCGGTTATCAGGTGGAGGCAATTGATACACACCCTTTGATGATTGAAAAGGCCAATTTGCGATTTGAGCGAGAAGAACTGCCGATCCGCGCATTGCAAGCATCGATTGAACAGCTGCCATTTCCAGATGAAGCGTTCACTCTTCTGATCAGTGAATCTGTTTTGAGCTTCACCAACCTTCCTGTTGCACTTGCTGAGATCAAACGCGTGCTTTCCCCTGGAAGTCAAATGATTGCAAATGAAGCGGTATTAAAAGCTCCCCTTACACAGAAGGAGCTTGCCGCCGTTCGAGATTTTTATGGGTTTCACGCACTCTTTTCACTTGAAGAATGGAAGGAGCAGCTAAAAGCAGCAGGATTTCATGACGTTCGCATTCTCTCATTTGATGAACACATGGTACAAGAGGAGCCGACGGAAATGGAATTATCTGAATATATCCCGCCTTCTCTTTACGAAACGATGCAAACACACTACGATCTGATTCAAGCGCACCGAAAGCAGCTAAGCCACATTCTATTTGAATGTACCGTATAAAATGAGCGAATCTCCTATATGTTTTGTCCAAACTCTATGAGGTCTCTCGCATAGGATAAGAGTGAATAGAGTTTGTCATAAGGAGGAAAAATATGGAGCGCTATCAAAAGCTTTGTCAGCAGCATATGGGGAAAGTCGCTAGAATCACAGACCGTAATGGCAGAGTACATGTCGGACGCATTGAGCGGGTGACAAACCGCAAAGTGTATATTCGTCCAGTCGGCGGTTCTCGCGGCGGCTTTGGCTTTGGTTATTACGGAGGGTATTACGGCTGGGGTGCCGCTTATGGCATCGGGCTTGGTTTCATTACAGGTTTCGCATTAGCAGGATTGTTCTTTTTTTAAAAGAAGAATAAAGAAGGCCCCCCCGAATAGCTGGGAGGCCTTTTACTTTGATTAAATTTTCTTCACTTTGTTCATGTACTCTTCAAATGTTAAATCGTGATCATGCATCGCTTTTGCTGCTTCTTTTCCAACATAGCGCAGATGCCACGGTTCATATTCATATTTTGTAATGTCTTCTTTTCCTTTTGGATAACGAATGATAAAACCATATTTATAGGCGTTTTTAGCCACCCATTTGCCATCAGGTGTTTCACCAAACTTTTCAGAGATGTCAAAACCGGCACTTTTTGAGGAAATGTCCATCGCAAGGCCTGTTTGGTGCTCACTTTCGCCTGGTAAAGCTACTGCTTCTTGCGCTTTGTCTTTGCCTTTTAACTTGACTTCACTATCAAAAATGACCTTTTGACGGTCATAGGAGCGATAGCCAGATACGGCAGCCAGCTCGAAGTTTTTCTTTTTCGCATCTTTGAATAATGTCTCAAGTGCTTCCGCTGCTTCTTTACGAATATATCGTTTTTCAATATCCTCTGAAAAAGAGAATTCTACTTTTGGTACAACGAGGTCAGAAGGTTTATAGGTTCCTGGTAATGCGTATTCTTTGTTGACAAGTGCTAGCACGTTTGCAGGATTTTGAATGGTTTTCAGCCCGCTTACCACTTTGATGTCATTGAAATATTCACTCTTTAATGTCAGCTCTTGATCCGATGAATCTGCTGTATTGTTTGAGTTTTGCTGGGTAGATGAATTTGCTGCGCTCTTTTGTTCGTTTGTTTTGTTCGATTCAGATGTACCGCTTTTTTGATCCAGCAACTGGCAGCCCGATAGTGCGGCTGTCAAACCAAGAATCGATGCGATTGAGAGTATTTTATAGCTTTTCTTCATGACATACCTTCCTTTTGCTCTTCTAAAAAAATAAAGATGCGCTACATCGTAGCACACCCTTTATACTATTATAAAACGGAGTCTAGCGCAATTAAGATCATTTCGTCAAATGTCGTTTGACGCTCTTCAGCCGTTGTTTCTTCTCCTGTGAGAACATGATCACTCACTGTCAGAATGGATAACGCTTTTCGATCAAATTTTGCTGCAAGCGAATATAGAGCGGTTGTTTCCATTTCAATTGCTAGAATTCCGTATTGAGCCATGAGCTCAAGTGGTTTTTCATTGTAAAATTGGTCTGCTGTAAATACATTACCGACACGTACAGCGACATTTTTTGCTTCTGCTGTGTCGTATGCTTTCTTAAGCAGTCCAAAATCAGCGCAAGGTGCGTAATCAATCGGTCCAAACGCCACACGATTCATTTGTGAATCTGTTGAAGATGTCTGAGCTAAAATAACATCACGTACGTTGACATCCCTTTTGATAGCCCCGCAAGATCCGACGCGGATTAAGTTTTGAACATCATAGCTTTGAATGAGTTCATTCACATAAATCGAAATAGAAGGTACGCCCATTCCGGTCCCTTGTACAGAAACACGCTTTCCTTTGTAGGTCCCAGTATAACCATACATTCCGCGCACTTCGTTATAGCATTCGACATCTTCTAAATATGTATCTGCAATATATTTCGCACGAAGCGGATCGCCTGGCAGCAATACCGTTTCTGCAATTTGTCCTTTTTCTGCTCCAATATGTACACTCATTTTTTTAGCCTCCACTTACGTTTACTATGTGATTTGTCCTATTTAGTATAAACGATTGAGCCCAAAAAAGAAAATACCAGCTGAAGCTCAAGCTGGCATCGAAATTCTCTATTTAACTCATCGTCAACAGTCGCTCACTGCGTTTCCATCCTGCCGGAAAAAGCTGATAATAGCACTTTCCTTTTTTCTTATCATCAATCACAACAATATCGCCTGTTGTCATAAACCGTGCATTGTAATCACTAGGGACTGTATCATGTACATTAAATGTCGAGAATGCTTTTTCCAGAACATCCAGGTGTGTTCTGCCGCCAATCTTTGTCCGGTACACAGGCTGATGCCCGCTTGCAGCGCCATATTCAGGTGTCTGATAAATGGTTAAGTGAAATGCTGAAGGTTTCTTTTGAAAAAATCTCAACGTCAATTGCATTCAAATCCCTCCCCTTTTATATAAAATTGGCTGGGATCTGTCAATTTCCTTCTTCTATTTTTGTCGAATGACAGACAATTTTTCGTCAATCTTTTTACAAATGAGAAATAAAGCAAGTCCTATCGCAAAACCGCCTGCAACATCTGTCAAAAAATGAACGCCGATATACATTCTGCTGATCCCAATCATAAGAACACAGATCCCTGTGATCAAGTAGACGATTTTTTGTCTTTCTTTCAGCCATGGAATCAGTTCAACGAATAGATAAGCTATAAATGGATAGATTGTGGCTGCATTCATCGAATGTCCGCTCGGAAAGCTGTAATACGTTTCATTGACAAGATGATCAAAGGTCGGGCGTTCTCTAGCAAACAGCCCCTTTAGTTCATGATTGATGGTTTTTTCTGTGAGAAATAATAGAAAAAGCATCATGATAGAGTAATAGCGCTTATACATGAATAGGACGACACTAAAAATGAGCATGATGGGCACGAGAAGCGCACTAATGCCAAAGTCCGTCAAAGTCAGCATGACATCATTTAAAAAAGGGAGTCTGATGCTCTCAAACCATAAGATGATCTGGTTGTCCAATGCTTGACCAGCTCCAGATACCATGAGCGCAGCTATGGCGCCAAATAAAATCAAAAGAAATAGGATATACACGTGAAAGATTCTCCTCCCTCTCTCTTCAGAATCTCTTCAAAGTATAGTGCCTACCACGCCTCTTCTTCAACTATCATTGTTTTTTTCAGCATATATTCAAACGTAATGTCAGCCAGCTCAAACGTTTCCAGCTCAGCAGGTATGTACCCTCTTTTGACCAGCTCCATGTAGAAGAATTCCGCAATTTCCTCTGTATCGATCACCAAATCTGCTTCTTTCATGACATTCCGCCTCCTTTTTTATGATGTATGAACGACGCCTGTTTTTTATTACAGTTTGTCATAATGGCTCATTCCATACATATAAATGCAATAAACAAAAAGAAAAGGGGTTTGAGGCAATGAAATGGTTCAGCATATTAGATGGAGAAACGTTTGATCAGGTGATGGGCCGTATCTTGAGGGGATGGTTTTATGTGATTGTTTTTTTCTGTGTGCCTTATTTTTTATTCGTGTTAGGGCAAGTCTTTCTTTAACCAAAATGCTCGTGTAAACTTTCCAATATAAAATCCATCATGTCCTTGTATTCTGGATCTTCGAAAAATTCGTAGAGAATTTTATAGTCATTATAAATATCAAGAAGCTCATCCACTATAGATACAGCGAGAAATTCTAGTGATGCTTCGCTTTCTTGTTTCTCTTCTAATTGTAATAGAGCCGTTTGCACCATATCTTCTTCCATTTCTTTTGAGGTTTCACCGACGTAATGCACAAAAAGAAGCTGATGCACGAACTGGTCCATTTCATATTTCCTCAGGACAAGCGTTAAGTCTTCCTCTTCTGTTTCCAGCCACTCTCCGTCCTTTAGCCTTGTGAGTTCGTAAATGACATCTTCCCAGCCGTCATCAAGGTATCGCCATATTTCAGTCCGATGGCCAATAATTTTAAATAGCTCTTTTCCGTAATCTTTTACATATACAACATCGCCAATGAGGAACTCATATTCAATGTCCAGCTTTTCTGTATCCACAATCACCCCGTCGTACTCATCGTAAAGCTGAAGTGATGTTTCAAAATAAAGCACCTCATTATGATTGACCTCATACAAATAGTGCTGGTCAATTTGATGGACTTTTGTAATCGTTCCGACTGTGCCGTACATGACAACGACGACAATATCCCCTACTTGATATTTTGGTGCTTTCGCCTTCATTCTGTCTCCCCCTTGCCCGACTTTTGGTCTTAACGTATCGTATGCCGGCGCAAGGAATTCTGCATGGGCAACCACACCATGCAAAACGCCATTTTATTTCTCATCAAAAAACCGCTTCTCCCATCTGGAAAAAGCGGTTGTGTGTTATTTTTTTTTGACTTCTACATCATATTGCTCAAACGCTTCGTCAAATGTTGTCATTGAGCTTAAATAATCGCCGTTTAATTCTAAATAGGCACACAGCTCATGATAATCAGTGGACGCTTTCGGGAAGCTGTGATCCTCATAAGCAGCATTTGCAAAATGGCTGATTTCATCTTTCGGTTTTGGATGTCTGTACTTCATTAAATAATGGTAAAACGACTTCACCTGTTTTTCCCTCCGCGACACTCTATTTTGTTGTTATATTATACAGCAATTTGATGACTTGTATAGGCGGAGGTACAACTTATGATGAAAAGTCAAAGTAATTTCGCTTTAATAACCGCTCCATGCTCATTAATTCTTCGTATGAAATTTTTTCTGGAAGTTTTGTCTGATCCACTAAAATTAATTGATCCTCTATCTCTTTGACCGTCTCATCCTTTTGATATGTCATACCGCAGTGCGTGCAGGAAATGGACGGTGTTTCGATGATTTCAATGGATTGTGTGCCAGTGATCAGTTCCCAATAGACGGTTGTCTGCTCTGCGTTTGCTTTGTTTTCCTCACACCAATCACATGTCAGCAAGGTTATTTCTCCTCCTTTACAGTTTGATCTTTTTTGAGCTGCGCTTGATATTTTTTCTCTTTTAATTCATCTCGTTTTTCACGTTTGTTTTTGAGTGTGTCATGCTCAGGATTTGTCTCATATGCTTCTCTTCGTTTCATCCGGCTTAAATTCTCTGGCGTAAACGATTTCGCTTCATCCTCAAAAAGTGCGGTAATACCAATTGCGGGATCTTGTTTCTCTTCATAAATTTCATTAAAATACGCATCTGCCTGACCTGCGACGTAATGCTCTGGTTCAGGGTAAGAGGTGATGACACCTTCAAAGTTACGAAGGACGACTTTGTCAGGGCTTTGCGATAATAAATAATTGGGCTGCAGGGCGATCTTTCCTCCGCCTCCTGGTGCATCCACAACAAAGCTTGGCACGGCATAGCCGCTCGTATGCCCTCTTAAGCCTTCAATGATTTCAAGACCTTTTGATACTGGTGTTCTAAAATGGCCAATTCCCTCAGATAAATCACACTGATAAATATAATAAGGTCTGACCCGTATCATCACGAGATCGTGCATCAGCTTCTTCATAATCGGCACACTGTCGTTAATACCTGCGAGGATGACGGCCTGATTACCAACAGGAACGCCGGCATTTACAAGTCGTTCGCACGCTTCTTTTGCTTCTTTTGTAATTTCAATGCTTGTATTGAAATGGGTATTCAGCCAAACCGGATGATATTTTTTCAAAATCTCGCACAGCTCATCTGTAATGCGCTGCGGAAAGACAACCGGCGCGCGGGTTCCTATCCGAATGATCTCAACGTGCGGAATGTCTCGTAAGTTTTTCAAAATGTATTCAAGCACTTGATCATTGATTAAGAGCCCATCTCCGCCGGAAATTAACACATCCCGCACCTCAGGTGTTTCTCTAATATATCCAATGGCAGCATCTAACTGCTTTTTTGGCACGCCCATACCGATCTGGCCGGAAAAACGTCTTCTCGTACAATAGCGACAGTACATGGAGCACTGATTTGTTACAAGAAAGAGCACACGATCTGGGTACCGATGCGTTAACCCCGGGACAGGTGAGTCTTCATCTTCATGCAGCGGGTCTTCCAGGTCATATTTTGTTTTATGAAGCTCCTCAGCAATTGGCACAGATTGCATACGTACTGGACATCTTGGATCGTCTGGATTCATCAATGAGGCATAGTAGGGTGTAATGTTGAGTGGAATGGTTTTGGTGGAAATCTTCACCCCTTCTCTTTCCTCTTCTGTTAAGTTTACGACTTTCTCTAAATCTTCAAGCGTTTTCACGGTATGCGTCAGCTGCCAAATCCAGTCGTTCCATTTTTCCTCAGGTACATCTTTCCAAAGCTCAATGTCCTTCCAATGACGCGCCGGTTCATATAGTTTTTGATTCATATCCATTCCCCCTATCAGCATTCACCTTATACTATGCAAGTTATGTGCCAACATGGGAAAATGCCCCTATTCTTTATAAAAGGAGCTTTACCCGTGGTATTCAATGGATGGTGATGCCTATATTTCGGCATCTGCATATTTCTTCAGTTTATATTGCAGTGTTTGTCGAGGGATTTTTAAAGCGGCGGCGGTTTTTTTAATATTGCCATGATGCTTGTTTAAAGCTTCTTGAATAAGTGTTTGTTCAAATGAAGAAACCTGACTTTTTAAGGAGGCATCGAGTGTTTCTTCCTCAAGATTCTGCGTACGTAAATGAGCAGGAAGGTATGAAGGTGTGATGTCTTCCGCTTCCTTTGGCATCATCAATACGGCATGCTCAATGGTATGTTTTAATTCTCGAACGTTTCCTGGCCAGTGGTGAGCCATAAACAATTGCTTTGTTTCTTCAGAAAGGCGTTTGACGTTTTTTGAAAACTGCTGATGATAGGTTTGAATGAAATGGCGGGAAAGCAGCGGGATGTCTTGCTTTCTCTCACGAAGCGGCGGGATTTGAAAAGATGATACATGCAGTCTATAAAATAAGTCTTCTCTTAAAATTTGCTTTTTCACCGCTTCAAATGGGTCCATATTGAGTGCCGTAATGAGTCTTACATCTACTTGAATCGCTTTTGCATCCCCAATGCGGCGCACCACGCCATCTTCTAACACACGTAATAATTTCGTCTGCAGCGTGAGTGGCATCGCTTGCAGTTCATCAAGAAAAAGCGTGCCTCCATCAGCCAATTCAAAGAGCCCCTTGCGATCAATTGCGCCTGTATAGCTCCCTTTGACAGATCCGAATAATAGGCTCTCAAGTAGCGATTCTGGGAGTGCCGCACAGTTTTGCGGAATGAACACTTGATTTTTCCGGTCAGATTCATGAACGATGGCTTGAACGAGCACTTCTTTCCCTGTCCCTGTTTCCCCGTAGACAACAACTGATGACGGATAGGCAGCAGCTTTTTTTGCCTTTTCAAGCATTTCTTTTAAGAGTGGATCATTTGTTAAAAATGAAGAAAAATCATGCATTTGTTCAGCCCCAGCCGCATCGTGTATTCGTTTTTTTTGATCTAAACGATTTGAGAGGGCTGACAGCTTCGATACATCTTTTGCGACTTCGACCGCACCTATTAACTGGCTGTCTTCAATAATAGGCAATGTCGTGTTGACGGTCTCAATTCTTTCGCCGTTTTTATTCAAATAGGTTTGCAGTGAATGATAAATGGGCTTCCCTGTTCTCAAAACATGCATGAGTGTACTTGTTTTTTCTGTTAAAGAGGGATACACATCAAGGATGTACTTGCCAATCACCTCTTCTTTTTGTAAACAGTCAAACTTAGCGGCATTATGATTGTAAAAGATCGTCATTCCTTGATCATCTACAACATGGATGGCTTCATCAATGGCTTCTAAAATTAATTCAAACCAGTCCGCTCTTTCGACAATCTTCCCCATTCTTTCCCCCTCACTTTCAGTGCCGAAAAACCGGCATCTATTGCCGGATTTTCAGCGGCTTGATCATCTTCATCACACGTTCTCCTGTCCTTTCATGTTTCGCTTTTTCCTTGCAACTTCCTGCTTTTTTTATCAATAGCGTCAAAAAAGCACCCCTCTTATGAGGAGTGCTTTCGCCCTGATGTTTGATAAAGAGACATATCGAATTCTTGCAGCGATTCCATATACAGCGGCACGATCGACTTCCCTTCCTCGAATAACGTAAATTGGGAAGGGTATAAATTAATTGGCTGATGATAAAAAGCAAATCGCTTTACAACCTCAGGGTCAATACGGCAAAAAGTATGATGCATCAGTAAATAGACATCTTGTTTCCATTTAAAGAGCCGCCTGTTTGGCGGATTAAATACTGGTGACACTTGAATCATGCCGCCCTCTTCATACATCTGAAGCCGTTCATTTGAAATCGTATAGATATCCTTAGGATGAAACTGAAAATATTGCACGTCACGCTTTGAAGCAAACCGCCTTTTTTTCTGATCTTCAATATAATAAAACGTTTTCCCATGATCTGCTGTGACAACTGTATAATTAGGTACTACCAGCATGTCTTTCATCTCATATTTCATCGCACATAACGACGGAACCCGAATGGCGCGTCTGTTTTTTTCGTTCACCCAGCACCTTGCAATTTCATGAAGATTCCCGCCTGCGATTTGGTAGTAACCCCCTTCCTTTTCAATCACCGTTCCGTCAATGAGATCATACGGCATACTCGAAAACAAATGATGAAAGGAATGAGGCGTTTTATACGTTGTATCAAGTACATCTCTTAATGGAAAAAAAGCAGCAAAATCATTCAGCCTCATCCAAAAAACAGAATCTGCATGATGCCAGTATTTAGGCTCATCAGCCCAATATTGTCCGTATTTTTCATGAATGAGCGGAAGCAATCGCCTTCTGTGCATGACCGAACAATGGTCCACTTGAAAGGAAGCATGCTCCAATATTTGGTCTGCTTCACGCACAAAACTCATCGTCTCTACTAATTGCTTATTAACATGCACGACCCGCTGCGAGGAATACACGATATCGATATGAGGCTTCGACTGAAAAACATCCACCATTTTCTGCAAACGATCTTGATGATACACAGTATCATCTGTTAAATAACAAATGAGCTCACCTGTTATACTGGTTAGCGCTTCATTAATAAGCGTCGCATACCGTACGGTTAACAGCCGTTTTGCAGGATGAATCGCGCGTGAATACAGATGAATGCGCTCATCGTCTAAATAGGGCTGGATCTTTTGGATGGTGCCTTGTTCTGAGCCATCATCCATAATCAGAAGCTCCCAATTCGAATACGTTTGTTCCACCATACTCTTTAGCACACGATCAATGAAATCAGGTTTATTGTAGCTTGTTAAAATCACCGATACTTTCATGATCATTATCCTTTTTAGTTAGATTAAAAAGCCCCCCAGCTGACGATGTTCACGTAAGGTACATTCACTCTCAGCTGATTTGTCGCGTTTTTAAAGACCGCTACTGTATCAAAGAGCTGCACAACAACTACGTTTTGAAGGACATCTCCATTGACTAAATGAACGCGTGGCACTGGAATGCCAAGTTCAAGCCACGGACGAAGTAATTCTTTAATATCTGACACACTCTCTTCCTCACTTTCTTCTAAAAGACGAAGAAGAAGTAAAATCAAGATGACTTCAAGTACTCCTTCTGTTTCTAGTAATTCTTCGTTCCAACCATTTAATAATTGATCAAATTCCATTCATAATCCCTCTCTCTTCGCATTTAATCTTTACTAGAGTATGAGATTCACTTCATTTAGCCTCAGCATTTGAAAACATTTTTAAAAATGTGTGAAGTGATTAAATGATAAAAAGAACAAGGAATCAGCGCTCTGCTTATACCAAAAAAAATGAACGGCATATACATAGGGGTGAGTTTGAATTGATGAAGAAAGGACGGGAAAAAATGAGCGACAAGCGTGCCGAATTAAAAAAAGAACTATTGAAAGTGTTTTTCAAACCGCTTACTCGTACATTAACAGTTAATCTTGAAGAAGGAGGAGTACAAATGGAAGAAAAATTGAATGATTTATTAAGTGAAGTGGCAGCCGAGGCATCACCTTCAGATTCTGCTACAACACTCGATGTATCTCAGCCAGCAAGATGGATTTTTGCAAGACTTGCACCAGGAACCGTCATTAGCATTGTCACTGACTCAGGAGATTTAATCGGGCCAGTTCAATTCGTAGCATTCAATGCTTTAACGGGTGTTGTATTTGTTACACAAGAAAGCTCAGTTACACCAACAGGCTCTGCAACGACTTTATTAGATGTAGATAAAGTTGAAAGTGTTACGTTCACATCTTAATGTGAGATGGTCATCATGAAGTTTCTTTATATCAGCTCTGGCTACGGCGGAATCTATCACATGTTTGATCAATGGGTAGAAGAGAGCTTCATTGATTCCCCCTTTTCATGTGTAAAGATCGACCGAGAAACTCTACCCGCTCACATGCACAAAATCCGGACATTTTCTCCGGATTTTGTTTTGATGATGATCGGTGATCATGTTCCGAGCGAAGTGCTTCATCAATTCAAACAAGAAAAGATCCCGATCGTTTTGTGGATGACAGAAGATCCTTTTTATACAGATGTATCGGCTGCTTGCACACGTGATGCGCGGCTCATATTAACGATTGATGAAGGAGCTTTGCCACTTTACAAACGATTGGGCATAGGTCACGCCCACTACTTTCCCATTCCGACAAATACAAGTATTTTTCAAAAAAACGAATCGCCTGAAGAGATGTGCAGCTATGACATTACACTCATTGGCTACCCTTATCCCAATCGCATGAAAGCCATCGATACACTCTTACAACAGAACAAATGGCGGATTCTCGTTGCAGGTAAGGAATGGCATCGTCTTTTAAATAAGTCACGAAGACATGATCGAGGTCTCACATTAGTGACCAATTGGCTAAGCCCTCAGCAAATGGCGGACATCTATCAGCAATCAGCGATTGTTCTTAACCCGCACAGACCGGCACAATTTGCTTATAACAAAAACAAAGCCATGATTCAAAATGTAAGTCTGAACAACAGAGCGTTTGATATCGCTGCAGCGGGAAGCTTTCAATTGACGGATCTACAACCACCTCAAATTTTTTCAAGCTTCGCTTTTTATAAAAATGAGGACGATTTGCTGGAACAGGTTGAATATTATGGATCAAATGCTGAGAAAAGAAAAGCAATCGCAATAAACAATTACGAACAAGTCGTTTCCTGGAATACATTTGAGTCATTTCCACACAGACTTTATGAAATCGTAAAAAGCGCCCTATGACTGGGCGCTTTTCTCGTTGAAATTCATCTTATACATAACCCTCCGCATCTCGGCGAGCCAATAAGACTTTCTCCGCTTTCTCAAGGTCTTCCTCCTGTTTCACCACGAGTGATTTTTCGGGATCCATGATATACGCTCCAACAGATCCCTCTAAAAAGGAATGAATGCATTCTTTCGCATATGGAACATGAAAAGCATACACTGCTCCATTTAAACGACCATACGTATATGGCTGCTCATGCTTTGGCATGAAAAAGTAATGATTGTCCTTATATAAAGTGGCTTCATTATTCTCATGCAGTGTCCATGTTTCATTTGGGTTTTCTAGCGCCTCTGTAAAAGATGCCATGCAGTCATAGCTCCCTTCTACTAGAAGCTGCAAGCATTTCTCAATATCTTCCGGCTCTCTTAAAGGAGACGAAGGATGCAAATATAGAACAATATCAAAGGTCTTCCCCTCACGCTCTAAATAAGCAAGCGCGTGTTTCACCGCTATGAGTGATGATGTTTGTTCTGTTACATGACTGTCTGGCAGTTCAATCACACGAGCCCCGTAGTGAGAAGAAATGATTTGTGTATTGACATCCTCTGTAGAGACGATGATTTCGTCTAACTCAATCATTTGCAGTAACGGCTGAATGGTCCAATAGATGAGCGGCCGCTCCGCCAATACGCGAATGTGTTCATCATGCTGATCGCGCCTGCTTCTAAAAGCTGGTATCAAGGCTAAAATACGATTTCCCCTATACATGTATTCCCTTCTCCCCTCGCGCACAGCTCTCTTCATTATCTTCCGAGCTGATCGCAGTACTGAAGTGTTCAGGTCTCTCATTTTTCTACTTATTCTCTTATCTCTCCATATTCTATTAAAACGTCAAGCAGATGGTTATAATGTGTTCACCTAATTTAGATAGAAAGTGGTTCTTTTCCTCAAACGGATACCACTCTTTCACATATGATGCAAAGTAGAGAAATGAGAGTTGGGGGATTAGATATGTCCAAAAAAATAGAAACGAGTTTGAAGGCTTTTTTTCGTGACAAAACGATATTAGTCACAGGTGGTACAGGTTCGATCGGCCGTCAAATTGTAAAAAAATTAACATCATGCTCTCCAAAGAAGATTATCATCTTTAGCAAAGATGACAGCAAACAATACATGATGAAAAATGAGTATGGGGATCACCCAGAAGTTGCCTTCGCTTTAGGCGATGTACGAGATGCAAGCCGCGTGAGACAGCTCGTCAAAGGCGTTGATATCATCTTCCATGCAGCCGCCTTAAAACAAGTACCCACTTGTGAAGACAATCCGTTTGAAGCCGTACAAACAAATATTATCGGCGGGCAGCACATCATTGAAGCCGCAATTGAACATGAAGTCAGTCATGTTGTCAACATCTCCACTGACAAAGCAGTTTCTCCGACAAATGCCATGGGTGCAACAAAATTGATTTCAGAAAAACTATTTTTCCAAGCAAACGAAAGTATTGCGAACCAAAAAACAATGTTTTGCTCTGTGCGTTTTGGCAATGTGCTTGGCTCAAGAGGTTCCGTCATTCCCATCATGCTTCAGCAGTTGTTAAATGAAAAACCTTTGACCGTAACTGATCCTCATATGACACGTTTTTTTATGTCCATCGAAGAGGCTGTCTCCCTCACACTTCAAGCAGCCATCATGATGAAAGGCGGCGAAACGTTCATTCTCAAGATGGAGTCATTACAGCTTGCTGATCTCTTAAAAGCGTTTCATGAATATGCTACTCAAATCAATGTCACATCTCCGGAAGTTCTCGTTGTCGGGAAAAGACCTGGAGAAAAGCTTCACGAAGAGCTTACATTTCCGCACGAAGCAGATGCACTATTTGAGCATGAACAATTTTATGCCATTTTACCACGACCAAAACTGCACGCTGACTTTCAAAAAGTCGACTTAACTAATTACACATCCAATGAAGCGCCTCTCATTACAAAAGAAAAGCTATTCCGCATCATTGAACAATTACATCACACGCATCATAAAAAATAAAAAATCGTCACACGGAAGCAGATGCTTTCCATGTGACGATTTTTCAATAGATCAATTAAATAGATGTTTCAAATCCCCATAGCCTTCTTTTTCAAGATCATCTTTTGGGATAAACTTCAAAGCGGCTGAGTTAATACAATACCGAAGACCATTTGGTCCTGGTCCATCAGGAAAGACATGCCCTAGATGAGAATCTGCTGTCTTGCTGCGCACCTCTGTCCGCACCATCCCATGGCTCTTATCCACCTTCTCCGCTACTTCCTCATCTTCAAGCGGCTTTGTAAAACTCGGCCAGCCGCAATGGGCATCAAACTTATCTAAAGAAGAAAAAAGCGGCTTGCCTGAAATGATATCTACATAAATGCCTTCTTCTTTATGATCCCAGAATTCATTTTGAAATGGCGGCTCAGTGCCATTATTTTGTGTGACTTCGTACTGCATTCGGTTTAATTCTTTTAGTCGTTTTTCTTTATCGTTTGTCATGATTTATCACTCCAATGGGACTCAATAAAACCCGCTCTGCCAGAACCGACATGATATCGTTCGTAGTGCATTTTGTTCTTTTTATAATAATGCTGATGATATTCCTCTGCGGGATAAAAAGGAGCAGCATCTAAAATTTCTGTCACAATTGGCTTTTGGAAAGTGCCGCTTTCGTTCAGCTTCTCTTTCGATGCCTCTGCAAGCTTTCTCTGCTCGTCATGATGAACATAAATACCTGTGCGGTAGGACTCTCCTCTATCACCAAATTGCCCGCCATCATCTGTTGGGTCTATTTGCTGCCAATACAGTTCTAATAGCTTTTCATACGGGAAAACGTCTGGATCAAACGTGATTTGAACCGCTTCTCTATGTCCCGTTGTATTTGTACATACTTCTTCATAGGTCGGATTCACTGTATGTCCGCCAGTATACCCTGATTCAACTTTGATAATGCCTGGCTGTTCATCAAAAGGTTTAACCATACACCAGAAGCAGCCTCCTGCAAATGTGGCTAATTCTTGTTTTTCAGACATATTAGTGCCCCCTTCATTTAAAAAATGGTATCATCATATTATAACATGATGAAAAATAATGAAAATGATACGACTTGTATACCTAAAATATAAGAAAGCATTTTGTCGTATTTTACAATATAATGGGGGTTTGATGATTGGAACAAAGAAAAAAAATGATGTATGAAATGGATACTTTACTGAGAACCGTATTTAAGCAGATCCGTTATGAGATTAACAGCCTGCTCGAAAACGAATTATCTCGGAATGAATTTCTTATTTTAAATCTGCTTCGTGAGCAAGGTGCAAAAAAAGTAACGGAATTTGCGTCCATTCTAGGGGTGTCAGCAAGCCATATCACAGCTGTGACCGACACACTCGTAGAAAAGGGCTGGATCACCCGTATCCGTTCTAAAGAGGATCGCCGCATCATTAAAATCCACTTAACCGATAAGGGTAAGGAAATTACTGAGCATTTTGAGAAAAAGAAAACAGAATACTTTATGGAGCGATTTGAGTCATTCGACGACGAGGAACTAAAAACAATGATTAAATTATTTAAAAAGCTGGATAAAAGTCAAAAGGATTAAGCATAGAATTTAGCGCATTGGACATGCTACGGATAAAAAGAGGTGGAATGAACCATGACAAGCCCTTATCTTTGTCCAAACTGTAAAACGAACAGAACGCGCTTTAATCTGATTGAGCAGCTTTCAGAACCTGTGAAGCTGGACCCTGCGACCGGAGAAGTTGTCGAAAGATACGATGGAGAGCAGCTTTCTCCTTTTCACATGAGCTATCAAGGTCCTCAAATAAAGGTCCAGTGCGGTGTTTGTGGTCTCATTGAGGATGAAAAAACGTTCATTAAGCTAGCTGAATATCATCAATATTCTTCTCCTTCTTAACATGCGGGCCTGACGGAAAACGTCAGGCTTTTTTCTATGCTTCTTTTGCCTATACAGATCGTCTTTTTCATGCATACGCTACAAAAAACACCATCGCATAAGAAAGTAGGGATTGATACATGCAGCAGCTCTTTTATCATAACCATCCATACCGTCCACTCGCTGCGGGCTTCGAGCACCCTCAAAGCAGCCCTTCATCCAAAGCCTTTGTTCGGCTCTTTCACGCTGCCCCAGATCTTAGTGAGCTCGCTGTTTATGTGAACCGGAATGAGGTTTTGAAAAAAATGCCTTACAGCCAGTTAACAGCTTATATGGAGTGGGATGAGGGGATGTATGAGATAGAAGTGTTCAAGCTAGCTACAAAACAAAGAGTTCTTCATTCTCGTATGATGATTAAACGTGACGAGATTTATACCCTATGTATCACAGGTGCGCATGCAGGTTTTGCGCTGCTGACAGAGCGGCAAGACCCTCTAATTCAACATGAGGATCTGTCAGCCCTTACATTTGTCCACCTTTCTCCAGACCTTCCTTCCATTGATATATATGAACGTGATCAAGGGGTGTTAGCTAAGGAGCTTCACTATGTAAACAGCACTCACATTCATCATTTCTCCCCGAATAAATATCATTTTGAATTGAAAGCCGCCGGCACTCAAAGTATACTGCTTGATATCCCAAAAGTTCATCTGCAAGCCAATCGCGCATACCTCATTCTGCTTCATGGATTTGCTAATGGAGAGCCAGAGCTTATGGCGAAGGTGGTCTTGTCTCAGCAAATATAAAAAAGAGCCTTTTCCATAAAGGAAAGGCTCTTTACGAGACATCTTCAGCTTTTTCTTGCTTTTGAAAATCAAAAGCAAGAATCATGATACCTAGAAATAATGCACAATAGGCAATATTTAAGTAAAACTGATCGATATTTTCTGCTCTTAAATCAGTGGCAGCTGTCATGCCAAAATACGCAGCAAATAAAAACGACAGTAAACTAAAATATTGATAGACTCGCTTCATGATTTCACTCCTGACTCACTTTCTATTGCTTTGGATGATAATATGAAAACTCAATTTCATCGTTCTGTAGATCAATTTTGTTTGCTTTTACATACATATCATTCGTCAGCGGCATTTCTGAAAGGCGCACTTCAACCGTTTTTTGATCCGGTTTCACATGAACGAATTCTGGCAGTTCATAGAACTGACCCATGTAGCTTAGAACAAAACTAATCGGAATGCTCAATTGTCCAATTGAAAGGCCATCCACTTTCAAAAGCACATCACCATTATCTTCGACAGTTGGCGTAAATGAGACGTTTGCATCAATCGTCGAAGAGAAAGCTTTAATGGCGCCTGTTACTTTCACATCTTGATCGATCGCCACATGAAAGTCTGGCATATCACTAGACCCTTGATTTTTCAAGTAATCATTGATAAAGCTAGTGAGTGATTCCTTTGAGCTAGATATATTAAAAGAATACTCGCTTTTCAATTCTTTAGTTGAAGCGGATTGACCGCCTGGCAGCAACATCAAAATACCGCAGGCAAGTACAATCAATAGATTGATTGCAAGTAAAATAAAAAATAAGCTTTTCCACTTTTTCATACGTTCACCCTATTCCTTCGGCAGTCCTTCTTTTTTCACTTTGGAGAATAAACGATTTGCCATAAGAGAGTACCCCTTTTGGTTTGGGTGGAAATCATCATCTGCCAGTAATTTTTCATCAGAATCTTCTTCAAATAAATCGGCCACATTGATCATATCAGCGTTGCCGTCTTTTTTCAGTTCTTTTTTGGCAACGGCATTCCAGTCTTTGACGACTTCATCAATATCTCTTAGCTCAGTGAGACTGAATTTAAAGGGGTTATACATGCTTACATACATGATCTTCGCATGGTCATTATGTTCTCTCAGTTGAGCAAGAATGGTTTTAAAGCGCTCCTCAAAAGGCCCCTGCTCTTTTTGAAAAGGAGCAAACGTCAAATTGAGCACATTTTGACGAACGACATGCATTAAGTCATTGCCGCCGATCGTAAAGAAAATATAGTCAGCATCTTTCAGGCCGTCTTGCACCTTTTTTTCTTTTAATCTTTTTAATAAATCTACCGTTCTACTGCCTTTAATGGCATAGTTTTTTAATGTGACAGATTGCACGCCGTCCACCGCTTCTAACTTGTCACGAGTCATGCCTGCATATCCTTTTTTTTGTTGATCTCCGATTCCTTCTGTTAAAGAATCTCCAACCGCTGCGATGGTAATATGTTCTTTTACGTCTTGTGTGTCTTCTAGTTTATCCTTTATGCCAGCCTCTTGCGCGGAACATGCAGAAAGAACAAAAGCTAGAGACATCACAATCAAAATCAAACGAGCCTTCAAACGATGATGTCCCTCCTTTTTCTGATTAAAAAAGTGTATCATGTTTTTGCTCATTTGAACATCTTTATGCTAGCTTCGGATCAGCGTTTTGATGTCCTTGATGATGTCATCATATGGTGTGTTTTGTACACCATCATAATTTTTCATCACTTTCCCTTCTTGATCAACTAGGAAAAACAATGACTGATGGATCACTTGGTCTTCATCTTCAGGTTTCTTCACAATGGTTTTAAAGCTTTTCATTGCGAATTTTTCGATCGCAGACTGTGAATAGCCAGTGAGGAAATCCCAATTTTTAAAGGATAAAGGATATGCTTTTGCAAATTCTTTTAGCTTTTTCGGTGAATCTACCTCCGGGTCCACGCTAAAGGAAATGATATGCGCATCCAATTTTTCTTCTTTTAACCGTTTTTGTAGCTCTGTCATATGCGCAGTCATCGGCGGACAGATCGTTTCACAGCTTGTGAAAATAAAATCTGCCACCCATACTTTCCCCTTCAAATCATCCAATGACACCTTTTGTCCATCCTGATTTTCATATTCAAACGGCTGTATTTGATAATTTAACGCATCTTTGATTTGTCCATTTGAACATGAGACTAAAAGAAGCACGCTTATGGTAATAAGCGCACCAAGTGAGGCTCCCCTTTTTTTAAGCATGGTACGTCCATCCCCTTTTTCAAGTCAATCGGTATAAAAAGTAAAGCCTATTGCGCCTTTTCCAGTGTGACACGAAATAATCGGTGTTGTGTAGGCGATGTCAACAGGTGCTTCAGGTGTATGATCAAGCAGCGCTGATTTAAGCTTTTCAGCGAGTTCTAATGCATCTGCATGCGCTATCCCAATGGCTTGAACTGTTTTTCCTTTCACCGCCTGTACATACTGTTTGGTTAAATAGCGGACAAGAGCAGAATAGCTTCGCACATTCGCTTCTGGCGTGTATACCCCGTCTGTTAAGCTGGCAATTGGTTTGATGTGTAGAAGTGAGCCGATCAGCGCCTTCCCTCTTCCAATTCTTCCACCTTTTACGAGATTTTCTAATGTATCAATTGTGACAAATAGCTTTGTTCCAAGTCGGATTTTATCCATTTCTTTGATGATGTCTTCACGGCTTGCACCATTTTGTGCAAGTTCGGCTGCTTTGGTGACTTGAAACCCTAATCCATATGAAATAAAGTTTGAATCAATCACCATGATGTTTCCGTCTACCATTTTCGAAGCGCTTTCAGCAGTTTGAACCGTACCACTCATCCCACCCGTTAAATGGATACTAATGACTTCGCTTCCATCTGCCGTCAGCCTTTCATATAATTCGACGAATTGACCGATCGCAGGTTGAGACGTTTTCGGCAATTTCTCAGCAGCCTCCATTTTTTCAATAAATTCATCTGGCTGTATATTTACTCGGTCAATATAATCAACCCCAGAAATGGAGATATTGAGCGGAATCACGTGAATGGAAAGATCATTGATTTTTTCTTGCGGAAGGTCCACAGTTGAATCTGTTACAATTTTAATTTGTTTCACTATCGTCTCATCCTTGCTGTCTTAGTCTTTACTTATGATATTACCTTATTTCGTGCTTACTTGAAAACAACTGTCATGACGTTTTGGAAATTGTCACATTTTCTTCTTTTCATGAAAAAAATCCTTGCCAAGCTGAGCAGCAGCCATTTTAAAACAGCCGCTCACTCCCTTTGACAAAGATTCCTTTTTACGCATTGTGTTTCAGTGTAGGCTCCTGATAGATCTGCTCATATGTGCTCCACTTGACGTTACGTTTCACATCCTCTCTGAAAGAGTACACAGCTCTCTTTCCTTTAGATACATAGACTTTTTTCAAGAAAGCTTCAAGTCTAAAGGTGAGCATGAAACGATACGGCTCATCTCCCTTTAATACAGGAACTTCTGTTACCTTGATCTGAGCTCCATCCATCCGTCTAAAACATATTGTTTTGAGCAGCACAAACGATCAATCCTCTTTTCCAATGTTCTGTTACGCCTAAATAAATAGGTGGAATAAATCTTGATCTTTATTCACTTCAACATAATGGAATCCTTTTTTATTCATCCGTTCAATGAGCGCCGCATAGTCATCTCTTTCTTTCAATTCGATGCCAACAAGCGCGGGTCCTTTGCTTCGGTTATTCTTTTTCGTATATTCAAAGCGGGAGATATCATCATTTGGCCCTAATACTTCATCTAAAAATTCCCGAAGCGCACCTGCTCTTTGCGGAAAATTGACAATGAAATAATGTTGAAGCCCTTCATAGATCATCGACCGTTCTTTGATTTCTTGCATTCTGCCAATATCATTATTTCCTCCACTGACAATACAGACAACATTTTTCCCTTTAATCTCCTCGCGATGGGCATCCAGCGCTGCGATCGGAAGTGCGCCTGCCGGCTCTGCTACAATCGCACATTGATTATAAAGCTCTAAAATGGTTGTACATACTTTTCCTTCAGGTACAAGACTAATTTTATCGACAACAGACTGTAGCGATGTAAACGTCTTTTCGCCAATCCGCTGAACCGCTGCTCCGTCTACAAACTTATCAATGGAATCAAGTGTCACAACCTTGCCCTTTTCATGGGAAGCATGGAGTGAAGCTGCGCCAAGCGGTTCGACGGCAATGATTTCGGTTTCTGGGGCGATATTTTTGATATATGTACCAACTCCAGATAACAGACCTCCACCTCCAACACTTGCAAATAAAAAGTGAGGCTCCACTTCGATATCATTTAATATTTCTACAGCAGTCGTTCCTTGTCCTGCCATCACATCCAAATCATCAAAAGGATGGATAAACTCGCGCTTCTCTTCATCTCCGCATTTAACTGCTTCATGATATGAATCATCAAACGTATCTCCGGTTAAGATAATTTCAACATATTCTTTTCCGAAAAGCTCCACTTGAGATACTTTTTGTCTTGGTGTCGTAGCAGGCATAAAGATTTTCCCGTGGATGCCTAGATATTTACAAGAATAGGCAACACCTTGTGCGTGATTTCCTGCACTTGCGCAGACAATGCCGTTTTCTAGTTTATTTTTTGGAAGCTGACTCATTTTATTAAAAGCGCCTCTTAATTTAAAGGAACGAACTACTTGCAGATCCTCTCTTTTTAAGTAGACATTACATTCATATCGTTCAGAAAGTCGCTCATTTTTTTGAAGAGGTGTATGAATGACAACATCCTTCAAATTTTGATGGGCCTTTAAAATATCTTTCACTTGAATTAGCGTGTTTTCTTTGAGCAACGGTTTCATGTACAAGATCCTTTCTCTTTAACCTTATTTAATTTGTCATTATAACATGAATATTCAAAAAATAAACCGATAGATCATGGATCAAGTATAAATTTCATAAACTTTTTCGTTTTTCTGTACATTTGGTTTTATTGGGTGTTACAATTGAACCAATAAGAACCATAAAGAAAGGAACCACCCGATGACCACACATTCGTTTACGTCTATATATGGAGAACATCAAGAAATGAAGCGTGCCATTCACCTGGCAAAGCAATTCACAAAGCACGAGCAGCCGGTCTTGATCACAGGAGACATTGGCACAGGCAAAACACGATTTGCCCATGAAATTGCTCATGCATCGGCTCCAAACGCTTCACTGAAACATCTATATTGCCCCATTTTAGATGAAGATACCTTGCAGAAAGCCTTCACGGAAAAGACCCGTCAAATCCTTTATTTAGACGAAATCGCCGCATTAAGTATTCCTATGCAGCATCAGGTCATTCGTTTTCTGGAAATCTCTCCTGCAACAAAAATCATTGCCACTTCGTCTTTATCAATAGAGGCATTGAGGGTTTCATCTACCTTTTTACCTGAGCTGTTTTATCGCTTAAATGTTTTCCATTTGCCTTTGCCGTCATTAGCAGATCGAAAAACTGACATTCCTGTGTTAACAACTGCTTTCTTTCAGGAGCTGAGCATGGCGCCTGATATTGATCCAAGTGTTTGGGAAACCTTGCAGGAGTATCCGTTTGAAGGAAACGTACAGGAACTCAAAAATATCGTTCATTATGCTGCAGTCATTCTCGAGGGGCAAACGGTATTTTTACACCACCTGCCGCCTTTTGTGTTAACCCCTCTTTCGCCGGAGGTAAAAGGAAAAAAGGAAGATCATCAGCTCACACTAATGGAAAAACAAGAGTTTGTTTTCCTGCTAGAAGCCATTAAATCTCTCAATGAGAAAGGTGAAGCAGCCAGCAGACGCATCTTATCTGAATTAAGCAAACAAGGCGACATTCCGCTGACCCCTCAGCAGGTGAGGAGCCGATTAGATGATCTTGAGAAAAAAGCATACGTGACGAAAGGAAAAGGCAGGGCCGGCACGAAGATTACACTTGAAGGTCTTTCATTCCTGAAGTCACTTGATGGTTATATACCGGTTCAATAAAAGGAGGACATCCATTGTTTACTGTAAAAGAAGAAATTGCAAACGCCATTACACATGGCATTGGCGTTATTTTATCCATACCAGCCATTGTTTTTCTCGTGTTATTCGCTGTTCAATACGGCACTGTCACAGAGATCATCAGCTTTTCGATATTTGGCGCGTCCATGTTGCTGCTTTATTTAAGCTCGACCTTGCTTCATAGCATTCGGCACAAAAAAACAAAAGATGTATTTGAAATCCTCGACCACTCGGCTATTTATGTATTGATTGCTGGTACCTATACGCCCTTTTTACTAGGACCATTAAAAGGCGCACTCGGCTATACGCTTCTTGCGATTGTTTGGGCTCTTGCTGCTGGCGGAATTGTCTTTAAAATCTTTTTCGTCAAACGGTTTATCATTGTGTCCACCCTCGTTTATTTATTAATGGGCTGGATGATTATCATTGCCATTAAACCACTTTACATTCAATTAACGGGCGCAGGATTTGGCCTCTTACTATTAGGCGGTCTTTTGTATTCGGTCGGAACCATCTTTTATATTTGGCGTAAAATCCCTTATCATCATGCGATTTGGCACAGCTTTGTGCTCGGCGGAAGTGCGTCGATATTCTTCTGCATTCTCTTCTATTGTGTGAACATTCCTGCTGCATGAAAAAAACCAGCATCCGAAAATGGATGCTGGTTTTTTTATGCGCGCTTTTGGACGTAATCGCTCATCATGACAGGCGCTTTAATATGAATATCAACGTTAACAGGCCGCAGCCTTTTCACGACTTTTCCAGCTAATAGACGATCCGTTCCACTTGTTTCAATCGGTACAAGCGGACAATCACAATCTTCAGCAAGTGCCTCTGCCATGTGACGATGTGCTTCTGAAAGCAATACACTCTGCCCCGATAAGATTCTTTCCTTTGCTTCTTCTAACAAGGCATCATCAGATTGATTCTGATGCATAACCGCCATCTTCTTCAGCCATTGTTTTAAAATCGGATATCGAAAAAGATTCGGCTTTGCCATGAAAGCAAATGGCTTCTCAAGGTGACCAATCAATAATGTCGTCGTGACTGGATTCAGTGCCTGTGTGATATAAATAACGGGTCCATCTGGCAGCTTCTTTTGCTGATGAATGGTCATGACTGATCCTGACTGGTCAATACATCCCCGGGCAAACCTTTTTGCATGCTCATGAATGAGATGCATTCGTTTCGTATAGGAAATGCGTGGATCAGTTAATTCATGGGCATGCAAATGCCTCAAACTTTTACAAAAGGATACAACAACATAAAGCGTTAAAACCCAATAACGAAACAACCGTACTCCTCCTACTCATTTATCCTTTTTTGTCATATACGACAAATTCATAATTGTAGGGGTTCTTTTCGTCACGATGGCCTTTTTCGCGTGATACAACCGTCCATTCGTTTTCATTGTAATCAGGAAAGTAGCGGTCTCCTTCAAACGCATGGTGAATATGCGTGATATATAGACGATCCGCATATGGCATCATTTCTTCATACAGCTTAGACCCGCCGATGATAAATAACTCTGTCTCGCTTTCCCCAATTGCCAAAATATCGGCAATGGAATGGACAACCTCGCATCCTTCTGCTTCAAAAGAAGAACTTGTTGTCAAAACGATATTTCGACGGTTAGGCAGCGCTCGTCCAATTGATTCAAACGTTTTTCTGCCCATGACAATCGTATGACCGCCTGTGACCTTCTTAAAATACGCTAAATCAGCTGGTAAATGCCAAGGCATTTGATTATCTTGACCAATGACTCTGTCTTTTCCTGTCGCCACAATCATCGAAATCATACACTGACTTCTCCTTTGATATGCGGATGCGGATCATAGTTCTCAAGTACAAAATCATCGAACGTGAAATCAAAGATGCTCTTCACATCTCTTGTGATGCGAAGCTGCGGAAGCGTGCGTTCCTCGCGCTCTAGCTGCATGTTCACCTGCGGAAGATGATTCTGATAAATATGTGCATCTCCTAGCGTATGAACAAACTCTCCTGGCTCAAGATTTGTGACTTTGGCAATCATCATCGTGAGAAGAGCATATGAAGCAATATTAAATGGCACGCCTAAAAAGATATCTGCCGATCTTTGATAAAGCTGGCAAGAAAGCTTCCCGTTTGATACGTAAAATTGAAACAGACAATGACATGGTGGCAGTGCCATTTGATCAATTTCAGCCGGGTTCCAAGCGCTGACGATCAGTCTTCTTGAATTCGGATTATGCTCGATATCGTGGATCAGCTTTGTGATCTGATCCACAGTCTCACCGTCCCCGCTAGCCCAAGATCGCCACTGCGCTCCGTATACACGGCCCAGTTCGCCATTTTCATCTGCCCATTCGTTCCAAATACGGACACCATTTTCCTGAAGATATTTGACATTTGTATCACCTTTTAAAAACCACAGTAACTCATGAATAATTGATTTCAGGTGCAATTTCTTTGTTGTTAACAGCGGAAATCCTTCCTGCAAATCAAATCTCATCTGGTAACCGAACGTGCTGATTGTGCCTGTTCCCGTTCTGTCACCTTTTTCATCCCCGTGCTGTAATACATGACGGCATAACTCTTTGTATTGTTTCATTTTTTTCATCCTTTATTTATGTTCTTGTTGTAGTTTACCTTATTTCTGCTTTAGTTTAAACACCAAAAAAACATGCCTGCATAATAATGAGCAGACATGTTTTTCTTTTATACTTGATTCACTCGATCCTGCTCTTCGTCCTTAATATCTTGGTGTGAGTGAGCAATACGGCTAGCTGCTGCTGCGGCAAGCGCGGCGACAAGATCATCAAGGAAGGTATGCACTTCACCTGGACGACCTTCATCTAATTCCCTGATAATACCAAATTTCTCTTTATCTAAATAACCGAAGTTGGTCAAACCGATTGATCCATATACATTGACAATGGAAAGCGGAATAATCTCATCAATTCCATATAGCGGCTCATCTGTTTCAACTAAGTGCTGCAAAGGTTCTGGCAACAGCTTTTTTTCAGCCAGCTGATCAAGGGCAAGTCCTGTTAAAACAGCATGGACAATTTCCCTTTTATTCAACACTTTTTCAACATTTTCAATACAGACACTAAGTGGAAGGTTTGGATGATATTTTTCTTGAAGCTTTAGCACAATGTGTGCAATATCTTCAATTTTCACTCCGCGTTCGTTTAACATTCGTTTTGTAATCTGCACCATTTCGTTCATTGTATACTTTTTCAATTGGCATGACATCTCCTTCTAGTGGCTCATCCAGCTCGGCGGGGTGTTTTTGTCCCAGTAAATATTACCGAGTTCATGATGCGTCTGGAATCCATCTTCTGCTGTATGGTAGTGAAAGTTAAACCAATATCCGCTGTGTGGCGGCTGATCTCTTCTCACATGAAAACGGAGCAAATCTTCTCCAGTCTTCCGGTTGTATATGTGAAAGATTTTTTCGCCATTTCCGCTTGAAGGCTGATCAGTTAACACAACATCTTGAAATTTTTCGTCATCTTTGAAATTTGTTAAAACATCGGTTAACACTTGTTCAATTTTCGGTTGAATCTCTTCTCTGTACTCGTCTTCAATGACAGGTGTGATTTTACGGCCGAATTTGAGAAAGGATTGATTTTCTGCACTTGATAGAACCTCTTCCTTATATTGCTCAAAGGGGTCTACCTGCTCTTTGCTTGCCTCTTGCGATCGTTCCCAGCTGCGCAATTCATCTGATGTATCATAAACCGCTGTATAAGGCGTTTTATCAGGTGAAGAAAGTTCAGATGGCTTGTCTGTCATCAAAGCCGACGGAGGAGAGACCAAACCAAAAGTTGCAATTGTAAAGAGCGCAACAAGCGTTTTTCTCATCCACATCTTCATGATATCTAATTCCTTCCATAAGTTATCATACTGCTATTCTAGCATATAATGAATTTTCAGTCATTCAATTTGGTCACTGATTTGAGACTTTCTTTTTTATAATAAAACGTTTACAATGACAGTACAGGCAACTAAAATTTGGGAGGAATGGGTATGCTTGAAGGCTTTTTCGTCACAGCTTCCTTGCTGACACTGTTTTATTTTGTCTATATGGAGATTACGGATTAAAAGCCCTTAGAGAGGGCTTTTTTCTTTCTCGATATATCCATAATGAAATTGGGCTGTTTTTCGTTTGATGACATGAAATTGGTAACAGTCCGCTGTAAATCGTGTGCTTTTCCAATGATCTTTTAACACCACTCTTTTTCTCGCCACCCTTAATGCTTCTTGCACGGCTGCTTCGTGATCAAAGTCGTGCTCTGCCGCATGACGCAGCGGCGCTATACTTGTAGATTCTTGAATCGTTTCCTCAAACATCGGATCAAAATAGACGATATCAAATGAACAGTCAGGATACTTCTTTAGTTGCTCGATACTGTCTCCACTAATAACAGAAATCCGTTTCATCGCTTCATCAGCTTCCTCTATCCCCGTCTCCCATGTATTCAGTCCTTCTCGCACAAGTAATGCCGTAATGGGATTCTTTTCAATACCGACGACCCTTCCATTCCTGCCTGTCGCACAGCTTGCAGTAATCGCATCAGACCCTAAGCCAAGTGTGCAATCTAAAAAGGAATCGCCCGGCTTTAGCTGTGCTGCTTCAATTAAAGGATCCTTTTCTTCGCGCAAGAGCCGCTTCACCCTGAACATCGCTGAGCTTGGATGAAAGAAGAACTTTTCACCATTTGGCTGATACCATTCAAATCTTTCTTTTCCGACAACAAGGACATCTCCTCGTTTCATCGCAAGCTGCTTGACAGATTGTTTGCGTCTTTCTACATACTCACCATGTAAATCCTCTGCAAGAGCCTTCGCTGTTTCAATCGTTTGTTCATTTGCTCTAAAGCTTGTTGTAATGAGCATATCGTTCCTCCATCATGATCAAGAAAAAATGCCCTGATCTAGTTACAGGGCATTTCAACACGTGTATTAGCAATGTTTTTCAAATGCAGTTAAGACATTTTTCATGATATCTTCCATTTCATGACCTTCAATTTCGTCACGCGGGATAAAATGAACGAGTTCATTTCCTTTTAAAAGGGCCATAGAAGGAGATGATGGCTCTTCACCAGTGAAGTATTCTCTCATTTTTCCCGTTGCTTCCCGGTCCTGCCCAGCAAATACTGTGACGATTTTGTCGGGCGCTTTTTCTGCCTTCATCACAGCTTGAGTCGCTGCTGGGCGTGCTAAGCCGGCAGCACAGCCGCATACAGAATTAACAACAACAAATGTTGTTCCTTCAGCCTCTTGCATCGTTTGTTCTACTTCTTCTTCCGTCGTCAGTTCTTGGAATCCTGCACTTGTCAGCTCTTGGCGCATTGGCACAACGAGCTGGCGCATATATTCTTCATATGCCATTGACATAAAAAAGCCCCCTCTAAAATCCTTATGTTGTGAATAAAGGATACTATAGAGAGAGCCAATTTTCAAATGTTCTATTTCAGATTAAATTTTCATGATTCCGCCTGTGTTGGCTGATGTCACAAGTTTTGAATATCTGGCAAGATAGCCCGTTTTCACTTTTGGCTCAAAGCCTTTCCAGTTCGCTTTTCGTTTTTCCCATTCTTCCTCTGGAACCTCTACGCTTAAAATGCGCTGCTCAATATCAACCACGACATGGTCACCATTTTCAACAAAGGCAAGCGGGCCGCCTTCAGCTGCTTCAGGAGAGACGTGTCCGATAGACAAGCCGCGAGAAGCGCCGGAAAAACGTCCGTCCGTAATTAAAGCAACCTTTGGTCCAAGACCCATCCCGACAATTTGTGAAGTAGGAGCAAGCATTTCTGGCATACCAGGTCCGCCTTTAGGTCCTTCATAGCGAATGATGACAACATGTCCTGCTTCTACTTTTCTATTAATGATGCCTTCAAGAGCTTCTTCTTGGGATTCAAATACGATCGCAGGTCCTTCGTGACGTGTGATCCCATCTTGTACTCCGCCCGTTTTAATGATGGCTCCATCTGGCGCAAGGTTTCCAAATAAAACGGCTAAACCGCCCTTTTCAGTAAATGGTTTGTCGATTGGATAAATGACGTTATAGTCTTTAACCTCGTGACCTGCAATGTTCTCACCCATCGTTTTCGCTGTGACGGTCATTGTATCTAAATGAAGGGTGCCTTCTTTTTTGGACAATTCATTTAGCGCAGCTGTGACGCCGCCTGCTTCATGTAAATCCTCAATATAAACATCCGAAGCTGGAGCAAGTTTTGATAAATGAGGCACACGCTCTGCTACTTCATTGATACGTTCAAGTGAATATTCAACACCTGCTTCATTTGCGATCGCCAGTGTGTGAAGAACTGTATTCGTTGAACCACCAAGTGCCATATCTAATGCAAATGCGTTATCAATTGCTTTTTCAGTCACAATATCACGTGGTTTAATATCCTTTTTAATGAGCTCCATTAGTTGTTTTGCTGACTTTTTCGCAAATTCTCTTCTCTCTGGTGATGTCGCCAAAATCGTTCCATTTCCAGGAAGAGCAATTCCAAGTGCCTCTGCTAAACAGTTCATTGAGTTTGCTGTAAACATACCTGAACAAGATCCGCAGGTCGGACAGCCAAACTGTTCTAATTCATTTAATTCCTCTTCGTTAATTTTACCTGACTGGTAAGCACCGACGCCTTCAAATACAGAAGAAAGAGAAATCTTTCTGCCATCACTTGTTCTACCCGCTTCCATCGGTCCACCGCTGACAAAGACCGTCGGAATATTGACACGCATTGCTGCCATCATCATCCCCGGTGTAATTTTATCGCAGTTAGGAATACAAACCATTCCATCAAACCAGTGAGCAGATACAACGGTTTCGACAGAGTCAGCAATGATTTCACGGCTTGGTAGTGAATATCTCATCCCGATATGACCCATTGCAATTCCATCATCGACCCCAATCGTATTAAATTCAAATGGGACCCCGCCAGCTTCACGAATGGCTTCTTTCACAATCTTTCCGAATTCCTGAAGATGGACATGACCTGGGACAATATCAATATAGGAATTACATACAGCAATAAATGGCTTGCCGAAGTCCTCATCTTTTACCCCCGCTGCTCTTAGTAAGCTTCGGTGAGGTGCTCTGTCAATTCCTTGTTTAATCATATTACTACGAAGTTCTGCCATCTGTTTAAAAAGCCTCCTATACTACAAGTCTTGTTGACTGTATGATTTTGAGTTGATTTTATTTTACAAATTTTCTGTTTATTTAGCCACCGATGAATGACCGATGACCAACATGGCTGCTGAATCTAGCGCTCAGCAAGGTTCGTGTCATAAAATCTGACCTCCAATATTCTATATTGGTACTACTATATAGAGTTTTTTCGTATATTTCAACAATATTCAAAATAATTTTTCTAAAAAAATTTTTCTGTCTATGATTTTAGAAAAACAAGCTACCTATCATTGGCAGCTTGCTCATAAGTCTCATCATTCTGATGCATTTTTTCTGCTTTCTGTCATTTGTTTCCACACTGAGCCTTTCGCTTCTTCTCCGTGCTCAATGCGCTCAATCGCCATTTTCACTTGAAGGCTGACTTCAAATTCAGGGTCTTGCTCAGCTTCTTTTAATGCGTCAAGTGCTGTTTCGTCACCTTCTTCATAAAGAAACATCGCTGCACGCCAGCGAACAAGTTTACTTGGATCCTTTAATGATTCGATCATTGCTTCTATAGCGTTCGGGTCACCAAGGTCTGAAATGCAGTCTCCAGCGGTTCTGCGGACCGTCACTGTTTTATCTTTAAGCCCTTTATATAAAATAGGCAGAATAGCAGGATCTTCAATCATTCCAGCATTCACAACGGCTTGTCTGCGAATCGATGTTTTAGGGTCCTCCATTGCTTTCATTAAAACAGGTATATCCTTTTGCTCTGGCTGCATTTGCTCTAGATGGGCAAAGCGCTTTTTCCAATCTTCCTCACGCAGCATTTCTTCTGTCACGTCATATGCCTTACGGTTCACCTGTCGATCTACAGCTTCTTGCCCTTCTTTGACCGCTTCTGTTAAGCGAGCTAAACGCTCATCATCATAGGCTGCCTGCAGCTCTTCTGTCACTTCCTGACCGATATCTGCAAAGTCGCCAAAACGAACGCCATGTTCTTTCCACACACGTTCAAATACGACATTGTCTGAACTGCTTCTGAGCTTTAAAATGGCTGCTTGGAAGCGTTCAGGCATGCCGAATCGCTCTTCTCTTTCACCGTCTGTTAATTTGACTTGCATCGGAATCCCATTAAACATTTGGACAAACACTTTGACTTCGCCAAATATGTCACCGCCAGACTGCGATCCTTCCTGAAGGCCTTCTGTTTCTTGACCAAAGGCTTCTCTGACCTGCTGCAAGATGCCCTGCCAGTCAAACTTTGCATTACGCTCAACCGCTAAGAAGTCTGCGACATGATAAACACCTTTTACACCTTCAATGTTCAAAATACGCTTAATCATCTCTGGCGCTTCGTCTTTTTGATCCTTTTTGTAGTTGTTGCTTTTACCGCCGGCAAGTGCTTCTGTCAAAATGACCTTCATCGTATTTGGACTTGGCGTCGGTTCTATCGCTGTTATTTTCATCTATACATCCTCCTTACACACATAAAGACCCTACTCATCTGTAAGGCCGCATTCTTCTTTCCATGTCTTGATAAATAGGCTCATCAAATCGTGCCGATCCTCAGCAAGCTGCGTTCCTGCATGAGTGTTCATTAAGTCTTTTAATTTGAGCAGTTTTTCTTCCATATGTTTTAGCACGGAGCCCTGCTGCGTGTCCTTTGAATAGTGGGGTTCCCCTTTTGCGCCTGCATAAGTAAACACCCTTGCAATACCGGTTGCTCCTATCGCATCGAGCCGATCTGCGTCTTGAACAATGGCCCCTTCTAACGTTATTGGTCTATTCTGCTTATGTCGATGACGAAAAGACATCGTTGTAATGATGTCCATGATATAACGAATATCACGCGTATTAACTTCCCAAAAAAGGAGCTGATGCTCAAGCTGCTGTGGTGAAAGCTTACATTCACTCGACAGTTTTTCATCAATGATATCATGAACAATCGCTGCCATTTCAATCACAAAAAGAGAGCCGCCTTCTTGATTTGCAATCTGGCGGGCAAGCTGCCGCACACGATCAATATGAGCCGCATCGTGTCCAGTCGGTTCATATTTCAGCCGATCTGAAACAAAGGAGGCAGCTGCCTCCAATTGTTTTTTCTGCATGACGGTAAGCACCTTATTTGTCCAAAAGAGCGATGATGGAGCTTTCTAATTCTTTTGGTGATGTTTTCGGAGAGAACCGCTCAGTGACTTCTCCGTTTTGATCCACGATAAATTTTGTGAAATTCCATTTCACTGTTTTCGTGCCAAGTACACCTTTTGCCTGACTTGTTAAATGTTTAAAGAGCGGGTGCGCGTTGTCACCATTGACATCTACTTTCGCAAACATAGGGAAGGTCACCCCATAATTCAAAGAACAGAATTCTTGAATGGCTTCTTCTCCTTCTGGTTCTTGGTTCATAAATTGGTTACATGGAAATCCTAAAATTTCAAGGCCCTTTTCATGATATTGATCATATAGCTCCTGCAGTTGTTTAAATTGAGGAGTTAGTCCACATTTGCTTGCTGTGTTGACAATAATGAGTACTTTTCCTTTGTAATCTGCCATTGGTTTTTCTTGACCGTTAATGGTCTTGACCTGAATATCATAAATTGACATCTCATAGCCTCCTAGGATTCACTTTCCCCTATCGTAACATGCTTCTTTTATAAAATCGCTTTTTATGCTTCCGGTTAAAAGAGTCCTGTCACACTGCCGTCTTCTAATAAATCCATCTCGAGCGCCGCTGGTTTTTTAGGTAATCCTGGCATTGTCAGAATGCTTCCGGTTAAAGCAACAATAAATCCTGCTCCTACAGATGGTTTTAACTCACGAATCGTAACGGTAAAACCTTTTGGTCTCCCAATTAAAGCTGGATCATCCGAAAGTGAATATTGCGTTTTTGCCATACACACCGGTAAATGCCCCCAGCCGTTTTCCTCGATGGCTGCCAGCTGCTTTCTTGCTTTTGAAGTGAGTGTGATCCCGTCTGCTCCGTAAACCACTTTGGCAACCTTAGATAATTTTTCTTCGATGGAATCATGCTCTTCATACAAATAAGAAAAGCTGTTCTTCTTCTTTTCAATAAGTGTTGCGAGTTCTTCGGCAAGTGCTGTCCCGCCTTCGCCACCTTCTTCCCATACATTCACAGCTTTGACTGGATGGTCATGTGCAAGGCACCAATCTTCTATCGCTTGAATCTCTTCTTTTGTATCAGTGATAAACCTGTTTATTGCGACAATGTACGGAAGACCGAAGGCTTGCACAGTTTCAATATGCTTTTCTAAATTATGTATACCTTTTAATACGGCTTGTGCATTCTCTTCTTTGAGTTCTGCTTTCTTCATTCCGCCATGCATCTTTAATGCTCTGACAGTCGCCACAATGACAACTGCACCAGGCTTGAAATCACCAGCTCTTGTTTTAATGTGCAGGAACTTTTCCGCTCCAAGATCTGCTCCAAATCCAGCTTCTGTTACGACATAATCGGCTAATTTCGCCGCCATTTTAGTTGCAATTAAACTATTACATCCATGCGCAATATTGGCAAAAGGACCGCCATGAACGAGGGCCGGAGTTCCTTCAATCGTTTGTACAAGATTCGGTTTGAGTGCGTCTTTTAAAAGTAACGTCAAAACACCTTCATATCCAAGTGCACCAACAGTGACTGGCTCCCCATCTTGATTATAGGCAACAACAATAGAAGAAAGACGTTTTTTCAAGTCGGTTAAGTCTTCTGCTAAACAAAGGATGGCCATCATTTCGGAGGCAACCGTGATGTCAAACCCGTCTTCTCTAGGATACCCATTTACCTGTCCACCAAGTCCGACAACGACCTGTCTTAAAGCACGATCGTTTAAATCAAGCACTCGCTTCCATACAATGCGGCGCGCGTCGATGCCAAGTTCATTTCCGTGATGGATATGGTTATCAATGAACGCAGATAAGGCATTATGAGCAGAAGTAATGGCATGAAAATCTCCTGTGAAATGAAGATTGATTTCTTCCATTGGTAGCACCTGTGAATATCCTCCACCTGCTGCACCGCCTTTTATGCCCATTGTAGGACCTAATGAAGGCTCTCGCATTGCAATGATTGCTTTTTTCCCTATTTTTTCGAAGGCTTGACCGAGCCCGACTGTGACGGTGGACTTCCCTTCACCTGCTGGCGTTGGATTGATCGATGTGACAAGGATCACATGTCCTTCTTTTTGTTCTTTTAAACGGTCAAAAATAGTCAAAGATATTTTCGCTTTTGTGAAACCATAGCATTCTAATTCTTCGTCATGTATTTGCAGCTTTGCTGCGATGTCTTGAATAGGTCTCAGCTTTGCCTTTTGGGCGATGTCAATATCTGATAAATGCTTTGTGATCATAAATAAACGGCCTCCTTTTTTCGAGAAACAGCTTTGTTTTTGCTCTGTTTTTCATTGTAACATAATTGAAACATTGAAATATCGCCAGAAAGTTCCTATAATGAAGTGAAATTAGCTTTGATTCAGGGGGTGGCGAGTTGCCTATTAACATACCAGTTCATCTGCCGGCAAAACAAATACTAGAGAGCGAAAACATTTTCGTCATGGATGAGACAAGGGCATTCAAGCAAGATATCCGTCCTTTGAATATCGTGATCTTAAATTTAATGCCAAAAAAAATACAAACTGAAACGCAGCTGCTAAGAATGCTCGGAAATTCTCCTTTGCAAGTGTACTTTACGTTTTTGATTCCAAGTACGCATACACCGAAGAATACGTCGAGAGAGCATCTAGATGAATTTTATACGACCTTTGAATCGATTCGCCATAAGAAATTTGATGGAATGATCATCACCGGCGCACCAATTGAGCATTTAGCTTTTGAAGAAGTTTCCTATTGGAAAGAGCTGCAGGACATCTTGGACTGGAGTAAAACGAATGTGACGTCTACTCTTCACATTTGCTGGGGTGCACAGGCAGGCCTATATCACCATTATGGTATTGAGAAAATCAAGCTTGCTGAGAAAAAATTTGGTGTATTTGAGCATCTTGTGAAAGAGAAAAAAGAAAGATTAGTCAGAGGTTTCGATGAAGTATACTATGTCCCACATTCGAGGCATACAGATATTAATACAGAACAATTAAAAAACACGCCGAATTTAAAAGTATTGAGTGTCTCTGAAGAAGCGGGTGTTTGTTTAATTGTTTCAGATGATGATAAACAAGTATTTTTAACTGGACATCCTGAATATGATACGGACACATTGAAGCAGGAATATGAAAGAGATTTGTTGAAGGATGATACAGTCCAAAAACCTGTCCACTATTTTATAGAAGATGGTGACACATTAGTCCCAGTGAATCGATGGAAAGCCCATGCCACTTTACTGTTTATGAATTGGCTCAATTATTATGTTTATCAAGAAACACCATACGTTTGGGAATAAAATAGACTGTAGTCTGATGATAAATGGCCAAAATGTGTTAAAATACAAATGGCTCTGTCTTCCATTATCAATTTAGTCTTGTTGTTTTTTAAAATTAGTTTAATTCTTTCGTAACGAATGATATGCTCTCGCTGTTTATATGTTATCTTTATGTATATGTAGACCTATGAGATTAATAGTTTTCGTACGAAGTTTTGTTGTTGTTGATTACATTTGAGGTGAATATTCTTGAATACCAATAAAAAAATATTAATCTTGACCGCAAATTATGGAAATGGACATATGCAGGTGGCTAAAACACTGTATGATGAGTGCAAATCCCAAGGCTTTGAGCATGTTGTAGTTTCTAATTTGTATCAAGAATCAAATCCCATTGTGTCGGAAGTGACTCAATATTTATACTTGAAGAGCTTTTCCATTGGGAAACAATTTTATCGCTTGTTTTATTACGGTGTAGATAAAATTTACAATAAACGCAAATTTAACATTTATTTAAAAATGGGAAATAAGCGTCTTGATGAACTTATTCAATTACACAATCCGGATATCATTATTATTACATTCCCGATGATTGTTGTTCCTGAATACCGGAACAAAACAGGAAAAGTCATCCCGACATTTAATGTCATGACAGATTTCTGTCTTCATAAGATTTGGGTACATGAAAACATCGACCGGTACTATGTTGCAACCGATTATGTGAAACAAAAATTAGTGGAAATCGGCACACATCCAAGCGATGTCAAAGTGACAGGCATTCCTATTAGACCACAATTTGAAGCAGACGTGCCAAAATCGAAGATTTATAAAAAATATGGATTATCATCAAACAAAAAAGTTCTTCTGATTATGGCCGGTGCTCATGGTGTACTGAAAAATGTCAAGGAATTATGTGAAGCGTTGCTTCTAGACAGTGAAGTACAAATTGTTGTTGTATGCGGAAAGAACGCAGCGCTGAAACAATCACTAAGCGATCTTGAACAAGCACATCCAGATCAATTGAAGGCGCTTGGATATGTGGAACAAATTGATGAATTGTTCAGAGTAACAGATTGTATGATCACAAAACCAGGTGGCATTACTTTAACAGAAGCAACTGCAATCGGCGTCCCAGTCATTCTTTACAAGCCTGTCCCTGGACAAGAAAAGGAAAATGCTCATTTCTTTGAAGATTATGGTGCAGCCATCGTCATCAACAGACATGAAGACATTTTAGAATCTGTGACCAACTTGCTTCAAGATGAAGAAAAGTTAGAAACCATGAAACAAAACATGAAAAATCTTCACTCAAAGCATTCTTCTCAAACCATTTTGGAAGATATCGTTGAGCAATCAGATCTCATCACGAATAACAAAACGTATGCTCGCGCATTATCATAAAAAGGTGTCCGTCAATGACGGACACCTTTTTTCTTTATCCTTGATTTCCATTTGTTGTGTACACTTCTTCAAACGGCTGCACGACAACAAATCCGCTTCCGCTAAATTTCATTTGAATAGACTCTCCGCTTCCTCTGCCAATAAAGGTTTTGAATGAAACATCTGTTACAAATTCAGTTTTTAAATCCCCTGACCATGCAACTGTCGCATTTGGATCTGTATAGACAGAGTCACCCGGCTGAACAATCAATGTGAGCGGCTCATAATGACTCGTAATCGCAGCAAGGCCTGGTCCTTCTAATTTGACATTAAATAATCCGCCTGCAATCATCCCTGACACTTTTTTCATCAATTTGATATCCCAGCGGACTGAAGGTTCAAATGCGAGCAAATCATTCCCATTTACAAATATGGATTCGCCTTGAGCCAAACGAAGAATTGAGATTTTTTTGCCTTGATCTGCCACATATAATTTTCCATCACCTGTTGCCTTCATGAGTGAAGTGCCTTCTCCTGACAGCATTTTTTTGAACATCTTTGAGACGCCATGTTCAAACACGCCCTCACGTTCAAATTTGATTTTGCCTCGGTACGAAACCATGGAACCTGTTTTTGCCCAAATGGTATCAGTCAAATTAATTTCTAAAAGTCTTGGTGTTTCAAGTTCGAAGACCCCTTCTCCCTTATCTTCCTGCTGCGTATTCTGAACAAATTCTTCGAGTGTATAACGATTCATGATAGCACCTCTTTCTGTATTTTTTTTTTATACGGACAAACTGTGCATAAAGTTTCAGAAAATGGGGACGGTTTAGCTATTATTGTTATTTGTCAAAAAAAATCAAACATTCTGCTCAAAATTTGGCTCTCCCGCTTGACGCTTTACTTTTGATGGTGTATAGTGGAACCATCATTTAACAACTGCAAAGTCGTTAGGTGATGAAAATTTTTTTTAGTATGCCAAAAGGTATGCTACAGTACTAGGAGGAAAAAGCAATATGCAAAACGGTAAAGTAAAATGGTTCAATAATGAAAAAGGTTTCGGCTTCATTGAAGTTGAAGGCGGAGACGATGTATTCGTTCACTTCACAGCTATCGAAGGTGACGGTTACAAGTCTTTAGAAGAAGGACAAGAAGTTTCTTTTGAAATCGTTGAAGGTAATCGTGGACCTCAAGCTGCAAACGTAACAAAAATCTAATCAACCAAATCAATGATGCAAAATAAAGAGAGGCTTATGCCTCTCTTATTTGATTTTCAGCTGAATTTCAATTGCTAAAATATTTTGCTTCAGTCGTTGTTCAATTTCAGAGATATCTTTTTCGAGAAAAGGTCTTCCCTTCTTTGCTACATCTACAAGTTGCTCTAGATCGCTGTACACCTCTTGAAATGTTCGATGTAATACCGTTTCGAACTCCTTATTATTCATACCGGCCTTCCCCTTTTCCTCTAATATCCGTCACTTAGTCAAAAAGTAACTCAACCAAAACTTTCTATAGTTATATCGGCTCATTTTTCGGAATATGTTCTTTTTTTACACATTCTATTCGTTTTTTTTCAAGAGTGAATGTTTGAGCAGGGAAAACCGGTGCGTCCGTTTATTTTTTGAGCAGAGTCTGACCATATTCTTTTATCTTCTCTCCAACGGTGCATTGCTGTATACAAAAGGAATGGGCGTATTTTTTGCCAAATTCTTTTCGAAAATGCTTCTTAATCAAACAATCTGAACAATACGTGTCTTGAAGATCGGTCAATTCTTGTACTGCTGTTTTTTTATCCACATTATTCAGCTCCGTCTGCTTCTAATTTCAAAGTACTTTCGATTGGGACGTCTGCAAGAATCTGTCTTGCAAGCTGATCCGCTTCTGCATTTTGTTTCCGATCGATGGCTTCATAGGTTGGCGTCAACTTCAGCTCTTTTAAAGCCGCTTCAATTCGGTCAAGCCATTTGTTATGTACATCATCATAACAAGGCCATTCTCCTTTTAACTGATTCATGACAACAAGTGAATCTCCTCTAATCGTGACAGAATTTCTGCTTGCCCCCAGGTCTTTTAAAGCTTTCACTGCCTCAAATAAAGCCGCATACTCTGCTTCATTATTGGTGCTCCCTTGGAAAGACTGATTTTTTCTCAATCGATAAGCGTCTTTTCCTAGCTTATAGTAGATGACAATCCCAAGACCAGAGTCGCCTGTTTCTTTGTGAAAACTTGCATCAAAATAGACTTGAAGCTGATCCGGTTCAAGCTTTAATTCTTCATTTAGCTTTTCAAGTTCTTTTATAGACCACATAGCCCCTTTTTCATCTTCAAATGACAGAAGAGACTGGGGTTCTTTTTTGTCGATATGTTTTGCTAACCTCAAGGCCTCTTTTAGCTCCAACCAATCTTCTTGGTAAAAAGCAACGGACCCAATTGATTTCACTTTCATTGTGTAGTGTGCTCTTAATTTCATTGACCACATCGCCTTCCCGTGCTTTTAAGGTAAACATACGTTATGCTATAATCAAAAAGTTACATTTTACAATGAGAAAGGAAGTTCATGTCACTTGTTTAATGAAGGTATTTGGATCTTATTTGCGATCATTAATTTTATCATTGTTCTTCTATTTTATAAAGGATTTGGCAAGATGGGCCTTTTTGTCTGGATTGGCTTTGCGACGGTTGCCGCAAATTTACAAGTTGTCAAAACCGTTGAATTATTCGGCTTAACGGCAACACTTGGAAATATTTTATATGGCAGTGTGTTCTTTGCAACGGACGTATTGAATGAAAAATATGGACAAAATGAAGCGAGAAAAGCTGTCTGGATTGGTTTTGCCACCCTTTTAACACTAACTGTTGTCATGCAGGAAGCATTGCTTTTCCATCCCGCTCCATCTGATATCTCACAATCATCGCTGGAAACCATATTTGGCTTTATGCCAAGGGTTGCACTTGGCAGTCTCGCTGCTTATATCATCAGTCAAATGCTAGATGTTTATGTATATTCGTTTATTCGCCGGATATTTCCTTCCGATGGCGCACTCTGGGTGCGCAATGCCGGAAGTACGATGATTAGCCAGCTTCTTGATACATTGATTTTCACGACCATTGCCTTTCTTGGCACGTATCCATTTCATGTATGGATAGAAATCTTCATCACGACATATGTCATTAAATTTATCGTCGCTGCAATTGCAACACCTTACGCGTATGCAGCGAAAAAAATGGTTCCGCTTGATGAAAGGGTGAAATGATGTGCCTGCAGAAATATACATTGACGGTGCCAGTGCAGGGAATCCAGGTCCCTCTGGCATCGGCATTTTCATCAAATATGATGGAAAGGCTGAAACCTTTTCCATTCCTCTTGAACCCATGAGCAATCACGAAGCAGAATTTTCTGCTCTGATCGAGGGGATGAAAATATGCGTAGAAAAAGGATTGCGTACCGTTTCATTTCGAACAGATTCACAAGTAGTTGACCGGGCAGCGAATGCAGGATTTGCTAAAAATCCAGCCTTTCAGCACTTTATCAAAGAGATGATCGAGCTTCAAAGCCAGTTTGATTTATTTTTTATTAAATGGATTCCGAGTAAGGAAAATCAAGTAGCAGATCAGCTCGCTAGAAAAGCGATTCACCTATCTAAAGGATGAATCGCTTTTTTTCGGTTATGCTAATGTGTGTGAGGTGATACTGATTGGATAAAGAAAATAAAAGTCGTGTCACAAATGGGACAACCCCACAAGGTGATGCGCAAACAAAAGATAAACAGCCACTATCTCAGCTGGAAAATAGAGCGAAGAAAAGCAATACAAAAAGATGAACCTGTCAGCGTGATAGAAAACCTTTGCAGTCTAGGAAGGCCGAGTACCGGAGCGGAGCGAATTGAACATTCGTGAGCACCGAAGCGCAGACCTGACACCGAATGCGAGGGTTTATCTACACGCTAAAGAGATCGGCTTTAGCTAATCTCTATTGTACTTAAACGATTCATCATCGGTTCGATTCCTTTGATTTGATGGTGCCTCAGCATAGCAGCAGCACGTTCTTGATTAATGTTCATTTTCGTCTCATCCATTGGACAGCTGAGCGGGACATCACATTTAATCTCTGCCAATAGACGAGAAAGCTTCAAATCTTCTAATCCTGCTTGCATTTTTTTTTGCTGTGCAGCCGTTAGTTCATGGACATTTTCTAACAAACCGTCAATCGTTTTATATGTTTGAATAAATTTTAAAGCAGTTTTTTCTCCGATTCCTTTGACACCTGGATAATTATCACTTGCATCTCCCATGAGTGCTTTCATATCGATGAGTGCCTTTGGCGAGATTCCCATTTCCTCTTCAAATAAGGCCTTTGTATAATGCTTATAATTGCCAATTCCTTTTTGCATCAAGGCAACAGTCACTTGTTCATTCAAAATTTGCAGCAAATCTTTGTCACCAGTTAGGACAGTCACGCGTGCTTCTTTTTCGTAAAGCGCAGCAAGTGTACCAATACAATCGTCTGCTTCAAAGCCCTTTAAACCAATGTTCACAATTCCTAGTTCTTCTGTAGCCTCTTTTGCTAAATCGAATTGCGGAATGAGCTCGACAGGCGCCTCTCCTCGATTCGCTTTATAATCTTGAAACAATTCGTTTCGATAGGTTTGGCTTCCCATATCCCAGCAGCACACAATATGAGTTGGCTCAAATGTCTGTACAGCTGTTAATAAGTGCTTCAAATAGCCATTGACTCCATTTGTCGGCACACCGTGGTCATTTATCATAAAATTGCGATGGACAGCCGTTGCATAAAACGATCTGAACAAAAGCGCCATTCCATCTACAAGCAGTACGTGTTTATTCATTCTTATAAACTCCCTTTTTCAAAACAATACTCCTATTCTATCACAGAACGCAAAACTAGACATAAAAAAGGCGCCTTCTTCTTTTAGAAAAGAAGAGGCAGCCCATTTACTTTTGACCGTATTGCATTTTTTTCGACTCTGCTTCTGCATAGGACGGCATGTCTTTTTGTTTAGGGTCACGCTCATCCTGCTGCTTTGTCTGTTGCTTTTTTTTCATGATCATTCCCCTTTCTCGGTACATTCATTAAGATGACCAAAAAAGAGAAAGTTACTCTTTACTTCTGTTTCTGCTCGACATACTCCCTGACCATATCATTCGTCACAAGCTTACGCAGCGGAACAATACCGCCTCGTGCAAGCTCATTCATCTTCGACGTAATGGCGTTGATCTCGTCTGTTGTAAATGGCTCGTTTTGCTCATATTTGACGACAGCCGTCTCTATTGCTTGTTCTCTTTTCTGTTCAAGCTCAAGAAAGGACTGAATATGAGCATGCTGCTTTTGTGAGTGTGCTGAAATCTCTTCGTGTACGCTCGTCATTTTCTATCAACTGCTTTCTTTTTTATTTAGTCTACCATGAATCAAATGGTTTTCAACTGGTTCTTCCATTCGGTTGTTTGTTCATAAACTTGTTCAATAACCGCCTGCTCTTTGGCATCTGTCGTTAGGCTCGTGATAAATGTTTGTTTTTGTTCACTTAGCTGCTCGAGCGCTTCTGTTTCATATCTTTCCGTAAACGTCTTCACCATCATGTCGTACCTGCTCAGTAATTCTTCTTTTTCTTTATCAGCCCATTTCGTGGTTAACTGATGAAGAATATCTCGAATCGCTTCAATAAACGCAGCCTTTCCATTCTGTTCAAAGAAAACTTTCGCTGATTTTTGTTTCTTTAAGAGCGGTTCGAATGGCGTCAGTTCAGCTTCGACTTCAATTTGTTTCAGCTCAGCATTTTTCTCTTCTGGCGGCGACAGTGAGAAAGAAAAGTAAGGGTCTTCTGCACATGCCGCCTGCAATCCTTTTTCCCACTCCTCTTGGAAGTATTGATGAATAAACGATTCCATCCGGATATCAAGTGCCTTTAACTCCTGTACAAATTCAAATTCATAATCCTTTAGTGCCTTCTCAAGTGCTTTTTTCAATTGCTGTCCGAAATTCCCTTGAGATATTCCAGGATAAAAGGCTGTCTTTAACAGATCATTCGCAAATAGTGATAGGCGCTGCACAATATGATAGAGCTGTTCATGTAAGTCCTTTTTCACGCTTTCTGTCACTAGCTTAGATTGTTTAATATGACTCATTTGATCAAGAATTGCTTCATAGGATGCGTTTATCTTTTTCTTTTCCTCTTGCTTCTCATCTTCTGACTGATGCAGCGTCGCATGCAGTTTGTCGACTGTTCTACATAACGTACGTGCTTCAAAATACAACAGCTCGATCGCATCTTTCGTTAATTCTTCCTCTATAAAATAGTCGAGCTGCTTTCTAAGCTTTGCGTATTGATTATAAGCGGTCTCTCCCTTTCCTTCGATCTCTTCCTTACTGGACACATGATGAAGGTTTGGGTTTCTTATGCCTTCTTTTGTGAGCTCATTTTTTACATAGTCAAAGACGGTGTCAAGCTCTGCTTGATCCTTTGCGAGATCAGCTGCATTGATAATAAAGAACATTTTATCCATGCTAAATGAATCTTTTACAAGCCCAAGCTTACGTAAAAATGACCGATCTGCCTTCGAAAAAGAGTGCTGGTAGTAAGTTAAATAAAGAAGCGCATCTGCGTCCTTCATATATTGAAAAGCGATCTCTGTATGACGCTTATTCATACTGCTAGCGCCTGGCGTATCAACAATAGTCAGCCCTTTATCTGTTAGAGGTGTACTCAAATAAACCGTCACTTCCTTCACCACACAAGAAACAGCTTCTTCCGCCACATATGGCCTCAGTTCTTGAAGGGTGACATGAAGCGGCGTTTGCTTCGTAATCTGATCAACGAAACGGGTATGTGCTTGTAAAAAATGTTCAACAATGACGCGGTGATCTTGTTCAAGCTGTCTTTTTTTGAGCGTTCGTTTGAGCTTGGATGTAAACGTCTCCCCTTTTTCTTCTGAGATCGGAAATCCTAGGATCTGATTGAGCTCCTCAAATATATCCTGTTCTGTTTTGAATACCACTTTGACACTTTCATGCGGGTGATCTTCCGTCGGCCGCGTTAGCTTGTTAATGGTTGCCGTTGTTGGTGTGGGAGAGGATGGCAGCACCTTTCTCCAGACGAGGGCATTTGCAAAGGAAGATTTCCCCGAACTAAAAGCCCCAAATAAAGCGAGTGTGAATTCTTTCGCTTGCAGCCGTTTTGTTCGTTTTTCAAAGGACTTTCTTTGAGATTGGAGCGCATCTAATGGCAATAAAATCTGAGAAAGCTGCTCAAACTGGGCAATCGACTGTGCCGTCGTGACATGCTGTGACTGACGCATTTGAGGTTGATCAATCTGCTTGTTCGGTTTTTCTTGGTCTCTCTCTTCAGGATGAATGGTCGCTTGATCCTGCTTTAGCTGGTCATGCTGCATTTGTCTCTTTTTCGCATAAAACCAATCTTCTTCGATCTGTTCATCCGTTCCATTTTGCCAAATATCCCATACATGCTGAATATCTCGCTTCATTTGTTCATTTTTTTCGATGCATTGCTCGAGCGTTTGGAGCTCTTTTGCAGACTGAACCCATTTGACTTGCTGCTCTGCTTTATCTTCCATAAGCTTGGCTTTCAGCGACTCCACCATTTGTTCAATCAGTGGCATCGCTTGCTGCTTAGCCTGTCTTCTCAAGGCTTCGCCAGCATCTTTTGCATATTGCAGTACGTATTCATTGGAGAACGTTGCTCCATGATGAATCACACTTTCAAGAAGTGATTCTTGTACAGGTGTTTCAAACGCCATCACTTGATTTAATAACTCTTCACCAAGCTGATGTTTCTTGACTTCTTTTTTTAGTAGCTCAGCAATATGCCAGTCCACTTCTGCCTTCATTCTCGCTTTGACATCTGTTAAGAAGTCAGTTGCGCGTTTTTCTTTTTCCTGCTCAGTTTTATTTTTAGCAAAAAGCAGTCCCACTTTAAAGCCAGATGCTTTTGATTCAATATAGTCGCTTGCGAGTTCTCTCATTTTAAATGGAGTTAGGTTGGCATTTTTCAAAATGCTCTCGACTTCAGTAGATACTTCTTCTTCTAACTGTTTGGCTCCATTTTCAATGAAGTGATTTTTCGCTTCCAATTCATTTACTTCTTTTCTTTTTTCTTGGAGCTGTGATCCAAGCTCCTCACCTTGCAGGTCTTCTTTTAACGAGTCAATGTGTTCTTTTAAGACATGCTCAATTTTCTGCTCCGTATAAGCCCGAAGTGATGCTTTCGGCAACGTCTGTAATTCTTGCAGTTTTTTGATTAAACGAATCATTTCATTTCTTGGATGCGTCTCATCGGTTACAGATGTAAAGTATAGATGATCTTCTTCAATGCCTTCTTTAAGGAGCATGTCAACCACTTGATTTTTGTAGTCTTCAAATGCTGTCTCATGCTCATCATGCCGGTCCACTTGATTCACGATGAAATAAAGATTTGGCACTTTTTCTTTAATGGAGCGAATGAAACGAATGTTTTCTTCAGAATGAACATGGTTGTAGTGAACGACATAAAAAAGAGCATCTGCTTGATGAAGAATAGACGCAGCAGACATAAAGTGGGCATGATCCGTTGAATCAATTCCTGGCGTATCAATCAGTGCCACCTTTTCTTCAAGACCTCTATAGTCACCGCTAATTTCCACCATCTCAATCTGTTCTCCATCCTTACAGAAACGCTGTACTGCTTCTTTATCATAAGAGCCGTTCATTTTTGCAAAACGGCCATCAGAGGTGTGAAGCTGCACTTCACTTTCGCCTTTCCTCACGACGACCAAGTTTGCACTTGTAGGGATTGGGCTCGTTGGCAAAATGTGATCATGAAGCAGATGATTCACAAGTGATGACTTTCCAGCAGAATAGTGACCGGTAAATGCGATATATACTTCTTCTTCTGCTTCCTTTTTGATAATCGATGCAAGTTTGGCAGCGCGCTCATGATCATCCCTTTTGAGAAAGCTTTGATATAAAGCTCCTGTAGTTTGAACGAGCGAATCTCGAATAGACAAGTCTTTCATGACGATAAACCCCTTTGTTTTTAGAAAAGTCAGTTATGTATGTGATACCATTTTACACAAAATAAAGAGAATTTTCTTCTCATCTGAGGAAATAAAAAAAATCTGCTGCCCGATCAGTCGCAATTGACTGAAATCAGGAAGCAGATTTTTTGGACACACCTTTTAATACGAAGCCAATTAATAGGCTATATACACACACCGTACCGAGTAAGAATATCATTGTCATGTGATCACCGTCCATTCTTCATGATTGAGAATGCTTATCATTAATGAAAGTGTAGCACAATTGATAATGATTTTCAATATTAATTTAGCAAATACTGATTTAATGCTTTCTCCTCTGTTTGAATTCTTACAGTCATCATCCATGCATTTAAACATGTAAACAAAATGGCAGTCACATACGCTTCAAACAATAGCGGGATCAGCAAAAGCTCAATCGCCACGACTACATAGTTAGGGTGTTTCAACCAGCGATACGGACCTTTTTTTACAATCGTTGCGTTTGGCACGACTAAAATTTTCGTATTCCAGTACGTCCCAAGGGAGCACAATGCCCAGTACCGAATGAGCTGTGTAGCCATCAGGATAAGGAGCAGTACAAGAAAATACTGGGATGGCCCTTTATGTAAAAGCCTTATCTCAACTATAAGTGAAAGAAAAAAAGCCATATGCATAGCGACCATATAGGGATAATGACCAGCACCAAATTCTATGGCACCTATTGCTTTTACTTTCTTTTCATTTCTTTTGGCCACAAGCATTTCAATGAGCCTCTGACAAACGAAGAAACCGATGACAAGCCAAATGATCATGACAAGACCTCCTCCCACTTCATAAGCAGCAGCTCTGAGGAAAAGCCCGGACCAAGCGCACCGCAAAGGCCCATCTCCCCCGCTTCAGCTGATTGATGTTTTAGGAAATGCTTGATGACATACAAAACTGTGGCAGAGGACATATTTCCGTGTTGTTTGAGTACTTCTTTTGAAGAAAACAGCTGATCCTCTCGTAAAGATAGACTCTCAACATAGGCATCAATCACTTTTTTTCCTCCAGGATGGGCTAGAAAAACGGACAAGTCTTTAGTTGAATATCCATGCTCCTCTAAAAATTGATCCACCTGCTCTTTTAACCAGCCGGAAATCATAGACGGAATGTCGCGGGAGAAAATAACCCGAAAGCCGTCACTTGTAAAGTCCCAGCCCATCACATCCTCAGAATCTTTCATCGTGACGGATTGCGTGCTTAATACTTTAGGGACCGTTTTTAAATGGGCATATTCAAGAGCAGCTTTTTCTCCAGCTAAAAGAACCGCTGCCGTCCCGTCTCCAAACAAGGAGGTGCCAATTAAATTGCTTTTTGATTGATCTTGCGGCTGAAAAGTTAAACTGCACAGCTCACAGGCAACGACAAGTACCTTTGCTTCTGGAAATGCCCTTATGTATTCATAAGCCCGAGACAGCCCTGCCGCACCGCCCCCACACCCTAAGCCCCAGATCGGTACTCGTTTCGTATAAGGAGAAAAAGGAAGGACGTTCATGAGCTTTGCATCAAGGCTTGGGGTTGATAAGCCGGTACTTGAAATAAAAAACAATGCATCAATCTCTTCAAAAGGGACTGATTTTTTTAGAAACGCCTTCTCTTGAAGACAATGTATGATCGCTTCCTTTGCATGAGTCAATGCCTTTTCCAAATAGATATTGTTTTTCTCTTCAAAAGAGTGGTGCGTCTGATACCATTCAATGGGCTGAACAAATTGTCTGCTCTCAATTTCTCCATTTTGAAAAGCTCTCAGCAGGCGGTCAATATCTTTAAACGATCGTTTAAATTGAGACCTTGCAAATTCGGCAGCGGTTTTCTGATCCACGTGATGCTTCGGGTGACTCGTTCCAACTGAAAGAATATACGCCATCGGCTTCACCTCTTTTTTCGGTTAATATCCCCTATCGAAAAAAGGATATACATGCCAAATCGTCACAATTCAGTCAAAACATTTTCCTCCGGCTAACTTTTTGTCTTGACGACAATTGATAAATATTGGATAATATAGGTGAAAACATGATGTAGTTTTCCTCCTTCACAGGTTCGTTCCAAGCCAAGCGAACCTGCTTTTTTTATGCAAAAAAACACCTCTAAAAGAGAAGTGCAGACCGTAGACAAACCCCACCTTTACTTCAAGTAAAAGTGGGGTTTTCACATAATTATAATGGGGTACGCTGGACATTCAGCATCTACCGTGTCTACATTTAGTTTTCCGATTTTCTCTGTCACCTGTTTTACGAGTGAATCTAACATACGAGTATCATGAACATTTCCACCTGTGACCAGTGATCCAAAAATAAATCCTTTTGAATCACAAGCTGTATGAAAGGAATAAGCAAATGACTTTTCACGTTCACCTTTTACATAGTAGCCAATCTCTGATTTAGTTGTACTGACTTTGATCTCTTTTGTTTCTTCTTTATTTTGTAAGGGTAAGAGCTTTTCTCCATGTTTTTCGCGATTGATAGTCTCTATCTCCAATATCCATATGAGCATCCTTTTTTTCAATGAAATCGTCATTATACAACACTTTCATACGGAATCTCCCTTCGCTTCGCATTAATGGTTAAATCTAATGCTATCTTAGCGTATACATATCAACGTTTGATCATTATTCAGAATTATTTCATTTAAACATGAATGGATCACCTTTTTTTCTGATCAATACAAATCAATAACCATAAAATGCTAATTTATTTGATTATTATATATAAAAAGGTGTTTTTTTCCTGTATACTTAATCAATATGAACACCATGAAAAACAGTGAAAAAAGATAGAATCTACTACATGATTCGGCACAAAATTTAATTGACTGGAGTGATTGTAATGAAAAAGGTGTCCAAAAAACAGACACCCTACAACACGATACTTCTCTCGAAGATAATTGGTTTAGTGCTTCTTACACTGTTTCTCTTTTTTATCTGGGATATGTCTAAACCCCATTTGCAAGCGACACATGGGCAAGCAAAAATTGTTGCCAACAGTGACTTCCGAGACACAAACATCAGTCTGAAAGCAAAAGATCATTCTACAAGAACATTGGATACACATTTTAAGACCAATCCAAACCAACAGACAACGAATAAAACGGTCTTTTTAACATTTGATGATGGTCCTTCTGCTACATCAAATCAGCTGTTAAATGTATTAAAAGCACATCACGTGAAGGCGACATTCTTCATGCTTGGACCGCAAATCCAAGCACACCAAGCAGCTGTGAAAAGACTTTATCAAGAAGGACATCAATTAGGGCTTCATGGCATGACGCATGATATAAACCGCTTTTATCAGAACAGTGAGTCTCCCGCAAATGAAATGAGAGAAGCTCAGCGCATTCTTGCTTCTGTTACAGGCGTTTACACCCGTCTTGTGAGAACACCCTATGGCAGTTTTCCAAATTTAACATATCATCAAAAAGTACGTTTAAACCAAAATGGCTTTATTTACTGGGATTGGACGATTGATAGCCTTGACTGGAGATATAAAAACTCACAATATGTTCCAGAGGTATTGAATCAACTGCAAATGTTTGAGAAAAATAAACCATGGGAACCAAAAGTTATTTTAATGCATGATCAACCCTCTACCACAAACTATTTAGATAGCCTGATTACACAGCTAAAAGCAAGGGGCTATACATTTGCAGTCATAACCGAAACAATGCAGCCGGTACAACATTAATAGCGCTAATCACAACAAGCCCGTATCCAAAAGATGCGGGCTTTCAGCTCCAAGAGAAGTATTTACACAACAGATTTCTTAGGCTCTTCCATCAGGTCCTGCCCGGTTTCTTTTTTAAAAGGAATCATGTGATAAATAATATGAAGGAAAATAGCGGTAAAGCTGCCGGCCACGATGCCATTACTTGTTAATAATTTGATTGATTCTGGCAGATGCTCAAACATTTGCGGCACCACGGTGACACCTAAGCCGATCCCAACTGAGCATGCAACAATCAGTAGGTTTTCCTGTTTGGCAAAATCCACACGCGAGAGCATTTTAATACCGTAGGCAATGACCATCCCAAACATGGCAACCATTGCGCCGCCAAGAACTGACTTTGGAATAATCGTCGTAAATGCAGCAATTTTAGGAAAAAGTCCAAATAACATGAGCAATGCGCCTGTCACAACGATGACTTGATTTTTCTTGACCCCTGTCAACTGGATCAACCCAACGTTTTGCGAGTAGGCTGTGTAAGGAAAAGCATTAAAGATACCACCTAATAACACAGCAATCCCTTCTGCCCGATAGCCTTTCGCTAAGTCTTTCTCTTTTAATGAGCGGTTTGTTAAATCACCTAGTGCGAAATAAACACCTGTTGATTCAACTAGTGACACAATTGCTACTAACGTCATCGTCATAATGGGCGCAAATTCAAAGGTAGGCATGCCAAAATAAAATGGTTCAATCATGCGGAAAACTTGTGCGTTCGCCACCTCAGCTGTTTCCACTTTCCCCATAAATGCAGCGACGGCTGTCCCAAGGAGAATACCAATTAAAATGGCGATCGCCTTCATAAAGCCTTTTGTGAATCGATAGAGCAGCACAATGATAAACAGCACAAGGAAGGCGAGACCTAGATTTTCAAAAGAACCATAATCAGCACTTCCTTCTCCTCCTGCCATATTGTTCATCGCTACTGGAATAAGGGTAATGCCAATAATAGTGACGACAGACCCTGTCACGACAGGCGGGAAAAATTTCACAAGCTTCCCAAAGAAAAAAGAAAGTAGAATGATGATACACCCCGAAGCAATAATACTTCCATAGATAGACGAAATCCCGTATTTAGAGCCAATCGCAATCATAGGAGAAACCGCAGTAAATGTACAGCCTAATACAACAGGCAAACCGATACCAAAGAAACGGTTTTTCCAAACTTGAAGAAGCGTGGCAGCCCCGCACATGAAAATATCTGCTGAGATTAAGTAAGTCAGTTGTGCAGGCGTGAGGCCGAGTGCATCTCCCACAATGAGCGGCACAAGAACGGCCCCTGCATACATCGCCAGCACATGCTGAATCCCTAGCGAGAGCGTTTTGACTTTTTTAGTAGCACTCATGATTGTACCTCTCGTACAAACGTGACTTTCCCTTTCTCAAGTGATTCAATCCGTGCAAGGGATTCGACGCGGTAGCCCATTTGAACAAGTACATCTCTTCCCGGCTGGAATGACTTTTCAATGACAATGCCAAATCCGGCTACTTTTGCCTTCGCCTGCTTTGCGATTGCCGCAAGTCCTTTAGCGGCTTCACCGTTCGCCAAAAAGTCATCAATGATTAATACACAATCTTTTTCACCGAGATGCGTATTTGAGACAGCGATCGTGCTTTCTACTTTTTTTGTAAAAGAGTACACACTCGCTGTTAATAGGTTTTCTGTTAGTGTTAGTGATTGACGTTTTCGAGCAAAAACAACGGGTACTTGAAGAGCTAGTCCAGCCATCACAGCAGGTGCAATGCCCGAAGATTCGATTGTGATAATTTTTGTAATGCCATCATGCTTGAATAATCTAGCAAACTCTTGCCCGATCTCATGCATTAAGACAGGATCAATTTGATGATTTAAAAAGGCATCAACCTTTAACACTTGATTTGACAGAACGATTCCTTCGTTCTCAATTTTTTGACGTAACAATTCCATCATTCTTCCTCCCAGCATATTGGCAAACATCTTCATTTTTCGCATAAAAAAAGCATTGCTGTCCATGAGGAGCAAGCAATGCGAAAACGATCCACGGATCTTCAGCTCAAACAAGAGCTGTTTCATTTGCTCACTCATAGTCGGACGGTATCGGTGTCCGGTAGAAACTTGCGTGCCATCATCACGCGATTATATGAGTGTTATAGTGTTCAAATTATAACAAGATTTCAGACGCTTGGAAAGCACTTTTCTAGAAAAATACCGAACTTAAATAATAGATCAGATCAAAACGTTCGTTTTTAGAATATTCAAGCATCAAAAAAGCACCCTTCTAAGCAAAGGGTGCCTTTTATTTAAGATAAATACAGTTTCGTATATTTATCAGTTAAATAATCGATTAAATATTGTACATTTAATTCCTCACCAGTCGCATCTTGAATGATTTCAGATGGCTTTTTGCGTTTTCCGTGTTGGTGAACATGTGTTGTGAGCCATTCTTTTATCGGTGCAAAAGACCCATTTTGAATTAGCTCATCAAAATTCGGTAAATCTTTGATCATTTGGTGCTTTAGTTGCGCCGCATACATATAACCAAGGGCATATGAAGGGAAATATCCAAAGCTACCATCAGACCAGTGAACATCCTGCAAGATGCCGAGTGCATCATTAGGAGGCGTAATGCCAAGATATGCTTTATATTTTTCATTCCACAGTGCAGGCAGGTCTTCGACCGCCACTTCTTCATTAAATATTGCTTTTTCAATTTCATAGCGGATGATAATGTGAAGCGGGTATGTGAGCTCATCTGCTTCAATTCGAATGTAAGTCGGCTTCGATTCATTCACTGCATGCACAAAGTCTTCTAAAGAGACATCTTTAAACTGCTCAGGAGACGCTTCTTGAAGCTTTTGATAATACGTTTTCCAGAAGTCTTCATGTCTGCCAATAAAGTTCTCAAAGAAAAGAGACTGTGATTCATGGATCCCCATTGATGTGCCATCACATAATAACGTTCCACTCAGTGCCTCATCAATGTTTTGCTCATAGATGGCATGACCACACTCATGAATCGTGCCAAAGATCGCCATCCGAAAATCATGCTCATCATAACGGGTCGTCACACGAACGTCCCCTCTGCTCAATGTCACAGCAAACGGATGAACTGTTGTATCCAGACGTCCTGCGTCAAAGTCATACCCTAATTCTTTTAAGAAGAAAAGACTCAGTTCCTTTTGTTTGTCGATCGGAAAGCTTTTCGATAAAAATGAAGTATCCGGTTTATGAGGAGAGGCTTCGATTTTTTTCACGAGAGGAACAATGGCATCACGAAGTGCACCAAACTTTTGATCGAGCTGTTCAACCGTCATATCTGGTTCATAGTTATTGAGCAGCACGTCATATGGCGTTTGTTTCACGCCCCAATATTGAATAAAACGCTTGTTAAAATCAATGAGCTGTTTTAAGTATGGTGCAAAGAGTGAAAAGTCTGATTTCTCCCTTGCTTCTACCCAGACATGCTCTGCTTTTGATTGTAAAATGGAGTATTCTTTAAATTCTTCTTTCGGAATTTTGCTGTTTTCATCATACTCTTTTTGTGATAATTCGAGCGCCTTTTGTGTATCTTTTGACAGCTCATCTCGGTGTTTATTTAATGCGTGAAGAAGATCTCTCATTTCATCAGAAGTCTTCATATTAAAAATATCACTTGATAATTGACCGATCGTTTCAGCTCTGAAATCGGCGCTTTTTTTAGGCGCCTGTGTTCTAGAGTCCCAATAAAGTAAATGGAGCGCCTCCGTATAGTGGGCGATTTTTCCTAGTAATTGATAAAACGCTTTCTCTTTTGCTTCAAGACTCATATGTTTGTTCCCCCAATCGATAAAATATGTATGTACGTTTCAAGGCTACTTCAAGAAATGTTCTTTTGTCAATGAAAAAGGGAGGATACACAGATGGTATCCTCCTCTTTTTCTCGTTCGGGTGTTATTTAAGATGTGATGATTGGCTTTACTGGCAGAACGGATTCAATTTTACTTTGAAGCTCTGTATCTTCCTTGCGGTCAAAGTAAATATGAATGGTTCCTGCATCTTGGCTTGTCCGAATCAGTCTTCCAATACCTTGTCGTAATCGCAGCAGCATATACGGAAGGTCGACTTCAGCACGAGCATCCTTTGCTTCATTCCGTTTCGCCTCAAATACCGGATCATGAGGCGGGTAAGGAAGTCCCCAGATGATCACATTTGTTAATGATTGTCCTGGAATATCCAGCCCTTCCCAAAGGTGAACAGAGCATAACACAGATGTCTCATCTGCTTGGAACTTTTGAACAATCGTGCTGATTTCCTCATCTCCCTCAAAGTACACATGGAAAGGCAGTGATTCATTCGATGCCTCAAGCTGCTTTCTAAAGAAATGAAGTTCATCAAATGAAGGGAACAAAATGAGAGACCGTCCTCCACTATCTTTCAGCTGAGTGATCACTTGCTGTCCTTTTGTTTCTTGCTCTTGAAGCTGCTGAATCCCGTGGAAATAAATCTTCATTTGTTCATCGTAATCATACGGCGAAGCGACACTCATTGATAAGTAATCTTTAATCCCAAGACTTTCAGCTAAATAATCAAAGGATTGATTTTCAGACAATGTAGCAGAAGAGAAAATGTATGGTCTTTTTTGCGAGAATACCTTTTCACCAAGCACCTCTGCGACAGTCTTTGGCATCACAACAAATGTCGTATCTAATTCCTGCTTTTCAAGCCAGCTAATCGCATTTTTTTGATAAAGCGACAGAGAATACGCCATTTGTTCAATGTACTCTTCCACAACAGACAATTCGTATTGATCGATTGTATACATCTCTGATTCAAATACGAGTGCTTCTCCGATTTTTTCAAGTAAATCACACAATTCACTTGCAGAACGCTTCACCTCATCCACACGTCCAATTTCAAGTCGATGCGAGCCCTTGATTTCTTTGGCATGTGTTTTTAAGAGATAAAAGAACTCATCGTTTGTGGCAAGTGCATCTTCAACGAGCTCGGCAAACTCTTCGCGTATATCGTTTTGAAGCAGGCGCTCTAAAAAGGTTTCGAGCATTGATTGCTTCACTCGGTATGTCAGTGCTTTTTGTGCGGCAAATTCAAGAAGGTGGCCTTCATCAAATACAACGGAGCTATGTTCTGGAAGCAGCGGAAGCTGACCCTCGCGTTTGCGGGATTCCTTCGTCCACACATGCTCCATATAAAAATCATGAGAACAGATGATAAGGTCTGCTGCTTTCCGGTAATGATCTCTTGATAAATTCAGACCACAGCGATGACGCATATCGCACGTCAAGCAGTCCTGAAACGAGTCATAGCCAATGCGTGACCATTCATCATTGGATAGCTCTGGGTACTCTTTTCGATCACCGTACGGATAAAAGTTCTGCATCCCATGTGATTCATGAACAAACGAAGGAAGCGATTCATAAATATCGAGCCACTTCTCATCATCTTCACGCTGCATGGTTTTCTCTAATTTCTTTAAGCATAAATATTGATCATGCGATTTACTTAATCTCGCATCTATTTGAATATCAAGGTGATTGGCAATTTTATAGATATCACCCTCTTGTTTCACTAGCTGTTCAATTAACGTTTCGTCTGCACATGCAATAATCGCAGGTTTCCCTGTATACCTTGCATATGTGACCGCAAATAATAGGTAAACGATGGTTTTGCCTGTGCCTACCCCAGCTTCGGCAAACATCACACTTTTTTCTTTAAAGGCTCTTTCTAGTTGAAAAGCCATGAATATTTGTTCATCTCGAAGATCAAAGCCCTTTTCTGGCAAAATGTCATAGAACACATCACCAATCCAGTTGCCCAGTTCTTCGTAAAAATTATGTTCTTTTGATAATGAAAAAGGCAAACGAGATGCTGTCACCTGCTTCAACCCCCAACTTTTGAATCATTCAGACATTCTATAGTAACATTTATGCTGGGGAATGACAATCTTTTTTACGACCGCAAACGATGTTGATAGGTTTCTTTCATTAAAAATGCATGCTCAGAACGCTCTATGTAAGCCTGAGCAAGCGCTAAATCTTCGATGGCTGCTGTCAGCTGAGCAGATTGTCCACCTTCTTGCCCTTCAATTTCTTGAGCAGTCGAAGCGAGTGCTTTTTGGATTAACTGAAATTGATCATATTGTATCATGGAGACACCTCTTTTTTTAAAATCAAGTTCAGTTTATTCCGTCCCGTGAAGGTTTATACCTTTCTGGGATAAAAAAAGCCACACCTTCTGTAGGTGTGACATTTTTTATAATTCAGTTGTCTGTTTTCTAGGCGGGCGTTTTCCCCAATATTGGTAATAGTCTGTTTTAATAAAACCATTAAACAGTTTTCTCTTTTTTGTTGCTTTTCTACCAAAGCACTCTTCGAACTTTTCATGTGACGTTAAGATGTAAATGGACCATGTGTTTAGGCTTTTAAATGCTTCGCCCATTCCTTGATACATTTTTTCAACAGCTGGTTTATCACTGAGTCGTTCTCCATAAGGCGGATTTCCGACAATCACACCGTAATCTTCTTTTGTTTGAAAGTCTTTCACTTGCATTTGTTTAAACTCAATCAATTCACTTAGTCCCGCTTCTTCTGCATTCATTTTTGCAATGTCTATCATCCGGTGGTCGATATCACTTGCAATAATGTGGAGCGGCTGATCATAGTTTGCTTTTTCTTCCACTTCGTGACGCGCTTTGTTCCATACATCTTCACCAATCCATTCCCATGACTCGGACGCAAATTCCCGGTTAAATCCTGGGGCAATGTTTTGTCCAATCATGGCCGCTTCAATAGCGATTGTTCCTGATCCGCAGAAAGGATCAACAAACGGACGGTCAGGTGTCCAGTTCGTTAATAGCACGAGTGCAGCCGCAAGGGTTTCTTTAATAGGTGCTCCGCCTTGATCCATGCGGTACCCCCGTTTATGAAGACCTACACCAGATGTATCAAGCGTGAGCACAGCTTTATCTTTTAAAAGAGCAACCTCAATTTTATACTCAGGTCCTGTTTCTTCAAGCCATTCAGACTGTATGTTGTAAGTGGATATGAGCTTTTGCGCGATCGCCTTTTTGACGATACGCTGGCAATCCGGCACACTGGCAAGCTGTGATTTCACAGATTTACCGATGACTGGGAACGTGCTGTTTTTCGGTAAAAAAGCGGCCCAGTCAATCGCCTTTGTGCGTTCAAACAGCTCATCGAATGTTTTTGCCGAAAATTCAGCAACTTGTACCTTTATGCGGTCTGCTGTACGCAGCCAAAGGTTCGCACGGCAAATCGCAAGAGCGTCTCCTTCGAAAATCACTTTTCCGTTGTCTACTGTGCAGTCATAGCCAAGGTCTCTTACTTCTTTTGCAACAATCGCTTCAATTCCCATTGGAGCCGTTGCGATAAGTGTATAGGTTTTCATTGATTTATCACCTGTTTTCTCGTCCTTTTATGTATTCCAAGATAAAAGCTCTCCATATGTTGAAATAGGAGAGCTTTGTTTTCATCATGTTTATCATAACGGATATAACGTTCTGTAAGCCATGTTTTGTTCCATTGTACTGCAAACGGCAAATGCCTCGTACTCAGGTGGTAATCATCTATCTACAGAATTCTCTGTCCTTCTCTCCGTTTGGTTCCTTTGAGAAAGTTCCCCTACCAAGTTTGGGTTTCTCGCTCGAGGGGTTTACCGCGTTCCACTCT
>Ga0209295_1000162_pt1 | contig 64866 bp, 68 predicted proteins | sample Porto_5metaG_FD_187428 | JGI IMG/M metagenome (GOLD analysis project Ga0209295, IMG submission 187428) | Marine algal microbial communities from Porto, Portugal - Porto_5 metaG (SPAdes) (version 2) | ecosystem: Host-associated > Algae > Red algae > Unclassified | place: Portugal: Porto...
ATAGATACTGCTTCTAATACCGATTCTATACCCATTTCATCATCATACTTTTAGATGTTTTTTCATCTTGCCAGGCATTTCATACACAAACCTTAGAAGTATCTCCGTAAATTTAATGAGTTCTTCAGCATCGTCCTGACTTATATTCGGTATTTCATGAGTGGCTTCATTACCTTTCTTTCTAATATGATCAACCCAATCTTTGCTGTCAGGAGGCATAAAATGATTTTCTTCTAAAAAATTCACATAAAACGCAAAACTTTTACTTTCTGCAGCCCCTTTGGTTACGGACACATTCATTAAAAGTTTTCTACAGGAAAGTACTGCAGAAGTGTTTGCGCCAAATGAAATACATTTTCTTGCTTCATCATATAATTGCTCAATATCTGTTGGCAGGTGTTCTAATTTAGCGCCTATCAAAATCCCGGGAGTTTGTTCTTTTTCAGCTATAAATGTTGGCCTATTGCAGCTAGGGCATAAAAGGATTTGCCCCGATCTCCTTACTTCACGATTTTTTTCGTACGTACAATGGTAACCATATGAAGGCCCGGCATAAGCTCCACAAAACCCACAGTTAAATGAATAATTAGAAACACCAACTTTACTTTGATTCCAAATTCCTTGTAACTTTTGCATTCCATCCCCTCCTTTATTAAATAATACAGTAAAAAATAAAAACATTCTGAAAGATTGCGTCTTAGTTTTAATATTAGAGGATTGTTTAAAGAAATAGTCAATAATTTAAAAAATTTTTGTTCCTACCTTGGTAAAATGTAATATGATAATCCAAAAGGAGGAAAATATATGAAGAAATGGTTGGTATTAATAATAATTCTAATATGTTGTTCAGTTAGCATAAATGCCTATGCTCATTCTGGACGTACAGATAGTAGTGGGGGTCATAACTGTTCTGCAAAGTCAGTAGCAAAAGGGTTATGTACGGGTTATCACTTCCACAATGGTGGTGGAAGTTCTACACCTCCTAAGAGCACTAATTCAACACCAACGCCAGCTCCTAAAGAGCAAAAGCCAGTTTACAATCCTCAAGTGCATTACGACAAAGGGTATGATGCTGGGTTTAGTAAAGGACGCGAGATTGGTTATAAAAAAGGTGAAAAGGACATGGAGTCCACAGATTCGAATGAAGATTTTACGAAAGGTTGGACAGCCGGGTTTAAGGCCGGCTATGCAGAAGGATTGAGCAAAAAAGAGGTAGAAGAAAAACAAGAGAAGGACAAGAAAGATGGGGCTTCTAAAGGAAAAGAAGATGGATTCACAGCTTATAAAGATGGAAAAGAAAAAAAAGCCTACACTTATAAAGAGGGGAGTTCCGATGTCTATAAGAAAGCTTATCAAGCAGCCTTTATAATTTCATGGGAAGAAGTAGAATCTGAAGAAAATTGTTTCGAAGAAGGGTACAATCAAGGCCTAAAGCAAGATGAAGTTGTAATTTCTGAGTCTTGTGATCAAGAGACATTGCGTACTAAATTTGAAGAGGGTCATGAAAAAGGCGTTAAAGAACGAGATGAAAAAGAAATTGACAAGCTAACAAAACAAGGTGAAACATTAGGTTACGAGGTTGCTGAACTTATCATCCCAAAAGAAGCAACTAAAGAGAGTTACAAGGTGGCTTTTGAAAAAGGTTATGATCAAGGAATGGTTAAAAGGGAAGTAGAAGTGAAAAAAGAAGGATATGATTCTGCTTTCAAGCACATGGATTTCGTAAATGAAGTATATACAGACAATGAAGTCCTTAGTGCGTGGTACGAAGAAGGGTATGCAGAAAATGAGATCGCTGCGAAAATAAAAAATCAAGCTCAATCGTTAGGAGAAGAAAGCGATGAGTATGTAATTTCAGAAGAGTATAAGGTGAATAACGATTCGGTCGTTCTTTATGATTCTTTATTTTATAAAGGACAAGAAATCAAGGAGCAACGTGAAAAAGAGCAACGCAACACCATGCTGTCAATAGCAGCTATAGCAACCCCCGCAGCTGGGGGCCTGTATTTTTGGAATAGGAAGCGTAAAAAAGTAGTGTAATGAGTTTATGTATTAATTTCATATCCGTATAACAAACAAAGAGTAGTACTTCTGAGAATACGGCATTCGCTAGATTAAAGGAGAAGATAAAAAATCTTCTTCTTTTTTATGCTTTAGATTATGATCCGGGATATTAGAAGATAAATATGGAGAGTGATGATGTGGAAAATGAATGGTTAATAATAAAAGATTATATACCGATAGTTGTAGTTATTATTTCCTCAGTATTTGCTTATATTATTGGTAAATCGAGTGAAAGAAACAAGAAGTTTATTTCTATGTCAGAGGAAAGTGTAACAAAATTATTATCTAGTATGTATTTAGAGGTAATAGAGATAACCAATACAAAAAAATACGATATTCAATCGATAAAAGACTTCATACAACTTTATTCCAAGAATGTTGAAATTTATAAGATTTATGATGATGTATTAGTCAATGAGCTTTTTTCGTTATCCATTATATTAAATGAGGAGAAAATAGATAATGAACAGCTATCTAAAAGGTTTAACGAAGTCTCTAGAAAAATAGAATATCTTTACTGGGAAAGGTATATGGTTAATACAGAAGGATTTAATTGGTTTGCAGCGACTAAAACTATTAATAGTTGGTATGTTCTACCTGGTAGTTTATTTCTTACAGTAAGAAAGATCTCGGAATATACTTCTATTATTTTAGCGATGACAGCGTATCTAATGATAGTAGAATCTTTTATTGGCAAAGGAGAAGGATTATTTTCTTACGAAACAACAGGTACATTGGTAACTATATTTCTTCTAACTTTAGTTGTATATTTCTTGATGAATGTAATAGGTACATTCTTTGATAAGAATCCAAAATTAAAAAACAAACGAAATGTAAAAGACTATGTAAGCCCACACATTCAAACTAGTTGACTACTAAACTAAAAAGTTTCTTTTGACTGGTTTGCTCAAGCAAATTTTATAATTACGAGTAGAATGCTGGAGCATTATGAATCAAAAACGATGGTGTTTGATAGAGTCTAGAAGAAGGGGAAAACCTTTTGTCACTTTAAAAGGTAGTCCGCATTATTTCTAAGCTTTATTTTGCATAGAATTTTAAAAGACCAGAAACCTCAATACAGAGATTACTGGTCTTTTAATTTCTCCTTCATATTATAAAAACTTCTACCCTTTTAGTTTTAGACAATCTTAATTTGTAAGTCTGTTGTCAATTTTCACTTTTATTTCCTTTACTACTTCTAGGTCAAGATGGTCTATCAACTCTAACACCATTTCTAACTTTCTATTTTCGTCAGGAATAAATGAATCTAATATGTCTATTAAGTTCTCTTCTTCTTCCACTTCTCTTTCTATATCATCAAAACCTTTCTGATGATAGTTATTTATATCTTCTGGAGGGCCTTCGTGACCAAATATTTCTCTATTTCTCTGATATAAGTTACCAAGTAATTCTCTATATAGTTCATCACCAGGATTAGTCAATAGAGCGTTAATGATTTCATGAAAGTTGTTAAAGGATACTAATGAAGGGTCTTTTATTGCAAAGTCGTATATATATTTTAGAATGTCCTCAAAATTATCATCACTGATAGTCAAACCCTTGAAGATTGTTTTAGAGGACAGAGGTTCGCCTAATTCCGGGCTTGCATGAAGAGAGAGAAATTCGCCCAACCCTGCACTTGTGTTAAACCACCCAACTTCTTTACATTTTTCTAATTGCAGATTAATTTCTTCTGTTAATTTCTTTAGCCCATAAAGAAGGGATTTTTCTGGATTGTTTTCTATCTGATATATACGTGCCACTATTCCACTATTTTTTGTTTCATAATAATCAATTATTGCATTGGGTGGATCTAAATCCCAATGTTTCATAAAATAATATTCGTCAAACTTACTCTCGTAATAAAATGGATACCTAAAAATATCTCTTTTATTCTTATGTATCCAAAGCACATTTTTATACTTTTCCAGCACTTCTAAACCGAGTTCGGTAAGAACAAAACAACTCTTGTCTGTATTATTACTAATATCTTCATCACCCGCGTGAGTCTGTATTCTATTAATTAATATATCTTTCGTGCCCTTAACTGGTTTAGATATTGCTTTAAGGATAACTTTCATTTCTCCAACCGTTAAATGCTTTAATATTTCGCTAGGTAGGTTCTCTCTTATCAATTCATTTTCTTGTAATTTTGAAACCACTTGAACAAAATCAAGAAATATATCTCTCGCTTTAAACGAGTCTATCGAGTGTGTATGACCAGAAAAGGTTTCCAAAGGATCGTTTACATAAGTAGGTCTTTTATTTAACTCATGTAATACAAGAATATCTTCAACTTTATATATACTATTATTGTTGTTGTTGTTGTTGTTTATTGCAGGGGGGCTAAAATTCGTCATGAGAATACTCCTTTCTTTTGGTTGCAGGCTTTCATAATGAACAATGTGCTGATTATATTTTTTTAATAATAACATTTTATTAGATTCCGTATTCACGCTCTATACAGTTCTGGTTTATACATCATAAGGTTATCGGAAATTTTGATAAACAGGAGTTAGATTTCTAAAAACCAGTTTCTTTTTTTAGGGATCGGCTTTTTGTTTCTTACAATCTAAATTGCTGCGAGTTGATAAGGGTATCTTAATTTTTTAGACTGCTGGAAGTTTAATTGTGGCGTTAATCTTATCATTGGATTATCTTAATTCATTTGAATGTTATAGTTAAAGCGAGAACTACAGAACTTAAAAATGGAAGGGGAGGGTAAAATGGCTTTTGAATCTATGGTTTATCAAATAATGATCGCTTCTCCAAACGATGTAGAAAATGAACGAAATACTATTAGGGAAACTATTTATGAGTGGAATACAATCCATACATATAAAAACAAAATAGTTCTGTTACCTGTTGGTTGGGAGACGCATTCATCCCCAGAAATGGGGAATGGCCCACAAGAAATACTGAATGAACAGATATTAAAAATGAGCGATCTATTAATAGGGGTATTTTGGACAAGATTAGGTACACCGACAGAAAAAGCAGAAAGTGGAACAGTAGAAGAAATAAGGGAGCATATAAAAGCTGGTAAACCTGCCATGTTGTATTTCTCTAGTCAACCTGTACAACCAGATAGTATAGACCCTGACCAGTACGCTAAACTAAAAGAGTTTAAGGATGAATGCAAAAAAAGGGGTCTCTATGAAAGTTATGATTCTGTTGCCGATTTCCAGGAAAAATTTAGAAGACAGCTAACTATGAAAATTTTTAGCCACAAATATTTTGATATTCAAAAAACTAACGAAGAAAAAATTGATGAAAACCCTTTAAGCCAAATTAATCTAACTGAAGAAGCTAATACATTGTTAGTAGAGGCGGCTAAATCAAGGGATGGATCAATTTTAAAAGCTACTACAATGGAAGGGCTCATAATTCAAATTGGTAATAAACAGTTTGGAGAGATGAATAATCCGAGGTCAGAAGCTATATGGGAAGATGCGCTTGATCTTCTTGTTAGATATGGCTTAATTGGAGGCATTGGGCGAAAAGGACAAGTTTTCAAAGTAACCCGTTCGGGATATGAGTATGTAGATATTGGAGATACTCTAACTTAGTTAAAGTACTTTCAATAACGATAGTTTAAAAGAGGTAAAGAAGAAAGTTCAATTTTCTTCTCTATCTCTTTTATTTTAGTCTTTTAACTATTTTCAAAATCATCCTATCAAAAACCTCAAGAAAGACTAATTTAGAGGAGAATAGATATGAAGTGAGATATCGAATTATTAAAAGTTTGTTCAATTTTTTGTTTTATAGATTTAATTTACCGAAAACTCTAAAATCAATTGAGAATAAATAAATAATAGTTATCAATTTGGTATGAAAAATGAAAATAAAAGCATATATTAGTTTAATTAGTTATCAATTGATTCTTTTTTCTGTACTATTTCATTTTTTTTCCGTATAATAGCATTAACCTGTAGGTGCATAAGACTCAAGGAGGTGAAAAAATGACTGAAGTCTCGGAAATAGAATCTTTTTTAGAAAAAGTCTGCCTTTTTATCGACGCAGGAAAAACCGATTTCCTTCAAGATAAAAAAGAAAAATATGCACTAGGTGCTTTAGGGGTAAGCTATGATGACGCTTTCGAAATGGTCAAAGAACTTACTTACGAAGATTATTATCAAGGTCCAACTGAAGATCATAAGTATCCAGCACAAAAAGTTATGGAATTTGGAATAGAGGATGTTTTTCCGGAGTTTTCTTATCCTCATAGCTCACTTTACATTAAGTTGACTTTTCGAGACCGCAGAGATGACTTATTGATGATGTCATTTCATTCGGCTGCTAAACCAGTAACTTATCCTTACGGAAAAGATAAACTAACCCCAACCACTAAATAGAGTACATATGTTAGGTGAAAACGTAGTATTTTATGTACTGCGTTTTATCTAGCATTTGAATAGATAACATAGAACATAAGATAATAAAGTATAAGAAAAAAGTAGACAAAGTAGACAAAGTAGACAAAGTAGATAAGTAAATATAGTAGGAGGGTACAAAATGGAAAAATTATTTTGCCATTTATGTGACCATGATGCAGAAGAATTCGAAGTAAAAGATGAAGAGTTTTTTTATAACGTTAGAAATGAAAATTTTATTGTTAAAGGAAAAAGAGTTTATTGCGTTAGTGACAAGCATAATGATGCAGAAGAACTGTTTCATAAAGAATATGACTCTGAAAATCAAAGAAAAGCTTTTGACTTGTATAGAGAAAAGTATGGAATACTTTCTCCAGAGGAAATTAAGAACTTACGGAAAAAATATAACTTGAAACAAAGAGAGTTTTCCCAATTACTTGGTTTTGGAGAAATCACTATATCTAGGTACGAAAGAGGGTCTCTACCAACACCTGCTCAAAATCAGATACTAAAAGATAGTGAACACCCTGAAAAAATGATAGAATACTTGATGAAAAATTCTGGAAAAATAGGAGAAGAAAAATCAGTTGAATTAAAAGCTTTATTGACTACCTTGATGCCTTCTAATCAATATGAACAAGGAATTATTAATGAAATTAAAGAAATATTTCATCATGTCCCGGATGCATATAGTGGTTATAAAGAATTTGATTTTAAGAAATTTTCGAGTATGGTTTTATTTTTCTCTAAAAAAGATAGACCTTATTTAACTAAACTAAATAAATTAATGTTTTATGCCGATTATTATTTCTTCCAAAAATATAAAGAGTCTTTAAGTGGCGCTAAGTACATAAGGGATTATTATGGACCAGTGCCAGAAAAATTCCAAACACTTTACGATAATATTGAAGGCGTTGAAATAATTGAAAATGAACATGGATCTTATACATCTTCAATGATTGAAAAGTTAGATGAAGGTCTATTAAATGAACAAGAAATTGAAGTGTTAAACTTTGTATACGAGAAATTTAAGGGAATGTATTCTTCTGATATTAAAAACTTCTCTCATGAAGAGAAATGCTGGATTGAAACGCAGAATAAAAAGTTGATTTCATACGAATATGCTGAAGATTTGAATGCGGATAGGGAGTATATAAGATGAATTCATGGTTTTTATTTAGACTTTCTTCCAAGCAAAATAGCACATTAATTTCTTTAATTAACAAACTATAATCAAATAAAGAGTGGATCCCATCAAATTACACCTATATAATAGGTGTAATTTTTTTAATGAAACAATAAGGAATGAAGGTTGAATGATCTCTAGTCGGTACTTTATTTATGTTGGCTTTTGAAAAAAATATAAAGGATTGCAAAGCAAAGTACATAGTTTTCCAAATAATAATATTAAGTAAAAGTTGATTTGTTATAATGTCACCGTTGACAGGACTGACATGCCAAGGTGCTAGTGTCTGGTTTTGTCCGGTTATCTAGTGCAAATTAGTACGTTTTTCAATGTAATTCTCTATGGTATTTTATTGTATTTCACTGGCCTTTTATTTTGTATTACATAGATATACATAAAAATAACCTTTGCATCGAATAAGCAAAGGCAATTTTTTTGGTGAGTTTCTTCTATTATAATAGTTTAGCAGTTTCTTCTTCGAGTGCTTTTACCAATTTATAAAAACTGGTCTTCTTGACTCCAGCTTTTCGCATAGCTTCCACTGCGGTTAGCTCTTTAGCTTTCCATTTTCTATAAACCTCTTTGAACTCTTCTGAAACAAAAACGGCTGGCCTACCAAATTGAATGCCATTTTGTAGCGCCAAGTCAATTCCTTCGCGCTGCCGTTTCCGGATGCGTTGCCGTTCCTCCTCTGCCATCCACGAAAGAATCTGCAAAACCAAGTCCGCAATAAATGTCCCCATACTATCTTTGTATTGAGTTGTATCCAGTAATGGCATATCGAGCACAACAATATCAGCTTCGATTTTTTTTGTGAGGTCATTCCATTCCTGGAGAATTTCTTCTTTGTTTCGGCCGAATCGATCCAGCGAGTGGATATACAAAATGTCTCCTTTTCGAATAACCCGTTTGAGCAATTGATAGTTCGTTCGCTCAAAGTTTTTGCCACTTTGCTTGTCCAAATAAATATCCCGAACATTAATGCCGATTTTTTTCATGGCATCCAATTGCCGACCTTCATTTTGATCTTTGCTGCTGACACGTATGTAACCAAATTTGCGATGTTCCATAATTCACCTCTATAAACGATTGTTTCCTCTAATTATACCTGAAAAGCGTTCGTAAAAGTGTATGCGATTTACTGAACGTTCGTAAAGTCATTTGGCATGTTTACGAACGTTTTTTTCAGTCATTTTCGGTCATTTTCAAAGCGTTCGTAAAAGTGTACTTTTACGAACGCTTTTCTAATAACTTTTTAAGTTTTATCCACCAAGACTACAAAGTGAATTTAAGGAAAATAAATAAATAGAACATGCATATACGCTAGGTGAAAGAAGCTAGCTGAATATCGAACAATTTACGGCTTAAAAGCTCTGTATGCTCGTAACGTTCCAACCACAGTTGAAAATTGCTCCGTCTCTTCAATTGCAGCGAATCCGGTTTCTTTCAAGAGATCCAGAATAATCCCTTTAACATGAGGAGAAGTGGTTTCGAACCCGTCTAGGAATTGGACAGGGAAAAATGCAACACGCATCAAGCCGTTTTGCGGTTTATCGAAATCAAGGATATGAAACTGGCCGCCTGATTTGAGTGTCCGATGAACTTCCTCAAATGTTTTTCTCTTCTTCTCCAGCGTTAAATGATGAATAAATAAACTGCTGAAAATATGTTGGAACATATGATTAGAAAAAGGGAACTGGTCAGAAAACCCTTCTTTAAATAGGATATGATTGATGTGTTTTTTTTTCATCTTCTCTTTCGCAATTGCTACTATTTCCGGATCTGCATCGACTCCGATCACTTGAACATGGGAAAGTGATTGTCGTATTAAAAGTGCCAAGGTTCCTGTGCCGCAAGCCAAATCCATTACTGTATCCCCCGGTTGAAGGGCTGCTTGGTTAACAAGATGCATTTTAAGCTTTTTTTCCTGCATTCCCCATTGAATTAACGGATCATAGAATTGGGTCATCCAACGGTATCTGAGTGCCGGAATATACGCCTTGTTCTTATCTGCCTTCATGAAGTTCGCATCCTTTCAATTAAGTGGTTTTTTGCTCTGAGTAACTCCGCCTTAAAAAATAAGGCAATCGTCAACTTATTCGATTAATCATCACTTCAGAAAGTAATAGATGTTCGAATAAAACAAGCCGGCCTGCGCTTGTGAATATGCAGACCGGTCTTGATGTATTTTTGCTTTAAATTATTTTTTGTTCAGCATATGAATCGGGTGTCCCATAACGCCTTCCGCAGCTTCCATCAATGGTTCGGGCAATGTAGGGTGAGCATGAATCGTCAGGCTTAGATCTTCGGCAGTCGCCCCGGTCTCAATCGCAAAAACCGCTTCGGCAATGAGGGACGATACTTCCGGTCCGACCATCTGAACACCTAACACTCTTTTGGTCTCTTTTTCAGCCACAATCTGTACAAAGCCGTCGGCATCGGAAATGGATAAGGCGCGGCCGTTCGCCTGGAACGGAAAACGACTGGAAACTGTCTCATAGCCCTGTTCTTTTGCCGTTTTTTCGGTCAATCCCGTATACGCCACTTCCGGATCGCTGAAGATAACAAACGGCATCGCTTGAAAATCAATCACGCTTTTTTGTCCGCTAGCTACCTCGGCCGCAATTTTACCTTCATAGCTGGCTTTGTGGGCCAAGAGGTCACCGCCCGCACAGTCCCCGATGGCATAGACATGATCAACATTGGTTTGGCATTGCTTGTTGATTTGAATAAACCCACGCGAATCGAGTTCGACGCCGATATTTTCCAAGCCGATGCTTCCGGTGTTCGGTTTTCTTCCAATGGAAACCAGGCAGTAATCCCCGGTAATGATTTCATCCTTGCCATTCACTTGGAACTGGACAATGACTTCTTTCCCTGTATTTTCACCGCCTTGGACCATAGCATTGGTGATGACCGTAACGCCAAGATCTTTTAAATGGCGTTTGACAACATTCGTCAGCGCTGGATCTGTCCCTGGAAGAATGGTATCCGTCCCTTCCAGAATGGTCACTTTTGCCCCAAATTTGGCATAAGCTGTTCCGAGTTCCAATCCAATATATCCGCCGCCGACTACCACGAGGTGGTTCGGCACTTCCTGAAGCGTCAAAGCTTCTGTTGACGAGAGGATTCGTTCTTGATCGAATGGCAGGCTTTTCAGTTCCGTTGGCAGGGAACCAATCGCCAAAATTAAATCTTTGTACGAATAGAGCTGTTCTTCGTCAGCCGTTTTGATCTTTACCGTATGAGCTTCCGTTAGATAAGCTTCCCCGCTGATGACTTCCACGCCATTGCCTTTCAGCAAGGTCTGGACCCCACTCGTCAATTTATTCACGATGCCATCCTTCCATTTCACAACTTCCGGCATATCCACTTCCACTTCACCTGAAACCTTGATACCCATGGAACCTGCATGCTGGATATGTTTCACTCGTTCAGATGCACTGATCAGCGCCTTGGATGGGATACACCCGCGGTTTAGGCAAACGCCACCTAATTCAGCCTTATCCACCAACACCACTTTTTTTCCTAACTGCGCAACCCGAATGGCCGCCACATAACCGCCCGACCCGGCTCCAATCACCAATAGATCAATATCCTTTTTTGCTTCTTCAGCCATTTCTTTTTCCTCCTTCAACGTTTGGTAATTGAATAAAATGATGATCCTACTTATGTTGTTTCGCAAGAGGAGGACCTGCACTAACAATGCGCTGATTAGTGACAGGGAAGCCCCTTCTAAAACTCCATACCCTCTATTCCGAAGATTAAATAAGATGATGCTTTAGACTGGTTGAGCAATATTATTTATTTAAAAAGAGCTTTCCAGTTGGCTGGAAAGCTCTTTTCGTTACTCTTTAACGCGCATTAGCCGCAAGCTGTTGAGGGCAACCAGAAGGGTAGCGCCCATATCCGACATGATGGCGATCCACAGGGTCAGCCAGCCCGGAATGACCAATAGCAGCGCAATCACTTTGATGCCGATGGCGAACGTAATGTTCGCTTTGATGATATTCAGGGATTTCCGGCTCAATTTCACCGTGAATGGCAGCTTGCTCAAATCGTCGCCCATCAAAGCGACATCTGCCGTTTCCAAAGCCGTATCGGTTCCAGCACCGCCCATGGCAATTCCGACAGTAGAGGCAGCGAGTGCCGGCGCATCGTTCACCCCGTCTCCAATCATCGCGACGTTGCCGTATTCGGCTCTTAAGCGTTTGATGACATTCAACTTATCCTCCGGCATCAGTTCTGCCTGGATTTCAGTGACGCCGACCTCTCGGCCGATGGCCTGACCGGTCGCTTTGTTGTCACCCGTCAGCATGATCGTCTTCTTGATGCCCATGTCGTGCAGCTTCTGGATGACTTCTTTGCTGGAGTCCCGGACTTCATCGGCCACGGCGATGACCGCCAGGATGTTTTGTTCTGTTCCGATGATCATTGCCGTCTTGCCCTGATTTTGAAGAGCTGTGACATTTTGTTCTAAGTTCTTATCGGCACTTGCGGCGCCCAACTCGGAAAAGAGGGTCGGGCTGCCGATGTAGTACGTGATTCCTTCGACAGTTCCTTTAATTCCTTTGCCGGTAATGGAAGAGAAGTCCTCGACCAAGACTGAAGAATAAGAAATGTTCTCTGCGTCCGCTTTTTTCATGATGGCCGAAGCAAGGGGGTGCTGTGAGCGATACTCCAGCGCTGTGACGATGGAAAGCAGTTCTTTTTCATTTGCCTGCTTGTTCAAAACTTCAAAATCCGTGACAACGGGAACCCCTTTGGTCAGGGTACCGGTCTTATCAAACGCGATGGCCTTCAGTGCACCCATTTCTTCCAAGTAGACGCCGCCTTTGATTAGTACGCCTTTTTTCGCTGCGTTGCCGATGGCCGACACGATTGATATCGGTGTCGAAATGACCAGCGCACACGGACAGCCCACCACTAATACCGCCAATCCTTGATAAATCCAAGTTTCCCAGCTGGCATCAAACAACAGCGGCGGAACAATGGCAACAAGTGCCGCCACAGCCATGATGATCGGTGTGTAGTACTTCGCGAACTTGTCGACAAACGCCTGTGAAGGGGCGCGTTCGCCTTGCGCTTCCTCGACCAGATGAATGATTTTTGCAATGGTCGTGTCTTCGACCAGTTTGGTGATTTTGACTTCCAGCAAGCCTTCTTCGTTCAGCGTGCCGGCGAAGACGTCATCATTCACCGTTTTGGCGACCGGCACGGATTCACCGGTGATGGCCGCCTGATTGACCGCCGAATAGCCGTTAGTAACCGTACCATCCATCGCAATCTTCTGTCCCGGTCGGACAATCATGGTGTCGCCCACCACAATATCGTCCACCGAGATTAGAAGTTCTTGGCCATTCCGTCGGACCAGTGCCTCTTTCGGAGCGATGTCCATCAACGAACGGATGGATTGTCTCGCCCGGTCCATCGAATAGCGTTCCAGTGCTTCACTGATCGCAAAGAGGATGACCACGATGGACGCTTCCGCCCATTCACCGATAAAGGCTGCCCCGATGACCGCAACGGTCATGAGGGTTTTCATGTCGAAATCCAGGCGAATCAGGTTCTGGAAGCCGACTTTGAAGAGCGAGTACCCGCCAATGGCAATCGCTGCCACAAACAGAAGCGACGTCAGCAGGTTTTCTTCGCCGTTCACGAATTGGGAAATGTAGCCGAAGACGATCAGCAGGGTAGAGTAGAGCAAGGTGCTGTGTTTTTGGTAGAACGGCACTTTCTTCTCTGTTCGATCTGTCGTTTTTTCGGCTACCATTTTTGGATCTGCTGGGCGGCCTGCGATTTCAGGTGCCACCTTCAGGTTTTCGAACGCACCGGCTTTCTCCAGTTCATCGATAGTGGCCATCCCAAAAACGGAAATTTTCGAGGCACCGAAATTCACTTTGGCATCCTGGACACCGGGAATCTGTTTGACGTTGTTCTCAAACTTCCCGGCGCAGCTCGCGCATGTAAAGCCTTCGACACGGTAGACATATTTGTCTTCGACCGCCACGTTCACTTCGCGAACCGGCTGGCGCTTCGCTTTTTCCGGTGCCACTTTCAAGTTTTCGAAGGCTCCGGCTTTTTCCAGTTCCTCGACCGTCGCTTCGCCGTAGACGGAAATTTTCGAAGCCCCGAAATTCACTTTTGCATCCTGAACACCGGAGATCTGCTTGACGTTGTTCTCAAATTTCCCGGCGCAGTTCGCGCATGTAAAGCCCTCGACCCGGTAAACCGTTTTGTCTTTTGTTTCCTTCGATTTTTCAACCAACGGAAACCACCTCCTTCTGATGGATGAAGGCCATTTGCACCAAGTGTTTCACATGTGCGTCATCTAGCGAATAGTAGACCAACTTGCCTTCCTTGCTGTATTTCGCCAATCCCATGTTTTTCAACAGGCGCAGGTGGTAGGAGGCGGTTGCGGTAGAAGAACCGATGATATTCGCAACGTCGCAAACACAAAGCTTGTCTTCCAGCGATAGGGCATAGGCAATCTTGATTCTTGTGTCGTCTGATAACGCTTTAAAAATTTTCGCCACTTCCAGCGGATTCTGTTCTGCCAGCTGTTGCTGAACGCGTTCCACCTTTTCCTCATCTATACAGACCACATCACAAATATCTTTTGCCATTTTCTTTCACTCCTTTTACTCACTCGGTTTTTAAAGCAATTGAATTTCTTCTATCGAAGTTTAGGGTGTGAAATCAACTCAATTCACCAAACTCCAAAGAAAACGGAAGGTCCCATTCTCCACCATAATCAAGATACCGAGTCCGATAAAGACTACGGGCACAATCCACCGTTCCCATTTCTCAATCGTTTCAGAGATCGATTTAACGGATGCCAAACGGTAACTGAGGTAACATAAAACAGCTGTCATGATAGCAAAGACAACCAGCATCACAATGGTTTCATTCGGATTCAAGGTTGAAAAGTAGGGTATGTAGACACCGATGTTATCACCGCCGGCCGCCAATGTAATGACGGTGATGGTTACAAATAAACGTTTGGACTTTCCGGAAGACAAGCGAGACAAGAGATCCTCTTCGTTGTTCTCCTCTTCTTCCCTTTTCCAGACTTTGATTCCCAGGTAAATCGGAATAAGACCCAGCAGGCCGACCCAATGAGTCGGTACGAGCGTCAAGCCATAAGCAGCTAACAGACTGACGCCCACTAATAGGGCTGTCCCCAGATACTGGCCGATAACAATGGATTTTAACTGGCCTTTTTTCATTGTCTGCGAAAACAAAATCCACAAAATGATGATGTAATCAATGCTGGTCGCAACGTAAGCGGCAACAGCGGAAAAAATCGTGGTTAACAGCACCCTCATCTCCTTTGCGGGTATACTAGTGTGGATTGATACCCTCTGATAGTTAAACATTCAAATGAACGTTTGATTAATGCAAGTGTACAAAGATTTCGCTAGATTGTCAATTATACATTCAAATGATTGTTTTAATATTTGAACATGCTTGTTAGAATGAACAGAGAGTGACAAGTGGAAAGGCAAATTGAAATTTAGTATGGCCAATTCAAGCATGTCTTGTTAAGCATTCTATTTTTATAAATACTGAAAATGGTATAGAAGAAAGATGTAGAGTAGTTGATTGATAAATCACGATAGAAAAGAGGGGTAATATGGATAAAAACAATAAGAAGAAACAGTCCGGAATGAAGTTCGCAGTTCTCCTGACCCTGTTGGCGGTTGGCATTTTAGCAGCAATCGTAGTACTCACAAACCAGCAATCTGCTTCAACAGTGGAAACAGGAGAAGTGGATATAGCGGGCCAGCCAACGCTTGGGGAAAGTGATGCGCCAGTCACGGTCGTTGAATTTGGTGACTTCAAGTGCCCGTCCTGTAAAGCATGGGGAGAAATGGTGTATCCGCAGCTGGTGGCAGACTATGTCGACACAGGAGATGTAAAATTTTCCTATATCAATGTTCTTTTTCACGGCAATGAATCGGTCGTAGGTTCGTTGGCTGCCGAAGCCGTCTATGAACAAAGTCCGGAGTCCTATTGGAGCTTTCATAAAGCCTTATTTGCAGCACAACCGACCGAAAATCATGATGCTGCTTGGCTGACGCCGGAGAAGGCTCTTGAAGTGGCCGCCGAATTTCCAGCCATCGACCCGAATCAGATGAGTGCGGACATGGAAAAGCAGGAGACGATGGACAAAGTGGAAGTAGATAAAGCCTTGGTAGAAGAGCATGAAGTAGCGATGACTCCGACAATTGTCGTCAATGGACAGACATTGGAAGATCCATTTGATTACGAGGCCATCAAAGCATTGATGGATGAAGAATTAGCGGAGGAAAACTAATGGACGAAACCCATAAAGTATCGGATAAAAGGGGCTTCTTACTATACGGAGCTTGGTTCGTTTCGTTAATTGCAACGCTCGGCAGTCTGTATTTCAGTGAAATCAAGGGGTTCATCCCGTGTGACCTGTGCTGGTTCCAGCGGATTTTCATGTATCCGCTTGTGTTGATTTTAGGGATTGCAACGTTCCAGAACGATTGGAAGGTTGTCCGCTATGCCCTGCCCTTATCAGTTATCGGGGGAAGTATCTCGGTCCTGCATTACATGGAACAAAAGATTCCGGGGTTCGGTGGTATCCGGCCCTGTGTAAGCGGCGTTCCCTGCAGCGCAGAGTATATCAATTGGTTTGGATTCATCACCATTCCATTTCTCGCATTTGTCGCTTTCCTCTTAATTAGTGTGGCGATGGTAATTCTAGTAATGAAGAAAAAAGCGAACTGACGCATCGCCCCTAACAATCTATCACGGACTGTCATTTTTACAGAAGGCGGCGATAGGGCAGTTAAGGGAATATACACGTCAATCATTTAAAAGGAGACTGTTCTATGGCTGAAGTAAGTTTATTGCTGGCGTTCGGCGCTGGACTATTATCATTTATTTCTCCCTGCGCCTTGCCATTATATCCGGCTTTTCTGTCCTATATTACCGGAGTTTCGGTCAATGATTTAAAAGCAGGCAAGGGAATGATGAGAAGCACCGCTTTGATTCACACGGTTTTATTTTTAATTGGATTTTCCATCATATTTTTAGCGTTGGGCTTATCAACTTCGTTTCTCGGAAATTTTTTCTTGGAATATCAGGTCCTTTTACGCCAACTGGGCGCCATTTTGATGGTGTTTTTCGGTTTGGTCTTAACCGGTATTTTAAAATTTGATTTTCTGCTTTCGGATAAAAAAATCCACTTTCAGAAAAGACCTTCCGGATATGCTGGTTCTGTTTTGATTGGCATCGGTTTCGCAGCCGGATGGACGCCATGCACCGGTCCCATATTGGCTGGCGTAATTGCGCTCGGAGTAGCAGACCCGGACCGCGGACTCCTCTACATGCTGTTTTACGTGCTGGGCTTTTCGATTCCTTTTCTCATGATGTCGTTATTTATTGAGAAAATGAGCTTCTTGAAGAAGAGAAGTGCTCTTTTCATGTCACTTGGCGGGACCCTGATGATTCTAATGGGATTATTACTGTACTTTGATATGATGACAGAAATCATCGCTTTTCTATCACAGTTTACGGGTGGATTCACCGGGTTTTAATAAACCGAACTTTAACCATTTAGAAAGGATGTGACACTAGATGACGATTAAAAAGAATAAAAAAAAGAAACGCTTGATAATGAGAACCAGTATTTTACTAGTCATGATAGGAGCTATTGCCTTTACCATCTACAATGGATTAACAAAGGATAAAAATGAATTGCTGCAGGTTGGAGATACAGCACCTGATTTTACGTTGACCGACTTGAATGGGGAAAGGCATCAGCTGTCTGATTATGAGGGCCAAGGGGTGTTCGTGAACTTCTGGGGCACTTGGTGCAAACCATGCGAAAAAGAATTTCCGCTGATGGAAAAACAGTACCAAGTGTACAAGGATCAGGGTGTGGAGATACTGGCCGTCAATATTGCGCAGTCAGATTATGAAGTGAGACAATATGCTGAACAGCGGAATCTGACGTTCCCTATTGTAATCGACAAGGACAAAAGTGTGATGGAAGCCTACAATATTCGTCCATTGCCGACAACCCTATTAGTAAATCCAGAGGGGAAAATCGAGAAGATCATTACAGGTGAAATGTCGGAGGAAGACATTCAAAGCTATATGGAACAGATTAAGCCAGCAGAATCTTAAAGGAAACATTGATGAAAACAACAAAATTTATGAGTGTTCTAACCCCATCCTGCGTCTACGAGATGAACTCTCTAGACGCTTTATTTTGTTCCACCATATCTTTTTAACGAAAGGAGTAGAAACTCGAGAACTTGTATTTAAAATTTACATGTCATGAGTTTATCGGAAGAGGAGAAACTTAAGGCTGAGCTTCTTTTTGGTATGTGAAAGTATACATTTGCGAACGTTTATTAAAGTAGACGTTAATATAGAGTTCCAATAACAAAGGAATAATGTTATTTGTCATGAAATGAAATTTAAAGACATGACATAAGATGCTGGTATTGGAAAGATATTTCAAAGAAAACTCGAAGTATTTCAAATCGAACAATCTACTTATTTTTATCTAATAATTCTTAATATTCTAAACATTGATGCTATACTAGTAATAAATAAAATGAATTGGAATGGCTCGTGTCAAATAGGTTATAAAGGAGGTACAACAGCAATGTGGAATTATGGAATGCATAATGGAAGTTGGGCTATTATGTTCTTTTGGGCTTTTGTGCTGCTATTGATTATCATCCTGGCCGTATGGCTCGTGATTTATTTCATGCGGAAAAATCCGTCTGCAGAAGGTGGGAGCCGTTCTTCTTCTAATGCAGTGGATCTGTTGAAAGAGCGTTATGCACGGGGCGAAATCAGCACGGAAGAATACCGGGAGCGCTTGCGAGAATTGGAGGGATACGACACCCCAAAATAGGGGCGCATTGAATGGGCTAGACGGAGGTTTTAAAATAGTAGGTCCCTTTTTCTTAACAATCAGTGAAACGAAATGCAGCGTGAGATTTATACCATGCAGTATCTCCCAAGTTGATTCGATTTAATGAAGAATTGTTGAACCTCTAAGCAGTCTTTATGAGATTAATCAATACAACATCGAAGACTTTGTAGAAAGGACGAAATAACTCTTGCAAAGTCTTCAAACAAGGTGTTGAGAACGTTAGTTATACTTTGTTCCACAAGAAGTACTAACTTAATGATTTGATACAACAAATAGTGAGAGCCCATTTTCTTGTCCTTCAGGAGAATGGGTTTTTAGGGTTTGGGGTACAGGAATTACAAGAGGTCGGCATATAGTTCTGGTTTTAGAGAGGGTGTAATAGAATCCTCCGTCATACCCTTTGTTATTGCTAGAATTTAATTGCCACCAATAGCTTTTCAGGGTTTTTTCCTCCGTTCGGATTCAAAATCAAAATTAACAAAGCAATCGGATACCACTTCCGTTACCCTGATAGAGAAGAGTAAGTCGCGCACACTTTCTCTCTTTTATAGAAGGAGTGTCGTTATGAACGTATTAGAGAAATTTCAAACCGTCATTATTCTAAGCGCAGTTGGGCTCGGCCTTTTATTTGGCCAGGTCCACTTTTTTGAACAATACGCCGAATTCTTCATCGTGCCATTTTTATTGCTCATGCTCTATGGATTATTTTTAACCATTCCATTGCAGCACCTGAAGGATGCTTTTAAAAATCGTAAGTTTTTCACTGTCAGCATGCTTATCAATTTTGTCTGGACACCTTTAGTGGCCTGGGGACTTGGGGCGATCTTCCTTGCAGACTATCCAGCCCTGTGGATTGGATTTATCATGCTGATGGTAACGCCTTGTACAGACTGGTACCTCATGTTCACTTCCATTGCCAAAGGGAATGTGCCCTTGTCCACATCCATTTTGCCGATTAATTTGATTCTGCAGGTCGTGCTGTTGCCGGTTTACCTATTCATTTTCGCTGGCACAATTGAGCCGATTCCATTGTCGACTATCGGCAAAAGCATTGTCCTGGTACTGGTTATTCCCTTTGCGCTAGCACATTTGACGCGTTATGCCTTGCGGAAGAGAAAAGCCTTCTTGAATGAGAAACTCGTCTCTTTTTTCGCTACAGCACAGATTTTCTTTTTATCTTTGGCGATTATGACGATGTTTGCTTCTCAAGGGAAGTACCTACTTAATAATCTTGAAATCATTTTTATCTTGCTGCTGCCTGTTTTATTGTTCTTTATTATTAATTTTATTTTGGTGCAAACAGCAGGGAAAGCCCTGAAGTTTTCCTATGAAGATACGGTGAGCTTAAGCCTGACGACTATCGCACGTAATTCGCCTGTCTCACTGGCCATTGCAGTTGTCGCCTTTCCGGACCAGCCTCTAATCGCCTTGGCCTTGGTTATCGGCCCGTTGATAGAATTGCCCATTCTAGCACTCGTTTCCCAGTTGTTGCTTTCTCTAAGGAGAGCAAGTATAGGAGAAAGCTAAATATAATATCCGTTTCACAGGCCTAGGTTCGGAGCTTACTTGAAATTAGCCGAGGGCGACATCAAGAATCATCATGATTGTAAACCCAACCATTAAACTCATCGAAGCCAAGTCTGAATTCCCTTTTTCTTGGGAACTTGGAATTACTTCTTCGACGACTACAAAAATCATTGCACCTGCTGCAAAGCTCAATGCATAAGGCAGTAAGGGTTCTATAAATACCACTGCCAGCGCACCGATGATGGCGGCGACCGGTTCAACCATCCCAGAGAATTGACCGTAAAGAAAGCTTTTTCGCCGCGAAAATCCATCGCGTCGAAGAGGCATGGAGACAGCTAGGCCTTCCGGGAAGTTCTGGATACCGATGCCGATTGCCAAAGCAATTGCACCTGCTAGAGAGGCCGATGGAAATCCAGCAGCCACAGCTCCGAATGCCACGCCGATTGCTAGCCCTTCGGGAATGTTGTGTAGTGTAATGGCGAAAACAAGCAAAGAGCTCTTCTTTCTTTTAGCTGAGTGGAATCCCTCAGACTTTTCTAAGGATGCATTTGGATGAAGGTGAGGGAGGATTTTATCTACTGACCATAAAAATATGCCGCCCAATAAAAAGCCGATGGCCGCAGGCATCCAAGCTGGTAAAGAGCCACCTTCTCCCATATCAATGGCAGGAGCAAGAAGCGACCAATAACTTGCCGCAATCATTACCCCTCCAGCAAACCCGAGCATGCTATCCAGGAAACGTTGATTGACGCCTTTTGTAGTAAATACTAACGCTGCGCCCAGTGCCGTCATGCCCCATGTGAATAATGTACCAATAAATGCTTGAACAACTGGATCTAGACCTTTAAACAACTCCATCATGTCAATTTTCCTCCTATGAAAAATGTATTTCGAAAAACTTGATGCTATGTTTTGTTTCGAGCAAAAAAAGGTGGGTTCAGTTAATTAAATGCAATAAAAAAAGCTGAGTAAAGCTCACTTCTTCATGAGCTTTACATATCAGCTTCTTTTGAAAACCTGTATGGTAACTTGATTTATAAAGCAGCGAGTTATTTGGTGATATAGTCATTCAGAGTTAGTGTAACTTTATGAATGGGTTACTGAAAAACTCTTTGGCTTGGAATAATGTTGAATGTATTCTCTATAATCTATTTGTAAGAAGAATCGTGTATTCTTTCCTTTTCAATAGATATATTATTGTATATGATTTGCTTATTACTGAGCTCCCAAATTACGTATGTTGCTTATGGCCAACTAACAGTTGAAGCTTGTATATCGGGTGTTTACATAATTAACTTGAAGTCCTAAAACTATTTATACTGTCTAATAAGTAATTACCTATGCCATGGAACAGCTGACTGGAAATATAGAAGTTAACGAAGACAGGAGTCAGACAAGTATAGCATGTATTATTTTCGTTTCCTTGACCCAATCCTCGCTATTCGTCATTTAAATTTTCATGCGGAGGAGATTAATAAATTAACTGCACTAAATGTAAATAAGTTTGTGGATGTTAGCATATCCTATTAATGTAATGGCTTAATCTATTGGTTTTTTAGTTTCGAGATATAAAAGTGAGGAGATTTATTAGTGAAAAGTAAAAATGAGTGTTCTTTTTCGAATTCAGAGACTAAGGTCATAAAAGAAGTCAGAAAATGCTTAGCAGAAGAGAAGAAAGAAACACTGAGAAGTGGACTTAGATTTATAACGTATTTTTTGAGGAATTCTACTTCCTGCGGAGTGCTAGTCAAAAATACTAAAGAGGTAGAAAAGGATTTGAATTTGTCGACTTATCGACTTACTAAGATATTGAAAATTCTTGAATGCCATCAGATTATATACCGTAGAAAAGGCATTATTGGGCTATGGAGAACTTGAGACTTGTTTTATTCTTCTCAGTACGGATTGTTGCGGTTAGCTAGAAAAGCATCGTCTCCTAGTTATTTTTACTGAATTCATTTTTAAAGTTGAGAACTCTGACAATCAGTTGATGGGCTAGAAAAATACCAATTAAATCGATGCCCACATCAAAGAGCCTACCATTTCTATCGAAAAACAACTGAAAAACTTCTGAGAAAAAGGCAAACGATGTGCATAAAAACCAAGAATAGAAAGTTTGCTTTAGCCAAATGAACATTAAAATATACAGAATCCCAAAGGATAACAAATGGCCAGTTTTTTGTGCTAAGTAAAAAGCATCATTGAAAGCAACGTCACTAAATTTCAGTAATTCAAGAAAGTTAGGCTGCAAGTTTATCTGATACTCTACGACTTGATCAACTAAAAAAGCATATGCATCGCTTGTGGACATAACCGCTAAAATCACTGATGCCCATAGAACTACTAAAAAGAGAGGGAATCGCATCGACACTGTCCTTTCTTAGTTTAAGTAGGAAATCCAACTAGATTTTTGAGAAGGTTTTGAGTAAGTCAAAGACAATCTACTAAAGTTTTTATTCTTTTCGGAGGCGGATTTTAGTATAAAAACCGTTAAACATGACAGGGCTTTTGTCTATGAGCTTCAGATACCGTTTGTTTTTTTCGAACAAAGCTTCGAAACTCAAGGCAATATCGGTCCCAAGTAGTTTTACGAAAGGCCTAGCTAGTCTTCGTTGAATTGAAGAGCTTGTTTCAGTTGAAGAAAACTTATCAAAAATAATGAGTTCCCCACTATTTTTGAGTACGCGTGCCATTTCTCTCAAACAAGTATTCGGATCAGGTACAACAGAAAGTATCAGGCTGGCAATGACAAAATCAAACTGATTGTCGTCAAAATTCAATTTTTGAGCATCCATTTCTAAAAAATTAATAGCAGAGTCCGGATATTTTTTGCGAGCTTTTTCTAACATGTCGGGAGATAAGTCAATAGCGGTAATAGTAAAGTGTTGAGGATTGAATAATTCCAAATCGGCCCCTGTCCCCACTCCTACAAATAATAGATTTGAGTGTTTTTCAAACTTAACATCTTGGAAAACTTTCTTCCTCGCTTCTAAGAAAGGGCCAGTGTTGAAGATTTGGTCATAGATAGGCGACCAAATTCTATACATTATTTTGTTCCATGTATTGTTCACTCTCTCTACCTCCTAGTTAGGATGTCCATATTTGGCATAGGCAAGGATAGAACAGATGAAAAGGAGTACGAAATTTCTTTTTCTCTGTCACATTCTTTAAATCTTCCATAATTTCCTGCTGGCCGAAATTCTTCGTCATAAGTAATTGTGGAATTGCACACATCATATACCAAGGTGTATTTCATGAGCTTTGGGGAATATAGTGACTACTCAGCAAAATGGAGTTAGTTAATTAAGCAAGAGTAAGAATCAAAATTTGTACGTCATTTTTATTTAAATGTACTGAGAGAGGAGGATAACAGATGGCAACAGCTCATAAGGATGAAAAAAATATCAAATTGGCTTTTTTCATCAACTTGCTTTTTTCTATAGGCGAATTCATTGGGGGCTTCTTAATTAATAGCGTGGCTATTATGTCTGATGCCGTACACGACTTGGGGGATGCAACAGCACTGGGGCTTTCTTGGTTTCTGCAAAAATTCTCGAAGAAGGAAGGAGACCAAAAGTTCAGTTTCGGTTACAAGCGTTTTTCGCTGCTGGGAGCTTTGATTAATGCACTCATTTTAATTGCGGGTTCTGTTTATATTTTCTTTCAAGCCATACCTCTTCTATTCAACCCCGAGCACTCCAATGCCCAAGGAATGGTTTGGTTTGCAATTGCCGGTGTGTTGTTAAATGGATTTGCGGCATACAGACTACATAAAGGCAAGTCAGTAAATGAAGGCGTGCTTACTTGGCATCTATTAGAAGACGTCCTAGGTTGGGTGGCCGTACTAATAGTAGGTATTGTTTTGTTGTTCAAAGACATCCATATACTTGATCCCATTTTATCGATTGCCATTGCTTTATTTATACTGTTCAATGTTTTTCGGAATTTATCGAAAACCATGAAGATTTTGCTTGAAGGTGTACCTCAGGACATCAATTTGGATGAAGTCCATTCAAGAATTGAGAAAATTCCTGGGGTGCTTTCAGTAAAGGATCTGCATATATGGTCAATTGATGGGGAGGAGCACGCAATGAATGTGTGCCTCTCGGTCACTGGAGAAAATTTGGCAGAATCAACTGCAATTAAGGAAAAGGTCCGGAGTACAATTTCGGATCTTCACATCATTCATTCCACAATTGAAATGGATTGGAAAACTCAGTGATTGCCAAGATCCTATTATGTGAATAACCAGTTGATCAATTTTACTTTTGCAAAGGTATCCAATAAGGGAGGTATCGTAAATGGGGAGTGACCATGACCACGCACATGGACGCAATAAAAAAACTTTATTAATTTCTTTTTTGATTATTACGGTTTATATGGTCGTAGAAGCGATTGGCGGCTTTCTGACAAATAGCCTGGCATTGATTGCGGATGCTGGACATATGTTAAGCGATTCGATTTCCTTAGGTATTGGGTTTTTAGCTTTTACAATTGGGGAAAAGGCAGCGGATCAAGCTAAGACCTATGGTTACAAGAGGTTCGAAATCTTAGCTGCCGTCTTCAATGGAGTAACATTAGTATTAATCTCACTTTACATTTTTTACGAGGCCTACCATCGGTTTTCTGATCCGCCAGAAGTCGCTACAACAGGCATGTTGATTATTGCCATTATCGGTCTATTAGTAAATATATTGGTTGCCTGGATTTTGACCAGAGGCGGAGATACTAAGGACAATTTGAATCTTCGGGCCGCCTTCCTACACGTACTGAGTGATTTGTTGGGTTCTGTAGGAGCCATAACAGCCGCATTGCTAATAATCTTTTTCGGCTGGGCATGGGCCGATCCTTTAGCTAGTGTCGTTGTAGCCATACTTGTTTTAATAAGTGGTTGGCGTGTTACAAAGGAAGCCATTCATGTATTGATGGAAGGAACCCCCACAGATGTAAGTATCGATCGCATAACAGATACGATTGAAAAAATCCCAGGAGTAAATAATATACACGATTTGCATGTCTGGAGCATCACTAGCGGAAAAAATGCATTATCGGGCCATGTAGTGATAGAGAATGGCCTTTCTTTCGAAGAAAGCCAACTCATATTGAGAGAGATAGAGGCTGCAATGATAAAACAACAAATTACCCACATAACAATTCAATTGGAATCACAAGACCATCCCCATATAGAGTCCATTCACGGGGATTTGAAGGATTTAGAAGACTCCCGTTAGCTTTCGCAGAGGATTCATTTGAAAGTGCCTGGAATAGAGTGTTCAAAAATATTTTGATAAAAAAGAGCGACGGAAAGCCCGTCGCTCTTTTTTATTGTTCCCTTATCATTCACTTGAGTTTCAGCTCGGACTCTTTTACTGTCTCTTTTATTTTTCGTTGCTGATAAAATACTTTTGACCACAGATAGACGGCAAACCCAAGAAATAGAATCGGTACTTGCCATCCAGTAGTGCCCGTGACAAAAAAATCATAAATAGACCAGCCGAGCAAGGTTACAAAGTAAAATAGAAATCCAAAAGTTGTCGATTTATCTTGTGGCTTTTTATTTGAAGAGAGCATGATATTCCTCCTTAGGATTAGTGGAATTGCGATATTTCATTTTTGGACCATTGTTAATATCCTGTTTAACTGTAATACATGATTAGAGAAAATCAATACCTATTGACTCCTTAGTTACAGAATAAAGTTTACTAATAGTTTAACCTACTGAAGTTTTATCCGGGTATGCTTAAATATTCACAGGATCGATAAAACTTTAAGCAGAGTTTATGAAGTATTTAATTTTATATAGAAGAGAAAATTGATATTTGTTACACTGAACCGAATCTGAAAACGAGTTTGGTATTTTTGAGGAGGAAAACTGTGTGAAAAAGAGATGGGTTTCAATCCTGTTGATGGGATTTTTACTATTCAATTTAGCAAGGCCGATAGAAGCTTCAGAGAATAATGAATTGCAAGATGAAATTATTTATGACCTATTGGTGGATCGATTCTTTAATAAGGGAATTCAAAATGATATCAATGTGAATTCCCTAGACCCTAATTCATTTAGCGGGGGGGATTTTGCAGGACTGAGCAGCGAAATGCAGTACATAAAAGATATGGGGTTTACTATGATTTCCGTTGGTCCTGTCTTCTCTGCGACTTCCTATGATGGGACAGCCGTGGTGGATTACGATGAGTTAGAGTCGCGTTTTGGTACCCAGGAGGAATGGGAGGAAGTTATAAACAAAGCCCATGAACTGGATTTAAAGGTAATGATTGATCTGCCGACTCAAAAATTGAGTGAACAACATGTATGGCGGGAAAGCCATCCTGAATGGTTTGTTGAAAATGAAAATGGAACTATCGCTCTGGAGACCGCTAATCGTGAAGTACAAGATCAATTAATTGGACAATTTGAAGGCTTCATCGAAAAATATGCGATTGACGGTATTCGAATAAAAAAGGCAGATAGCTTGGATCCAGCCTTTATCACTCGATTTTCTGAAAGCCTAAAAAGCATTCGGGATCTCTATGTAATAAGCGATGATGTAACACCACCTCAAGACGGCCTTGATGCTGTGGTCATGCCAGGAATTGAGACTGCTTTAAGAGATAGCTATAAGAGTTTTAACCCTAATGAAACAGAGCTTTCCGGTTCTTGGGAAGAAGCAGAGGGCAAGCTGATTCAAGTTGATTCTCTCCTCACTTCCCGGTTCACTGCGGACACAGTCCAAGAAGGCGGCTTCCCGCCAACACGATGGAAGTTGCTTACCTTTCAATTATTAACTATGCCAGGGATTCCTGTCATACAATATGGTTCTGAAATTGCTGTTAATGGGCAAACAGCTCCTGATACCCACCCTATCTTGGACTTAGGGGTAGATGAGGAATTAATCGACCATATAGCCAACTTGACTTCTCTTCGGAATCAATCAGCAGCCTTGCGGACGGGTAGTATGGAAGTATTGCACGAGGAAGACGGCTGGTTTGTATATAAGCGGTCAAACGAAGAAGAAACCTGGATTATCGCAATTAACAATTCTTCCTCTACACAAAGTTTGACTTTGCCAGCCAGTGTAGTTGGCGACGATAAGGAATTGCGTGGATTATTCGAAAACAATATTGCGCGTCAGGATGAAGAGGGAAATTACCGGATCACTTTAGATAGAGAATTAGGAGAAGCTTTCAATATCATCGAACAAAAAGGCTTCAATAAAGCCTATATCGCAGCGTTAGTAGTCTTATACATCTCCTTCTTAACGTTCTTGTTTTTAGCTTGGCGTCGAGGAAGAAAGAAAAAGAAGGCTGCTACTGCTAAAAAATAATTCCTTCTTAAAAATTCAATACGGTCATAGCGGCTTTAGAATGGATAAAGATGCTTGGGTATATCATATATCCAAGCATCTTTATTTGATTCCGCCATCTCCTAATTAGGAGCATCGATTGGTACTTACAGAAAAAATGAATAAAAAAGCTGAGATTCTGCACTGGGAAAGACCTTGAATTAAAAACGAAATTGCAAGGTTCCTGTAACAAATGTAAAAGAGCCCCATGATACACTGATGCAGTTGGATTTAAAATCGGGTTCCCTGAATAACAAAGTATTTTGAAACTATTGGTGAGTCCTGGAAGACACCTGATTATAAAACGATATGTTTTAGCGCGAATTTTAAATGATGTAGCACTAACCTATACATAAAGAAATAAGAGTTAAAGTACGAGAGGGGAAGTAACAATGAGAAAGCAGTGGTTAGTAACAGGTTTATCTTCTATTTTGGCATTCTCCATTTTAATGCCTACAGTAAATGCGGATAAATTGAGTGAACTCGAACAAGAGAAACAGGAAATAGAGCAAAAACAGAATGATTTAAACAAAGGAATTAATAATAAAGCAAACGAAATTTCCAAGAATCAATCAGCTCTGGAAAAAATCATGGAAGAAATTCAAAGCTTGGATAAACAAATTCAAGAAACGACATCAAAAGTTGCAGTTGTCGAAGGCGAAATTGAACAAACGACAGCGGAAATAAAGGATTTAAAAGATTCAATCGCTAAGTTAAAGAAAAAAATTGATGAGCGAACAGAATTACTGAAAGAACGGGCACGAGCTATCCAAATGAGTGGCGGATCCGTTGATTATATAGATGTTTTACTTGGGGCTGAGGATTTTGTTGATTTTATTGATCGATTTTCGGCTGTTAACACGTTAATTGAAGCCGACCGTGAAATCATGCGTACCCAAGAAGAAGATAAAGAATTATTGGCAAATCAAAAGGCCCAGGTGGAAACCAAGCTTGCTAAGCAAGAAGAGCGTAGAGCAGAGCTTGAAAAACTTAGAAATGAGCTCAATGGACAAAAAGCTGAACAAGACGGTCTCGCAAAAGATTTGAAGGCAGAACAGCAGCGATTGGCAGCAGAAAAATCCGATTTAGAGCAACAACGTTCTGAAGCACTTGATGTATCAGCAGATTTAGAAAATCAAATTACCAAAGAACAAAAACGTCTAGCCGAAGTAGCTAGAAAAGCTGAAGAAGAACGAAAGCGTAAGTTAGCTCAGGAACGTAAAGCAGCAGCAGAACGCAAAGCAGCAGAGCAGGCAGCAAAGAAAAAAGCACAAGAACAAAAAGCACAAGAACAGAAAGCACAAGAACAGAAAGCACAAGAACAAAAAGCCGAAAAATCTGTGGAGTCTGTTGAAAGTTCGTCAAAATCTACAGAATCGGCTGTATTAGCAAGCGAGCCAGAAGCTCAGGCTACCCCAGCTGTATCGTCAGGATCTCCCTTCATTCGGCCGACTACTGGGCGAGTGACATCTAACTTTGGATGGCGTGATATTGGTGATGGTCCTGAGTTTACTTCAGGCATGGATATTGCAAATGGTGTCGGTACAGCAATAACAGCTGCTGCAGATGGATATGTTTCTCATGCAGGTGTTATGGGGGGATTAGGAAACGCGGTAGTTATCACCCATTCCGTCAACGGACAAACGTTCACTACTGTATACGGTCATATGAGCGCGCTTAACGTATCTGAAGGACAAAAAGTGACTCAGGGACAACGAATCGGCGGTATGGGAAGTACTGGCCGTTCTACTGGATCTCATCTTCATTTTGAAATTCATATTGGCATTTGGAATGGTTCAAGTTCAAATGCAGTAGATCCGAGAAACTATATCGGTTCTTGATAAGCAAATCTTTTCACCATGACCATATGCAAAAGAGCCAGCCATTCAGTTTTTGAACGGCTGGCTCTTTTTATTAGTTGGATTCCGAGATAAAATGATGCGGGTTATACAGGTTGGCTCAATACTTGGTTTTCATGAGCCGCAGAGAATTCAATACGACAATCAATGTGGCACCCATATCTGCAAATATGGCCATCCATAGTGTTAACCATCCAGGAATGATTAACAGCAAGGCTAGCAATTTCAGCCCCAAAGCAAAAGCTACGTTTTGAAAGATGATTTTCAAAGTTTTTCTGCTTAACCCAATAGTATAAGGGAGTTTATCTAAATCATCTGCCATAAGTGCGATATCTGCCGTTTCTAACGCTGTGTCAGTCCCAGCCCCGCCCATGGCAATTCCGACAGTAGAAGTTGCTAATGCCGGCGCATCGTTTACTCCATCGCCAATCATCGCAACCTTGCCAAACTGTTTTCGTAAAGATTTAATGGCATCTAATTTATCTTCGGGCATTAAATCCGATCTAACTTCAGTCAAATGAAGTTTATTGCCGATTGAATTAGCTGCCAGTTTATTATCACCTGTGAGCATAATCGTTTTCTGAATGCCCAAATCGTATAGTTTTTGAATGATAGTAAAGCTAGCGGATCTAATCTGGTCTTCTACTGCTATATATCCTTTGATTCCAGTATGGGACCCTAACAGCATTACGGTCTTGCCGTCAGCTTGAAGCGCTTCAATACCCGCTGAAATTTCAGATGATCGTTCTAATTCAGCTGTAAACAGATGAGGGCTGCCAATGAAATACAGTTGGCCGTTGACTTCGGCTTTTGCGCCTTTGCCGGTCATCGATTGGAAGTTCTCTACTTCAGCTAAAATAATATTGGAGCTCTGCGCTTTTCGCAAAACAGCAGCCGCCAGCGGATGTTGAGAGAGGTTTTCAATGGATGCAGCTGTTTTAAGTACTTCTTTTTCAGTCATGGTTGACAGGGAAACAATATTTGTTACTTCGGGCGTTCCATGCGTTAGTGTCCCCGTTTTATCAAAAGCAATGACTTTTAGACGGCCAGTTTCTTCTAAGTGGATACCCCCTTTAATCAATACGCCATTTCTAGCAGCATTGCCGATTGCGGTGACAATTGCGACAGGTGTAGAAATGACGAGAGCACAAGGGCACCCTACAACTAGAACTGCTAAGCCGCGATAAATCCATTCGTTCCATTCCCCATTTATAAGTAAGGGGGGGAGGACAGCGACTAAAAGGGAGATAATTAATATAGCTGGTGTGTAATACTTTGCGAACTTGTCTACGAACTGCTGGGAAGGGGCACGCTCTGCCTGGGCTTCCTCAACTAAGTGAATAATCTTTGCAATCGTAGTGTCTTCAGTTCTCTTGGTGATACGGACTTCCAATGCACCCTCTTCATTGAGTGTGCCTGCAAATACTTCATCTCCAGCACTTTTATGGACAGGCAAAGATTCGCCGGTAATTGCCGCCTGATTAATAGACGAATTCCCTTTTTCAACAACGCCGTCCATTGCCAATTTTTGTCCTGGTTTAATGATCATGATGTCCCCGACCTGAATGTCATCAACATCGACTTCGAACTCTTGTGTTCCACGTTTGATTGTAGCTGTGTTAGGTGCGATATCCATAAGTGAACGAATGGAGTTTCTAGCTTTGTCCATGGAGTAAGTTTCCAATGCTTCACTGATTGCAAATAAAAAGACTACGACAGCACCTTCTCCCCATTCCCCAATAACTGCAGCTCCAATGACCGCGATAGTCATTAACGTTGTCATATCAAATTGGAACTTAATAAGGTTTTTAAGCCCTTCCTTGAAAAGACTGAGACCGCCTGTCAAAATTGCTAGACCAAAAAGGCCGATAGTAATAACTTCTTCTTCGCCAATTTGAAGTGATGATATATAGCCGAGAATCAAAAAGAAGAGAGAAATCATGGTGGTTTGATTCGCTCGTTGCTTCCAAAACGGCTCTTTGGTTTTAGGCAATCGTTGGTGTTCAGGATATACCCGGATGTCATCGAAGGATCCGGCTTGCTCTAATTGTTCGATTGAGGCTTGTCCAGCGATGGTGATTTTTGAAGCCCCAAAGTTTAGTTTCACGTCTTCAACTGTAGAAATCTCTCGGATGTTTTTTTCGAACTTAGCGGCACAGCTGGTGCAGGATAGATTTTGGAGCTTGTAAATGTGTTGGTCCTGATTTTCGCTCATTTGTATCGGTCCTCCTCTGCATGTTCGCAAGCAATGCGGACTAACTGGTGCACATGATCATCAGCTAGTGAATAAAAAACTAATTTCCCGCGTTTTTCATAATCTGCCAATCCCATATTACGCAAATAGCGCAGATGGTGCGAAGCAGTAGCTGTGGTTGTCCCTAGAATATTGGCCACGTCACAAACACATAATTCTTTTTCAAGTGTCAAAGCATAAGCAATCTTCAGTCGGGTCGCATCAGAAAGCGCTTTAAAGATTAATTCCACCCCGCGAATCCCGACCATCTTGGGCTGGACTCTTTCAATTACTTCTTCGTCATAACAGAAAGTTTGGCATGTATCATTTTTTTTGCTAATTTCGATTTCCTTCATTTTTACACCTCATTCAAATGTTCGTTTGAGTATCAGTTTAGAAAGAGTTCGATGATTTGTCAATTCTAATATTCAAACGATTGTTTTAATGTTCAAAGATTCTTGGTAGACTTTATAAGAGGGAAAGTGGCTTATTAAATGAAAACAACCCATTCTGGAGGTTCTTAGCAAATGAAAAAAATATGGATAATGGCAGTATTGATACTGCTTATGTGCTCAACTTCTGTTTCTGCCCATACTGCACTCGAAAAAAGTGTCCCGAGTGATGGGGATACAGTGACTGAAGAACTCAATGAAATTGTTCTTGAATTCAATACCGCCTTGGAGAAAGGCAGCAACTTTACTGTGGAAAACCAAGAGGGCGAGGAAGTTCCTTTCAATGTTCAGCTCTTGGAACAATCAATGATTGGGAATCCTAAGGGCAGCATGTCTGATGGGGACTATACTGTGGAATGGAAAATAATTGGCGCGGATGGACATCCAATTGAAGGTGTTTTCAGCTTTACCGCAAAAACAGGAGAGGTAAAGAAAACTGAGGATACAGAAGAGCAAAACACAGATTCCCTTTCAGAGGTACCAACCGAAGAAACACAAACCCTTGAAACGGATCAGCAAACTAGCGAAACAACATCCAGTCCTCCGTATGCCGTAATAATCATTTTTATCATTTTGGCGATAATCGCAGCTGGTACATTCATGTGGGCGCTGGAGAGGCGAAAAGTTAAATGATTTGGCTATACATAGCTGAAATGCTTCTGTATCTCTGTTTTTCTCTTTTAATTGGCTCATTGCTCATTCACTTAGTTCCAGCCAATAAAAAGCCGGAGCTGGTAATAAATAAACGCATCCTACAAATTTCCATCTTGGGTATTGCTTTTTTATCGACAGCTCCCGTCATTCGGCTTGTGGTATTTTTATACGAAGATATCGGTCTTTTATTGACCGTTCAAAATGTAGTGGGGGAATTCGAAATAGGGCAAGCGTGGTCAGTAACTGTTCTAACTTCTCTCTTTTTCTATTTTTTCGTATCAGTTACTCCCGTTTTTAAGAGCAAGGTGTTGATCGTTGTCTCCCTCGCTTTTACTTTTTTGCTCCTTCTCGCGTTGGGGTGGGGAAGCCATGCAGCTTCGTTAACAGATGGAAGTGGATTTATTTTTCATACTTTACACTTTACAGCTGCAACAGTTTGGATAGGCATTTTACTTATCGTTAGCTGGTTTTCAGTGTCTTCTAAAAACTGGCTTCCATTTATAAAGTGGTTCACTCCACTTGCTATCATATGTTTAATTATCATTTCGGCTTCAGGATTATATATCATGACTTTGGCGTTGAATTTAAAAGATTATACGGATGCTTGGCAAATGCCATATGGCCAAGCAATTTTAGTGAAACATTTATTAATTCTTCCAGTATTACTATTTGCTTTCATCAACGGCGTTTTAATTAGAGTTAAATTAAGCAGAGGGAAAGAGGTAAATCCATTGCCTTGGTCCAGAGCAGAAAGCATTGTATTGTTACTTGTATTGTCGGCAACTGCAGTATTAGGGCAGCAAGAACCTCCCCATTCAATCGAATCGTTTATAAGAATGAATGGATCTTCCAACCTTTTTGCTTATTTTCATGCTGGTTCGATGGATACTGCAATGCATCTGCAATTTGAGTGGAGTATTCTTGGCGTTTTGTTTTTGTTTCTCGGCACAGCCTTTGGCAGTCTTGTCATTTATAGTTTCAAGCAAAAAATCCCTGTATATTTGACATTGGTGATGGGATTGTTTTGTGTGTTGAGTTTTTATGTGGGGTTCATGCTCAGCGTTGGATAATAAAAGTAGAAAAGAGGATGAAAAAAATGGGAAATAAACCGAAGCAATCTAAAATGAAATGGATCGTCCTAGTAACTGCTGTATTAGCAGTAATTGTATCTGTCATTGTGGTATTTCTGAATCAAGAGGAAGCACCCGCTGTAGAAACGGCACAGGTGGATGTTTCTGGACAGCCCACTTTAGGTGAGAGCAATGCTCCAGTGACTGTAATAGAATACGGTGACTTTAAGTGCCCATCTTGTAAAGCTTGGGGAGAAATGATATATCCTCAGCTTGTAGAGGACTATGTGGAAACCGGAAAGGTGAAATTTTCTTATATTAATGTATTTTTTCACGGAAATGAGTCTGTATTAGGTTCTTTGGCTGCAGAGTCGGTTTATGAGCAGAGCCCAGAAACTTATTGGGATTTTCATAAAGCTCTGTATGATGCCCAACCAGTAGAAGACCATGATGCCGCATGGATTACGCCAGAAAAGTTGATGGAAGTAGCATCAGCATTTCCAGAAATAGACCAGGCCCTTCTAAAGGAAGACATTGAACAAGTGTCACAACAAGAACAGCTCCAAAAGGATGAAGCTCTAGTGGAAGAAGCTGGTGTTTCTCAAACACCTACTATTTCAGTGAACGGCCAACAATTGGAAGACCCCTTTGATTATGATGCGATCAAAACCTTGATTGATCAAGAATTGGAAGGTGCAGAGTGATGGCGAAAGAACAAGGACAGTCTGGAAAAACGGGGATTCTACTCTATAGTGCGTGGTTTGTTTCCCTAGTAGCGATGCTGGGAAGCCTGTACTTCAGTGAAGTACAAGGTTTTATTCCGTGCGAACTTTGCTGGTATCAACGAATTGCCATGTATCCCTTAGTGCTGATTTTGGGCATCGCAACCTTTACAAACGACACTAAAGCGCCTCGTTACGTTTTGCCACTCTCCCTCTTGGGTGGGAGTATTTCCGTTCTGCACTACTTGGAACAAAAAATTCCAGGGTTTGGTGGATTCAAGCCCTGTGTCAATGGGGTCCCATGCAGCTCAGAATACATCAATTGGGCAGGTTTCATCACGATTCCATTTTTGGCATTGACTGCCTTTGTTTTAATTTCGGTAGCCATGCTAATACTGGCATTTAGAGAGTCGCGTACTTAACTTATATATGTGTCTTTCTATAATCGTTGTGAATTTAACAATGACTATTTTTGGGGTCTAGTAGAATTGAAAGAGTAGTACTGAGGGGGATCGTCTGACTATGAGAAAGAAGCAACGCTTGGTTTTGAGAAGTGTTATTTTACTTGTCATGACGGGTGCGATTATATTTACGATTTACAATGCATTGACGAAAGAGCAAAGTGAGGTATTACAGGTTGGAGACAAGGCACCCGATTTCACTTTAACTGATTTAAATGGGCAGAGTCAGCAACTGTCTGACTATAGGGGCCAAGGAGTTTTTGTAAACTTTTGGGGAACTTGGTGCAAACCATGTGAGAAAGAATTTCCATTGATGGAAAAGCAGTATCAGAACTTCAAGGATCAAGGCGTGCAAATATTGGCTGTAAATATTGCTCAGTCTGACTATGAAGTGAAACAATATGCAGAACAAAAAAACTTAACCTTCCCAATTGTTATTGATAAAAATAAAAGTGTAATGGAGGCATACAACATTCGCCCACTTCCTACTACCATGTTGATCAATCCAGATGGAGATATCGTAAAAATTATTACGGGTGAAATGTCGGAAGAAGACATAAGAGGGTACATGGAAGCGATTAAACCAAAAGCTTTCTGAAGAGGTTAATAAGAGATGTTTAGGTCGCTTTGTTTTAGAGCAAAGCCCAATGGAATTTTTCCTCAGCCTTTTTTATTAAAGCGCATTTAAAACAAGCCCGATATATATAGTTTAAGGCGATTTAAGAGTCGAATGACACAATTAAATTTAAGAAGTTGAGGGAGAATTATCTTTTAAAAAAACTGAACTGACCCCCAACTGGTAGACACTTTAAGAAAGTGACTACCAGTTGGGGGTTTTTTCTGGTTATATTATTTGAAGCGTATTTATAAGCTAAACTGTGACGAATCTTTGAATCGGTCCAGGCCATTGGTCTCGATAAAATTCCGAGTAATTATTGTTAGTATACTCAGAAATTACCTCTCTCCAAAACTTTTGAGCTGGAAGGTTGGTTTCAAGTTCCGCCACTTCCCAGGTATCTTGAAAGAGATTGAAAATATGAAAGGCTGCTCGTTTTCCAATACCTTCTTTTCGATATTTTCTCATTACAAAAAACTCACACATTTTCATATAAGAAGGATTACTTGTATCTTCAACAGTTATTTTACGTACCAAAGCAAATCCTGCATACTTACCGTCCACTTGAAATAAAAATGGATAGTGGTTTGGTTCGTCCCAATAACAATCCAGATATTTATAGCCAAACAATCCATTTTCATCTACATCTTCAGATTCAAACTCTGAAAAATCATATTGGTACAACTCCAATAAATTCTTCAAAATCTCTTTTTGTTCCACGATTGGTTGAAAGATTTCAATTTTCATTATTATCCCCCATATATAAGTAGTTTATTTAATAGATAATAAACTTTAAATGTGAAAAAAGTGTCGAGTATAGCTAGTAATTTAAATGTTCTAATTGAAATTACGATGGAGAATTAGCAGTTACATAAATAGAAAGGGCTATTAAATTCTGGTTAAAGCCTACTTTGTTGCCCTTTTATCTATGACTCTCAAAGAGGATCCATAAAGATAGAGGAGTAAAGTGCACTTTGGTGTACTCCATATCTAAATATACAGAATAACCACTTAAAAAAGTACAGAGAGGGGCCAGAAGAGTGATTTGATTTGATCGATACGAAGAAAATCGGCTTTATTGAGGATTTACGTAGAGAGAGCTAGAGGTTATTTTAACGATACTGGAAAAAAGTCTGAACAATGAAATCACAAGGCGAATGGATGTATTGACAACGACTTTTCGAAAAAGAAAAAATAGAAGAACGCGAATCAACAGGTAAAGAATGAAAAAGATAGCTTAAAGTTCAGTGTATAAATGCGATATACTATAGAGAGAACTTGTTCATCCGAGAAATTGCAACAAACATTAAGGGGGCATTTACTTGAGATTAGAAGAGGCCAAGAAAAAGTTGGCGGCTACGTTGCCTGCTTTAAAAGGGATATCCAAAGAAGAAGAGTTTGAGCACGACCGGGAAGATCCGGAACAACGATTTGAAGAGCGAGAAATTCGAAAAGTAGCAGACCATCTGTATAGCTTAATTTATTCGGTTGAGTACCTTCAAAAACCGATTCAAGCCAGTGGAAGAGTTATTAAACGGTCGGATGGACGTTATGAAATCGAAGGTGCTGAAGATTACTTCACGTCGGGCAGTCCCCTTGAAATCTGGGATGAATCACAAGAAATATACAAACGAACAAGAATTGAGCATGACGGCAAGGATTACTTTGCGGTAGGCATCAAACAACCTTTGGAGGGTCTACAAGCAAGGTGTCGATAATAAAAGAGACTCTTTCCGCAGCAACAGCAATAGACTTAATGATTTGATCCGAAAAATAGCGAGAACCCATTTTCTTAGTCTTCAAGAGAATGGGTTTTTGTGTGCTTATTTATAAAGGGAGGATTCAGAGCGCTTCTAGAGTGGTATAATAAGAACGTGTGTTCTTTTTATTTGAAAGGAGGCGATAGCATGAAAACAACAAAACACACAAAACAAGTAGGCGCTGTCAGCGATCGAGGGTTAATTAAATGGCAAGGGATGCTGCTGACGGAACACGTCCGGTTAATCAAAGCATTCTACGAAGAAGAGGACCAGGTGTCGAAACCCGAATTGACCGAGTTTGATTTGCAAGCCATCCAGGAAGAAGTGGAAATCGCCATGAGCCGAAGATGCGAGGTCCAACTGAAGACATGGAAAAACGGCGCGTTTTTTACGCATACTGGGGTGATTCAAGAAATCGATTTGAGGAATGGGCAACTGGTTTATGAAGATACATCCGGACGGCAGCGATTGCCGGTTGAGAGCTTGGTAGGCATTCAGTTGGTGGATTGATTCAAATAATCAAAAGGAACTGATTGATGCAAAGCAGGTGGCATCGATCGGTTCCTTTTTCCTTGCTATTGTTTCAGCGCAGCTATGAAGTTTGCGGAATCTCCCTTACAAAAGGCAAATCCCGTGTCTGAGATTTGCCTTCTGAGGGATTTATCTTTACTTGGACGATAGATGATACGATTCATTTCGTCTGAGAAGCCTGTAGGGACGGGGTTTTTAGATTACCCCAAGTTCCCTCAAGGAAACGCCGTCTTTTTGGCTCACAATCAGTGAATCTAACACTTCAATGCCAATCAGTTCGCCGGCATCCATCAATCGCTTGCTGACAGCTACGTCTTCATTGGAATATTGACAGTCGCCGGAGGGATGGTTATGAGCTACTAGAATACTTCCGGCGTTATTCAAAATGGCGGCTTTGAATACTTCGCGTGGATGAACGACACTGGCATTCAAGCTTCCGGTGTGGCAACGATGAACCACCGAGATTTCATTTTTGATGTTCAAGCAGATGACCAAGAAAACCTCCCGGTCCTCATCTCCGATGAGAGCTTTCGCAAAATTGATTGCATCTGTGGAACTCTGAATGCGTTCGGGAAGGACGCTTTTATAGGTTTCTTCGACTTCTTTCACTTCTTGTTTAATACGTGTGATTTCAATGATTTTTTCGAGTTTCATGGGGTATCGCTCCTTTTTGTTTTGTCCGCCGGGCGGGAATGGTCCCAAAAGGGATTATTTTTTGCCTTTTGGTAAGGAGGACGGCCACACCCCATAGCCGACCAGTCAAGGGTCCCAGCGCCAAAGTTTTTTAGCGAAGCCGACCTAAAAAAGTTTGGTGCCCCTTGACTGAACACGGGCTTTGTCGGTTCCTGTCTTGGCTCGAAATAGGGATAGGGCGAAGCCAAGGAATCTGTCCGTATTTCGAGCTTAGACAGGCTGGGGCTGTGTACGCTCCGGTGGCCAAAAGCAAAAAATAACGACAAAAGGCAGCCGTTTCGGCTGCCTTCCCACTTGCTCGGTCTTCTGTTGTTCGACTCGTTCACCCGTTAAGAAAAGGACAGGAATCTAGGGGCTGTCTCCGACAGGGTACAGCCCCTGATTATCGGCTTTTTTAGGGGGAAGCGACACATAGAGCGCCTTGAAACGACGGTTGCTAGGCGCTCTTGTGCAGTCGCCCGTGAAGATGCTCTGTACTTGAGTTTATTCTATCAATTAAACATCAATCGGTATTTGCAAAAAAGATCAAGGCGAAAAAGAAGAGACCAGAGACCATATTCCAGTACATCGATTTCTTATTTCCTTTTTTAAAATCGTCCATACTTCGCAGAAAAAAGATCAGGGACGGAATGATAAAAAAGAAGTGGAAGAGCAATCGCCAGTAAAAACTACCGATTAGCAAGGCGAGTCCAATAAACATCAAAGGGATCTCTCTTTTTGGGATTTCGGATTCTTTTTCTTCAGGATTTTTCAATAGATTCCTCGTTTCTTTCGGTCTATACAGCGAAGCCTTAATGGGTTCAACAGGTCATCGAGCGTTCGTCCGAGTTCAGTACTGTAAATGTCTAATTTTTTGTCTATAGCGAGTGCGAACCATCCGGTGTAATGCATCTGCTGGCTTGGATTGAATGACTTCTTTCGCATAGGAAAGTTCAATGGGGGCTAATCCTTCTTTTGCTCGTTTTTCGTTCAAATAAGCAACGGTTTTGGAAATACTACCGATATAGGCATAGTGTTTAATGATTTGTTTTTCAAGAGTTTGTTCACCATAACTCTCGGCGAGAAACACATATTTTTCTAACCGGGCAATTTCAGACTTAGCTTTGTACACAGTGGGCAAAATTCTCATTTGCTAATCTCCGTTCTACAATAGTTTCCATTTAAGTGGTGTCTTTAACATAATGTTTTTTCTTTTTATTGTAAATAATACAAAAATTAGAAAATGGATAAAAATAACTAGTAAAAGGTTTGTTTTTTATAGATATATCACTTTTAATTACTGAAATTCTAAATTTATTAATGAAAAATAACACCAGTTTTAATCTTTTTCCGATTTAAAATGTAATAAAGGGGGATCATTTTACAAAATTAAGCTTAATAGCGTGCGTAACCCAGTAAATTCATGTTCTGACATAGAAAAAGCATTGGAGAAGGAATTCTTCTCCAATGCTTTTTAACTCAACGCTCTAATTCATTTTCTTTTTCTTTCGTTTTTTCACCTTTGTTCAATTGAGCGAAGGCTTCTTTTAATTCAGACGTTTTTCCATGATTCGGATTCAATTCATTCAGGTGTTTTTGTAAATCATCCTTGGACTGGATCTGCAGATTTTTCACTAACTGCCATCCGATGGTGACGCCGTACTTCGCTTCTGCTTGTAACTTCGGTTGCTTCAGCACGCGGCTCAATCGTTCATTTAAATGCTTTTCATTAAGTTGCTGAAGGCGAGGGGCTTCTTTGTGTTGAGAACGGCTCAAGTACCGGTCAGTGTTCAACGATTGGGCAAGTGCAGCTTTTCCAATAAATCGCTCCCCTTCAGCTTTTTTATGGAAGGTGCGCTGCGAACTTTCGCCGCCTTCTACGGTCACGGCGTATTTCCCTTCGTCCAGTTTCGTCACTTCCAGGACATCTTCAACTTTTTGATACTCCTGGACCAACTGCCCTTTGTTTTCCAATACATTTAATACCGCATAACGATCGTCCAATTCACTTAGCGGAAGAATTCGATTCGTGTTGGTCCGAAGGGTGAAGTGCTGATCCCGTTCGTTCTGTTCAACGGTCGCGAAAACGACGAGTCCATTTTTGGCATCCAACAGCTGCAAGGTCGGTTTATCTTCAAGCGATAGTTTCAACTTGGTTTCGACCGATTCCTTCACCTGTTCAGGATTGATGGATTGATAAAAATCTTGAATCTTTTCGTTCTGTAGCGAGTTTACGTGTTCAATCGTCGCACGGGATACATCTTGTACTTCTTTGATGGCTTGTTTAGCCAAGTTCAAATCTTGTGCCCATGTGGCGATGTAGCCGGTGGAAGAAAGATCGGTATCGAAGCCATAGTACTGGGAAACGATATAGGCTGCGCATTCGGCCTGAGCTTCTTTGTGTCCCCTTGGCAGGTCTTTGATGTCGCTTTCCTTATGATGGAACTGACTGTGCGCATATTCGTGAATCAAGACACGGAATTTTTGCTCAGTGTTCTTGGAAACAGCCGTATTGATGACAATCTCCTCTTTTTGAGGACTGAAATAACCGCCGTACGTCTGCCCTTCATGTGCTTCTTCCCGAATGGTTAATGGCTGTGAGTTCTCATTCGTTTGATGGATGAAACGGTCATATAGTTCCTTCAAGGATTCAGATGAGGTTAAGTCTTTTTGGATAAAGTCTCGGACATTCGGAATCTCTTTTCCGTCGGTTTGTGAGACATCGAAGACTTTGCCGATTCGAAAGCCCGTGATGCTTTGCCGAACTTCGGATTGAGGATCACCATTCTTATCGCGCAGCACTTCACCTGTCTGTTCGTTCACTTTTTGCACTTCGACTTTCTTAAATGAAGGGACCAAGATATCAATGCTCTTTTCCCCTTTGTTAACGTGACGCCCTAAGGCTTGCCATTGTCTGAATCCACGAACCATCGTCGCTTCAGGATTTTGCCCGGCAATCATCAGCACGTTATTGAACGAGTATTGGTGGCCACTGGCCATGACATTGAGCATGTCCTGGAATCGGTTGTTTTGAAACATCTCTTCGAGGTTTCGTTCCAGCCGGTCATTAATTTCGGTCAAATCCACCTTAGTCGACATAGTTCATCACGTCCTTTCTGACATACCAAGCTTCATAGAGGGGTTCGGCTCGTCCTGGAATCCGAACCGGGCTATAACAGGTAATCGCATACTCTTGCACGTCTTCTTCAAGGTCAATCAGACCTTCATATGTAAGTGCCTCAAACGGCACAGGATCGTAAAAGCTCAAGATCCGTTTATCACTCGCGAGGATTTCGCTAATCGTGACAAGCATCGGTTTCTCCCCTTTCGCTTATAAGAGCGTACGTAAATCCGTCGCTTCCTTTTCCTTTAATCGGTCTTCAATGGACCGTTCTTCTGTTTCTTCTTCTTGCATGGCTGCCCATTCTTCTTCAAGTCCATCGTCCGTTAAATCAAACAGGTCCGATTGATCAATCTCTTCTTCAATCACATGTGTTGTCGTGCCTCCTGAGGCGAAAGGAGATTCCTTCGTCGGTTCAGGAGATGTTGGAACCGTAAAAGCTGATTCTTGCTTCAGAGTTGGTTCTGAAGCGACAGAAGTGTGTTGATGAACGTAGGAACCGAACACTTCGGACTGCCATGCTTTTTGCAGCTTCATCGGATGCAAGCCACTGACAAACAAATAACAATCATTCTTGGCAATGCTCGCTAAGTCCCCTTCCGGGATCAAGGAGCGCTTCACGTACTGTTCAGATTGGCTTTGGCTGGCACTCGATTTCCCACTCATAAAACCTCCACTTTGACTGGAAGAGCCTGTCTGGATCTTCGCCGTCGTTTCGCCAGCGAGTTGGGAGAAGTACTTAATCGTCTCCATATCTTTACTTCGCAGGAACAGCAGCGTGTCGTGGTTGGATAAGATGGAGCGAGCCATTTCTTTCCCATACAGCGATTCAATCTGTCCATTGTCCTGGACAATGGTGTTCATCGATAAGCCCAATCCCCGGCACGTCGCCAAGACCCGTGCGTATTTCTCGATTTTCCCGATGTTCGCAAATTCATCCAATAAGAAGATGGTCGGGATCTTCAATTGCCCTCGGTTTTCATCGGCCAGTTTATAAAACTGCGAAATCAATTGATCGAAGAACACAGATGTTAATGCTGTGAACGGGTTTTCGTCCATCGGGAGCTTCACATAGAGAATGCTTTTCTGTTCCTGAAACTCACGGAAGTTGAAATCGCTCGTGCGCGTCATTTCGCTAATTTTCTTCAGCGTGAAAATACTGACTTGCGAAGCAAAGGACGAAGTGACACTCGTTCGGGTGTTCCCACCGAGCGTCGTTAAGCCTTTCAATAGCTGATAAGCCGGATGATGAGGACCGAGTTCTTCATCGACCCACTGACGGAACGATTCCTCGTCTGGGGAGACTCGTTCATTAAAGACATTCAGCACGTCTTGCATGCTGGCGTTTGGAATTTCGGTTTTGCAGTAGACAATCAATCCCGCCAGCATTTTCTGCGCACGTTCCATAAAGAAGTCTTCTTTGCCATCCTTGGTCGAATTTTTGGCGATCGTGACGGAAACGCTTTGCGCATCCTGGTCATCAAAGACGTAATCGAGCAAGTTGTAGTTGTCTTGATTGAAATTGATGAAGTCGATTTGATACACCTTGTAGCCTTGTTTGCGCTTGATTTCAGCTGTTTGTTCGAAGAGCTCACCCTTTGGATCGGTAACAATCAAGGTTTCCTCATGGTTATTGACGAGATTCGGGATGACGTATGACTGTCCTTTACCACTCCCGCTGGATCCGACGATGTAAACGTTTCGGTTATCAATCTCCGTGGATCGGGGAATGATGAGCACTTGTTTCTTATTCGGCACTCGGCCGACAATCAATCCGTTCTCCAAACGTTCCACGGTCTTTTCGGGTTGTTTGGATTGGTATGTGTGGTGTTTGGAGAAATATTTACCGTTCAGCACTTCAGATGGCTTTGTGAATCGAGCCGATCCGTGAACGCCGAAATCATGCGCATCTTCATACGTATGTTCCACCAAACGCATTTTGGAGAGGAACCATCCGAAGAAGACGACCGTGAGGATCGCCACCAACAGTTGGGATTGCTGATCGGTTTCGGTGAGGAAGGTCAGTGTTCCTTGCGCGTCCAGAAGAAGGGTATTGAGCCCTCCTCCTTCTTTTAAGAAGCGCAAGAGTCCTGTTAGGGCATATCCAATCAACAAGGATAGAAGAAACGTAACGGCGATTTTCTTGCCGGCGCCTTTTTGTAAGGTTTTTTTCATCATGAAGTTCACGCCTTTCAATAGTTCGCTTTTACAATTCAAACTCTAAGCCAAGTTCACGGCGAAGTTGTTTGTCTTTGCTCTTTCGACGGAGCTTCGTCGGTGAAGGTGTCTCGTGTTGTTTCTGATGCTGATCTCGTTCGGCCTGCTCAATCAACTGTTCGATCAGTTCGGTACTCGCTCGCCCCGTTGGGAAGTGAGAGAGGGATTTCTGTGAGCTGCCTAAGCGTTCAGCGAATCGAGCCTCCGGTTTTGCTTGGTAAGCATGATACGCCATCGCCTGTTTGTTTTGGTCTTTCTTCGCCACTTGCAAGCACGCTTTCAAGGTCGGCGCTTTTGTCAGCTTGTTCTGTTGCGTGTAGTGCTTCAGTAGAGACGTTTTCATCTCAAATGGAAGTTTCTCGACGTCTTTTAACAGCTTCTCTTTCGCTTGTGGGAACGTCTCTCGAATCAAGGCATTGAGTTCCTGATCCATGTGCATCGCCTTCGCCTCGTAGCGTTCAATCAATTGCTGCGTCGTGTTCAGTTTGACGGACGTTTCATAAATTGCTTTGAGGTCTGTGCCATCTTTTACGAGCTGTTCTTTTTCACTGCCGAGCTTATTGCGAATCAACGCTTGAATCCGGATTTGTTCACTGGCTTTCTCCCCTTGCTCACATGCCTTTTTCAGTTCCTGCAGCTGCAAGCGATGATTCACTTCGTGATGGGATGGAATGACTGTCCGGTCGTTTGTTTGGATTGCTGTCAGGACATTCGCTTTGTACGCCACGGTCCGGTCATTATGCGCAAATCGTTCATTGGTTTCCGGGAACAACTCATAGAAGGCGTTATGGACGATTAAGCTTTGCGCTCGGTACGTTCGCTCGGCATGTGCCACGACTTGATCGACCGTTTGTTGGTCTTTTTCGACAGATTCCGTTAACGCTTCAAATGCATCCAAACGCTCGGTGAAGAGCGAACGGAAGTCAGATGAAGTGAACCCTTGTAGCTTCACGACAGAGAAATTGCGCTCTTGATACGCCTTGTGAGAGGCGTTCAAAATGGCATGCGTGACCTGGGCTTCGACTTGTTTCGGTTCCACTTTTCGTTCTTCCCAGCGATACAATCCTTGCAGCTGATCATGGACCGAATCGAACGAGAAATTTTCTTTCAGACGCCCTTTCATGAAGTGCCAGCTCTTTTCGTAGTCCTCGTTCAATTGGGCGGTAACTTCGCTTGTGTGACGATGCAGGACGCGCTGAACATCTGCCTGTTTCTGCTTAGCAGACAGAAAGACAATTTTATCATTTAGCTGAGCGATTTCGGCGTTCTTTTTCCGGATTTCTTGATTCAATTGATGATAGAACGTCTGTGCTTTGATCCCTTTTTCTTCTAAACGCTTCACGTATTGGTATTCATTTCGTTCCAAGCGAACCTCAGCAATTTGGTCGAGCCCCTGTGCTTCAAACGACAACGCCGAAACGGTTTGATCGATGCCGTGTTCTTTAAACGATTCATTGATGGCGTCCGCATAATGCATGCGCCATTTCACCAAGGTTTCGCGTTCGTTCCAATCTGTAGACGGAACGGTTTGGAAGACTTTCTTGCCCTTTTCATCGCGAAGGATGTCGCCATTTTGGTCGAATTCATATTGCCGCGTTTTCTTTTGTCCCCATTTGCCATCTTCATTGAACGGACGAACCGTCAGCATGATGTGCGCATGCGGATTGTGTTCTTTGTCTCGGTGAATGGCCACGTCTGCGACCATCCCCTCTTCGACAAATTCCTCTTGAACGAACGATTGGACGAGTTCTTGTTGAGCATCTTCCGGCAACTCGACTGGCAATGCAATCAACACTTCACGAGCGAGTTGTGCATTCCAAGCTTTCTCGATCTTTTCTACTTCGTTCCAAAGTTTTTCGCGTTCTAACGTCCACTCAGGCGCATGATCTGGTTTGAGGATGAACGAGATCGGAGCTACTTCGCGCTGCTGATAGCTTTTCATTTCTTCATCCCGTTCGGAATACAACTCATCCCCACTTCGGTAGCTGGCACTCGCCACGGCGGATTGGGTTTTCTTGCTGATGATATTGGCTTGCAGTCGGAAATAGCTCACGTTCTCTCACCTCTTTTTCTTTTTAAATATCCGAAGGCGACAACCCAAACCCGGAAGGGCTTTGGACCAGGTCACCACCCCGAATTTCGGGTGGTGTATAACTGGGCACTCGCTTGGAAGCTCGGATTTATTATATCATAATTTTTCCCTTTTTCGTGGATTTTATTTATATATATGTTAAATTATTTATATATAAATAAAGAAGGAGTGAAGAACAATGGCAAACAACATTGAAAAGATCACCAGCATTGAAGAGCAAATCGAGAGATTAAAGGAAAAGCGAAAAAGTTTGGAGAAGCAAATGCAGCAAAACATCGGGGCTGAAGTCCTGAAGATGTGGAACGTGGAATCGGAACAGGAGGCCATCGAATGGATTCAAAAGATGGCTGTTCAAGTAAACGGCAGCGAAGACCAACCTATGGCGTGGGATGTCCATGAATCCGAAATCCGATAACCTGACCAAGTCTCAGGAGCTAAAGAAGCAAATAACCGATCTCCAAAAGAGAAAAAATCAGCTGCAAAATGAAACGCAGCGAAGAGCGAGCTGGGAACAACGAAAAGTAAGGACGAAACGATTAATCGAGACAGGAGCGCTGGCTGAGAAGTACTTTGGATTGGATGATTTCACAATCGAACAACGAGAAAAGATCTTCCAAACATTCTCTGAGTTCGTGAAAAGCAAAATTCAAAAGCGTTGAGTGTGCACTCTTTGCTATTCGATCTGCATTTTATGTGGGAAACCAAAAAACACCGGAACCAGGAAGCTCTGTGTAAAACAGACTTCTTCAAGTTTCGGTGTTTTTAGTCATATGGTTTTTGCTTTTCGACTCGTTCAGCCGTGAAGAAAAAGACAGGAATCTAGTGGCTGTTTCCGCAGGATTACAGCCTCTGATTATCGGCTTTTTTAGGGTGAAGCGACACGTAGAGCGCTTTGTAACGTAAGTTACTAGGCGCTCTAGTGCAGTCGCCCGAATTGTATTTTATATAGGGTTTGAAAACTTGTCTTCAATTATTATTGAGTTCAATTACAGTCCAATTGTCGAAGTCGAAATTTTGTAACTCACGCTTTTGCTTTTCAGCATCCTCTAAATTTTCAAAAGTAAGTTCTTGTCCCTCTTTTGTAAGAGTCGTTCCATTTTCAGATCGAATAATGTACATGGAAGATTCTCCTTTCGTGAATAATAAAGATTTTTAATCTCAAAAAAGTAGAAATATCTACCTTTGTTAGGTAGATATTTCTACTTTTGTATATTTGAATTTGTTGAATCCTCATTTAGGAACTCTGTCATATATTCGATTTGTTTTTTCTGTCGATCTGTTAATTCATTCTCTTCATAGTAGTCTACAAGCTTAGAAATAATTGCATAGGTTTTGTTCTCATCCATGAACTTACCTAAGATTCCTATTTTGGTGTGAAGATCATTAGGAAGTTTAATGGATTTCACATTATTATTTTTGCCAACAACGCCTTTTCTTCTAGTGGCTTTCTTCTTAGGTTTGTTTTCAACGGGCTTGATGTCTGTTTCTGTTTTTTCTATTGGAACATCTGAATTTTTCGGTGCAACTTCAATTTCTTCAGTTGGAGATGTGGGCACAGACGGATTCGAAAACTTAAAATCATTGTTACTGGTGACTACCACAGGCGATGGTCTTTCCATAGATTTGGTTTTCCTTTTAATTAATGGACCTCTTTTAGGGCTTTCAGACATTTGTTTCTTCCTCCTCAAATCGAGCAAGCTTCTCTTCCATTTCGTCGACTACATCTAAAAATGTTTGATGTGCCTTACGGTCATGATGGTCATCATTTTTAATACCTGTAACGTCCCAGGCTTTTAAACGTTCTAAGTGTTTTATAACATTTGAAAATACGTTGTCTTCGCCAAATAACTCCGTTGCTCTTTCAACAGTAGTTTGATCGACTCTACCTCCGGCTCTTAAAAGAACTGGAAGAACGCCAAGTACTTGTATCTCAGCTTCATATTCGTCATGCATAAACTGGAGATAAGAAACATAGGTTTCTGCACCCTCTAAAGAAAGTTCTTGGGCCTGAAGAATAATTAATACATAATCTGAAGCCATCATTGCATTATCTGAGTAGTCACTGATTGTTGGAGGTACATCAATAAAAATATAATCATAGTTTTCTTTAAGTGGATCTAATAGTCTCTTTAATAGTGTTATTTGTTCAAGATCTGTTTTGAAGTTTTGGTACAAGAATTTTGAGAAGTTTTTAAAAGATACTGCAGCTGGTATTAAATCAAGATTTTCATTAACTTTTAAAATTACATTTTCTAGATTACCTTCTTGAAATCCATCAAATATGGTTTTATTGATTTCGGTAATACCTGCAGAGCGAGCAATTAAAGTACTTGCATTCCCTTGCGGGTCCATATCTACTAACAGAACTTTCTTATTGTGAACATTTGCATATTCCCAACTAGTCATTACAGATACTTTAGTTTTTCCTACGCCACCTTTAAAATTCCCAACCACAATAGTTTTAGCCGTCATTTTTATTTTCTCCTACCCTTCCTAACAAACTTCTACCTAACAAACTTCTACTTCTGTATATTTCTGATAATAACATAAGTAGAAGTTTGTGTATATGAGAATTAATTTGTAATAAATTTGTAATATAAGCTCGTCAATTCCAACAAAAGTAGAAAAGTAGAAATATCTACTTCTGCGAGAATGACATTCATTCCAACAAAGGTAGAAAAGTAGAAATATCTACTTCTGTGAGAATAAGATTCATTCCAACAAAAGTAGAAAAGTAGAAATATCTACTTCTGCGAGAATAAGATTCATTCCAACAAAGGTAGAAAAGTAGAAATATCTACTTCTGCGAGAAACGTGTTCATTCTAACAAAGGTAGAAAAGTAGAAATATCTACTTCTGCGAGAATGGTGTTCATTCTAACAAAGGTAGAAAAGTAGAAATATCTACTTCTGCGAGAATGACGATCATTCCAACAAAGGTAGAAATATCTACTTCTGTTAGAAGAAAAGGAGTTTTCATTATTTTTCTCCCCTGCATTATCAAGGTCTCTGAGAAGAGAAGTGATCTTTTTTAATTTCATGTTTCTAACAAAAGTAGAAAAGTAGAAATATCTACTTCTGCGAGAATGGTATTCATTCTAACAAAAGTAGAAAAGTAGAAATATCTACTTCTGTGAGAATGGTGTTTATTCTAACAAAAGTAGAAAAGTGGAAATATCTACTTCTGCGAGAATGACATTCATTCCAACAAAGGTAGAAAAGTAGAAATATCTACTTCTGCGAGAATGACATTCATTCTAACAAAGGTAGAAAAGTAGAAATATCTACTTCTGCGAGAATGGTGTTCATTCTAACAAAGGTAGAAAAGTAGAAATATCTACTTCTGCGAGAATGACATTCATTCTAACAAAAGTAGAAAAGTAGAAATATCTACTTTTGCGACCTTGAAAACCTTGATTTGACGCTATTTACACGATGTTTTCATTCCTATACGGTTAGGAAAAGAAGCATGGTAAGTCAATGAAGGGGAAGAGTTAGATGAATAAATTGGATAAAGTAATAGATACTATTTTAAAAAATGGAATCTATTCTTATAAAATTAAGAATTCTAAATTAAGCCTTCCACTTCGAGTTGAGGCTGCCAAAAAGGCCAGTAAAAGAAAGACTGGAGCAATTGGTGTGGTTCGATCTAAAGAAGATCTTTCTACACCTTCCGGTGTTAAAGGCTATGTTGTTACGTCTTTAGAAACTCTCTTGGAGGACGTTTCTTTGGTTTCGCATTGGAATCCTAACGTATTCAACTACATAAGGTATTCAGATGAAAAAAGACGGTTCCTCAAGGGACACGAAGAGAAGAATCTTCAACAGATCAATACCTTTGTGGTCGATATCGATACCAAAAAACAGCCGTATACGGAAATCCTGACGGCTGCACTCGATCATAGTGTCGGAGTTCCCACACTTGTCTTGGAAACCCCGAAGGGATTCCAGGTCTATTTTGTCTTGGAAAAACCCTTGTTCATCAGCAACCAAAACGATTTTCGCGGACTCAAAGTGGCAAAACGCATTTCGGAAAATATTAAACAAAGCTTGGCCAAGGTCTTACAGGGAGTCGATGTCTCCTGTAATGACTTTGGTTTTTTCCGCATGCCCAACGAAGACAACATTCGGTGGTTCTCTGAAGAGATGGTTTATGACTTTGGTTCGTTGATTGCTTGGTCGAAGCGCCAGGACGACGACCGGGGGAGGGGACTGTTTGTTGTATCCGACGAATCATCGGAACACGACCCAACACAAACAGCCTGGTTCCAGGAACTGCTGAAGACGCGTCACGTGAAAGGACAATCAGGACAGCTTGGCCGTGATAACCTGATGTTCACACTTGCGCTTGCTTGCTACAGTGCCGGAAAGGGGAAAGGAGAGACACTGGATTTGCTCGATGAGTACAATTCAGGGCTCGCTGCGCCCCTTCGGCATAGCGAAGTCGAGAAAATCGTCAGAAGCGCCTACAAGGGGCGTTTTAAAGGCGCTCATCAGGATTACATTCAAGAGCTCTTGAACGAGTGGGGGAGTCACAAGGAGATCGCCATCGAAAACCCGATGGGCGGGTGGTACAAGTTTAAAAAAGAGCGCAACGACCGGAAACGCAGCCATTACGACGAGTGGGAAGAAGATCTGCTGCAGTTTATTCAAGAAAAGACCTCACTGGATCAACCGATCAATTGGACGACGCAGCGAGAACTCTGCGAAGCCGTCGGCATTCCAAGGAGCTCATTCAATGTATTAATCCAACAATCGAAAAAAATCCTTATCAAGCGAGTTGGCAAAGGACGTACAGCCCAGACCGGAATTACTTCCGTGGCTGTGCTTCTTCAGTGTGCACTCAGTTATCAGCAAACCCATCGGGTTCGGTACAAGGAAGCCCTGCAAGTCATGGCGTCTGAACGCCTGAATGAGCGTATCGTTCACGACCTGATCGAAGATGTGGAGTGGTTCCTTGAGAAGCGTTTATCCGAACCGATAATTGGTAAAAATTTCAATTCTTCTTAATGGTCCAGTCTGCCAATACATATCTGTATACGTGCTGTTTTTATCCGGGTTAGGTATTGGTTATCCATCCATCACTCTTTTGATCGCATTAAAAAACACTCAGCATGAGCCGAGTGTTAGGAATTTTCATCGTTATCCGATTCAGGGGTATAGGTTCCGAAGCGTTCATACATCTTTTGAAGCTGCATTTCTTGAAAATCGTCTTTAAAGGCACGTAAAAAGATCTCCGTGGGATCGATTTCCAGGATGTTGGCGTAATGAATGAGCCATCCAATCGATACGTTCTGTTTTCCACGTTCAATCAGTGAGATGGTGGAACTGTGAAACTCACTCATGGCATGAATGTCTGTGATGGTTAAGTTTTTCTCTTTGCGAATGCTTTTTAAGGCTTCACCGATTTTTATGTAAAGGTCTTTTTCGTTTTTAGGGGGCATTGGATGATCCTTTCAAAATTAGACGTATCTGTTTGAGAAAAGTATGCTAAACTGATACAAATAATTTATATATATATAAAAAAATCTCTACAAACTCTTTTATTGGTAGTTTGGCGACCGTCAATAAAAGAGTTCCCACGTAGAGAAATTTCAAAGAATGTTTTGTTGTCTTGATTATAGCATAAATTCAATCCTAGCGAATAGCCTGTTTTCTCTTGCTGGCGCTTGATTTTGCTGAGACTCCTTTGAAATTTCTCTGACTGAATTTAAGAGAATGGAAGGGGTATGTAAGATGACTGGAAAGTACAACATACGAGAAGAGGCTGCGCAGCGATTCTATAGACTACCTAAGGTATTTTTCACTAATGAGCGTTACAAAAAACTGAGCAATGACGCGAAGATTGCCTTTGCAATTCTACAAGATCGCTTGGATTTGTCGATTAAGAACGATTGGTTTGATGAGGAAGGGAACATTTACTTCTTATATGGGAATCAGCAGTTATCCGATATCTTGAATTGCAGTAAACCGACCGTAATCAAAATCAAAAAAGAGCTGCATCAAGCTGAATTGTTGGAAGAGAAACGCATGGGGTTATCGCAATCGAATCGGCTATATTTACTGAAACCCGTGGCGGAAATATCCGATGTGAAGCAGATAGAAGAACCCAAAGAAGAGCCTGAAACCCTTGGGGCCCAACAGAAGTTAAAATCTTTAACTTCAAGAAATCAATATTCTTTACTTCAAGAAGTTAAAACTTTTAACACTAATGATACTGACCTTAACAAGACTGATCTTAGTGAGACTAAAGTAAAGATCAATCAATTGAAAGAGAAGACGGATCTTCCGGAAGTGATTGTGCAGGTCTTAATCAAAAACAAAGAACGATTGATGGATGACGCTATTGAGGTTCAAGATGTGGCGAATCATTACTTCGCTCATCAGGAAGTATTGACGCTGCATCAATACGCTGATGCCTTGCAATATTCTCTCGAACGCACACCTGGACGAATCAAAAGCATTACCGCACGACTCACAAAAGCCGTCGAAGATAAAAAGAAATGGCTCGGGATTCAAACACAGCCCATTCAAAAACCTGTTAGAACCGAGTTGGTACCTGATTGGCTTCACGAACAGAATACGAAGGAAGCATTGGAAGAAACAGTTTCTCCAGAAGAATTGGAAGCTGAAAAAGCGAAATTGCTTCTCAAACTAGCGAAAAGGAAGTCCAAGTGACTTCCTTTTTTTATTTATATGTAAATAAAAGTTCTGATAAATTAGCCCTTTCTTAGTAGTAGTTGAGGATAAAAGTATTAGAGTGCTTAAAAAACCTTATTTAAAGCCATTTGAAAAAGGTCTTTAAGTACTGCCGGAAATCTGGCAATTTTGATTGCCGAATAAATGGCAATTTGTTACGGTTAAGACAGAGAAGAAAGGTGGTGGCAAATATGTTTGATCGAATTAGTACATTTTTGAATACATTGTTTACGGATATGCAAACAACCTTCATCACAATTTTTATGATCGGTCTGTTGATTTGTGCAATCGGAGTATGGGCTGGCGATGAGCAATCGTCACCGAAATTCAAGGGTGGTTTAAAACTCTGTGTCTCAGGCGTTGTGCTGTTCTTGTTGGCAAAACCAGTAATCGACTACATCCAAACAAACTTGTAAGAAAACGGTAGAAAGTATGTGATACCCATGCGAACAGATTCCTACATGGAGCGCCAGGAACGGCTGCGTGAGCGAGGCAAAGTCGAATTGCCATTGAACATCGACACGAAGAAGTACCTGTACGGCAATATCTCGTTCCAGGACGTGTTCATCGTCTCCCCGTTCTTGATTTTAGGGGCGTTCATCTCGTACTTGTTGTACCGGGCAGGGACGCTGAATCAGCAACTCCTCCTCGTGGCGTTTGTGCCGGCAATGATCGTGACGGTGTTTCAACTAAACAAGCATCCCGTGCGGAAGAACTTGTCGCTCTTGCAATACAAAGTGATTTGGAAGCTGCGAGCGAAGCACCGGAAGAAAGATTTTCATTACGCGAAAGGAGCCTTACCGATGAGCCGGAACGAACGGGACACCCGAACTGAATTAGGACTCGCGAATATCGCCAACGGCTGTTTGGAGTCTTCGGACCGGCGCTTGATTAAGGTATTGGAAGTGTCTTCGGTCAACCTCTCGCTAATGAACGAGCTGGCAAAAGAGAACGTCTTGTCGGCGTATCAGTCGTTTATCAACGATACGGGCGAGAAACAGATTCAGTTGATGCAAGTCGCGCAGCCAATCAATTTAACGAACTACTTGATGTGGTTCAACGAGCAAGTCGATCAGAACTCATCCTATGCGAAACGGATGCTAAAGCAAGGGTACGCCGATCAAATCGAACGGATCCAAAAGTCGAAGAACATGGTGACCCGGAAACGGTACTTGGTGATTTCCAAGCCGATGACGAATTCGCCGAAGGATTACCTGAAACTCGAAACGACGGCGAACATCCTGCAAGCGAAACTTGAACAGATGCTGTCGGGCTACGAGAAGTTGGACGTGAAGATTCTTGAGAACGACGAACTCTTAAAATTCTATTATGCCTGCATCGATTTCGAGAATGCCCAGGCGCAAGGACAGAACATCGTCCATAAAACCAACGCCAAGCTCGATGTGGTCGTTGGGAAGAACACGGCCAAAGCCTTGGTCGAGCAATACAAGACCTTGCTGAACGATCGATTTGAGTAGGAGGTGGAGACATGGTGTGGAAACCGAAGTGGCTGCAGCCCAAACAACCAGACGAAACAACCTTTGAAGACACGGTCAGTGGCATGAACGAAACGCTTCTCACGGCCATTGCCCCGGACAACCTGACGGAATACGATTCCTCCGTCCGGGTCGGGGCGAATTACACCCGGACGCTTCTCATCGTGGATTACGACCCGATTCAAGACCAAAACAAGATCCAGCAAGTGACGGAGATTCCAGAGAATGTGTCGCTGGTCCATTACCTGCAGGAATACAACATGGGCGAAGTACGGACGCAGCTCGTCAAAAGCATCAAACAGAACCGGATGAAGATGAACACGCGCTTTGCTGATGAACAGACCATCATTGAATCTGAAGGGCAGATTGAAAGTGCCTCGGAAATGCTGCGGAACCTGTCATACCGTAACGATAAGATTTATCTCTTTCATACGCTCATCCATTTGGTCGCGAGTTCACAAGAAGAACTGGACCAACTGACGACGACCGTGAAAAGCAAATTCTCAAAAATCGGCATCATTCATAACCCGACGGACCGAGCCGTGGATGCGTTCCGGTCGTTCCTTCCGTTGAATGACAACAAAGTCGACGAACTCACCTACAAGATGACCAATTCGGAGGCCATCTCGTATTTCTTTCCGTTCCACGAAAACGAAATGTTCTCGGAGACCGGCTTAATCAAAGGGCGGAACATGACGACGGGCAATGTCGTGATTGTCGACGATACGAACCTATTGAACCGGCATGAGTTTGTCATCGGGATTTCCGGCATCGGTAAATCGACGTACTTGTTCGCGAACATGACGAACAAGCACATGCTTGGACGGAAAATCATCACGGTGGATCCAAAAGGGGAGTTCGGAAGAAACTACTCGGATCTCGGCGGCGCTTGGGTCAAGTTTCAGCTGAAAGGCGGAAACCGGATCAACCCGATGGACCTGCCGAAAATCAGCGAGAAGATTCAAATGGAAGAAACGGAACTGGGGAACATTTTGCTGACAAAGATTTCGAACCTGTTGGTCATGTTCCAACTGATGTACAACTCCATGAGCGACCTGCAGGAAGACATCTTGAGCCGGTACATCCAGAAGGTCTACGAAGAGAAGGGAATCGACGAGACGACCGATGTGAACCAATTAACGGCCGATGATTATCCCATTTTGGAAGACCTGTACGAATTGATTGCCCGGGATAAACAGAACGATCCACCGTTGTACGAACGAATCCGAGATTTTCATACGACATTGGAAACCTATGTGTACGGCATTTACTCGGAACTGTTTAACGGTGCGACGAACGTTAACATCGACAATGAGTTGGTTTGCTATGACTTGAAGGAAATGAGCAACAACGAAAAGATTCAACGGATTCTCTTCTACAACATCCTCTCGCACACGACCTATGAAATTATGAGTGGCGACCGGCAGCCGAGCGAAATCTTCATTGATGAAGCGCACGTCATCGCCGACCCAAAAGTGCCGAAAGCCATGGAATTTATCTACTTCATGATGAAAGTGCTCCGGTCGTTCAACTGTGGCATTACCACAGCGTCCCAATCGGTCGAAGACTTCTTGTCGGCACGTGATGAGAACCGAAACTACGGAAAAGCAATCATCACGCAATCCGTTCAACGGCTGTATTTGCCAATGAGCGAAGAAGAGCTGAAGTACTTGGAAGAAGAGCTCGGCAATCAATTCTCCAAAGAAGAACGATCGACGTTGATTCTGAAAGACGGCAAGAAGAAAGAACAAGCCGGCAAAGGCATTTTCTATACTGGTTCCAAAAAGATCAAACTCGAAGTGCAGCTGAACGAAGTGACCGAGAAATTGTGGTTTGAACAGAAGAGCATTAACGAACTGACGATTTGAAAAGGGATGAGGGCATGAATCCAAAAGACGTAGCCAAAACGATAGGGTCAATCTTGCTGACAAAGGTCTTGTTCAGTCCACTCGGATTGATTGCCGTTGGGGTAACGATTTTGCTCATCATCATGCCGGTGTTCATGTCGATGGCGAGTAAGGGTGAAGATTTCAACCTTGACGACCCCGACAGCAATTTAGAAGCTCTCTCAGACTCCTCAGGAGGCGCATATTGCGCTCCAGAAGGCGAATTGGACGAAGAGCTGTGGACAGCTGGATTTGCCTCTGCGGGAGTTTTTGAAGGGATGGGGGACGTGTTCTTGGACGTAGCAGAAGAACAGGGGATTGATCCGGTGTTAATGGCTGCGATTGCGCTGCACGAAACCGGTCATGGGACCTCGTCGGCTGTGGTGGAAAAGAACAACCCCGGAGGTTTGATGGGGTCAGGCGGACTGTTTGTCTTTGATTCCTTGGAAGAAGGGATTGCCTCAATGGGCAAGACCTTGCACAACCGCATCATCCAGGACGGGCTCGGCACGATTGCCGATCTGGGTTCCGTTTATGCACCGATAGGAGCTAGTAATGACCCGACCAACCTGAACAGTCATTGGGTTCCGAATGTCACGAAAGTGGTTAGCTCGTTAGGTGGATTAACGTTGAACTGTGAAACGCCGACCGGAGAATTCGTGCAACCGATTCCGGATGTCGTCATTAATTCGAATTTCGGCATCCGGGTCCATCCGGTGACCGGCATCGTCACACCGCATGAAGGCGTGGATTTGAATTGCAGTCGCCCGGATCCGATCTTTGCAGCGAAAGAAGGCAAAGTGGTCTTTGCTCAATACCCATCGGGCATCTTAGAGACATACGGCAATGTCGTGGTTATTGAACACGCGAATCAGCTCTATAGCCTATACGCTCATCTCAGCAAGATTGACGTCGAAGTGGGCGATCAGATTAGCCAGATGGAGCAACTCGGCCAGTGTGGAACGACCGGACGCTCAACGGGCGACCATCTGCATTTTGAAATCCATACGGATCGCATGTTTGGCAATCGGGTCAATCCGATGCCGTATCTTGAAGGAGAGAAGGGGACGGACGAATGAAACAGATGAATGGGCAGACGATTCTACTGGGGGCGCTCGTCTTGGTCTTCGCGCTTGTAAGTTTCAACCTCTACTTCAGCAAGCAAGACGCTGAAAAGGAGAACGAACGTCTAACAGATCAAGTCGAGCGTCTCTCGGCAAAAGAAAAGCAAAGCGAGGCACTCTACACACAAACGGAAGCGTTTATCGATGCGACCTTTGAAGGTGACTCCCTTCGTTACTTCACGGATTCCTACCGTTCGGAAGTGGAGGACGAAGTCACAGAAGCCGAAACGATGCACGGGCATAGCCGAAGTAACACGGAAAATCTAGAGATTTTCAATATCTCCGTTCGTCCGGCAGAAGAAGGATTTCAAGTCTATGCCATTTACCGGATTACCTTAACGGGTGTAGAAGGGGAGTTGGAGACACCAAGCAGTCAGCGCGTAATGTACTTGATGTCTCAAATCCACTGGATCGAAGAACAAGGTGAATGGAAAGTCGATGCGCACGATTTGGAACCGTTAACGTCCGGAGAAGAGTTCGAGGAAGCGATAAACAACGGATAATGGAAGGAAAGGATGATCGAGATGAAGGCAAAACTCCACCAGGTGCTCGTCTTCCAGCAACATGTCCAAAAACAGATGGATGGATTGATTAATCGGCTTTCTCGAACGGCCATTGACCAGGAAGAACGTAAGTTTGAATTGATGTATGACAAGCCTTTAAGTGAAAAGGAAAAAATCGAGATAAAGAAACACATTATTATGAAGTGGGCGATTCTTTTACTTGTACCTCTTCTTTTTCTTATCTTAACGTTGCTGAATAGGGAGGTAATGATGTGAAAAAAACTTTGATATCAATCTCTCTCTTTCTTTTATTCATCCTTGTTCCATTTACAGTCGTATCTGCTGAAGAAGGCGAGTTTATGGATGAAACAATTGAAGAGTATAAGACTACACAATCAAATAGTGAAAAAGTGGATAGTGTCGAATCTTATATGAAAAACGTACTTTACCTCGAAAAATACGATTATAATACCAATCAATTTAGCTGCAAATGGCATGAAATCGGTTGTCATACCAATAGCTTTTTGTACACAACAGTAAGTGGATTTGTATATGGCGCAGTAGATAGTTTTAGCAAGTTTCAAATTGATGCAGATTTTATTACAGGAAATCCTGTTTATGAAGGCTATATGCTAAATTTTAAATCTTTGGCATGGACAATCACTGCCATTTTTATTTTATGGCAAACGACTAAAATTGTAATCCTATACACTGGGAATGGAGAAGAAGGGATGAATTCACTTCATGACAAGCTAATTGCTGTTGTGACGGGTGGTATTCTGCTGGGTATCTACGCTCAATTGTTCGATTGGATTTTAGAATTAACTCATTTACTTACAGAAACCATGCTCACATCTCCTGTTACCCATTACGACATCATGCAAGTCATGGCTGTTAATTCAGTAGGATATGGATTGATTTTAATGATTGTGGTTTCAGCCATCCTCTTTGTTTTTTTCTTATCAATTCTGTATCGAACAGTCCTGTTTGTCATCCTTTATATCACAGGGGTCTTGGCTATCCCCACGATAGTCAATGATCAGTATAACTTTTTCAATTTATGGCTGAAAACGGTCGTGAGCAACATATTAACTCTGACGATCCAGTTATTATGTTTTGTTTTAGGAATAAAAACGTTAGTAGACCTTACTGATGGAGGAAACATGATTTTGGGAATGATTTTCTTTATTGTAGGATTATCGATACCAACATTGTTAAACCAATTTGGAGCTTCTACAGGGTCTGCTAAAGCAGTTGGATCCTCAGTGAAGTATGTTGCTAGATATGCAAGAAGATAAAGGAGTGGAATGATGAAGAAATATTTGTATTTACTCACCTTGTTCATAGCTATTCTGGTACTTGGAGCATGTAATTCAGAAGCTGAAAATAAGGGGGATACAGAACAAAGTTCTGAAAATAATAAAGTATTCAATGAGGAAGATATCACACGAGCTGAAGAAGTACTCATTTTTCTAAACGAAAGAATGGCTGAGCTTGAAGAAAAAGTGAACAAAAGTATTCAGAATGAAGAAATAGTTATTGAAGATGAAGCATTCTTCAATACACGAGTCCAAGAGTTGGCTGACGAGATCGTTTTCAAGAAGTTAGCTGAAGAATTTGATGGAGTAATTGCATTTGAAGGTGCAGCCGGAGAAAACGAAAATATTTATTTTAATAAAACGAGTAGTGAACCATGTAGTCTAGGTCACTGTGAATACGATGGTATTGAGACTATGCAGGTAGATGTCAATGCTGGTGGAACTGAAGAGTACAAGTCATCTCACTTTTCAATGACAGAACTCATATTTGAGGAAGCTAAATACAGCTACGAGAGTGACGAGGAAGAACAATCATCTGAAATTCATTTCGTAAAAAGCAAAGAAGATAAGCTGGTTTTAGCTCAACATCCTGCGTTAGATATTCAATCAATCAATCTAAAAGAGATTGATAAAGAATACGACGAAATTCAATCAAGTGTGCCTGAAAGTGAAGTAGAGGCTGAACAAGAATCCTATCGAAACGATGTGGAAGAAATCTTAGCTCATTATCCAGAGCTTCAATAGTCATATAAAGGTGGTGAATGTTACATGGTTATTCGCACAATCGCCAATCGAGTCGGAACCATCGAAATTGATCAGAACGCGTTTTATTTCTTGCAGCCACTAGCCGCATTTAAAACAGAGGAAATGGAACAAATCGAACGGGCTTATGAGAAACAGATGCAACAGGTCACAGGAGATCCAACCTTCTTATCAGCTCAGGAAATTTCTTTTCAATCGGGCCAGGTCCGGTTCGAATACGACTTAACGGATTTGCATAGTTTTAACGTATTGAAAGCGATGGAATTTGAAGACAAGCTGACGTATTACTTATCGCTCGTCCAACTGGCTCGGCAGTCTGAAATCAATGTCTTGTGGCAAAAAGAGAATATCGTGCTCAACAAAGAGGAATCTCTCCTTCACGTCATGGTCACTGAAAATGACGTGATGCCACTAAAGAATGAGAAAGACCGACTGATGGCTGTGAAAGAGCTCATCATCATTTCTCTGACACGATTAAATCAAGTGTACGGTAGACCAAGAAGAACCGACTTTTTAGAACAAAGCGACGAAGTCATCCGATTCGCCGAAACGATTTATTTGCGCCTGCAGTCGTTGGAAGAAATGGAATCCTATATTTCAGATGTGTTCAATCAAGTAGAAGAACAGAAAAAAGCGAAGCAACAAGAACTGGAGTTGGCCAAGCTAAATCAAACGAAATGGTCCGTCACGATGGCATCGCTTCGTGAGAGTCTTCAACGACTCCCTTCCTTTAACAAACAGTCCAAAGAAAACCGTGCAAAACCGGCAGCCGGTGGGAATAAAAAGTTATTCGTCGGTGTGGCTGCAGTCCTTCTGGCAGCATTCGGACTGAACGTCGTTCTTACGCAAGCCACGGAGAACGCTCAGGAAACGGAATTAGGGGAAGGAACCGATGGCGAACTAAATCTGACCGACGTTTATCGAGATGGGCTTTTAGGAGATACAGAGAGTGTCTTGGAAAGCTTAGAATCGGTAGACTACAGTGTGTTGCAGCCTGCTGATCAGAACGTACTCAATCGCTTATACATCGAGCAAGGTGAGTATGAAAAAGCCCTTCAGCATCAGCCAGAATTACTCGGAACCATGGCAGAGCAACTGAGCCGTGATGGAGACGCGAAAGGGCTTGAGAAGCTTCATGAGATGACGGACGAACCTTCTGAAGTCATTGAGTTTGAACTAGCTGCTGTGGAAGAAGAGTGGACGCGAATTATCGAACTGAGAAACCAAGTCGAGTTAACCGGTCGGCGTGCTGAAACCATTTTAGCAGCATTTATTACAGAAAAGGATTTCCAAGGCGCAAAAGGGTTTCTCAAAAAACACAATTTAACCGATGAAAAGTGGATGAGTTCCGTGTTAGCAGCTGAAAAACAGACGCTTCAATTAGAGGAATTAGAGGCGGAGAAACAGAAACTAGAAGAAACGATGGAAAAAGAGAACGATAAAAAAGTCTCGAAGAAAGCCGAAGGGCGATTGAAGGAAATCAATCAGGAGATAGAAGAGATTACGCAGCAAGAGTAAGGGGGAAGCATGTGCATACAAAAAGGATTAACAATTTAGGACGTATTGTGATTCCAAAAGAGATTTTAGAGATGTTTGAACTGCACGAAGGTGACTTAGTTGATATTACGCATAACGATCGGCAAATTATCGTCGAGCCTCATCGACAACGCTATGTCTGTGCCGTGACGGGGAAAGTGACGGAAGAAGCCATTCGGATTGGCGAAGCCTGGATAAGCAAAGAGGGCCTAAAGCAAATTGTGAAATACATGAGTGACGAATAAAAACGTACCCGGCAAAGAGTGAATAGCCGGGTACGTTTTTTGAATGGTCTATTACTTCTTCGTAACGTTCTGTAATTCTTCAAGGAGAATGGCTGCGCCTTTTGGACTCAGATGCAGTCCCTTCGCGTATTCAAAGTTATCGTCTAAGATTTCTCCTGTAATCGCACACGTTTTCTCCGTCTTATATTTTCGCAAAATGATTCGATCATCTTCCATAAAGATTTCCATCGGATCCCCAACAGAGACACCAAGTGCTCTTCTTAATTCAATAGGCGTGACGATGCGCCCTAATTGGTCTACTTTTCGTACGATTCCTGTACTTTTCATATCCTATCTCCTTTAACTCAAACTACCATTATTGTATCGAATTTAAACTAGGGATGGAAATAACTTCACAGCATAAGAGGTTGGTTCTTTCTGCCTCAAGTGGTTCTGTTTTTGTCTGAAGTGATTCTAAAATTGGCACAGGTGATTCTAATAGAAGACTGTTTAAATAGGGTTAAGATTTCGGCTAAATGGTAGTATGGTAGTTATAGCAAGAGATGATGGGAATAATCATTTACATCAGGTGAAGGGCCTTACACCGCATCTATAAAGCCGTTCGAGTAGGTTTGAGTGAGTAGCTAATGGATTATAGAATTCTCTCTAGGTTAAGTAAAAGTGCGTACCTAGTAGGATTCAGCCATAACAAGATACTACAGAGAGAAAGGAGTATGAAATGACTTCATTTGTTAGACAATTTAAGTCATTTTAGTTATAATACATATGACAGAAATCTATTTTTCCAAAACAATCGATAAGCAGCAGCAAGTATTTCCTTTCATTGAGAAGCTGGCAAACAAGGATTCAGAACTTGGTATATTGATCTATCAAGGATTCGAGGATCTCAAAGAAGCGCCAGAAGCCATGTATCCACTGGGCGAAACAAAGCCTTATCGGGTAAAACGAACATTTCGTGGTCGCGAGGTAGATATGGAGTTGGTCAAGCGTCTTTCAGAGCCGAGGATCTTTGAAATGAAGGCCGATGATGGGGCTGAATTTCACCGATTCATTTACTTTCCGTATTATTACAAGGATGAGCCGTGTTATGTGTTTGTTTACGGATTTACGAAAGTCCATGGAAAACCTGACATGACAAACTTTTATATGGCAAGAGCCAAACAACTATATGAGTATGTAAGACGGACAAAGCGAGAAAAAGACTTTTTTGAGGGGTGAGAGTAATGGCAACTTTGAATGACTTGAGAAACCGCCTGATGCAAAATGAGGAGATAAAAGAAGCGTTCGAAAGCGTGGAATACAACCGGAGTCGAAACATTTTCAAAAGACGGATGGAGTTAGGGCTTTCCCAAAGAGATCTTGCTGATAAGGCTAGTGTTACGCAGAAAACCATCAGCCGGATTGAAGGTGGAGACCCAGGGATACGCCAAACTACGCTTATCAAGGTGTATACAGCCTTGGATCTAAAAGAGGATGGAACTCCTCGTGAAAAAGAATATGTTGTGCATCAGTAAACAAGAGTTTAGTTTACTTGAAATATTGTCTATATCTAGGCAAATTTAAAAGGCTACACCTGTAGCCTTTTTTAATTTGCTTGGAAAAAACAATTCTATATAAGTACCGTCCAATAGGAGAATCCCATTGTTATTAAATATTAGCTTATCCCTCACTTAACTATTGAGACACAAAAGTAAGGAGAAAACTCAAACGAAGCTTTTCCTATGATTAGAATGTTTGCTCAGTAAATTAATCTTGGATGCCCAAGTACTTTGTGAGATACCTTAGCAGATGGTTATTTCTCTTTTTGTTCCAAATCATTTTTGTATTTGGTTTTTAAAGTTGTATTAATATTGATTAAAGCCATTAATATAAAACAAAGCATTATAAAAGTGACAATTTCACCTGTAAAAAAAGACAGGATGCCCAATATCATAGCAAGTACCCCATACCACCTATTATTCATGAGTAAAGTCTCTCCTTTGCTTATCAAAGTATGTTTGTTAAGTGATTTATCCACTTAATGCTACCATAATAACCAATTGTTGTAATAATAGAGGAAGAAATATTTATATGTAAGAAGGAGTGAAAACATTGAGAGAAGACAAAAAGAAAGCTATGACAGATGCTGGGAAAGAAATGTTTATTGATAGTTTTCTAGATGCAGGAAGTGAAGCAGGCGCTGAAATAGTAAAACAATCCGTTGCGAGTGCTGCTGGCGATTTAGTGGTAGACACTGCTGCCTCTTTCGTCCCAGGAGTTTCTGGTATGTATCAAAACTTTAAACGCAACCAACATGAAAAAAATATGGTTCGACTTTATAGCGAATTAAATCTCAGAATGGAAGAAATCAGAGTGAACTTGGAAACCAAAACTCAAGAACAAAAAGATCATTTTGACGATCAATTCAAACATGTACTTGTTGCAGTGTCCGATGAACAACAAGAAGAAAAGATTAAGTATATGGTAAACGGTTTGGTCTATATTTCTGAACATGATCAAGTATCTGATGACTTTGTATTAACTTATTACGATGTGTTAAAAGGTTTAAGACTAGTGGATATTGGTGTTTTAAAACTAATGCATGATGCAAAATATGCTTTTGAGCAATCTTCAAGAAACTCATATACTGACATAATGGACAGACATGGAATAACTCAAGAGCAATATGAGGCTGTTCGGAGAAATTTATTTAGAATAGGTTTGTTAACGACTAAACTCGATATAAATATTGCAAATGATCTCGAATTACTAGCTAAGTCAATTAAAGACATTAATACGTATTTGGAGAAAGTCGGTAAGAAAAATGCAAATTTGCCACGGTTAAAGGAGCCAAAAATCAAATCAAAAGAAAGATTTGAAATTTCAAAGTTTGGCCGAGATTTTGTGAGGTTTTTTGTAAATGAAGGGAATTTAGACAGAGCTTAAAATGAAAAAATGGAATTCAATCATTTATTGATATGTCACATAAAATTTCTAAGAGATTCCTCATGGACGTTCTTTTCTAATAAAAGATGTTCCTCTTTCACTTATCCGATGTAATTCGTGAAGGAGAAAAAGAAACGTATGAAAAACGCATTAATTAAAACCTAGGCGTGCAACGAGTGTCTTGGAAACAAGTTATTCATTCATAATGAGTGGCATGTAAATTATCATATTAGAGCCTTTTGAAAAATAAAGCTGCATTCCCTTGAGACGTAGGACTGCAGCTTTATTTGGTAGAAATGTATTTTCCAGCTCATTTTCCATAGGAATCACGTTCAGTTGTATAGTTTTCAAGCTAATATCAGGAGCATATAGATACTGCTTCTAATACCGATTCTATACCCATTTCATCATCATACTTTTAGATGTTTTTTCATCTTGCCAGGCATTTCATACACAAACCTTAGAAGTATCTCCGTAAATTTAATGAGTTCTTCA